>CETH01014088.1_pt1 | contig 36545 bp, 37 predicted proteins | sample 361461 | NCBI WGS metagenome assembly CETH01 (sample SAMEA2622695, study PRJEB7988) | marine metagenome | isolation source: saline water (ENVO:00002010), including
CATAAAAGTAAGAGCAAAACAAAGAATAATTGCAATAAAATTAATTGTTTCTGGACTATTTAAAATATAAAAATCTAAGACTAAGACATTCCATATAGCAGGGAATCCGTTGAAATAATTATCCTTAGCTTTTTGTTTTATATTAGCAAATGTATAACACGAGGCGCATAAAATTAGTATGACTGACAGAAACTCGATTCGATCAGGAAGAAATCCGATCTGTAAAATAATCAAAACAGGCAATATTACATAATTAAAAAAATCTACTATTGCGTCTAAAATAACTCCATTTATTCTTGGAGCAAATTTTGTTACTTGATATTTACGTGCAAAGAATCCGTCAGTACCGTCAATAAGTAAAGCTATCCCTAACCATAGAAATACGATATCTAAATTTTTTTCATATAATGCTTTAACAGCAAATATTCCGCAAACAATTCCCATAGTTGTAAACAGGTGGACAGAATAAGCTTTAATAACATCTATATTGATTTTTGTTATTGCATACATATCGGATTACAAAAGTATATAGCTTTTTGGTATTTATGCGGGCATTGAATCATATTCTTTTCTGCATAATCAGATTATAGATTGCTCCGTTAAGATACTGTACATTAGGTATAATCCAAATAGTACGCTTCCAGAACCTGCTATGAGTGATACTCCAGTGTTTAGGCGTTGATGATTTGTTGATAACGCAAAAGGAACACTTAAGGCAATTGTTATGATTGACATGGACAAGATAGTACCCACTCCAAATAATATGAGATATGTTAAACCAACTATTGTGGAGTCTATCGTTAATAAAAGAGCTAACATTACTGCAGCACTTCCAGCTAGCCCGTGAATCATTCCTATGACAAATGATTTTATTCGGAATGTTGGTTTTCCAAAACTAAATATAGAATGATTTTCTTCAATATCTTCAGGGTCAGCATATTCATGAGTCCCATGAATATGTAAATGTGAGCTTCCATCATGAGCATGATCATGTATGTGTAATGTGCTACGTCGCAAATTCCAATACACTTGCAAGCCAAGGAGAATTAGCATAACTGCCACACCTAATTCAAAATAATGAGCGATATCTTCATAAAAATCCATCACAGAATCTTTAGATATCAGAATTATAAATCCTAATATGATAAGTGGCGCTGAATGCCCTAGCCCCCAAGATATTCCTACCCAAAGGCCTTTAAATGCATTTTTATATTCTTTAACTACAGTTGATATAGCAATTACATGATCAGCATCTGTAGCGTGCTTTAAACCTAATAAAAAACCTAATAATATTGCGGCCAAAGCCCCTGAATCAGTATCCATTTGTTGTCCCTATTTTTTTAATCACTATCATTATAGCTATCTTGATAGCTTTTCGTATACTGTAGGGATTTGAACAGATAATGAATCAAAGCCCCACCAAGTTTCATATTTTTCTTTTAAAGAATCCGTAACTAAACTTGCTGTTTCTTCAGAGTTTCGACCATTTTGTATTTCAACGGTAGTTTGATTAATTAAATCATGGATTAAATCTTTTGCATCAACCATATCGGAATGTTTACCTAAGTCTCCATGCCCAGGTACAAAATTGTTGATGTTTAGATTAACTATTTTTTCATCTGTTTCAGGCCAATCTTTTGGATAGCCGTCACCTAAATAAGGCATACGTTGTTTTTGGATAACATCACCTGTAAAAAGCAGGTCTTCTTTGGGTAAATGTATGTATATGTCACTGCTAGTATGAGCCTTCCCTAAGTACATTAATACTACTTCATGATCCCCCACGTGAAGTGTCATACTGTTACTGAAAGTTAAATTCGGAGGAGTTACTGTTACTATCTTTGTTTCTGCAGACCAGTCAGCATCTTTCCATAATGGAGACGTATCTAAAGTATTTTTCCAGTGTTCTATTATGTCGGGATCTGTCATTTCCTTATAACAGTTGTCATGTCCTATTATTGTAGAATCTAAAAATTCTTCATTTCCCCAAGAATGATCCCAATGTGAATGGGTATCAACAACATATTTTATAGGTTTGTCTGTTATCTTTTTCACATCTGATTTTAGGTCTCTAGCGAATGAAGGGACTCTTAATGAGTCTATTATTAATACGCTATCATCTCCTACTATAATTCCCGAGTTTGTCAGGTTTTTATGAATTCGCGCGTATATGCCATTTCCTAACTCTATTATTTCGGTGTTTTCAGTAAAATTCATGATTCCCTCTAAGTTGTGGGTATTGCGGCAGAATCGTCTACAGATTTTTGCCATTCTAATATTTTTGCTGTCATAATACGTATTCTGTCTTTATTATTTGGGTCATTAAATAAATTTGTTTGTTCATATGGATCATTATTTAAGTCAAATAATTCACATTGGTCCGATGCGCATAAATTTAATTTCCATCTGTCTTCTGTGACTATTGATCTCCATGGCCTCGTGTTTAATAGGTTTATCATTGGATTTCCAAGGTCTCTATCTTCGATCCCATTATGTTGCATAAACACATCATTGCCAGTTAAGTCTGTTTTTGTTGCTAGATTTGTTTTACGACTTGTGCCATGTAATTCTTCAGGAACTTTACAATTCATCAAATCCATCAAAGTTGGGACTAAGTCAATCTGACTGAAATTTCCTCCAATTCTAGTTTGATCAGTTTGAAGCCAAGGTACGCGCATTAACATAGGGACTTTAGCAGCATATTCGTAAAAAGTTCTCATTTCTAGCATTCCGTGACTTCCAACCATATCTCCGTGCTCACTAGTAAATATAAATATAGTATTATCTCTAAGGCCAGCTTCATCTATTGAAGAACTTATTTTTCCGACAGCATCATCTACTAGAGATATATTAGACATGTATCCGCTTCTAAGTTTCCTCCAACCTTGTTCGTCTGATACATCATGGCCTACAAAATGTGTGTTTTTATGATAAGTGTTCCGAAATTCATTCCATTGTTCTTCTTCAGATTTTTCAGAAGCCATACTGAATTTTTGTTTCATAAAGAATTCAGCACGCAGTCTACTAAAAAGAGAATGCCCTTTAGGGTATTTCAAGAACGTTTCGTCAACAGGTAACTCGTCAGGATCATATTGAGTATCAAATGGTCCTGAAAATGGAGGATGAGGTTCTAGAAAACTGACATACAATACAAAAGGATTTTCATTGTTAGATTTAATGAATTTACTTGCTTCATTCGCTAAGTATGAAGCAATTTGAAATTCTTTTGGTAGGTTTGCTCTGAAATCATCAGAGAACAATTTTCCAGCAGGACTATCTAAATCTGGTTTAAAGCCCTGTTCTAATAAGAATTCATGATAATTTGTATCTAAAGACATATAATCTGAGTTAGTATATCCCTCGTAATATTCTTCCATAACACTACGCCATTCAGAGAAACCATGTTGAGGAATAACCTCATCGCCCAAATGCCATTTGCCGAAATAACCTTTTGTATACTCTTCAGGTAACATTTCGGCTATGGTTTTTATGTTTGAATACATATTCAGCTTGTTTGTTGGGACTCCGGTTTTATGAGGGAATAATCCAGTTAGTATAGATGATCTTGCCGGAGCACAAACTGCTTGAGTTACGTAACAATTGTCAAACACAAAGCTTTCATCTCCCATTGCATTTAGATTTGGAGTATTTATCCAGTCGTTTCCATAGCACGACATAGTATCAAAGCGTTGTCTGTCACTAAATACAAAAACAAGATTGGGGCGATTTGGATTATCTGTGTTACTCATTATGTTGTTGGTAATGGAGCATTATCTTTTGTGTCTACTTGCCACACTCTGATTCGAGATGCCATATCTCTAATTCTATCTTTCTGTTCTGGGTTATTGAATAAATTTTCCATTTCATATGGATCATTATTAAGATCATATAACTCACATTGGTCACCTGCACAAAGGGCTAGTTTCCATCTATCTGGGGTAATAATAGTACGCCAAGGGAGTCGCAACATTCTATTTATTTCATGGGCGCCTAAGAATCGGTCGGGGACAGCGCTATCATATCCATTCCAAGATACAAACACATCATTGTCGGATAAATCTTTTTCACCTTCCAACACAGGTTTCAAACTTTTACCTTGCAGATGTCCCGGGATTGGTTCACCTATTAAATCTAATAGAGTAGGGACAAGGTCTATATGGCTTACGCTTCCTTCTATGATATTTTGTTTTTTACTTAGCCATGGAACTTTTATTACTAATGGAACTCTAGATGCCTCTTCAAACATAGACCTCTTTTCTAACATTCCATGATCTCCAAGCATATCTCCGTGTTCACTAGTAAATACAACAATTGTGTTATCTTCGATTCCTGCGTCTTTAATTGCTTGGTTTACCTTACCCACCATTCTGTCTACAGAAGTAATATTTGCTAAGTAATGAGCTCTTAATGTTCTCCAGCCTATTTCAGTTGTTATATCTTCTCGATATGCTGCGTAATTCATTGCGTAATCGTCAGTTGTCTGATCTACACCATCAAGCATGAATTGCATAAAATAATCTGCTCTAACTCGATTTACAAGCGATGCGGTATCAGGTTTTTTAAGAAAGGCTGGACCTACAGGAATCTTTTCTGGGTCATATTGATCCATAAATGGGCCATGATAGGGAGAATGAGGTTCAAATGTACTGACATATAAAATGAATGGGCGATCTTTATTTTCATCTATGAATTGACAAGCTTCTTGAGCTAAATAAGAAGCCATTTGATCCTCTTCAGGCATGTCAAAATGTGCGTTTGAGGAGAATGTCGGGGTCCTTATACCTGATTCTGTTCCTAGTAGGTTGAATCCATCCTCTTCTTTAAGCGGATCTCCTTGTTTGTCTGGAGTATGGCCTTTAGAAATTAAATATTCCGTATATGTAGATGTTTCGTTATTCAATTGAGTATGAGAATATCCGCTTCCATGCGAATCTTCGGTAGATCTCCACACATTGAATCCGTGTTGTCTTTCTATATCATTACCAAGGTGCCATTTCCCCATATATCCCTTGTAATAGTCGTCTGATATCATCTCTGAAATTACTTTTACATCGTCCGGTAAATTAATTTGATTAACAATTGGACCTGCTGTGTGCGGATATAACCCTGACATTATTGTAGCTCTTGCGGGGGTACAAACAGGTTGCGAGACATAGGCATTTTGAAATACAAAACTCTGGTCTGCCAAAGCATTCAAGTTAGGGATTTCAAGATAATCAGCCCCATAACAAGCCATGGTGTCATAGCGTTGTTGGTCACTGAACATGAATACAATGTTGGGCCTCTTATTTGAACGCATAAAATTCTCCGTATTTCTTTTGTGATTATCTAAAGATCATACAATACCAAATTAGGTATTATATTTTCAATTATCGACCAGTTAATAAGGTTGGTGGCTTACGCATATGAGTAGGAGTTATCCATACATCATTTATGGTTGCATGTGGTGGCATTGAAGCAATGAATAAAACAAGGTCACCTAAATCTTCTGCCTGCAAAATTTTTGCTCTCTGTTCTGGAGTTACAGGTACAGGTCGATCATCAAGTATAGGAGTTGCTACTTCTCCAGGGCATATAGAAGTGGCTCGTATTCCATTATTTCTTTGTTCAAATAGTAAATCTGCTGTCATTGCGCTCATTGCTGTTTTTGCCGCAGTATATGCTGGTCCTGTTACATCGCTTACTACCTTTGCAGCCATAGAAGAGATATTTATGATTAAACCTCCACCTTGATTTTTCATAGGTGACAAAACTGCGTGGTTACAATAGAAAGCTCCATTCAGATCAATATTAATAACTTTATCCCAGTCGTCTAAAGAAACTTTTTCCCAACTTCTATTAGGAATGTTTAAACCGGCACTAAATACACCAATATTTATTTGCCCCCACTCGCTTATTATTGAATCTACTGTTGAAGTAACATCATTTCTAATTGATACATCAAGTGGTTTTATAAGGTAATCTGAAGATAATTGTGCTGCAACATCTTCAAGTTTTTCTTTTCTACGACCTGATAGTACGACTTTGCATCCAGCTTCACTAAGCTTGATAGCAGCACTTTCACCTATGCCAGTTCCTGCACCTGTTATCCAAGCTATTTGTCCTGTTAAATCTTGTTTCAATTTATTCTCCTAGGTTAATTTATTTTCCATAATATTTAGCAAATACTGGGCTTATCCATGCCATCTCCATATCCTGCTGTGTTACCTTAGCCCAATATGGGTTGGTACCATGTACAATGTCTTCGGCTTGATATGTAATATTTGCATGTTTAGTTTCAGATTTTGGATTTTTTTGGATACTAATTTTTCTGTTTAATCCCCCTAAAGGAAACTCGACATCTGATATTTTTATTTCTTCTAGGGTAGTATCCAATTTAATAACATCTCCCTCTGCAAGAGTCATCTTCCATTCTGGCTGAAATCCTGCTCTGGGGATAACAGATTTTCTATGGTGACTTAAATCTACGTCTTCCCCAAAACTGCGTTCATTACTAATTAGTTGAGATTCTACCATTAAATTTATACTTGGATTTGCGTCTTCGATGAAAGTTAATACTAATCCTGAAGGATATCCACATGTCCAAGACTCAAAATGTATTTCAGAATTGTTTAATAATTTATAGTTAGATCGGGGGCTATCAAATCTTATCTTCTCAATATCCGTAATTTCCCCATTGGTAATTTTAATTACTCCTTTCCAAATAATTCCTGAATAACTCCATCTCCTGCTAGCTCCGGACCACAAAATTCGGACTGAGTTAGGGGTGAACTTTTCTGCATAGTTTGAAGTATGGATTAATTCTGTCCCCCTGAATAGTTCGATCTTTTCTAAAGAATTTGTGCCTGTCACATTTAAGTCTATTTTGGGAGGACCATATGCTTGATATTCTTCTCCAATGAAATGGTTATCTACATGCATATATGTTCTTATTTTAGCTCCTGTCGTTGCGTATACCCGTCTTTCTTTTATTGCATTCAGGATACTCGGTAAAGTTAATTCTGCTGCATATGTTCCAGTCAACCCTCCTTTAGAAAATCTTCTAGGTTGATGTCCGGGTCTATCGTCTCCAGGCCTTGATGTGTGACAGTCATTTCCTCCTAAAAATCCCATTTCGTAACCTTCTTTAAGAGATTCTTCTAGAAACCATTCAAAAGTACCGTGTGTAGAAGTTATTTCTAATGCTGGTTCTAAATCAGGATCATGATATTTTAAATCTGCATGCTGTCCACCAACATGAGGAGTTATGACAGTATCAGTACCTCTGTAATAATTATGTAAATCTGTGATATGGGGTAAATCGGATTCTCCTGGGGTTCCTAGTCTATTTGCTCCATTCCATCGTTTTATAGGTAAGTCAAATCTGGAAAAATAAACATTATGATGCCCTCCGTGTTCCCAGTCAGCTGACCATTCGTATCCTGGCAATACTACAAATTCATGAGGAGTATAATGTTTTTTTTCAGATTCTTGTTGGACTAAATAAGCTTTTGTACTGTGTACAGAATCATTTCTTTGATATCCAGCATAATCAATAGCTGATATATTTTTAGCGTATTCAAAATATTCATCAATTTTATACGGATTTGCAATTTGTCCTGAGTGTGGATCTCCCCAATAGAGTTTTAGTTTTGGGTAAATTTCATTAATTTCTATAGGGTTACTAGAGAATTCAACTAATTCATCATGTAGATTGGTTGAGGCAGTTATGTATTGGGCCCCAGCCTCAATGAATTCACATTCAGGTACAGTAATCACTCCTCTGTTTTTTTTATTAAATTGATAAATACTATCAGTTACATTTAATCCGATAGCTTTAATTTTTATCTCACCGCAGAAGCTTTCTGCAGGATTTCCCCAAGCATCTTCAGCTTTAATTATTAGTTTGAACTTCTTTCCTATTTGAATGTCAGAAGGAGCATGAATGCTAATATTTGATAATTCTCCTCCTTGAACCTTTATGGTTGCCCAATTATCAATCACTTTTATGTTACCGGTTCCTTTCTCGTCAATCCCACAATAGAAATTTAGGCTAGATTCAAAATATGTTTGACATCTACTTCCTGCCCCACCTTCGGACTTATCTCCTAATGTAATTATTATTTTGTCATTTTTTTTGATAGTGCCGCTAGCGACAAAGAAATTTAGTTCTCTGTGATCTGTGATGTGAGGGTATACTCTACATCCGTCAGGTGATTTTATTGTAAGGTAGTCGGCGCCTATAGGATTATTGAGTTGGGGCATAGCCCAGTCGCTGTCAGAATCTGTAAATATCTTTATGCGTGATCCTTGTTTGAGAGATTTTGTGCCTGCTGTATATTCAAATGTTAGAGTTACGTGCTCTCCCGCAGTGATACTTTTGTCAGATAATAGCTTTAAATACCCGTATTCAGTATTTTTGTATATTGTTGCGGTAGATATATCAAATTGGTGGTATTGAGAGCTTTCAGATATATATAAATCGTCATATGGTGAAGATTTTTCCATAATTATTTCCTAATCATATACTAGTCTTTTGATATGGTTACTGTGAATGTAGTATATAGATACTACCCTAATAGCTCTACTAATTTTTCCCCTACAATGACTTCTTCACCTGAATTCAATCCGAACATATGGATTTCTATATTGTCACTATAGTCGCTGTTTAGGTCATAGGAGTTTTTGTTTGAAACTCTGGTCCAGATAGGGGGATTGTTGTCCTTTAATTTATCAACTATGTCTTGTAGCGTCATTCCAATAATGGATTCGTCTATTGTTATATGAACTCCAAATGGTTGATGCCCGATTGAGTTATTTATCAAAGTTGCATTTAATCCTTTTATACCTTGCAACAAATTGACGATTGTTTGACTGCGAGTCTCTATAGAATCTAATCTTTCTTCATGATTAGTTTGCATCCAATATTTTACGGCAGTTAATGTTCCTATCATTTCTTGTCTATCTACCTTATGAGGCCTTCCTATTCCTCGTATTCTTCTTCCTTCATATCCGACAAAAGATTGTTTAGATATTTGTCGGATCATTTTTTCTGTTCCAAGTGCTAGGCCGGTTGATTGAGGAGCCCCTATGTATTTAGCCGCAACACATTGGAAATCTGCACCCATTCTTATTGCTTTTCCCATTAGCTCTAAAGGATATACTTGCCCAGCTGCATCAACCAAAACTGGAATATTATGATTGTGAGCAATTTCTATAGTGTCTTCTAAACTTAATGCGTTTGGGTCTAATTCTTGTTCTACCATAAAGAAATGAACGGCAGCTGTTTTTTCGGTGATTGCATTTTCTAAATCTTCAGGAGATGTTTTATCATTAGTTCCGAAATCTACTAATGTTGCTCCGGAAGTTTCTAGACATCTGTCATACCAATATCTTTGTCGTTTCTGTATTAAGATCTCATTTTTCATTCCGTTTGTATTAGGTAACTGCTCTATTAATTTATCATCATCTCCTGCCATTACAGCTGCGGCTGCGAGTGTGAGGGCAGAACCTGCTCCAGAAGTAATATATGCTGCCGGGACATTTAACATATCGGCTATTGCAGAACCTGCTTTTTCCTCCAATTCAATTAAAGGTATATATGATGACCCGGCCTGCTCCATAGCTTCTAAAGCTTCTGGAATTGGAGTAGAACCTCCTAGCATAGTTACACTTCCTATTGCATTTATGATAGGTTGGATTCCTATTTCTTCATAGATATTATTTGGATTTGCCATGAGATTCCCCCATATATTTATAGTGATTTAATGATTTCTAGAATTTTGCCATAATCAGGTTCATCACCTGGGTTTTCTCCAATCGACTGATAAACTAATTGACATTCTTTATCAACAATCATGATTGCACGATTAGCAGAAATATACCCTTCCATTCCACCAAGATTATTAAATGCAACATCGAATTTTGCGACACATTTTCTGTCGAAATCGCTTAGAAGGTTGTATCGTATATTATTTTGTTCTTTCCAATGAGCCAATGCGAAAGCAGAATCGACTGATACTCCAACTAAAGTTATTTTATTATCTTCGAGATCGTCGAGGTATGCGTCTATTTGGTTCATTCCAATACTGCATAATGATGTAAATGCTCCAGGGAAGAATGCTATTAATGTAAAACCTGTTTGATCGCTTATAAGATCTGTAATTTCCTTATCTTGATTGTACAGTTGGATGTTTTCTACTTTATCGCCTATTTTAAATGACATTTTAATCCTTTTTATATTTTTGATTTTCTTCGTAAATATATAATTAAAATTGCTACAGATGCAAATAATGCACATATTGATAAAAAAATGTATCTGTTACTATAATCGTTTGATTTGGGTTTTGGGGTTAGTTCCGTATTAGTATTCTCTTCCTTATGGAATTTTTGTATGTCGTTTATAGAAGCTGGGAGTGTAATCCAGTCTGAAACACTAAATTCTTCTTTATATCCTATGCCTATCCACAATTTACCGGATTTTTCTACTTTTTCATAACTTGAAATATAATATATTTGATTTTTTTTAAGAGCTATTTTCTCATCATATAGTATCCAGGAATAAGTATTTGTAAATGGTTCGTGGAATTCTTTAGGAGGGTTTTTATATTCTGCTGACATTATTAGACTTTTATCCGATATTGTGTTTTCGAATATTTCTACATTTGGTCTGTAATCCTCTAAATAAGGAATCTTTGGTATTCCAATTTGCATATGTAAGACTGTATCTTCGCTACTATTAAATTTTATCCAAGAGTTAGAATTAGTTGGTGTTAATCTTTGGTATATAACTTTTGACACACTAATGTCAGATATTTCTAGAGCTGAGTCTTTATTTACATGATTTTCATTGGCAATGAAAGGTATATGGGCCTCAATAATGTTGTCTGAATGGTGCCAAATAATTAATGAAAGAAAAATGGCTATAAAATATTTCATGACTTCCTACATTATTTGAATGGTATTTTTAGTCTAGATATAAATCCTACGGCAGGGGAGTCATTTGTACCTTCTAGACGGTCGGGTTTTTCGAAAAAAGGCATCTTACGTATGAAGAATATCATTGCTGCGTTAGTCAGTATTCTTATTTCTGTTAAGGTTACGGTTAATATTAATCGTGGAAGATTTTTAATCAAATTTTTTGTTGATAAAGTTACGAATTTCCCTTTATAACGGCTACCAAATATGAATTTGTCTTCTTGGAACAAGTTTATTTGAATGTCAAAAATATTTGAGGTTACTGAAAAATTGAACTTATAGTATCCTTTTCTATCTAAAAATGGAGATACATGGAATTGTTTTATATTAAATCCTTCAAACTTTGTTGTAGACTCTGATTTAGACGGCATTTTATATAGATGTGATTCTTTAAAAGTATTATGCACTTCTACAATAGATCCCTTAAAGTATTTTTTGTCATCAAATACAAAATAAAATGAAGCTGGGTTGAAGGAATATCCAATAATTGCAGGCGCTGATAGCATTAAAATCGTGTCAGAATCTAATATTGTTAGATCCGATCCTGATGAAGAGTCATATATTTTTTTTACTAACGATTTACTCGAGCTATTTATATGATTTCCACTAAACATAGATATAAGCCCATGCTTTTTTCTTGTTAGAGGCCATGGCAAATGTGAATTTTGTCCATCTGATAAGTTTAATAAAATCATCGTGTGGTTGAATCCAAATTTTCTGAAACTTGGACTCTTTCTAATATGATTTAATTTTCCTATAGCTATAGAATTTGGAATCATTTTATAAACCTGAATCAGAAATTATATTTTGAGCTACCATTTTTCCACTTTTGAAGCCGTCTTCGTGGAATCCATATCCTAAGTATGCGCCACAAAATTTTATTTTGCCTGATTTATTTAATTTGTAAATAGATTTTTCGTTTTCGGAAGAGCTATGGGACAGAATCGGATGACTGTAACTAGTTTGAAATATTAATGTAGACGGATCAGGTAATTTACTCGGATTTAACGTTACAAAAAAATTGGTTTCTGATGAAATGTTTTGTAATCTGTTCATATAGTAAGTCACATGATAGTTTTTACTATTATCCGTTGAAGTGTTCATGACATTCCAAGAAGACCAAGTACGTTTATTTAGTGGCATATATGTTTCATCTGTATGTAATACAACATTGTTTTCAGTATATTGGTACTCTTGTAAAATTTCCTTCTTAGTACTAGAAAGATTTTTGATTAGACGATTTGATATATCAGAATGTGTTGCCATAACAACATAATCGTATGCTTGTATACTATTATTGGATAATGTTATTTGAACAAAATCTTCTACTTCTTCAACAGATATTACTTCTGAGTTTACTTGTATTGACCCTTTAAATAAATTGGTGAATTTATCAACATATTTTTTACTACCACCTGGAATAGTTTTCCATTTAGGTTTATTGAAAAACTCAAATAATTTGTGGTTGTTGAAGAAGTTTATAAAAGTTGAAGCCGGCATATACCTTACATAATCTGGATCACAAGACCATATTGCAGAACTTATTGGGATGAAATAATTTTCAATCACCTTATTTGGACACCCTAATTCTTTTAAGACTTGGATGATATTTTTTGAGTCATCTACTTTGGATGAATTTAATTTTTTCGAATATTTGTAAATATTAAATAAGAATAATATTTGTGAAGGATTTAGGGCACTTTTCTTATTTGGGAATAAACCTGATAATGTACCAGAATATGATATGTTATTTTTTTCATCTGTGAATGAAAATGACATATCTGTTTCTTCTTCGGGGATATTTAATTGGTGAATGAAATTTTTGAATAATGGGTAATTCCAGTCATTAAATACTATAAATCCAGTATCGATTGGCCAAATGTTACCTGATTGGTCTGTGTATTCAAAAGTGTTACTGTGGCCGCCTATTTTTGAATTTGATTCAAATATGGTTACATTGTGATGCTTGGCTAATTCCCACCCTGCTGAAATTCCAGAAATTCCTCCTCCAACGATTGCTATATTCATGTCTCAGTTAGTCTTTTTGAAAATAGATAATTGACTACGTACCATTCTGTTCCATTGTTGTATTTGAATAACTCAGAGCAGAATATTAAGAATAATTTGTAACGATTCATGTACTTATTTGAATCAATTAAATCTGATTTAGAAATATTTTTATTAAAATACGACTTTATGTAAGGTTTTTTGATTAATAAATTATGTAACCAAGCCTCGAGTGTATAGTGGTAATTGATTCCTGAGGTTGTCCATCTTGATTTTAAGTGTAAATTTGAAGTTAAATCTTGATATAAACCTAAGTACGGCATCATTCCACCAGTGAAAAAATACCGTGACATCCAAGATTTTTCTGTGTTATCAAAAAATTGTGGGAAATATTTATGTGAAAATACCTGAATGAACAATAATCCTTCATCGGATAACCAATTTTCAATTCTGTCCATTAACAATTTAGGATTTCTTAAGTGTTCAAACATTTCAATGGATAAAATTCTGTCGAATTTATTACTTGTTTCAAAATCTGCAATGTCAGATTTTATGATTTCGATATTATTTATATTGGATTCATTTGTTTTTGCTTTTATCCAATCTTTTTGTGATTGAGAGTTAGTTATAGTTGTTATATTGCTGTTGGGAAATTTGGAGGCTAAGTATATAGATAGTGACCCCCATCCCGAACCTAATTCTAAAATGGAGTCCCCATCTTTTATTTCAGACCTTTCGCTATAAATGTCCAAGGTATGTGTGTCGGAATCTTCCAATGTGTTTTGATTGATATCCCAAATAGACCCGCTATATTTCATATGAGTGCTTAATATTGTTTCAAAAAATTTACTGGGTATCTCGTAATGCTGTTTATTGGCATCTTTTATATTGATGGTAATAGGATATTTCAATAAGGTGTCGACAAAATCTTTTTGAATACTTCTGATTTCCTCTTCAGATAATTGATTTATTCGAGCGATATATTTTTTTAGCCCTGATTTAACAAAAAACCGTAGAGCTTTATCAGGAATCATTCCTTTATTTATTAAAACGTCAAACCACATCTAATTATTTTTTTTTAGGGTGATTTGGTATGTGCTTATATTTTTTGATAAGAAACCACCTTCACAGTAACTAAAATAATAATAAAATTTCCTATAGTCATATATATTCAATGTTCTGTGAGAAAAATCAGGAAAATTCTTCTCTAATTTTTCGCGCCAGTGAGATAATGTTTTTGCATAATGCATTCCGATTTCAACTTTATTGGTTATTTTGAAACCATATTTTTTTGATGCATTTTCTATGTTATCTAAGGATAATAAAAGCCCGCCGGGGAATACATATTTTTGTATAAAATCACAATTCGATTTGTATGAATCATATTTCGCATCCGGTATTGTGATAATTTGTATTTGTAATGTTCCGTCATCTTTAAGTAGACTTGAACAGTGACTAAAAAAATCTGATACTCCTGTATGGCCTACAGCCTCAAGCATTTCTATCGAGAATATTCTGTCATACTTACCTTTTATATTGCGGTAGTCATCGTACTTTATAGATATTTTATCGGTCATTCCCTCTGTTTTTATTTTGTTAGAGGCATACTTGTATTGATTGTTTGATAATGTTACACCAGTGACATTTGCATCAAAATATTTTGATGCTTGCATGGATAAACTACCCCATCCACAGCCTATATCTAGTATAGAATCATGTTTTTTAATTTCTGAATAAGACAATATGTTTTTAATTTTTGTTTCTTGAGCCTTTTCAAGACTTGTTTGATTAGTATCAAAAACTGCACACGAGTAGGTCATGCTAGGGTCTAAAAATATTTTAAAAAAATCATTGCTTATGTCATAGTGTGCACTAACATTTTTTTTAGCCCATTTTTTTGTGTTTGATGACTTTATCGATTGTGCGATGATTGAGTATAGTTTTACTGGGGCTATTTTTTTAGCATATTCAAAATTGGTTTTTTCATATTCGCTGGCTATATTTTTAAAAAGATTTGGTAAGTCAGGGTGATCCCATTTACCTTTTAAATATGCTTTTGCCATTCCAAGATCAAATCCCATTGCAACGTCCCAGAAAAAGGACCAATCGCTGATTGATATGGTTCCTAAGTCTTTTTCAGGATTTTCGGACAAGTGAAATATTTTGTTATCAGGGGTTTTTATTGATAATCCTGGTATCTGGAATCTTTTGATTACTATTTTGGATATTAACTTTCCAATTAAGCTGGATACATTCATTAAATTTATTTAAGCAAACTTAGTATTTGTGGGTTGGCCATTAAGAAATCCTTCAATTTCCATTGTTGATGTTATCCATCTCTTTATTACTTTTCGTAATCTGTAAGTAATGTCTTCTTGGAAATTTTTTGGGCTTTCCGATTCATTGGATACTAATCCGAGTTGTTCTAATACAATTTCTCCGATGATTCCATGTCCGCCTTTTATTGATGCTAAAGCTTTTTTTATGACACTATTTGGGACTAATCGTAATAACTGTTTCTCACCTGCTGTGGCATATTCAACAAGTAGTTGGCCTAATTTATTGTTGTCTTCTAGAGTTTTACTTATGTTATCTATAATCCGTCTTAGAAGTTCTGTTACATCTCCATTCATGCGAGGTATCCAACCTGTTGTTTTTTCTTGAAGATTTACAATAGTTGGAATATGGCTTGAAGGCATTTCAAAATTTATTGTGGCTTTAATTATTTCAGTAAACAATGAAGGATCTGCTTCTAATTGCATAGCTGTTAAATTTCTGAATTGAACCGTATGTAAAGCCTCTCTCCCTTTAACTTTACTTATTACCTTGGATGTATTACTTGCACTAGGAAAAAAATCTCTTTGGAGCTCATACCAATGATCTGTTATACATTCTTGTATCATTCCATATGTTGTGAGTGCTATAGGGTGAAGTCCTGAAGAATGTTTAGTGCTGTACTGAACACTTTCTTTTGCTTCAGATATCTCTTTATCTAAAGTTGATTGAGAGATACCAAAATCGATTAATATGTTTTTGAAAGGGTCAGCATGTCCGTTCTCGTCAGGTTCCCAAAACCCCAGTACATAATTTCGTAACCAGTCTGCATCATGCAGCTTAGCTCCTATCAGATAGGTTTCTGAATATTGTTCTGTTAAAGATTCAGTTATTAGAGACAACCTAAAAGTTTCTATTAATTCAGTCGCTGTCATTTCGCTTTCTTTTATTATTTCATCTGGCGAAAATTTTTCAAACATTGACTCTAGGTCAGTATTATTTACTGTCCTTAATTTTGGGATTTGGTCATCAACGTATGCGTTTAATACTGATTTATAATTTATTGTCATAATACGGATAGAATACTTGGTTGTCTTTATTTAGTAAACATTATTGCCCAGATGATTGCGTCAAAAACAAGGCAATGGAAAGTTATCAAACCAATACCGATTATTGAAACATAGTGCGATATTGAGCCTATTGATTCTAAGTTTACTGTTATGGTTATTCCCAATATCGCAACTAAAGAAATTGCTGTGACCCAGAGAGATAATATGCACACCACTAACCAGTATGTGTTTGAAAAATTCAAATAAGCTATTGCAGTTGGCATCCAAAAGGTTGCCGATATTAGAAAAATAGCTGCTAAAACGGAAACTGTGTATTGGTTGAACCAATTTACTTTATTGAAATCAGATAGACCATTTTGGAAAAGAGCAACGTAACAAAATGCCAAGTAGCCTAAAGCAGCAAATAGCATAGAAATTGTAATCCCTGCTCTAAGTGTACCCCTGACTTCCCCCCATAAGGCCTCTCGGTATTCAGGAAACATGCCTAATCCTATCGCATAGCTTCCTAGTACAGCTATTCCTCCTATGGCATTAACTATCAAGAATACTATTTGCTGAGAACTCATTTTTCACCTTTTTTTAATTGTGTATTGCCAACAACGTCCATGTGTGTCATGATACACTTATATTGCTTAAATTACAATTTAATGTCTCGGGATTGTGGCTTTTATGCCTGATAAATAAATCCAATGGCAATTATTACTAATTACTAGAGGTGTAGATTTTGAATATATTGATTTTTGGCGGGACAGGATTCATTGGCAGGCCTGTTGTTGCTAGGCTTCAGGGGCGTGGGCATAAAATTCGTTGCTTAACTCGAGATGTTTCAAGGGCTAAAGATTTACTTGGAGCTGACATTGAATTACTTAATTTGGAGTTACCTGACTCAGATTTCAAAAAAGAAATAGAATTTGCAGACGTTGTTATTAATCTTGCTGGGGAACCATTAGCTGGAGTAAGGTGGAATAATTCAAAAAAGAGAAAATTTTATGAAAGCAGGATTGGGTTAAATAAACTAATTTCTGAAAATATTTCTAAATGCGATAATCCTCCTTCTTTGTTTATATCAGCTAGTGCTGTAGGGGTATATGGAGATAGGGCAGACGAGGTTTTGACAGAAGATTCGTCTCCAAGTTCTGATTATTTATCTCAGTTATGTTTGGATTGGGAGACCGAAGCTGTAAAAGCTGAAGAATATGGAGTTAGGGTGTGTACCCTGCGCCTTGGAATAGTATTGGGAAGAGAAGGTGGGGTTTTAAAGCAAGTAATGCCTAGCTTTGAAATGGGTATCGGCACTTACGTTGGTAGCCCTAACCAAATGGTTCCTTGGATACATATCATTGATGTGGTAAGAGCGGTTGAATTTTGTATAGATACAAAGATAAATGGCCCCGTTAATGTTGTAGCTCCAAAAGCGTCAACGAGTATAAATTTTGCGAAACTTTTGGCCAATATTTCTAGAGCTAAGATTGTGTTGCACATTCCTTATATTCTACTTCTTTTAGTTTTCGCATCAGGGGCAAAAGTTCTCACGAATAGTCAAAATGCCGTACCAAATAAATTGATAGACAATAATTTTAAATTTGAATATGACTCCTTAGAAAAAGCTCTCAAAGATGAAGTTGCTCCTGAATTTATTCAAATCTCAAAATCGTCTAGGGTTATAAGTCATCTGAAATCTAAGGGCCAATATGAATTAAAAACATCTATAACTTTGAATTCAAAAGCAGAAGATACTTTTGCTTTTTTTGGTTCTCCTTTAAATTTAGGTCTTTCTACTCCAGACTGGTTAGGATTCCGCATACTTGAAATTCCAGATCAAATAACGGAAGGGTCAACAATTTTGTATAAGATAAAATTGGGGTTTGTTTATATGAAATGGTGTACTGTTATAGCGAAATGGCAACCAACTGACGTATTTGTAGATTTTCAATCAAAAGGACCTTATTCTTTGTGGTGGCATGAGCACAGTATAAAATCTTTATCTCCTAATTCTTCAATTATGGAAGATCTAGTAACTTATAAAGTCCCTTTTGGTATATTTGGGAGAATAGCCCATTATTTTTTTATCAGAAAAATATTGAACAGAATATTTAATTATCGACGATTTATTATGAGATTGAGATTTGGATAAAACATTATGACTAAAAAGAATAAAAAAGATCTATACAAACCTTTAGTTAGTAGAATGGTATCTCATTTATTGGACAACGATTATGCTGGATGTGAATCTGTGATTAATGATTCACTACGATTACAGCTTCAACCTGGAGAAATTTATTCCCATATACTTTCTGGTGCTATGACGCAAATAGGGAAATTATGGCATTCAGGTAAAATTTCTATTGCTCATGAGCATCTGGCTACACAAATGACGGCTTCCATAGTTGATATGGTAGCTGATAAATTCCCTAAGCTTTCTTCAAATGGAAAAATAGCTATAATTGCTACCACTTCAGGAGAAACACACTGGATGGGAGCTAAAGTGTTTTCAAAACTTTTAGAATTAGAAGGTTGGGAGGTTCATTATTTAGGATATGATACCCCGCAAACAGATCTAGCTTCATATGCAGATTCTCAGTCAGCTGACATAGTTGTAATATCTATTGTTAGAGACTCGTATATACTTGGAACAATAGAAGCTATTGATAAGATACAAGAACTAGATCCTGCTCCTGTTATATTAGTCGGTGGGCCTGCGACAGAAGATCATTTTGAGTTGTTAAAAGAATCAAATGTATTATTAGCTCCTGATTTTATTTCTGGTATGGATTTGGTTAAAGATGCCTTTGGGCTTTCTGCTGAATTTTCCTCATTAGAAGAAGTTCTAGTCGGGATTGGAACAAATATTCAGAATACTAGGAAGTCCAGATCTATGAGTCAAATGGAATTAGCTGAAATTGCTGGAGTTGATAGAGCTTATATAAGCTTGGTTGAAAACGGAAAACAAAATATTACCATGTCAGCTTTGCATAAATTTTCAGAAGCCTTAGGAGTTTCTTTGATATCTTTAATGCCTTCCTTATCTAGCACTGAATAAATATCACTTCAAGCTTTTGTACTGAGCCCTTACTTTTATCATTATAAGAGCCCCGACTATTAAGACTGACAATGTCATAACAAAATTTTTATATATTAACCAACTTGAAATTGTTGCAGTTAAGAAAGCGAAAACTCCAGTGTATACTGGACTTCTTGTAATTATTAGTACCACTGCAGACGGTATTGAAGTTGCTATAGCTGCAATAGGTATTAAAGCTATAACGGCTCCCATTGATGTTGCCATTCCTGTTCCCCCCGGCGTTTTGTATGGAAATCGAACCATATGGCCAGTTATTAAAATAAACATTGATAATACCGAGACCCATGTTGAGTATCCTAATGCATAAGGGATTATCGTAGGAAACAGTCCTTTTGCTATGTCTATGAAGAAAACATAAATTCCGTATTTAGGACCTAATTTGTCATATATATTTGAGGCTCCAGGATTTTTAGTACCCAATTCTCTTATTTCGACATTTCTTTTACGAGATACTATATCTCCAATTTGAATAGTTCCAATTAAATAACACAAAAGTACCCATAGTATTAATAAAGCAAATGATGATAATTCTATATTCATTTAGCCCTCATGTATTTATAGATATATAATTGAACAATGTCTTTAGAAAATAATTCTTATTCAGATGATATCAAAAAAACTTTGATTCTATATTTATCAATTTCAGATGGTATTTTGAAAGGATGGGGATTAATTTTATCCACTATTGCTATACATGCTTCATTTATAGATCCTGATTATGGGTTTATAAATGATTTAATGACTGATGATCAAATCATATCTTTAATGAGATACTGGATCCCTATATTTTTTTGGGGATTGAGTTTATTGTTTGTTTATTTTTATATAAGAAATTTATATTTGAAGAATATAAATACAAATAATTTGATGACTCTTGTCTCACCAATATTATTTACTGTTATTTTTTTAGCTACTGGAGCTATAAGTTTAGGTATTATATTTTATTATTGATGGACTATTAATTATTTATAAACCTGAATTCTGTGCCTATTACTTTCTGTTATATACAATGTCTCATCTTTATCTAGTTTTATAGATACAGGTCCCCAGAACAATTTTTCAATATGAGCTGATTCTTCATGTGGATCCTGATTGAATTGAGAAATTTCAGGTTCTAGGTTGGATCTAGATCGAGGTTCTGCTTCTTCTTGGTTGGCTTCCATAAACTCTTCCCCCCATTTAGATAAAGTAGCCTCTCCTCTAAGTGTTTCTATCCAGTTTCCATTTGAATCTAATATTTGAACACGTTCATTTCCCCAATCAGCAACATATAAATTATCTTTTTTGTCTACCGCGACACTTGAAGGATTTTTAAATTCTCCATCTGCAGTTCCTAAATTACCAAATCGATTTATCAATTCCCCTTTTTCAGAGAATTTTGCAATTTGATGGTTGCCCCAGTCAGCAACATAGATATGATTACTTGGTGAAACTGTTATCCCCCATGGGAGATTTAGATTTATATTCTCATCGGTCTCATTTCCAAACAAAGATATAAAAGTCCCATCAGATGTAAATTTTTGTATCCTGTTGTTTTTATGATCTGAAACCAACAATTCATTATTTTGATTGAAGCATATTCCAGAGGGGCCATCCAGCTCTCCAGGATTAGTACCTGTTGTACCCCAAAATTTTTTAGGATTACCATTTATGTCATACACATTTATACGATTATTTTTTTCATCACTTATATAAATATCTCCAAAGCTATCTGTAGTGATGGATGATGGCCATCTAAATTGACCTAATTCATCTCCATATCCACCATATATGCCATAGAATTCTCCATTAGTGTCATATACGGTTACTCGTAAATTGCGAGGCACCGCTGAGTATGCTCGACTTACAGTATGCATTCTTCCGTCATTTGAGAAAGTAGTATCTACGGGAAACATAAATCCTCTACCTTCCATAGTACATAAGCCAATCGAATGACTATATTTCATTTTTTTAATTTGGGTTATATCTGTAGTCATTTGTTTTATATCAACATTTCTGGAATTCAGGTACTGATGCAATAACTCCAAACATATTGGAAATTTTCTCTTTTAATTCGTTTTTATCGTTACTATTCAGTAAATCAATGCTAGTGGCAAAATTCTCTAAGGATTCTTTTGTGTGACTTGAAATATCTAAACCACCAATTTCATCCATTATGTTTGTTATTAATATATCTAGATTCATAGAGGATATATCACTATTCATAATAGTATTTGAAATTTTTGAAATTCCAGGTTTAGTTGCGTCACTCATTTGCTGTACGCAGAAGTTTACTCTTTCTGTGATTGATCCCGTTTCAATCCATTCAAGCCCTTGATGCCATCCTTCAACAGATGGAGGGTTTAATAATTGTTGCCCCATGTAGGTTATCTGAGAGTTCCGACTAGATAATTCAAATTTTGGACCATCAAATTCTTCAGTAATTCTTAGTATTTGAACAACTAGTTCAGTTGGGCTTTTAATTTTTTTATAGAATGTTTCCTCTGATTTAAAAAACTCAGAGTTAAATAATGTACGTAGCATTTCTTCAATATTGTGGTTGCTGTCAAAATAACATTTCTCTAAAATATTTATTGCTTCAATATCTTGAGGTTCAATATATGGCCATGAAGGGACGGGGGGTTCATCGGCAACAAAGAAATGATATAAATGTCTAGATATAAACCTAGCCGTTGAAGGCTGTTGGCATATGATTTTTATAATATCTTCACCATTAAAGTCACCTTTTTCTCCTAAAAAAGTCTTTTCTGATGAATCATGATCTGACTCGTCGTATTCGTATCGCCAAGCTATTTTACCGTAGGGCCAGATAGAATTACGCACAGCTAATTGTTTTGTATAATCTACGTTCGCAACTGTCCAACCGGTAAATGCACGGGAACATTCTTTAATGTCCTCTTCGGAATAATTTCCAACACCCATAGAGAATAGTTCTAATAATTCACGACCATAATTTTCATTAATAGCACCTTTATGATTATCCATATTGTCAAGCCAAATTATCATTGCAGGATTTTTTGATAATTGTAAAAGTAAGTCATCTAATCTTCCTAATCCATATTTTCTGAACATTGAAATCTGGTCAGTCAGAGATTTTCCATTTGTGACTTTGGAATATCCAGTTGCAAATATGTTATGCCAGAATAAACCTATTTTTTCTTGTAGAGGGTTATTGGAAGAAACTAGTCTGTATAACCAATATGAACCTGCACCAGTAGAATCGTGTGAAACTGATTGGTCTGGGTGGTAACGTCGCAATAAAGAATCGTCAATTCCGTTAAATTCAATTTTAGGATTTAGTAATTCTTCGACAGTGGATTCATAACCAATATTAAGTCTTTTTTCTATCTTATCTTTTGTTTCAGAGAACCCGGCCCTTCTCATCAGATGCGACATAAGTTTAAAGTTATCTACCATAAAACACCTCTATAACAATTTGTATTATAAACCAAGTAAGTAGCTATTCACAGACTCTGCATTCCTCCCCGCATGTCCCATATAACTCTAAAGCATGTTCTCTTATGGATACATTGAGATTCTTTTGGATTTCACTGATTTCTTCCTCTATAAGCCTTTCTAAATTATCGCTTAAAGATATATCAGTTATGCCTCCACAGCTTTCACAAAAAATATGATGATGATGTTCTGCTTCTGCGTTATTTAGTTCTACAACAATACTATTTTCAGGGTTTCTAAATTCGGTTATTAATCCGAATTCTTTCAAATCACTTAGCACACGATATAACGTTGACTGAGCTAAATCTCCTTTAGTGAGTGATAATATTTGATCTACAGTTAGTGGTTTATCTTCTTTAATTAACAAACTTAATAATATGAGCCTTGGGTTTGTAATGGAAATATTTTTCGAATTTAATAGTTTGCAAGAATCAATGCAATAATGTTCTGGATCTTTTCTTGCAAGGCTACATGTAGTGTTATTCATTTATTTGTCCGAGCTTTATGTCAGCTTCTTCTTGACTTATTTTCCCGAGTTTAACAGCAATTTGTATCTTAGTTTTGAGATCACTTGAAGAGAGATTTTTTTTAGTTGTGTATTTATCTTTATTGCTAAGGTATTCAAGTTTTTTGTTAGCCTCTTCTTGAGTTATTTGTCCGTTTTCTAGTGCGATCTTTATTTTGTTCTCAAAGTTAGATTTGTGGTAATACTGACTTTTTTGTTTTGATCCTTTATCAGCAGATATAGAAGTATTATTCCCGAGTATAGAATTTGCTAATAACAACATTGATAAAATTGTAATAATAATAAAAATATTTTTTATCGAAAAGAGTATTTTGAAATTCATATTATTAACCAACTTTCATTTTAATTTACGTAAGTATTATATAAAATTTTGGTGGAGACGGGGGAGGGTCGAACTCCCCGTCCAAAAGATACCCCGAACGAGATGTACTACAGGCTTAGCTAATCATTAAATTTGTTTGGAATAGCATCGATTAGCGGACACTAAACCAGACTAGCCGATAGTTTTCAGCCAGTATTATCGGCGTAGTACTGACTACACCCCGTCTATCGGCGCCTATCCAGCCTCTTCGGGGATCGAGAGTGGTAGACGTGGCCTAATTAAGCGGCCAGTGCTAGCTGTTTATTGCCAGTTACTTTTTTCCCTTCTTTTTAACGAGGGAGAAGGACCTCGACCTGCAATCTCGCGGTGACATCCTCTGTCGAATCCGCGCGTCCCCATTTAAATTTATAGCTAGATTTTAGCATAAACTCGATATTATCTTTACATGTGTAATAAACTAACGAAAATTGATGATATTGAGTGGAGATAATTAATTATGGTTAAATTAGATGCAAATTTGAGTATGATGTTTAATGAAGTCCCTTTTGAGGATAGATTTTATTCGGCTGCCAAAATGGGTTTTAGTGGCGTAGAATATCTATTTCCTTATGATTATAAAAAAGATGATCTTAAGATGTTACTAAAAGAGAATAAACTAACTCAGGTACTTCATAATTTACCTGCAGGGGACTGGGATTCTGGGGATCGAGGGATTGCATGCGACCCTTCAAGAGTTGAGGAATTTAAAAAAGGTGTTGAGTTAGCTGCAGATTATGCTTCGGATTTGTCTTGCCCTCAAGTTAATTGTTTAACAGGAATAAAGCCTCCTAATATTACAGATGAAGAAGCTAGGGAAACGCTTGTGTCAAATCTGAAATACGCAGCACCTGTTTTGAAAAAAGCTGGTGTGAAATTAATTATAGAAAGTATTAATACAAAAGATATTCCAGGATTTTTTCTAAATAATACTAATCAAGCTGTTAGCATAATTAAAGATGTGAATTCAGATAATTTAATGCTTCAACATGATATCTATCATATGCAGATTATGGAAGGGAATTTAGCAAAAACTATTGAATCTAATTTGAAACTTATTAGCCATATACAAATTGCAGATAATCCAGGAAGACATGAACCTGGATCGGGTGAAATCAACTATCCATTTTTGTTCAAATGGTTGGATAAATTAGGATACGATGGATGGGTAGGTTGCGAGTATATTCCATTGTCAGATACAGAGATAGGGTTAAAATGGGCAACCAAATATCTATAGATGACTTTTCCGAATTAAATTAGGTAATAAAACTTTCTCTTTAGGAGTTTCTGATTGGGGACAATCTGGTAGTAGGGCAGATTTGTATAAAGAATATGGGATTAACACGGATTCTATTGTTAATGCATGTATATCTGTATTAGATATATAATGTGTAAGCAAATTATGGAGGAATAATGTGTCAAATATTTTAGTTATACACGGTGCAGGAATAGATATGAGAGGTAAAACTCAAATTGACATTTTTGGTTCAGAGACAATGGAAGATTATAATTCTACGATTATAAAATATGCTGAACAGCTAGAATTCACTGTTGATATTTTTCATTCTAATATTGAAGGAGAAATTATTAATAAACTATATGAAGGTCAAACAACTGGTAAATATGTTGCTGCCATTATTAATCCTGCTGGATTTTCTTTAGGGTATCCAGCGTTGTCTGCAGCTATATCTCAAGTTGAGTATCCTACGATTGAGGTTCATATATCAAACCCAGCAAAAAGAGGTTTTAACTCAGACATAGCTACTGTTTGTAAAGGTTCTATAACAGGTTTAGGGTTATATGGATATTATGTAGCAATGAAGTCAATTTTAGATCTTATTTAATAATCAGATCTAAGTAGGTTTTATATAGATAATTTGAAATTAAATAGTTTGCCGTAAGATCCGATCCAATCATTGTCTTGAATAACCTTATTTTCAAGTAATGGATTATTGTTTAATCTAACACTTGGTGTTGACCTAGCATTTTCTATTATTACTTGAAAACCAATGAACTTAAAGTTTATACCTGCCATTTCGTCTAATCCGGTATCATCACCTTTTACGCTATTTATATGAAATATTTTATCTAACTTGGTTCTTTCTAGGTTTGCGAAATCTATTAATGGCTCTCCCGATTCATTTGTTATGTAGCCAAATGGCTGAGTTTTTGATTGGTAATATAATCCTGCTGCTATTAGCAAAATAACTATAGGTGAAAATATAATTGCCATTAAAATAGCAATATTCATTCCAGCTTCTGCAGATAGAATAGGTTTATTTGTGGTAGCTATATTTAATAAATTGCTTCTTTGAATATGTTGTGTCCCAGCGTAATTTATATCTAATATTAGATTTAAAGGTTTATTGCCTTCAGTTGAAGGTGTTATAGCGACATCATACATCCAAGCTTTTCCGTCTGTTCCGGGGGTTCTAGGATTAAGGTTAATGGCATAATCTTCTTGTGCTGAAGTTGATATATTAGATGGAGACACAGGGTATGGGTCTTCTCCGACTCTAACATATGCAGTTGCCACTATAGTGGATTCGTTAGTATAAATATTTGTGATTTCTAATGAATCTAAATTTATGGTTGGGAATGGTTGAGAATTGAACGAAATATTTTCTATGATTGTGTTTGGGGAGTTGTACCATCCAAGTGTAACAATAGCTGAGTATTGGCCGGGACTCCGACTTGAAGGTAGCTTTGCTGAAAAATATCCATCTCCTGCTCTCGCGTCACCTTCAATTCCTTGATCATTTAACATGTATATAACATTGTTACCTGAAGGGGTTATTAGGGTTACTTCAATATATACGTCTTTTGGGTATATCATCAGTCCTTCGTTAGTTACGTACAGAATCAATTCGGTTGATAAGTTGGATGGTAATATTCTATTTGATTGCAGATTAACTCTATAATCACTGGAAGCTTGATACCATGAAGATGTTTGACCATTTATTCCACTGATGTCTATAGTCCATTTACCTGATATTGGATTTTCTAATTCCCAAATGACAACATGAGGAGATTCCATAACACGTGACGTTTTTCGGTCAGAAGCAGATGATTCAACTCCATCCGGGTTTCTTAATCGCAAAGATCCTGAAGGATCTTCCTTGAATATCATAATCGTCATCTTATTTGTGGCTGGGGGGATAGGTATTTCTGATGTCAATTTTTCTTCTTGAGTAAGATTTTGTTTACTAGAAGGAATTAATGAACCTAAAGAATTTTCTGACATTATGCTATCGGCTATGGATTTAAATCCATCTTTAAATGTTACATTTAAAGAATCTGCCCCAGTGTTAAAGGATAGTTTCTCAAATAATTCTGAAGTACTTTGAGAGGCTCCTTCAAATGCTAAACCTTGTATTTTCCATTCACCTTCATTGAATTTTTTTGATATTAAATTTAATGATTCTTGCTCTATTTTCTCAGGGGTTGGAATATCATCCGAACTTATCAAATACAAATATGACCCAGCAGCAACTTTGTTTATGCTAAAGAAATCATAGCTTTCTGTTAAAGATTTTGTTAATGAAAATGGTTTTATTGACTTTTTAGAATCTATTATTTTCTTTAGATCCTCGTTATAGGAATTAAAATTTAGATTACCTGCGACATAAGGACCATATAATTTATCCGTATCATCCATCATCAATATGTAGAAAGAATCACCATCTTTTAGTGTTGACGATAAAGTCATGAATGATTTTATTGCATTCCTACCATATTCATAGGTGAGAGTATTTGGATCTATAGCTATCATATTTATTCGTTGAGCAGTATTATTTGCAGATGTAATATCTGATTGAAATAACAAAGTTATAACAATCATTAAGATAGCTGATATTGTTAATATGGTATGTTTGAATTTATTCATATGGAACTTTAAATTAATGATAATAGCTAGATATATAAATTATTTTAAATATCAGGTTATCAGCATGCACCGAATTAGGCTTTTTGTTCAATTAAAATTAAGTTCATTTTTTTGTTAAAACTCGCTTGGTTGTACCTATGATATTTAGTAATGACATATGCATCACAAAATTAGTATCAATATTAATTTTTTCAATAAGTATATTTTTTATTGCTTGTAGCAATAATGTAAATGCTACAGCGGAAGAATATAAAGCTGTTGGTCGTATACTCGATTTTGAATCGTATAGTTTGAAAAAGGCGGATAAAATAACCATTCACTTAGGTGACAATTTAATTGAAGATTACTTTATTAAAACGTATTTAGAAGAATTTACTCCTAGTCATATTAGGGAACACATGCTTACTGGTGAGCCAGTTAAAGTTTTTTATTATGTGTTAGACGATAAAAATATAGTTAACCACATTGAAGATTATGAAGAGTAGTTATTAATTACGTACTTTTCTATATCTTAAAACTAGAATAGTACTCCCCACTATCAATACGGAAAATACAAATAAAAAGAAAAAACCAGCTTCCCTTCCATCTTTAACAGATTCTCCATTAATGGATAATGGAAAATTTATTGTTGAAAATTGTTCGGGGATTGTTGAAATTTCGACTTCTATTTCCCAAACTCCACCTTCTTTAAATGTGAAATTAGCGTCATATAATTTAGGAGAATCAGGAGTATTGACAGCCCTAGATTTATACGCGTAATCATCATTTCTGATAATCACAGTTATTAAAGCCTCTTCTATAGCTTCTTGAGAATCTTTATATTTAGGTTCAATAGTCAGGTGTGAAAATCCTCCAGCCATAGGCTCATGGGGTAATATACTTACAGTTACATCGTAGTCATCTATAGAACTTCTGTGTATTTGTTTCATATCTCCATGGGCGCTTATTGTAGTTGGAAGCGATAAAGTTAAAGTACTTAGTGCCGATAGGGCAATCAGTGAACAAATGAATCCCCATGATTTTAAAGACATCATTATTTTAATTTTCCTATTTTCTACAGTTTGATGGTGGGCCCGGTAGGGATCGAACCTACGGCCAATCGATTATGAGTCGATCGCTCTAACCACTGAGCTACGGGCCCTAGCTATATATTTGAAATATATTCCAGAACACATATTATACATCTATTCAGTTTTTTTCTAAAAGGATTAAAAATGGGAAGATTAAATGGTAAAGTAGCTTTAATCTCAGGAGGCTCTATAGGCCAAGGAAGAGAAGAAGTTACTCTTTTTTGTGAAGAAGGGGCTAAAGTTGTCTTTGGAGACATCAGAGATAAAGAAGGTTATTTATTAGAAAGAGAACTTAGATTCCAAGGGTTTGATGTTACTTATTTTCACTTAGATGTTACTAAAGAATCTGATTGGAAGAATGTAGTAGCGAAAACGGTGGAGTTGCATACCAGTTTAGACATATTAATAAATAATGCAGGGATATATTTCAGAAAAGGTTTGGAAGAAACTACTGAAGAGGAATGGGATTATGTCCATAATATTAATTCTAAAGGGGTTTTTTTGGGAGCTAAATCAGTTATCTCAGCCATGAAAAAATCAGGTGGGGGATCTATAGTTAATATATCTTCTATGGCAGGCTTGATAGGTTCTCAGGCACTAGCCTACGGAGCAAGTAAAGGAGCTGTAAGATTACTTTCAAAGTCTATTGCTGTTCAATATGGAACAAACGGTATTCGTTGTAATTCTGTTCATCCGGGAATTATAGAAGATACTTATATAGTAGATAATTTCCTGCCGGAAGATCTAAGAGAAGATTTTTTAGAAAATACGCCACTTAAAATATTTGGAAACCCTAGGGATGTTGCTTTAGGAGTTTTATTTTTAGCTAGTGATGAATCTAGTTATATTACAGGTTCTGAATTAGTAATGGATGGGGGCATGACTGCTAAATAATAAATGTAGGAGTAAGTATGGGAAGATTAGATAATAAAGTTGCATTGATTACAGGAGCCGCTGGAGGTCAAGGCAGTGAAGAAGTAAAGCTTTTTTGCAGAGAAGGGGCTAAAGTTGTTTTTGGGGATATTGACGACGAAAAAGGCAAGGCATTAGAGCAGGAAGTACGAAAAATATCTGGAGAAGCTTCGTATTTTTACCATGATGTTACTAGTGAATCGGATTGGAATAAAGTTGTTTCTAAGACTATAGAACTGTACGGCAAATTAGATATATTAGTTAATAATGCGGGATTTTTTCTTAGAAAATTATTAGAAGATACTTCTTCTGCTGAGTGGGATTTTGTTGACAAGGTTAATTCTAAAAGTGTTTTTTTAGGTACTAAATCTGTTATTCCCATTATGAAGAAAGCAGGTGAAGGTTCGATAATTAATATTTCTTCTATAGCTGGGCTGGTTGGATGTAATGCTACTGCATATGGAGCAAGTAAAGGAGCTGTACGCTTATTGACTAAATCTATCGCTGTTCAATATGGGCCAGATGGAATTCGTTGTAATTCAATTCACCCCGGGATTATATCTGATACTCATATGGGTGATGGATTAATTGAATATGGTATAAATAACGGAATAGATCAATTATCTGATGTTCCACTTGGGCGATTTGGATTACCTAAAGAAATAGCTATGGGAGTTCTTTATCTTGCTAGTGATGAATCAAGATACGTGACAGGTTCTGAATTAGTTATTGATGGTGGTTTTTTTGCTAATTAATTATTTTATTAGGAGTCAATAATGGGAAGACTAGATAGTAAGGTTGCTTTAATTTCTGGAGCACTTGGCGGTCAAGGGAAGGAAGAGGTAAAGCTTTTTTGTCGAGAAGGGGCGAAAGTTATTTTTGGGGATCTTGATGATAAAAAAGGAAAAGAATTAGAGTCTGAAGTTAGAAAAGATGGTGGAGAGGCTACTTATATTCACCATGATGTTACTCAAGAATCAGATTGGGAAAATGCAGTTTCTAAAACTTTAGAACTATATGGGCAGTTAGATATATTAGTTAATAATGCAGGTGTCTTTCTAGGAAAAGGATTAGAAGATACTACTGAGGCAGAATGGGATTTAGTTGAATCTGTTAATTCAAAAGGAGTTTTTCTAGGTGCAAAGTCTGTTATATCTGCGATGAAAGAATCAGGTGCTGGTTCTATAATTAACATATCTTCAATTGCCGGTTTAGTGGGGACAGCTATGGCTCCAGTTTACTCTGCTACTAAAGGGGCTGTAAGGTTACTTACAAAATCTATCGCTGTTCAATATGGGCCAGATGGAATTCGGTGCAATTCAGTTCATCCAGGAATCATATCTGATACAGGTATGGGAGATGGAATAATAGAATATGGGATAGCTAATGAAATAGCTCAGTTGTCTGAAGTGCCTTTGGGGAGGTTTGGATACCCCTATGAAGTGGCTCTAGCTGTTCTCTATTTAGCTAGTGATGAATCTAGTTATGTAACAGGAGCGGAATTAGTTATTGATGGTGGAAGGTTTGCTAAATAGTTTCATAGGATAAAAATAACATGGGAAGATTAGACAATAAAGTTGCGTTGATTTCAGGTGGAACAGGAGGTCAAGGAAGTACAGAAGTTAAACTTTTTTGTGAAGAGGGAGCTAAAGTTGTTTTTGGAGATGTTAGGGATAAAGAAGGGAAAGCACTAGAAGAAGAAATTCGTAATTCTGGAGGAGACGCTACTTATATTAACCTTGACGTTACTCAAGAATCAGATTGGCAAAGTGCAGTATCAAAAACCGTTGATTTGTATGGGCAGGTAAATATATTAATCAATAATGCTGGAGTTATAGTAGTAAAAGGTTTGGAAGATACCACAGAAGAGGAATGGGATTTTGTTCAGAATATTAATGCAAAAGGGGTTTTTTTAGGAGCTAAATCTGTTATATCAGCCATGAAAGAATCAAATGGTGGATCCATTGTTAACATTTCCTCTATAGCGGGGTTAATTGGTTCACCAATGTCTGCGTATGGAGCTAGCAAAGGAGCTGTTAGGTTGCTTACTAAATCTATAGCTACTCAATATGGGTCATATGGAATCAGGTGTAACTCCGTACATCCTGGGACTTTGATGCCAGATAGTTCTATTATGACCTCAAAGACCTCTTTTTTTGCTGATCCTAAGATTGGAGACGCTATATTGAACTCAACTCCACTTGGCCGTTTTGCTGAACCTATAGATATTGCTATGGGGGTGCTTTATTTGGCTAGTGATGAGTCGAGTTATGTAACAGGATCTGAATTAGTCATTGATGGCGGTAAATTCGCTACATAATAAATGAAGGTGAAATAGTATGGGTAGATTAGAAGGTAAAGTAGCTTTGATCACTGGAGCTGTTGGGGGCCAAGGAAGTGTTGAAGTTAATCTTTTTTGTCAGGAAGGAGCTAAAGTGATATTTAGTGATTTAAATGATAAAAAAGGAAAAGAGTTAGAATCAGAAGTTAGAAAAATTGGGGGAGAAGCTACTTATATTCACCTTGATATCACCAATGAATCAGATTGGCAAAATGCAGTTTCAAAAACTATTGAATTGTATCAAGGGTTAGACATATTAGTTAATAATGCAGGGGTAATGTACGATGTGCCGATAGAAGAAACTTCTGAAGAACAGTGGGATTTTGTATACTCAGTAAATGTAAAAGGGGCTTTTTTAGGAATAAAATCTGCAATTCCAATTATGAAAAAATCTGGTGGTGGCTCAATAATCAATTTGTCTTCTATGGCAGCGTTGTGGGGCTCCCCTTTACCGGTTTATGGATCTGCGAAAGCAGCTGTAGCAAGCCTTACAAAATCTATTGCAGTACAGTATGGTTCTTACGGGATACGTTGTAACTCAGTTCATCCAGGAGTATTGACAGGAACGGAAATGGGAGATGCCTATTTAGCTGACCCTGAATTTCATAAAAGAAGATTAGCTCAGGTTCCCCTTAATCGTTTAGGAACTCCCGTAGATCTTGCTACTGCAGTTTTATATTTGGCTAGTGATGAGTCAAGCTATGTCTCAGGATTAGAACTAATGGTTGATGGGGGAATGTTTGTTAAAAGGTAGCTTACATTAAAAATTGTAGATTCAGGTGTGGAAATATGGATAGACTAGAAGGTAAAGTTGCATTAATTACAGGTGCAACCGGTGGTCAAGGCAGTACGGAGGTTAAACTTTTTTGTCAGGAAGGCGCTAAAGTTATTTTTGGTGATATTGATGATGGAAAAGGTAAAAAACTAGAGGCAGAAGTTAGAAAATCTGGAGGAGAAGCCACGTACATTCACCTTGATGTGACTAGTGAGTCAGATTGGCAAAAGGCAGTATCTAAAACAATTGAACTATATGGTAAATTAAATATTTTAATCAATAATGCCGGTATCTTAATAACGAAACGTTTAGAAGAAACTACTGAATCAGATTGGGACTTAGTGCAATCTGTTAATACTAAAGGTGTTTTCTTAGGGGCCAAATCTGTCATATCTGCTATGAAAAATTCTGGCGGAGGCTCAATTGTTAATATTTCTTCTATTGCTGGATTAGTTGGTAGACCATGGTCAGCTTATACTGCTAGTAAAGGTGCGGTTAGATTATTAACAAAATCTATTGCTGTTCAATATGGTCCAGACAGGATTAGATGTAACTCTGTGCATCCGGGGATTGTCAATGATAATGCTATGGGAGAATTGACGTTATCAAACTTTCCTGACTCGGCAGAAGACCTCTTAATAGATACTCCTTTAAGGAGATTTGCTGTTTCAAAAGATATTGCAATGGGAGTCTTGTATTTAGCTAGTGATGAATCTAGCTATGTTACAGGTTCAGAATTATCAATAGATGGTGGGACATATGCAAAATGATAAAGGCCTCTACTGTTTTTCAAGTTTGCTTAGTTGTAATATCATTTTTGGGGATTTTAGCTTTTAATGCTTGTTTTCCTGAATTTGAAGACTTTTCAAGTCAACCTGTAAAGCTTCAAGGCCAAACCTTATCAACTCCATATGAAGACTTAAATTTTTATGAATATGTGACAGCATCAATAGGAGGAAACTCTCTTCCCTATATTAATAATGGGGGCATTTTTGATGATGCAGTCGGATTGAAGATACCTTATATTGAGGGAACTTTACTCGATGGATCTAAAGAAATTATATTTGATGATTCAAATTCTGGGTTAGATTCCCAAAGTACAGTGATCATAGTTTTAGCTCATTGGTGTCCATATTGTAGAAGTGAGGTTCGGGAATTATCAAAATATTTTATTGAAAATGAAATTCCTGAAACTATACGAATAATATCTTTAGTCACTTCTGTCGATCCTGCTGGAGTGAATTATCCTCCACATCAGTGGTTTGACGAGGAAGGGTGGTTCATTCCTGTTATTGTTGACACAATTGAATCGGATATTGCTGATTATTTGGGCGTAAACATATTTCCGTCCTTTGTTATTATTGATGAAAATGGCATAGTTACATTAAGATTGGCTGGTAGAATTGGATCTGAAGGATTTAAAAGTCTTATATCAGAATTGGATAAACGCCATTTAGGAGGCGATATTAAATAATGGGAATATCAAACAAAGTTAATGATGCGATGCAACAAGGCTCGTGGATTAGAAAAATGTTCGAAGAAGGGATTGAACTTAAACAAAAGTATGGGGCAGAGAATGTTTTCGACCTTTCAATAGGTAACCCCGTTATGAGCCCTCCAAAACAGTTCTTTAGTGAGTTGAAAAAAATAGCTGAATCTCCTACTGAAGGGATGCATCGCTATATGCCTAATGCAGGACTTACTAATACAAGAGCATCTGTAGCAGCACAAAAATCTGTTGAAACAGGACTTGATTTTTCTTATGAAGATATTGTTATGACTTGTGGGGCAGCCGGAGCATTAAATGTAGTTCTAAAATCTATTCTTGACCCAGGTGATGAAATTGTAATTTTTTCACCGTTTTTTGTTGATTATGAATTTTATACTTCTAACCATGGAGGAAAATGCAAGATAGTTCCTCCAGATGGAAATTTTCTTCCTGATATGGATGCTCTAAGAGCTTCTATTGGTGAAAAGACTAGAGGGGTTTTAATTAATTCCCCTAATAATCCTAGTGGAGCTGTGTATTCATCAGATGTTTTATCTGAAATAACAAATATCATCCTTGATAAAGAAAATGAATTTGGTACTGAAATATTCTTAATTAATGACGAGCCATATAGAAAAATTATTTTTAATGATAAGGATTTTCCAGATATATTTAAACATCATAAAAGAACTATAGTTGCCACTTCTCATTCTAAGGATTTGGCTCTTCCGGGTGAAAGAATAGGGTATATAGCTGTTAATCCTAATTGTAATAATAAAGAACAGCTTATGGGGGCCCTAGTATTCTGTAATAGAGTTTTAGGATTTATAAATGCCCCAGCTTTGATGCAACATATAGTAGCTAATTTGCAAGCAACGACTGTAGATGTTGCAGAATATCAACAAAAAAGAGATTTTCTTTACAGTGCTTTAGTAAATATGGGATATGATCTCGTTAAACCTCAAGCTGCTTTTTATATGTTTCCAAAATCACCCATTAAAGACGATGTTGAATTTGTCGGGTTATTAAAAAAGCATAAAGTCCTTACTGTTCCCGGAGTCGGATTTGGACTTGAAGGATTCTTTAGAATTTCATATTGCTTGGAAGATGATACGTTAACAGGTTCTTTACCTGGATTAGAAGCGGCTATTAATGAGGCCATCTCTCAGTAATTTTACATATTTGGAGCGGTGTCTTTTAGTCCGAAACCAGTGATTGGGATTAATACTTTTTCACCCGGTGATATTACGTTTCGTTCAACTAATTTTGGAATTGCTGCAAATGAAGTGGCGCAAGTAGGTTCACAGTAAATCCCTTCTTTTTGAGCTAATTCAATTTGATATTCTGATATTTCAGATTCATTTATAGAAGTGGCTGTTCCTTTACTGTCTTTAATTACTTTCATGATCTCAAATATTCTAGGAGGTTTGGAGACTGCTATTCCTCCTGCTATTGTTGGTTTTGCATATGAAGTATTCCATTTATTTCCGGTAAATGAACTTACTATTGGCATTACATTTTCAGTTTGAATTGCATGTAGCTTTGGGGGTTTTAGTGATAGTCCAGAGTCTTGTAACTCTCTAAATGCTTTCCATATTCCTATATATAAGGATCCGTTTCCTACGGGGATTACAATATGGTCTGGCATATCATTTTTAAAATAATCATATATTTCATATCCAGTAATTTTTGTACCTTCTAAGAAATATGGATTTAAATTATGTGACGCATAAACAAATCCTTTTTCTTTCACAAATTTTTCTGCTGCACTTGTGGTCTCATCACGAGTCCCGTCGATTGAGTGGGTTTTAGCACCATAGATTTTTATTTGATCAACTTTTGGCTTTGGGGCAGATTTTGGGATAAATATATGTGCATTTATTCCCGCACGAGATGAGTATGCAGATATTGATCCTCCAGCATTTCCTGAAGAATCTTCAACGATGTTTTCTACTCCCATTTGTTTTAGTATTGATAACATCATCGAACTGCCACGATCTTTAAATGATCCTGTAGGATTTAAGAATTCTAATTTTGCATTTAAAGATATGTTCAAATCCGCAAATATATTATTTAATCTAATTGTAGGAGTGTTTCCTTCGCCTAAACTAATGTATTTACTTAAATCAGATATTGGGCTCATAACTGATATGTTTTGCAAGTAAGAAAATATTTTTGAAGAATTGGTATTAGGGTTATATTTTATTTGCAGTGGATTATTGCATTCCTGGCACCTAAGCAATGTAATATTAGGGTTAGATTGCCAATTGCACATTGGGCATATAAAAATATGGTTATACATAATTTTTTATGATCTCCTACAATTACATATATTGTTTGGGA
>CETH01184116.1_pt1 | contig 36426 bp, 36 predicted proteins | sample 361461 | NCBI WGS metagenome assembly CETH01 (sample SAMEA2622695, study PRJEB7988) | marine metagenome | isolation source: saline water (ENVO:00002010), including
GATTTTCATCTCTCATTGGAGCGGTACAACCCTCAAGATAACTTACATATGAATTATCTTCTGCTATGATTAAGGTTCTTTCAAATTGGCCTGTATTAGCAGCATTAATTCTAAAATATGTAGATAATTCCATTGGACAACGAGTATTTTTAGGTATATATACGAATGAACCATCACTAAAAACTGCAGAATTTAAAGCTGCATAATAATTATCTGTATAAGGGACAACTTTTCCGATATATTTTTTAATTAATTCTGGATATTTTTGAACAGCTTCTGAAAAAGGACAAAAAATAACACCAGCTTTTTTTAATGTTTCTTTAAATGTTGTTACTATAGAAACGCTATCAAAAACTGCATCTACAGCAACTCCTGCTAACATTTTTTGTTCATCTAGAGGAATGCCTAATTTTTTATAAGTTTTTAATAATTCAGGATCAACTTCATCTAAACTTTTCAACTTTTTTTTCTCTTTAGGAGCTGAGTAGTAACATAAATCTTGAAAATCAATTTCTGGATAATTAAGATTCTGCCACTTTGGTTCTTTCATTTTTTCCCAATGAGAAAAAGCTTTTAATCTCCAATCTAACAGCCATTGTGGTTCATTTTTTATCTTAGATATAGTTTTAACGATATTACGATTTAAACCATTAGGGACTCTATCTTCTTTAATATTGGTAATAAAACCATATTTATATTTTGAAGATGTAATTTTTTCTATTTTTTTTAAATTTTCAGACATTTTATAAAGTTAATTCGTATAGACTGATTTTACTTAATGTATTGCGTATATTTGTATTTATTTTATTTATAGGCTGCTTTATATTGCAGATATCTAATAAATCACAATCTGAATCTATAGAGCATTTTGCTAAACCAACTGGCCCTTCAATTGATTCAATAAAATCAATTAAATTTATATTAGATAAATTTTTATTTAATAAATACCCTCCATTAGGCCCTTGTATTGCTGATAAATATTTTTGTTTACATAGTTTTTGTAATATTTTAGCCAATAATTCTTTAGGAATATTATATGATGATGCAATTTCTTTTGATGTGCATATATCTCCATTCCTATTGTTAATATGACGTAATGCAATTAAAGCATATTCTATGGTTTTTGTTATATTTAACATAATACGACCTTTTTTATCGGGTTCAAAATTAAAATTTTTTAACAATTAAACAAACAAATTTAATCCTCTTTTAATAGCTCTGGAAAGATCAGATTTTTGGAGCGATTTTTTTTCTAAATCTAAATATAATTTATTAATCCAATCTAAGTTTCTATTGCAATTTGATGCTGCAATAAACTCATATGCTAATAGCCAATCAGTGACTTTATTTTTTATTGATTTTTTATATAGTAAGGATAGCTTATTAATATTTTCTGTTTTATTTCTTATTTTTTTTATTTCTTCAATTTTTTTAAAATAATAATTTAATGTTTGGTTATCCTTTATTTGCTCCTTCTTAATATTATATTGTTTATATTTATCTGCCTTATTCCCTAATTCTGCATAATATTTTTCAGTATCGGCAGGTCCATTATATACAGATTTAATATCTGATACACATATTAAATCAAAATATCCCCATGATGGTTCAAATAGAATTTTATTCTTATGCTTAACTGTACAATCTTTAAAAGTTATGATTTGCATTTTATTATTTTTTTTATAAATATTATGTATATATCCATGAACTATTAGATTTGTTTCAAATCTGAGTGTGCATAATTTATTTTTAATAATATTTAATTGATTAATTTGTTTATTATTTAGCTGATTAATTGACTTTTTATATTTTGAAATTTGTCCAATTGGGCTACTATATCCAGATGAATGGTACAAGGGGCCATGCTTTTTAATTTGTTTATTATTAACACTGATTTGAGATGGTCCATCTAGTTTTATAAAATTAATATTGTTCTTATTTTTTATATAACTAGATACAATTCCAGATATTTGTATTGAATTTTCAAATTTAATTGTACATAGTGTTTTAGCCTTGATAGCAGTCTTTAATCCATATTCACCACCTTTTTTATAAGCCATTTTTTGGGACATTTTTTTTAGTTCTTTTGATAAAAACTTATAATTTGGAGTTACAAATAAATGTGGCTGTTGTTCTGTGATATCATAATTATAGTCTAAGCATTTCAGGCTAAAAGGTATTTTTTTAACTTGACTTGTAAGGCAATTTTCACTTTCCGCTACAGATGATAGTAAACCTGCTCCAAAAATTTTAGGATTATTTATTTTCCCAATTAAACCATATTCTACAGTCCACCAATTCATTCTTGCTAAATATGATGCTTCGCTACAGTAAGATATTTTATTATATGCTTCCTTTAATTTTTTATCAGCTTTTTTTATTTCTGCTTGAGTTGATTGAATGTTTTCTTTTATATCTGAAAGATCACGTATTGCATAGTATAGATTAATATCTTCATGTGATAAGATTGCTTTAGCTGCAATTTCTCCATAATTGATTAAGTATTGAGCATAATCTTTATTTGCAATAATAGGAGCATGACCAGCTGCTTCATGTACAATATCTGGAGAGGGAGTATAGGTAAGATGATGATGACTTCTCATATCAGCAGCAATAGGTAATATTTTCAAGGATTGAAATTCCATAAATATCTGAGGAGGAATAAACCCTCTAACACAAACAGCTCGCCATCCAAATTGTAATAATTTTTTATTTATATTTTTTATTTTTGGAATTTTATCAATTGTGATACCTGTTTTTTTTAAGCCTTCAATGTATGTTTTATCAGCATGATTTTTAAAGAAATGTACTGATATTTTCATTATAAATCTCCAGCATGCTTGATCTATAAACGTATATTGGCTATAATTTTGTTCTACTGTATATTTTTTTAAATGATTAGGGATTTTAAATTGCATTTAAATATGTTTTTGATAATTAATTTTTATCAAAGTTTTTTTACTATTATAATTTATTTAAATTCAGAGTAATTTATATATAAAAAATACATTTTTTGGTTCATCATATTACATATATAATAATCATTGCTTTAAGTAAATTGATTTCTCTTTTTCCAAGAGTTTTTTCTATTAGATTAGCTCAATTGCTGGGTTTATGTATAAATATAATTTTTCCTAAAAGAAAAAAAGTTGCTAAAAAGAATCTAATGATAGCTTTTCCTGATAAATCAGATTTAGAAATAAATCAAATGATTAAACTAACATATCAGCATTATATGATTTTATTATTTGAATTTTTAAGACAAAAAAATTTAAAAGTAAAAAATATACCAATTAATATTGATGATATAACTAAAAGTTTACTATCCTCTAAAAAAGGAATAGTTTTAATGACAGCACATTTTGGGAATTGGGAAATGATTATACCTATAATGAGTCAATATAAAAAATCTACAGTTGTTGTTAAAGTACAGAGAAATTCTGGAGGAAATAAATTTTTAAATCAAGCAAGGAGTTTCAAAAATATAACATTATTATCAATGAAATCTTCTAAAAGAACAATGATTGATGCTTTAATAAATGGTCAAATTTTGGCTTTAGCAAGTGATCAAAATGCTGGTTCTAAAGGTATAAAAGTCCCATTTTTTGGTTTGGATGCTTCAATTCCAAAGGGTGCAGCTTATTTTTATTATAAAACAAAATGTCCGATTGTAGTTGGATTTTGTACTTTAAATAAAGATTTTTCTTATGATTTTAAATTAAGATCTATAGATGTAGATAAAGAATTTGATTCTACAGATGATTTGTTTAGGTTCGTTCATCAAAGATATAGTTCCATATTAGAAAATCAAATTATAAAGAATCCAGAACAGTATTTTTGGTTTCATAAAAAATGGGATAGAAACTTATATAATTAAATCAGTATATAAAATGAAAGATTTTCCAGTTGATATAGTTTATACTTGGGTTGATGGTTCAGACAAACAATGGCTATCAAAAAAGAATAAAGTGTTAGATAAATATAATCACTTTCATAAATCATCTGAAGTTAGCGGTAAAAAGCGTTTTATTAATAAAGATGAATTGAAATTTTCTCTTAGATCAATTGAAAAATATTGCCCCTGGGTAAGGAATATTTATCTAGTTACTGATAATCAAGTTCCAAAGTGGTTAAATATAAATAATAAACAAATTATTATTATAAATCATGAGGATATATTCCCATCTACTAAATTTTTACCAACATTTAATTCAAATGCAATTGAAATGAGGTTGCATCATATTCAAGGTCTTTCAAATAATTTTTTATCATTTAATGATGATTTTTTTATTGGTAGACCAGCTATTAAGGAAGATTTTTTTTATAAGGATGGTACTCCAAAATTATATATGGGAGGTAGAAAGTCAAAAATTAAATTAAAATTACGATTTAGGTATCCTTCATTAAGGAAATTAACGGCACATGCATCTGCAATATATAATAGTCGAAAACTTATTTTAGATAAATATAATATATTGATTAATAGAGATTTAGTACATACAGTTAAAGCATTAAATAAAAATATATTATATGATATTGAAAATGAATTTTTTGAAGTATTCAGACAAACATTGAAAAATCAATTTAGAGATTTATCAGATACATGGATTATATCTTTACATGCTTACTATCTAATATCAAAAGGGTTAAATACTTTTTTAAGCATAAAAAAAATTAATAAAAGGGACTATGTAAATAGATTATATTTATTATTAAAGATTAAACTTGACTATGCATATATTGCATTAAATTCACCTATAGAGCAACTTGAGCATGAGTTGTTATGCATAAGACGTTATAAACCCTTAAGTTTCTGTCTTAATGATTGGCCTGATAATAATGAATATGCTGATAAAATTATTATGAATTTTTTAACTGATTTATTTCCAGAAAAATCATGCTATGAAAAATAAATAGCTATATACGAGATTATTTTCTGAGCTTTTTTCTAATAGGTTTTTCAGTTTCAGTAACAACTTTTTCACCATTTCCAAGAGCTGCTTGTAATTCATTTATCCCCCTTACAAGTTTAATTAAACCTTGGGGTTCAACAGAACACATTTGATCAGTTCCCCACATAGTACGATCAATTGTTATGTGCCTTTCAATAATTGTTGCCCCTAAGCATATCGAGGCAATTGTAGTTGTTAATCCAAACTCATGGCCACTGTAACCAACTTCACAATTATATCTATTTTTTAATGTTTCTATGCAATTTAGGTTTAACTCATCATTTGGAGCAGGGTATGTTGAATTGCAATGTAGAACTGCAAAAGAAGCATCAGGCTTAGTTTCTTTTATTATGTTTACTGCAGCATCTACTTCTTCAATTGTGCTCATTCCTGTAGATATAATAATTTTTTTCCCTGTTTTTGTTGTTTGTTTTATTAAATCTAAATCAGTTAATAATGCTGAAGGAATTTTAATAAATGGTAAATCTGAATATTGATTTAAAAAGTTAAGACTATCTAAATCCCAAGGAGAAGCAGTCCATTTAATTTCATTTTGTTTACAGTAATTATCTATTTCATCATATTCTTTTTGACCAAATTCTACTTTATACTTATAATCTAAATAACTCATTCTTCCCCAAGGAGTATCTCTCATTATAGATTTTTGATGTTCAGGAACACAAACGTCTGGATTTCTTTTTTGAAATTTGACAACATCACAACCTGCTACCTTTGCTATATCAATCAATTTTTTTGCAATTTTTAAGTCACCATTATGATTGATCCCTATTTCAGCAATAATATATATGTTATTTTTCATTATTAGTTAATTAGCAAAAGCAATTTGTTGTTTAGCTATTAATTAAATTACAATTTTTTAATAATATTATATATAATTATTTTGGAACATTATTTATAAAGATATGTTCAAAATAAAGTAGAGAATATTTATGATTTATAATACTAATACATTAGAGAATCTATATAAAGCATCAGATTTATTATTAAAAGGTGAGATTATTGTTTATCCAACTGATACTTTATATGGTTTTGGAGTTGATGCAACAAATACAGAAGCTGTTTCTAAATTAAATCATTTAAAGAATAGGCAAAGACCATATTCTATAATTGTTAATTCTCTAGATATGCTAAAAAAATATGCAATTTTAAATGATGAATTAAAAGAACAAATTGTTTCTATTCTCCCAGGACCAGTTACCATAATATTAAATAAATCAATTAATGATTTATCACCACTTGTAACACTAGATTTAAATACAGTAGGGATAAGAATCCCTGATAGCAACTTTATATTAAAAGTAGTTCAGCAAATCAATAGACCAATTATTACAACCAGTGTTAATGTTCATGGTGAAGACGCTTTAAATGATATAAAGTTAATTAATAAAAAATATCCGGATATTAATATTTTTCAAAATAATGTTATAAAAGATTCAAAAGGTTCTACTATTATTGATTTTTCTAATAAGCCTTTTAAAATTTTAAGACGAGGCGATGCTGAAATTAATTTATGAATTATTATTTTAAAATTTTAAAATTTGCACAACCGTATAGAACTTATATTTTATTTTCATTATTATGTTCTATTCTATATGTTATCTTTAATGGGTTATCATTATGGATTGTTGGTTCTTTATTGAGCTCTGTTATGAGTACAGAATCCTTATTTAGTACTAATGGAGATACATTTACTAGTATTATTAATTCTTATATATTTGGTTACATTAATAATCAAGATACCATATCTAAATTACAATTTTTATGTTTTATTTTAATAAGTTCATTTTTGTTTAAAAATATTTTTTATTTTTTAAATACAGTTTTATTATCATATGCTAATAATAAAATTATTACTGATTTAAGAAATGAAATATTTTCACATATACAAAAACTTAATTTAGGTTTTTTTAAAAATAAGGATACCTCTGAAATTACATCTATTATTATTACGGATGTTAATTTATTAAGAGGTGTTTTAAGTAGAACCATTATCAATATTTTTAATCAACCATTAACTGTTTTATTTTGTATTATTACTTTATTTTTAATTAATTATCAGTTGGCTCTTATTACTTTTACTGTAATCCCAATTAGTGGGTTTATTACTATAAAATTAGGTAAAAGTTTAAGAAGAAAAGCATCAAGAATGAGTGTGCAAATGGCTAGTTTATTAAATATTGTAATTGAAAATATTACTAATATTAAAGTTGTTAAAGCTTTTACTAGAGAATTAGATCAGATTAAAAATTTTACTCTAGAAGGTCAAAAATTATTTTATAGAGTGTTTAAATTAGATGCTATGATAAAAATAATGCCTCCCATTAATGATATGATTGGCTCAATAATAGGAGCAATTCTTTTATGGGTTGGTGGTAAACAAGTATTAATTGATGGAACTCTTACTCCAGATGGATTTATTAAATTTTTCACTTTTCTTTTTGCTATGTTTACTCCTGCAAAAAAATTAGTCAATTTAAATGCTGAGATTAATACAGGAATAGCATCTGCTAAAAGAATTTATACATTATTAGATAGTAAATCATTTGATAATCTGGATGATAGCAAAAGTAAGAAAATAGCTATTAATGATTTTAATCAAAAAATAGAATTTCAAAATGTATTTTATAAATATAATGATAATCAAGATTATACACTTAAGGATATTGATTTTGTAATTAATAGGGGTGATAAAATTGCATTGGTAGGAGAAAGTGGTTCAGGTAAAACGACTTTTTCTGATTTAATTTCAAGATATTATTCCGTTTCTAAAGGTAATATTATTATAGATGGTATTGATATTAATAGTTTAGATGTTATTTCATTAAGAAAAAAAATAGGTATAGTATCACAAAATAATTTGTTATTTAATACATCAATTTATGATAATATCAAATTTGGAAATATAGATGTTTCAGAAGAAGATATTTTCAATGCTGCAAAGATAGCTAATGCCTGTGATTTTATAGAAAAATTAGATGATAAGTATCAAACCATAGTAGGGGAAAAGGGAAATAAGTTATCTGAAGGGCAAAAGCAAAGGATTGCAATTGCAAGAGCGGTAGTTAAAAATCCTTCTATACTCATTTTAGATGAAGCTACTTCAGCTCTAGATGCAGAATCTGAAGATAAAATACAATTAGCAATGAATACTATTATGAAAGATAGGACTGTCATTATTATAGCTCATCGCCTATCAACAATAAAAAATTGTGATAAAATCTTAGTATTAGAGAATGGCTCTATTATAGAACAAGGCAATCATGCTGAGTTAATTAATAATAGTGGTAAATATAGTCAATTATATAAATTACAATTTTTAAATAAAAAATAATTTTTTATGATTATTAAATTATATAAAATAAACTGATTGAAAATGAAAAATATTGCTATCATTCTTGCAGGTGGAAATAGTGAACGTTTTGGAGGGGATATTCCAAAACAATTTATTATGTTAGAGGGCAAACGTATTATTGATTATTCAATTAATACATTTAGAATTAATAAAGATATTAGTGATATTATTATTGTATGTGAAGAAAATTGGATTAATACCATTAAGAATGAATATCCTGATTGTCATATAGTAAGTGGAGGCAAAAGCAGAAAGGAATCATCTTATAATGGATTAAAAGCTTGTCCAAAAGATACAGAGAATGTTTTAATACATGATTCTGCTCGACCTTTTATTAGTACTGATATTATTGCAAGATGTATAGAAGCATTAACTAATTATAAAGCTGTAAATACAGTTATTCCTACAGTAGATACAATTGTTGAAATAAAAAATAAATATATTTCTAAGATTCCTATAAGAGATTATATGTTCTTAGCACAAACACCACAAGGTTTTAATTTTGATATTATAAATAAAGCTCACAATACTTTTCAAGAAGAAACAACAGATGATATAAGCTTAGTGAAAAAATTAGGTATAAAATGCTACTCAATAAAAGGTTCAGTTTATAATTTTAAATTGACTAATTCAATAGATATGTATTTAGCTGAAAAAATAGTATCTAATCAGCATGAGTCAAAATAGTATTAATAAATTAAAAAATAAAATTAAAATAGAAAAAAATACTATTTTAATTATAGCTAATGGTTCTTCTGTTTTATCATATGAATATGGTGCATTAATTAATACATTTGAAAATGTAGCTCGCATTAATAATTATTCTATCTCTAAACATGATAAATATATTGGAGATAAAATAGATATTTGGTTTAATGGTGCAAATCAAGGCTTAAAAAAGAGAAAAATATTAGATCAGCAGCAGGTTGTTGTTTTTGTTCCTTTATTAATTCATTTAAATAAACAGCATAGACTAAATAAAATATCTAAAAAGTTAGGAATTTCATCAGATAAATATACTTTAGTTCCTAAGGATGAAATGTCATTTTATGAGAGTTTTACTAAGATTAATAGACCAACAACAGGATTGTGCTCAATTTTATGGTCTTTGAAACGTTATGATAAAGTGATTATCCATGGTTTTGATTTTTTCCAAGCCACTAAAGATCATTATTTTGATACTAAGATTAAAAAATTATTAATTAAATATGGCCTTATTAATATAGGTAATAAGCATGATAATATTTCAGAAAAACTTTTTGTTGATTATTTAATAGAACAAAATAAAGTAATTACTTTAGATCAATATTTACAAAAATAAAGATAAATCAATATTTTGATTATATTCTAGATGAGCTTTATTGATAAGATAACAATCTTGATTTTGTTCAAATATTATCTTGAAGTTTCCTCCAGGGTTAATAATTTTAATTGAATTTTTAAGTTTATTTTTTTGATAAGCATCATATGCACATGCATAGCTTCCAGATGCACATGAATCCATTAACTTTTCTATTCCTTTTTCATAGGTTTTAACTTCTATAGATAATGTATTTAATATTTTAAAAAAGTTTACATTTATGCCTTCAGGAAATATTTTTTTATTATATCTGATTTTTTGTGCAGTTTTTATTAATATATCATCATTATCAAATGCTTTTACTTGAGTGATAAAATGTTTTGCTCCTGAATCTATATAGTCCCCATTTATATCATCAATCATTACATTTTTTAATTTATATTGAGGTAGCGGTATTTTAATTTTTATTTCATTATTATCTATAATATTAATAGGGTATAAGATATTATTTGATTTGATTTTCAGATTTTTTTTGAACATTTTATGACCTAATAAAAAACCTGAACATGTAAGCCCATTCATACATAATGTCTCCCAGCTACCATCATTATTAAAATAATTCATAATAAATATATTTTTATTATTTTTATCTATATCTATTTTAATTAGTCCATCTGTTTGGAACTGATTACATATTTTATTAATTGTTTGTTTTGTTAAAAGATTATTATCAAAATTAAAATCATTAATAATGATAAAATTATTTCCATTAGCATTTATTTTTGTAATTTCAATTTTCATAAAAGAGTATTATAATACCTGATAATTTTACTATTATATACGATAAAATCTTATAAAAAAATGAGTATTAAAAATATGATATTAAATAATATTTTAGATAATGTTGGTAATACGCCTATTGTTAGGTTAAATAAAATTGGAGTTAATTTAAAGTGTAACCTGTTAGGAAAATGTGAATATTTTAACCCAGGAGGCTCTGTTAAAGATAGAATTGGTAAAAATATGATTGAAGATGCTGAAAAAAAAGGATTAATTAAGCCTGGAGATACTTTAATTGAACCTACATCAGGTAATACAGGAATTGGCTTAGCTTTAGCTGCTGCTATAAAAGGCTATAGAATGATTATTACTATGCCTGAAAAAATGAGCAAAGAAAAAGAAGTAGTGTTAAAAGCGCTTGGAGCAGAAATTGTTAGAACTCCAACTGAAGCAGCATGGGATTCTCATGAAAGCCATATAGGTGTAGCAAAAAAAATGAATCAAGAAATCCCTAATTCTCATATATTAGATCAATATAGCAATTTAAGTAACCCATTAGCTCATTATAATTATACGGCAACAGAAATTTTAAATGATTTAAATAATGATATTTCTATGTTAGTTGCTGGTGTTGGAACGGGTGGAACAATTACAGGAATAGCACAAAAATTAAAAGAAAATAACCCTGATATTATTATTGTAGGAGTTGACCCTTATGGTTCTATATTAGGAGGAGGAACTGATATTCATTCTTATCAAGTTGAAGGAATAGGATATGATTTTTTTCCAGATGTATTAGACAATCAATTAATTGATAAATATATTAAAATTAATGATAAAGATTCATTTGATATGGCACGTCGAGTTATTAAAGAAGAAGGATTATTAATAGGGGGGTCTTCTGGTGGAGCTATTTGGGCAGCTTTACAGGCCGCTAGTCAATTAGATAAAGGTCAAAATTGTTTAGTGATATTACCAGATTCTATTAGAAATTATTTATCAAAATTTGTTGATGATGAATGGATGTTAAATAATTTATAAATTATTGATTTACTATAAAAAATATCTAGTAAATAAAAAAGCTCCATAAAGGAGCTTTTTTACTTTTTATCCGACGAGAGATTAAAAAACTATTTAAATAACCAAATTCTAAGTAGTTATTTTTTCCACCATGTTACAACCAATACTAAGGCAACCAATCCTGCTAATCCTCCATCGCCAATATCATTCATCATTTTTCCGATTCCTGCTATTACACCAAATATATCATTGTATAATATTCCTACAAGTATCCCAAGAACGATAAGAGCTTTAAGTAAATCAGTAAAATCGTTTAACCAAGTAGTGATTGTTCCCATTGCTTTTTTCATCTGGCCTCCTAGTTAGTTTGTAAGAAGTGTAGTTTATGGGCAATCAAATGATTGCCCATCAAACATATTCTTACAAGCGGTTGATTAGTCCATAAAAGAAACAAATACGCATAGAGCTAAAAGCCCTGCTAATCCACCACCTAAGAACATACCTACAAGGTTCATAATTCCACCTATTACGTTAGGTATGCCTGTTGGCCACACAATTGCAGCAAAAACAAAGAATACAATAACAGTCTTTAACAATCCAACGATTCCACCTAACCAACCGTTAACATTAGATAAAGCATTTTTCATTGTCATTCTCCTTAACTTATTTAAAATACCTAAAAGACTCATGTAGCTTTTAGATTTTAAAATAAGGAATAAAACATCTATTCCTTACTTCGGGCGTAACTTATAAATAATATTATATTAGTGTCAACATTTTATTTAAAGTAACACTTTAAGTTAATTTAAAGTATTTTTTTAGATATTCTTATTTTAAATTATCGTTGTATAATCTTTTTAAAAAAATCAAATTTAATTATTATGAAGGTAATTTGTGCAGGATGGGGTAGAACTGGTACCCGAAGTCTTAAATATGCTTTAGAGCGCTTAACTGGACAGCCCTCTTATCATATGCAAAATATTTTATTAAATAAGAAGGATGCTACATTATGGCATGATTTGATTTTTAATAAACAAAATACTATAGATTGGGAAAAAATTTATAAAGGATATGGAGCTTGTTTAGATTTTCCTAGTTGTAATTATTACAAAAATTTGATGGATTATTATCCTGATGCTAAAGTGATTCTTACTATTAGGGATGATAAAAGTTGGATTAAAAGTTGGAATGTATTAAATAATCAAATTCTTAAAAGCTTTACATTTAGGTTTTTAGCGCGCATACCATATACTTCATTTAAATTACAAAAAGATATTCACAATAAAATGATCTTAGGTAAAGAAGGTGCTTTTAGAGGTGCTAAAACTGATTTTGATAGAATGAAAGAGTTTAATCGATGGAATCAATCTGTTATCGATTATGTCCCATCTGATAGGCTCTTAATTTATCAAGTAAAAGATGGTTGGGGGCCCTTATGCCAATTTTTGAAGACTTCAGTTCCAGATATTTCTTTTCCATATAAAAATAAAACAAAGAATATGGGTCATATGTCAAGATTTATTAATAGTATATTTGTGATATTTATTTTATTGATTATTGCAATTATTATATCTTCTGTTTTCTTTGGAGTGCAATATTTTGGATAATTTTTTTAATTAGAGCACTAAATTTTGTTTTTACATTTTCTGCATTCTGTAGCACATCCTTATGTAAAACTTTTTCTTTTTTAATTAATCCTGCTCCATAATTTGTTAAGCAGGCTATAATTATAGGATTGATTTTTAATTTTTTGCACATTAAATATTCAGGAAATGTTGACATTCCTACTGCATCACCTCCAATGCTTATAATTTCTTTAATTTCTGCTTTAGTTTCATATGTAGGTCCTGTAGTATATGTATATGTTCCATAATTAATATTTAAATCAAGAGCTAAATTGCGATTATTATCTATATCGTATATTACAGGAGTATTAGAGTTAATAAATGAAAAATCAATGAATTTTTTTACTAACATAAAACTTCCAATTTCCCAGTCTAATCTAAGACAGCCTGAAGAATTTGTTATAATTATATTATATGGTTTATAATGGTTAAAAATTTCTATGATTGACCCAACAGTTTTAAATGAATGACCTTCATAATAATGGAATCTTCCTTGTGCGCATAGTATTGGAATTCCTTGGATATATCCATATATAAATTGACCTATATGGCCTGGAACAGAGGTTTTAATAAAACCTTCAATTTGACTATAGGCAATTATTTTTTTATTTGTAATAGAATCTACAAATCCATCTAATCCTGACCCCAATACTATACAGGCTACCGGTTTTTCATTAATAATATTATCTATTTGTTTGATTATTTTATTATTCATTGTTTGTTGCTAGTTGTCCACAGGCAGCATTAATATCTTGCCCTTTATTTTTTCTAATTAGTACTCTAAAATTACTTTTATATTTATTTAATGTATTAATAAAAATCTCAATATTTTTTGATCTTTTATAATCATTATTTATTGTATTATAAGGAATGATATTAATTTTACATGGAATACCTTTAAGCAGGCTTGCTAATTCTTTTGCATTATTTGAACTATCATTAATGCCATTAATAAGAACATATTCAAACATAATAGGCTTATATTTATTAAATTGATATTTTTTAATAGTATTTAATATATCTTCAATTGGCCATTTTTTATTTATTGGAATTAGTTGGTTTCTCATAGTATTGTTTGATGCATTTAATGATATCGCTAATTTATATTTTTGTTTTTCATTAATATACCTTTCAATTTTAGGAAGTATACCTGATGTAGAAATAGTAATTCTTTTGGTACTTAAATTAAACCCTGCAGGACTTGTAAGAATTTCACATGCTTTTATAACATTATTATAATTAAGAAAAGGTTCTCCCATACCCATGAAAACTATATTTGTTATAGGCTTTTTCCTATTATGCTTAATAGAAATAATTTGTTCTATTATTTCTCCTGTATCAAGATTTCGTATAATTCCCATTTTTCCAGTAGAACAAAAGGAGCAATCAACGCTACATCCAATTTGAGATGATATACATAGAGTATGCCTAGAATCGTCAATCATGCTTACAGATTCAATTAATCTTTTATCTTTAGTTTTAAATAAATATTTAATTGTATCATCTTCTTTGGAGTAAAATTTTTGCTCTACTTTAATTAAGTTTATATTATAATTATGAGATATAACTGTTTTTAATTTTTCAGGTATATTTGTCATATCCTTAATGGATGTATTTGTTTTATTATAGAGCCATTTAAATAATTGCATTCCATGAAATTTAGGAAAATTATTTTTTTCGCATAACTCCTCTAATTCTTGCAAGTTTTTTCCAATTAGATTGATATTTGTATCGCTGCTCAATGTCTTATTTATTTATATTGTAAAATATTTTACTAAATATATTAAATTTTGGTCTCATAATATAAAACAAAGAATAAAGGTTATAATGGATAATATTAAGTTGTTAAAAAGTATTAATAAAGATAAAGATAGTTTCTATAATGAGCTTAATAAAGTAATTATTGGGCAAAAGGAAATAGTTGAGCATATTTTTATAGCTATTTTGTGTAAAGGTCATATTTTATTAGAAGGAGTCCCGGGTTTAGGAAAAACTTTAATTATTAAAACTATCTCTGATATAATGGATTTAAAGTTTAGTAGAATTCAATTTACTCCAGATCTTATGCCTTCAGATATAACAGGTTCTGAAATTATTACTAAGGATAGTGAAATAGATGATAGAGCTTTTAAGTTCATTAAGGGTCCAATTTTTTCAAATATTATTTTAGCAGATGAAATTAATAGAACTCCACCTAAGACGCAAGCAGCATTGCTTGAAGCAATGCAAGAGGGCAAGGTTACAGTAGGAGGACAAACTTATGATATAGGTAGCCCCGTTTTTGTTATGGCTACTCAAAATCCAATTGAGCAAGAGGGGACCTATCCATTGCCAGAAGCTCAGTTAGATAGATTTATGTTTAATGTTGTAATAGATTATCCTCCATATGAAGATGAAATTAATATTGTTAAAAATAATACTTCAATGGCTAGCCATACTTTAAGTAAAATTATTGATAGCAAAAATCTTTTAGAATATCAAAAATTAGTTCTAAATATTCCTGTATCAGATAATTTAATTGAGTATGCAGTTAAATTAGTTCATAATACACGACCCAATCATGAATCTAGTCCTGACATTACAAAAAAATATATTAATTGGGGAGCTGGACCAAGAGCCAGTACATATTTAATTTTAGCAGCAAAAGCAAAAGCTGTTTTATCAAATAAACCAACTCCAGATATTGATGATATTATATCTGTAGTTAAACCGGTTCTAAGACATAGAATTATCCCAAATTTTAATGCAGAAGCAGAAGGTATAAAAAGAGATGATATCCTTGATGAACTATTAGAATCTATATAATTTGTATCAGCATGGATGTTACATATCAAGATTATTTATCGTCATCAGTTATTAAAAAAATCAGTAATATTGCGTTAAGAGCCAAGCTTGTAGTTGAAGGTTTTATTATAGGTTTACATAAAAGTCCATATCATGGTTTTTCAGTTGAATTTTCAGAACATAGACCATATAGTTTTGGAGATGAAATTAAATATATAGATTGGAAATTATTAGCAAAAACAGATAAGCTTTATATTAAGCAGTTTGAAGAAGAAACAAATTTAAATTGTCATATTCTTTTTGATACAAGTGCATCAATGCAATATGGTTCAGGTGAAATTCAAAAATTTGATTATGCTCAAACATTATGTGCTTCTTTAAGTTATATGATGATTAAACAACAAGATGCTGTTGGCTTAACTACATTTGATACAAAAATAAATATCTCAATTCCTCCAAAATCTAGACCTAGTCATTTAAATATTCTATTAAATACTTTGCATCATTCTAAGGTTCAAGGAGAGACAAAAATTTCTAATATTTTACATTCTTTAGCAGAATCAATGAAAAAAAGAGGTTTGATTATATTGATTTCAGATCTTTTTGATGATCAGGAAGATGTAATAAAAGGATTAAGGCATTTTAGATATAAGGGACATGAAATTATTGTTTTTCATATTATGGATGATAAAGAGATTTCATTGGATTTTAATGAAAGTGTTAATTTTATTGATTTAGAAAATAATGATTCAATGAAGACTGACCCTAGACAGATTAAATCAGCATATCAAAAAGCTTATTCAAATTTTTGTAATCAATATAAAAATGAATGCAGCAAAAATAATATTGATTATGTTCCTGTAAATACATCAGATTCATTAGATAAATCTTTAATTGAATATTTAATTAAAAGGACTAAGGTTGTTTAATTATTTAGTATTATTTGGATAATCAAGATTACATCTTGGATATTAATAACGTTATCATTATTAATATCTCCACTCCAAAGTTCTTGATTATTTGCTTCATAATTATTTAAAATGATATTAATTAATATGATGATATCTAAGACATCTATAACTGAATCTTGATTTATATCACCTAGTATTAGTTCATTTCCTATAAAAATATTTTGATTGATTGTTTCATGTGGTAAAAAATTTATAGATATCGTGTCTTGTTCATTAATAGAAAAAAGATGTTCTCCCTCTGGAAAGCCTATTATGAATTCACCATTATTGTTTGAATAATAGGTTTTATTATTTAATAATGATCTAATTGAAGCGTTAGTTAAAGGTATATTGTTGTTGAAATAGATATTCCCGCTTACCCATCCTGCATTTATTTCATTGAATTCTAATATATATAATCCATTTTGCATATCACTTGCATAAACATAATTGTTGTTTGTAAATGGAAATGCTCCCCAACATCCATAAAAACCGCTGCCATCATTTTGGGGATATGTATCATAGGCAGCTACTTCTACAGGGTAGCTAGGATTAAATATATCTACAATTTTTAATCCTGTTGTATAGTGAGAAATATAAAGAAAGTTATCCTGAATGTGAACATTGTGTGCTAAATTATTTTCTCCTAAATATTCACTTAATAATGTGATATTGTCTAAACTAGAAATATCCCATATTTTAATTGTCATATTATCGGTTTCTTCAGTTGTTACTAATATATCTTCAGTATCATTTAACCATGCATTATGTGCATATCCTTCACAAGGGATAGTCGCGAGTTGAATAATATTATCTAAGTTATTTATATCATAAATTCCAAATTGGTTGCTCCATCCTTCTGATACATATGCTATATTGTTTCTAGTATATATATCATGACAGTTTGCTGCTAAGCTACCAAATGTTCCACTGTAAACTGGTGAAGATGGATTAGGGTTTAAGTTAGCTATATGAATATTATCTCCAGTTTGATGCTCAATAAATACATATCCTGATGAGTCAATCCAAAGATTATGAGATTGTGCTATATAGTTATAAGTTTCTAATTGTATTGGAGGATTATAGGGTAATGGTGATAAATCAACAATTTGCATTCCTACATCGCCTCCATACATTTCATTAACTATATATAAGTAATCACCAAAAGTTTTATAATCTCTATGAAAGTAATAATCTCCAGTTGAAGGCCCAATAATATTAGCTACTTCATTATAAGTATTAGAATTTGATGAAATATCAATGATTGAAGTCCCATATTGATAGCCTACAATTGCATATTCTATACCAGTTTCATCTGTATATCCCCATACATCTGATACTCCAAAATTATTTGATGCATTTTCAAATTCAATATTATGAATTAAATCAACATTGTAATTAATGGTTTGACAGATAATAAAATGCAGTAAAAATAATATGATCGATATTAATCTAACAGTCCCTCCAATGCTGGAATAATTTGTTCATCTACTTTTCTAATATCTTTTCTCATTTTTTTCTTATATTCTTTGGTTGTAGTAGATGAATCTTCATCATAATCTAGAGATAATCTATAATAATCTTTAGCAGATGAATATAGATTTTTTACAGCCTCAGATCTTTCTAAATTAAGTTCAGTAAGATCATTATTTTTTTCATCAGCTCCTAGATATTCAATGATTTCGTTGTAAGATTTATCGGCTTGTTGATTAAAGCATGCAGCTATATTAAAAGCTAGTTCTGATAATTTTGCCATTGATACATTGGGATCTTCTTCCATTTCAAGAAATAAAGGTTCTCCTATTTTAATAGCTTGTTTGCAATCATCGTTATCCATATAGATTAAAAATAATTCATTCTTTGCTATAATATTTACATTATCATCAGATAAATTTTCAAAAATAGCTAGAGCTTCTTCAGCTTGTCCATTTTTTCTTAAGTATTGGGCTTTATTGATTTTTAAATCTAGCATAACATTTGCATCTGTTGTTTTGTTTAGTGCCTCATTAATAAATTCTAAAGCCTTATCAATTTCTTGGTTATTAAAATATATCTCTGAGATTGCACTATAACATTTTCCTGTTAATTTAGAATCTAATTCACTTGCTATTTTGAAATGTTCAATAGCATCTTCATATTTTCTACTTGTATTGGCATCTACGCCATAATTGAACCAATTATAAGCTTCTCTTTCAATTGCTTGATGTACAGTTCTAATCCATTGATCTTTACCAACTCTATATGGATTTTCAATTTTTTTATCAGGTCTTTCTTTTGCTTTAAGAAACATTCGTCCAGCTTCTAGAGGTTTTTTTTGTTTTCTATAAATATATTGTCCCATAAAGAATGGGATATATGAGTTGTTAGGCTCTACATCTAATGCTAATAGACAAAATTCTTCTCCCTTATTAAGATTTTTTTCTACTTTTACATATGTTTTACAAGATGTAAACTCCATGCTACGTGAATAAGATAAAGTTATTAGAATAGTTAAAATTATAATATAATATTTTTTATTCATTGTTAGCGATTCCCCTATGTTTATTACTATCAAAGTTAATCTTTTTTATGTAAATTGAATAATGGATTTTTTATTTAAAATATGGTCACTTTTAATTGAAATATCTCCTTTTCTATTATTCGGTTTTTTATTTTCTGGAATTTTATCTGTAGCATTATCAGTAGAAACTGTTGCAAAATATTTAGGTGGAAAAGGAATTAAATCTATTTTTTTAGCTTCATTATTTGGAATTCCATTGCCATTGTGTTCTTGTGGCGTTATTCCTGTATTTAGTTATTTAAAAAAACATGGTGCCAGTAAAGCCTCCACAACATCTTTCCTTACATCTACTCCACAAACAGGAATAGATAGTATAATGGTAACTTATGGTTTGTTGGGTCCTGTTTTTGCTATATATAGACCTGTTATTGCGTTTATATCTGGGATTATAGGAGGAACTTTAGTTTCAGTTTTAGATAAAGAGGAAAGTCTTAAGGAAGATTTTTCATCTTGCAGTGATGATTGCTGTGATGAAGAAGGATCTGTCATTTGGAGAATTTTTGATTATGGATTTATCAAATTAGCTCAAGATATTGCTCAGCCATTAATAATAGGAATAGTTGTAGCGGCATTAATATTCTTTTTTATCCCTCCTAATTATTTTCAATCTATAGGTACTGGAATTATAGGGATGCTTATTATGTTGGTTCTAGGATTACCTAGTTATATATGTGCTACAGCTTCTATCCCGATGGCATTGGCTTTGCATGTTCAGGGTGGATTTTCAATGGGTTCACTTATGGTTTTTCTTATGTGTGGTCCAGCGACTAATATTGCTACAATTTCTGTTTCACTGAAACAAATTGGGAAAAAATCAACTTTAATTTATATTGCTTCTATTGTTCTATGTTCTATTTTATCAGGTTTATTGTTTGATGTGATGTTTCCAGGTTTAACTATTCAAGATTCTCTTTCTTCATCTTCCCATATGATTCCACATTCAGTTGGTGTTTTATCAGCTTGGGCTTTAGTTATTATACTTTTAAATTCTATTCGATTAAATTATTTTTCTTCTTCAATAAAAAATATTGAACAGAGTTCAAATGCAGTTTTATTTATAAAAGGCATGAAATGTAATAGTTGTGTATCTTCTATTAAAAAAACAGTTAATCAGCTGCCTGGTATTAAGGTGGTAGATTTAGATTTAAAATCTGGAAGAATAGAAGTTGATTGTAATTCTGAAGATTTACCTTTAATTAAAAAATCAATTATTGATCTTGGTTTTGAAATAGCAGAATGAATCATATAAAATATATTATAATATCAATTCTTTTGTTTGCATCACTTTATTCTCAGTGAGCCATGTGAGCTAATCCTTCGCTACCAGTTGGTGGCTCAGATACAGGTATAGGTTTAGGGTCTGGTGAAATTATGGTTTTTGGAGATGTTGCTTATCAGTATTTTGATTGGTGGCATGAAATGATTCCTGAGGCAATAGATATTAATGGAAATCAAGAAGATTTTAATCATTATGGTCTATTTAAGAATAAAGCTATTAATTTAGGCCTTACTGTTGGCCTAAATGATTATTGGAATATCACTATTTCTCAAATGATTAGTGAAAGATGTATGGAATGGGAAGGCCCTGTAGATGAAGATGGAAACTCTTTGACTGTTCATCATAGAACAGAGTGTAGTTCTAGTGATTTTTTTGACGATGAAAAAAGAATTGCGTTTGGAGGCTATTTAGGTGATGCTAGAATAAATTTTAGATATCTCTTGTTTAATCAAGCTAAAGGGCCTGGGCCTAGATTTTTTTTAGGTATAGGCTTTGATATACCTAGTCCAAATGTTATTACAGAATCACCATGGAAAAAGATAGATATTACTCCTGATGATGGTATTGATAATCCTGTTTATACTCCGCATAGACATTTTTATTTAAGTGATGGTGCTTATAAAATGAATTTGGAACTTCAATTTTTTAAAAAAAGAATGCAGTATCCTGTATTTTGGGGAGGAACTTTGTCTGGTAATTTCCCTTTAAATGATAGCAGATATGGTTTTTCTCCTTCTCCAAGATATCAATTGTCTTTACTTGCCATGTCTAGTTCATTGCCGTTTAAAAAAATTAAATTAGGAAAATTATCTATATCTTCAGTTGGATTTACATTTACTGTTGCTCATGCTGGGAGGTCTAAATGGGAAGGATTAGGAGATACTCCTAATTCTAAATCAATTTTATATGTTCCTGGGATTAATGTTTTATTTGGATTAGAGGGCGGAGGAGGGTTTGGCCTTAATTTGACTAGGGGTTTTGAATATTATTTTAATGAAAATGAATCTGACATTGAAGAAAAAACTAAAATCTATGGTATTAGTTTAAGTTATAGAAAGGTTCTAGATAAAGTAATTGATAAATTGTATTGGGGAAAATAATTAGTTAAATTATAGTATACTTCAAAGAGGGAATTCGGTGTGTATTCCGAAGCTGTCGCGCAACTGTAATTCTTTTTAGATAAGCCAGATACCTCTTTAAATTATTTTTTCGCGATAAGAAAAATAATTTTAATAAGCATTATCGTATAGGAGGTTAAAATGAAATTTATTTTATCAATATTTATTTTGATATCATCAAGCTTATATGCACAGTGTCAGGGAGATTTAAATGATGATGGAACAAAAAATGTTGTTGATGTTGTGGTTTTGGTTGATCAAATTTTATCGGGAGATGTAGTATGTTATGAAGAGGATCTTGAGGGCTGTTTAGATCCAGGGGCTTGCAATTATAATCCTGATGCATTGATTGATAATAATAGTTGTGATTATGAATGTATTACTGAATGTGGTGATGGCGCTTTATCCTGTTCTTGGGTGTTTGTTGCTAATGAAGGTAATTTTGGTCAAACGAATGGGACTATATCTATGATTGGTGATCAAGGTGAGGTCTATTCAACTGATATTATTGGCCAAACAGTGCAATCTTTAGAGGTTTATGATGATAAGCTGATAGTTTTAATTAATGGTGATAGTAAGATGAAAATTTACCATATTACGACTTCTGGTTTATCTATGCCTGGTATTGAAATTAATTTAAATGGTTCTTCTCCAAGAGAAATGGCAATTGTTAATAATAAGGTTTATTTTACAAATTGGAATACTCAAGATGTTAAGGTATTTAATTTATTTACATATGCTATAGAATCATCAATTCCTGTAGTTGGTTTACCGGAAGATATTGAATATGATGGGGAATATTTATGGGTTACTATTCCACATTCAGATAATTACTTTTCAACAGGGAATATAGTTTATAAAATAGATCCTTTATTAAACCAAATTATTGAAACATTTGATGTTGGTGAGGGTCCTCAGCAGATTGCAATTAGTGGTGATGAAGTTTTTATATCTAGAACTTTTTATGATAGTAGCTGGCATACATTCCATGGTGCTAGTAAGATTTCTGATAATGAGGTTGTTATTAATACTTATGGTTCGGGTGCTCCTTGTGGAGGCTCTATCATAAATCATAATTCTAATATGATGCGCTCATCTGGAGGCGGCCTTGCAATTATGGATAATGAATTAAACTTATTGCCAGTTTCTATTGGAAGCTTTGATCAAAGTCAAGTTTATCATATAGAGAAGATTCAAGGAAAGTTTTGGTTTGCTTTAACAGATTATAGCACCTTTAATGAGGTTCATGTCTTAGATGATTCGGGTCAAATTCTTGATGTATATCAGGTTGGGATAACTCCTGGAGATTTTGCTTTTTGGTCATATAGCGACTAATTGTCATATATAGATGACATTATGTCATCATAAGTATGAAAAAATGTTAGTATAATTTTATTTTAACCTTTTTGGTATAAGTATTGCCTTATTTATTAATGAATTTAATTTTTTAAATAAGGAGAAATAAAATGACACTAATAAAATGGGTTAATAGACCTACATTAATGAATGAAATAGATAGTATTTTTGATAGTTTATCTGTAGATAGTCCTATTAATTTTTATAACAATAACATTACATGGATTCCTCAGTTTGAGACTCATGAAGATGATAATAGTTATCAAATATTTGCAGAGCTACCTGGTGTTTCAAAAAAGAAATTAGATATTGAAATATCAGATGGTTTAATGACTATCTCAGGTGAAAAAGAAAGAGTGAATAGCAAAGACAATACATCTAACTATTCTGAATTATCTTATGGTAAATTTTCTAGAAGTTTTAGACTTCCAGAGGATATTCTTTCTGATCAAATATCTGCAAAAATGAAAGATGGTATTTTAGCTGTTTTTGTTCCACGAATGGAGCAGATTAAGCCAGAAACTAAAAAAATAAAAATTAAATAAATTATTTAATTAGTTTGAAAAAATAAAGCCCTGTATTAAATATTTAATACGGGGCTTTTTAATAGATTAAAATAGAGGAATCAATTTGTTCTGCCCAAGCTATTATCCCCCCACTTAAATTCTTAACATCAGTGTAGTTGTTGTGTTCTAAATATTCACACACTTTTGCAGATCTTTTACCTGATTTACAATATACAATAATTTGTTTTTTATTATCGATTTGAGAAAGACGGTTTGGGATATCATTCATTGGAATGTGGATTGATTTGTCTGAAATTTTAGAGACTAAAACTTCATTTTCTGTTCGAACATCTAGAAGAATAAAATCTTCATTATTATCTAGCATGTTCTTTAATTCTTGAACGGTTGTTTCTATATTACTCATTTAAGTAATACTGTATTAATGACCCATTGTTTTTTTCTTTTTCCATAGTGGCACTTTTGCTTTCGCTAACTTTTTTTGCTCACTAGGTTTAAGATAAAAAGTTTTGCTTTTATACTCTTTAAGTATTCCAGCTTTTTCCCATTTCTTTTTAAACCTTCTTAGGGCTCTTTCAAATGGTTCATCATGTTTAACTTTTACACTTACCAAAATAAACTCCTTTAGTTGTTTCTATCAGTGCTTTTTTTGTGGGCCCTCAGGGACTTGAACCCCGGACAAACGGATTATGAGTCCGCTGCTCTAACCAACTGAGCTAAGGGCCCAAAAAAGCCACATAAATTAATATAGAACAGATAAATAACATAATATTATTTATTTTCATACTTTCCAGTCTGTATATCCCATAATTTTTTATACACACTATTATTGCTAATTAATAGATCATGATTACCTTGTTCTATAATATTATTTTCTCCTACAACGATAATATTATCTGCATTTCTTACTGTAGAAAGACGATGGGCAATAACAATTGTTGTTCTATTCTTTGAAATTACATTTAAAGCTTTTTGTATCAATAGTTCAGTTTCATTATCTATTGCAGATGTAGCCTCATCAAATATTAAGATTGGTGGGTTTTTATATAAAGCTCTAGCAATAGCTAGTCTTTGTTTTTGTCCTACAGATAATTTTTGTCCTCTATCACCTACCAAGGTATCATATCCATTAGGAAGCTTATTGATAAACTCTTCTGATTGACTTTGTTGTGCAGCCAAGATGAGTCTATCATTATTAAAACTATCAGGAGGATATGCAATATTATCTTTTATAGAGCCATCAAACATAAAAATTTCTTGGCTAACATATCCAATATTCTCTCTTAAATTTTCAATATTAATATTATTTATTTTATGGTCTCCAATTATAATTGAACCTGATTTTGGATCATAAAATCTAAGTAAAAGTTTTATAATTGTTGTTTTACCAGCACCTGTTTGCCCTACAATACCAACCAATGTATGTTTTTTAATTGTAAAGTTTAACTCATTAAATAAAGGCTTATCAATTTGATAGTTAAATTCAATATTATTAAAGATGATATCTTGATTAAAATCATCAAGATTTACGCTGTTTTTATTATTTGTAATGGTATGTTCTGTTTCTAAAAGATCTAAAACTCGTTTTGTAGAGGCCATTGATCTTTCAAATAAGTCAATTGTTTCACTTAAAGTTGTAAATGGCCACAGGAATCTTTGTGTTAAAAATATTAATATACTATAAGAGCCAACCTCTATTGTTCCATTTAGTGCAAGATAGCTTCCAATTACCATTGTCCCTAAAAATCCAGATAAAACACCCATTCTAACAACAGGAACAAATGCAGAACTTAATTGTATTGCATGCCTATTTTTTAATCTATATTGATTGCTGAGTTGATTAATTCTATCTGATTCAAGTGTCTCTGTCACAAAGCTTTTTATTGTTGCAATTCCTAATAGATTATTAAATATTGTATTATTTAAAGTACCTACAGAATTCCTAACTGCAAGATATCTGGGAGAAAGATTTTTTTGAAAGAAAAAAGCAATCAGTAAAATTATAGGTACAGGTAATATCGTAATAGATGCTACAAGTGGAGAAATATAAAAAAACCATGCTCCAATAGCTACTGTAGATACAACCAGCTGTATTAATGAATTAAAACCATTATCTAAGAATCGTTCAAGTTGATTAACATCATCATTTAGTTTAGCTGTTATATCACCAACTTTTTTATTTTCAAACCAAGATACATCAAGAGTTTGAACATGATTATACGCATCAAGTCTTAGATTATGTTCAATTGATTGTGCTAGGTTTCTCCATGTAATGCCATATAAGTATTGAAAAAGTGATTCAAATACCCAAATAAAAAATGTAGCAATAGCAAGGATAGCAACTTGTGATTGTATACTTTCAAATCCTAGTGAAGCAATTATACTATTTTCTCTTCTAACAACTAAATCAACAGCAACACCCAGTAAAATTTCAGGAGCAATATCAAATAATTTATTTACTATTGAGTATATTGATGCACGTATAACTTGCCATCTCCATGGCTTTGCATATTGCATTAAGCGTTTAAATGAAGTAATAGAGTTATTATTTTGCATCTATATTTTGATATTTAGAAGCTAATTCTTTAATGACTATTTCAGTTGTTGTTATTTGTTTGATAATATTAGAAATATCAGATTCTTGATTAGATTTTAAGTTGATTTTAAGCTTAGAGAGCTGTTTTTTTAAAATACGTTTTTCTAATTGTATTAAACAATCCAAAACCATTGTTTTAGTTGGTTCCATATTATCTAGGTTCAGCACTAAATCTGTAAATTTATTACGGATATTATTATCTGACATATTATTAGTTAAGACATCTATAGGCATTTCATTTTCTGAATTTAAATGGATATAAATCATATCATAAATAGCTTTATGATTTTTAGATTGTAACCAATCTTTTTGCATATGGTCAAATATTAATTTTCTAATTGAATAGTCTTTACTTAAACATAATCGTATAAAATCATCTTCAAGTAATATATTTGGATTATTATCTGATATATTACTTTCCTGTTTAGTAGAGGTATCTTTTTTAAATTGATTTTTTTTAAATGCTTTTGCATTAACAGCAGCAATAACTTTTTCTTCATTAACATTTACAATCTCAGATAAATTTTTTGCAGTTATTTCTTTAAATATAGGATCCTTGATTAATGTGATTTCATTGATAGAATCAGTAATAAATTCATTAATTGGCTGATTTTCAGTAGAGGTTTGATAATTATAGTGAAAATTAATAATAGGAGTAGCGTTTTTAACAGAGTCTAAGAATGTATCAGCTCCTTGGTTTTGCACCCAATCATCTGGATCTAAATTATCAGGAATCGAAATAATTTTAGGATTAATTGAATTTTTTAATAGCGTATATCCTGTTCTAATTGCAGCTTTTTTTCCAGCTATATCACCATCAAAAGCAATCATTATATTTGTAGAGTATTGCTTTATGATTGATGCGTGCATATCAGTAAAAGCTGTTCCTGAAATTGCTAAAGCATTTGTTATTCCATGTTGATATAGCCTCATTAAATCAAAGTAACCCTCTACAAGTATAGCATATTTTTCAGATAATATATTTTTCTTTGTTAAATCTAAGCCATAGAACACTTTACTTTTATTATAAATTGGAGTCTCAATAGAGTTGATGTATTTTGCTTGATTATTCTTGTCTAAAGATCGTCCAGCAAATGCTATAACATTGCTATGAACATCATTGATTGGGAAAATTAGTCTAGAATAAAACCTATCATAGTATCCTCTATCTGAATCATTAAATAGTCCAGATTTTTTCATAGCTTCCGCACTAAACTTTTTTTGTTGTAAAAATTTTAATAATTGTGATGAATCTTTATCAGAGAATCCAAGCTTAAATGATTTGATTATATCCTCATCAAAGTGTCTCTTTTTTAAGTATTCTAGTATATGTTGATTTTTTGAAATAAATAATTGTTCATGATAATAATCTGCTGATATTTGATTGATTTCCATCAATTGTTCTTTTAAATTTTTTGTACGTGTATCTTGTTGAGAAGTCTCAATTTTTATACCATATTTTTCAGCTAATTTTTTTATAGCATCAATAAAGCTAAGAGCTTCAATTTCCATAATAAAATTGATAACACCACCACCAGTACCACATCCAAAGCACTTATAAATCTGTTTTTCTTGATTAACAGAAAATGAAGGAGTTTTTTCACCATGAAACGGACAAAGCCCAAAAAAGTTACGTCCTTTTTTCTTCAATTCCATATAACCTGATATAACATCAACAATATCAGCAGATGTTCTAACTAGTTCAATAGTATTTTCAGATATTTGAGCCATTTATAATTTTTCAGTAACAATATATGAACCTAGATTATCAGGATGAGACGCATTCATTCTAAGATTATGTTTTATGATAATTTTTGTTAGAATATTTTGCATATCAATAGAGTTTCCGGTTATAATTTGAACAGGTAATTTAGTGTAATTTTTAATAATAAATTCTTCAATAATAATTTCAGCTTTATCATGTGATATTGTATGTAAATCTAATTCTTTCATTATTATTTAATTAATAATGAAAGCTTGTAAATTTTCACATATTGCAAATAAAGTAGATCCTTGATTAGCTTTTAAAAAGAAGTTATTTATTATATTAGATGGCATTGGTAAGAGCTTAATAAAAAATAATAATGTAGATATCAATATTAGACTTTTTAATATTGCTAATAATCCTCCAAGTAATTTATCTATTCCATATGGGATACTAAATTGGCTAGAATATTCAATAGTAAGATCACTAAAAAAGCCAATTAAGAGGATTAAACAAAGAAAAAATAGAGTGTATAATATTACTATTATCATATCTGATTGAGGATAAATTCCTAAAATATACTTTACAATCATAGATGATAAAAATAATGATAGAGATAGATTAATAATTTTTTTTAATTCAATTATGAAGCCATTTTTGAGTCCAAATCCACTAATCAGTATTATAAATAATAGGATACTTAATTCTATCGGATTAATAAAATTTATCATGAATTGTTTATGTTAATAAGTTATAAATATTTGTATAATTTAATATTTTATATTCAATAATAAAATATTATGTATAACATGTTCTATTGTTTATTCTATAATTAAAGTAATAAATTAGAGATAACAAATTTATAGGGAATCAATGGGAAATACTAATATAGTTAATGTTATTAACTTGCATAAAGTTGAAAAAAAGTTGATTGATATTAATAATAAACGGGGTGAGTTACCAGCAAAAATAGCATCTATAAATGAACAAATAGAATCATTATCAAAGCAAAAAGAAGAGTCCGAAACAAGATTAGCTGAAATAGAAAAAAGAAAAGTACTTCTTAATGGCACTTTATCTGATATTGAAAAGAAAGTTAATTCTCTTAATGATCAAATGTACAAGGTTAAATCAAATAAAGAATATGAAGCTTTATTGAGTGAGATTGATCATTTAAATAATGAAAATAATAATCATTTTGAAGAGCTTGGAACGTTTGAAGATGAAATAGGAAGCATTAATAGTAATTTAACTGAAAATGCTGAAAAGTTAGAATCTGAAAATAACAAATTATCAGCTAATCAAGAAAAATTAAATGAAGCTAATTTATTAATTGAATCTGAAGAAAAAGAGTTAAAAAAAGAAAAGAAAAGCTTAACTGGTTTATTGAGTAATGATCGGTCTATAGAATCAGCATATAATGATAAAAAAGATGAGTATGAAGGACTAGCTTTTGCTTCAATTAATCGTAATTGTTGTAATAATTGTTATTCTAGTCTTCCCCCACAATTAATTATTGATATTGAATCACAAGAGAAATTGGTTTCTTGTCCATCTTGTAGTATATTCTTATATATTGAAGATGAAAATTTAGAGGAAGAGGAATAATTAAAATCAGTTTGATAATCGCTTTTTAAAAGAGGAAAGTCCGAACTCCGCAGGACAAAACACCTCCTAATAAGAGGGTCCTATATATTTAGGAATGGAAAGTGCAGCAGAAAGTAAACCGCCTGTAAAGGTAAGGGTGAAATGGTGGTGTAAGAGACTACCAGTGATAATCGCAAGATTGTTAGCTATGTAAACCCTGTTTGGAGCAAGATCAAGTAGCCTAGTGTGGTCCGCATGTTATAATGGCTGGTAGATTGCTAAAATTAAGTTGTGAAGCTTAATTAAGATGAATGATTATCTGAGAAACAGAATTCGGCTTATAAACTGATTTTAAATTTAAATTAATTTTTATATGATAAATTCTTATATAAAAGGGGTTGCGCATTATGTCCCCGAACAAGTATTAACAAATGATGATTTGTCTAAAATGATGGATACATCTGATGAGTGGATTAAAACTCGTACAGGAATTCATCAAAGACATACTACAGGAGATACGAATTTAGGGCCTGCAGATCTTGCTGTTAAAGCATCTGAAATTTTATTTGATAGATATTCAATTGATAGAGATTCAATTGACTTTGTTGTATTTGCTACTTCAACTCCAGATTATTTTGTTCCTGGATCTGGTTCAATTTTTCAAAATAAGTTAGGGCTTAAAAATGTTGGAGTCTTAGATATAAGGCAGGGATGTTCGGGTTTCACTTATGCAATTACTGTTGCTGATAATTTTATAAAATCAGGTACCCATAAAAATATTTTAGTTGTTGGAGCAGAGGTGCAAACAACACAATTAGATTTTGATGATGCAGGTAGAGGTACAGCTGTATTATTTGGTGATGGAGCTGCTGTATGTCTTGTATCTGCGACTGAAAAGAATAAAGGAGTTTTATCATCACATTTACATTCAGATGGAAGATATATTCAAGAACTAGGAACAGAATATCCAAGTTCAAAATATAAAGATATTATAACAGGTGATGATGTTAAAAATAGAAAACATCATATCCATATGAATGGAAGAGAAGTCTTCAAACATGCAGTAAGAAGGTTTCCTGAAGTTATTACTGAAGGTTTAGAACATAATGATTTAACAATGGATGATGTTAGTTTAGTGATACCACATCAGGCAAATTATAGAATTACGCAAGCAGTACAAAAAAGTTTAAATGTTCCTGATCATAAAATATTTTCAAACATTCATAAATATGGGAATACTACAGCAGCATCTATTGGAATTGCATTATCTGAATCTTTAGAACAAGGATTAATTAATGATGAAGATATTGTTGTACTTGCTTCATTTGGAGCAGGATTTTATTGGGGATCAGTTATTATAAAATGGTAGATAGTCATAATATATATTTTAATGAAGAGCATTTATTGCTTAGAAAAATGGTTAGAGAATTTTCTAATGAAGAGTTAAAGCCTTTAGCTCAAGATATAGATAAGAATTCTACATTTCCAAAAGAGTCGATAAAGAAAATAGCAGATTTAGGCCTTATGGGTATTCCTTGGTCAGAGGAATATGGTGGAGGAGGAATGGATAACCTTTCACTTGTTATTGCCATTGAAGAAATGGCTAAGGTATGTGTTTCAACTGCAGTGACTGTTATGGCTCATACAAGTTTAGGTTCAGGTCCATTTGCTTTATTTGGATCTGATAAGCAAAAGGAAAAGTATCTTCCAAAATTATCTGATGGAACAATGATAGGAGCTTTTGGTTTAACAGAACCTAATGCTGGTAGTGATGCTGGTAATACTCAGACAACTGCCGTTTTAAAAGATGGCAAATTTATTGTTAATGGTCAAAAGGTATTTTGTACTAATGCAGGTGTTGCAGGAGTGATTATTTTTACATCTAAAATTGTTGAAGATGGAGAAGATAAGGGTATTGGAGCATTATATGTCGATGCAAATACAAAAGGTCTTAGATTTGGAGAACCTGAGAAAAAAATGGGATGGAAGGGTTCTGATACACGATCTGTTTACTTTGATAATATGGAAATTCCGGCTGAACATATTTTAGGTAAACCAGATACAGGCTTTAAACAATTTTTAAAAACCCTAACAGGTGGTAGAATTTCTATTTCTGCTTTAGGTCTTGGTATATGTGAAGCTGGATATCAAGCTGCTCTTAAATATGCAAATGAAAGAGATGCATTTGGTAGAAAAATCGGAGATTTTCAATCAATTGCTTTTAAACTAGCAGATATGGCAACACAAATTGAAGCTGCAAAACATTTAGTTTATCATGCTGCATATCTTAAAGATAATGGTCAGGATATTATTAAAGAGGCAGCAATGGCTAAATTATTCACAAGTGAATTAGCTATGAATATTACTACAGAGGCTATACAAATACATGGTGGCTATGGCTATATTAGAGAGTACAATGTGGAAAGATTTTTTAGAGATGCAAAAATTCTTGAAATAGGAGAAGGAACAAGCGAGGTGCAAAGGATTATTATTTCAAGAGAAATTTTAAAATCTTTGAGTTATTAGTGATAGACATTACTGTTATAAATGATTACGGTGATACTATTTCCGTAAATGACCTACTTATAAAAAAAAACTTAGAAAATCTTCTTAAAGACCAAGATGTTTTAGAAGCTAAAATATCAGTTATTTTATCAAATAAATTTCTTTTAAATAAATTAAAGAAGAATTATTTTAATGTAGATCAGTTTACAGATGTAATTACGTTTAATTTAGAAGATGAAAATGATCCTATTGATGGTGAGGTATATATTAGCATTGATGATGTTTTAGATAATGCAAAAAAATATGAACAATCTTTTAATTTAGAATTTAAAAGAGTATTAGTTCATGGAGCGTTACATTTATTAGGATTTGAAGATAATACAAAAGATAAGAAATCTATAATGACACAATTAGAAAATAAATATATAGCTTTAGATGATGAAAATATAATTTCCATAATCTAATCGTATGGCTTTATTACTTATTATATTAATTATTTTATCAGCTTTTTTTTCTGGAAGTGAAACAGCATTTTTTAATATTAAAGAACATCAGAAAACCTCTAGCCGAGTTACAAAATTATTAAGTAAACCAAGAGAACTATTAACTTTTATACTAGTTGGTAATACGCTTGTTAATGTAGCTATTGGTTCTATAGCTGCAAACTATACTATTAATGTTATTGCCAAACAAACCACCTTATTTAATAAGGAACAGTTATTATTAATGGAAGTTTTTTTAATCACACTTATCATATTAATATTTGGAGAGATTATTCCTAAAACATTTGCTATTAGGCAATCTGTTTATTTTTCGAATATAATTAGTTTCCCTATAACTTTTTTATTAACGGTTTTAAAGCCTTTCTTTTTTGTTTTTTATAAATTTTCAGATCTTATCATTATTTTAAATCCATTTAAAAAAGAACAAGCTTTTGATTCAGAAGAAGAACTAAAAATGGTTACAGAAATTGTTGAACAAGAAGGAACTATTCAGGAAACAGAATCTAATATGATTCGTTCTGTTTTTGAGTTTGATGATAAACTAGTTAAAGAAATTTTAACTCCAAGAGTTGATATTGTTGCTATTGATTCTAAAATGGAATTAGATCAGGCCATGGATTTAATTAAAGATAAAAAATTCTCTAAAATTCCAGTATATAAAGATTCAATTGATAATATTGAAGGTATACTTTATGCTAAAGATATTATCCCTTATCTTACAGGAGCACGAACGGGTGTTAATCTTTTACAATTATCTCGAGAGCCTTTTTTCATTCCAGAAACAAAGCCGATAGATGATTTATTAGAAGATTTTAAAATAAAGAAGAAGAACTTAGCTATTGCTGTAGATGAGTGGGGTGGAACATCTGGACTTGTTACATTAGAGGATGTAGTAGAGGAAGTAATGGGCGAATTAAGTGATCCATATGATAGTGAAGAATATTCGTTTAGAAAGGTTAAGGAAAATAATTTTATTGTTGAAGGATCCATCAAGATTTATGATTTAGAAGAAAATATTAATGCTGAGTTTCCTGATGTGAGAGAGTATGATACCCTTGCAGGTTTTATTCTTGATAAGCTTGGAGATATTCCAAAGGTAGGAGAAACTGTAGAGTATGAAAAATATTCTTTTAAGGTTATCGAATTGAATAAAAATAGAATAGATAAAGTTGAAATTAGAGAAGAAAAATAATACTCTAGAAGATTTAATTAGAATTGTTAAAAAGTTAAGATCTCCATATGGTTGTGAGTGGGATAATAAGCAAACCCACGAATCCCTTATTCCTTATCTTTTAGAAGAATCACATGAAGTTGTAGAAGCTATTCAGTCTAAAGATTATAATTTATTAAAAGAGGAACTTGGAGATTTATTTTTACATCTTATTTTTCAAGTTGATTTAGCAGAAGCAGAAAATAGATTTTTACTCGAAGATGTTTTTGAAGGTATTAATAGCAAATTAATTAAAAGACACCCTCATATTTTTTATGATAAAGATGATCCCAGATGGAAAGAGGGTAATTGGGAAGAATCAAAACAAAAAGAGAAAAAAAGAGATAGTATTTTAGAGGGAGTACCAATATCCTTGCCTGCATTATTAAGATCTAGGCGAATACAAGAAAAAGCTGCAATGGTTGGATTTGATTGGGATAAGCTAGATCAAGTTTTAGCAAAAGTAGATGAAGAAGTAGGTGAGCTTAAAGAATCAATAGTAGATAAGAAAGGTATTGCTGATGAATTAGGTGATGTCTTATTTACTGTTGTGAATTTAAGTAGACATTTAGATATTAATCCTGAACAGGCTCTAAATGATTCAACTAACAAGTTCATGAAAAGATTTAAAAAGATAGAAAAAGAATTAAAAGATAAAAAAATAGATATGAAAAGTTTATCCCTTGAAGAACTGGATGTTCTTTGGGAAAAGAATAAATGAAATTTTGTGGAGGCGCGCGGATTTGAACCGCGGTCCGAATAAGAGCACTATAAATATCTACATGTTTAGGTTATTTTTTAGTTTAATTCAATAGTCTTCAATAACCATAATCCTATTAAACGATCCTAAAAAGTTTTCATTTTAATAATTTAGGCCTTATCAAAACTAGATCGCACTAATGATGCCTATTTAACTGGTCGCGAACATCCCTGTTAATAGACAGCTACTGTCAATTAAGCAGCAGCAACGTAACCGTAATCGGCATTTATAACGTACTCTAACTGATTAAGGAGGTGGATAGAGTATCCTCCACATGCAACGTATAGATTATCATTACCCGTCGAAGCCAGTCGCCCCCAATTTTCAAAAAGCGTGTATATAAAAGTGCTTAATTTATATTATTATTAATATTATTCTATAACAATATATTTTTTAAGTCTTGATGCTGGTAATAGTTCCCTAATTATCCAGTATAATATTAACCAGTGCAACAATATCAACAATATCAATCATTCCATTTGAATTAATATCTGCCTGAATTAAAGCTTCTCCTATCAATGTATCACTTCCTAGTATATGATTTATAAGAGTAATAATATCAATGATATCAATAGCTCCATCAAGATTAACATCTCCATCTTGAGGAATAGAACAATCTAAAGGATTTTGAGATCCTACATCTTCTAAGCACTCTGGATAAGGAGCACATAAATTATTATTATATAAAGCAGGAGAATCGTCTCCTTGGTTACATATTTCTTCAGGAATCTGTCCAGAAAGTTGATTATCATTCAAATACAAATAATTTAAATTAGTTAGATTTCCTATTTCTGATGGAATTTCTTCTTGAATTTCATTATTTTGTAAATATAAAAATTCTAAGTTAGTAAGTAATCCTATCTCATCAGGTATAAGGCTTAGTTGGTTTGAACTTAAATTTAAGGTTGTAAGATTAGTAAGATTTCCTATTTCAGTTGGAATTTCTCCTGTTAGTTGATTAGAGCCTAAGCTTAAAGTTGTTAAATTTGTTAGGTTCCCTATTTCAGATGGAATTGGACCAGATAGGTTGTTATAAGATAAACTTAAAGTTGTTAGATTAATTAATTCACCTATCTCTGCTGGTATTTCTCCTTCTAAATCACTTTGATTTAAATTAATTGACACAGTCTGTTCAATGTTATAGCACTCTCCCCATAGTTCAACTTCTGTTTCTTCATCACAGAAAGGATAACCTTCACAATCTAATATATATTGAGAACCAACATAATTTTCAATACATTCTGGATAAACAGGACACAGGTTGTTATAATTAATATAAGAAAAATCAGAGTCAATCCAAGAACTAGCCCAGTTTAGATTTGTGAGATTACAGATACTCTCAGGAATTTCTCCTGATAATTCATTATTATTTAAGCCTAAATAATTTAAATTAGTTAAATTTCCAATTGTTGAGGGGATTTCTCCTGTAAGTTGATTACTGTATAAATATAATTCTTCCAATTCCGTTAATTGCCCAATAGTGCTTGGAATTGGTCCAGATAATAGATTCGTAGATAAAGCTAGATAGTTTAAATTAATTAAATTTCCAATAGATGCTGGAATTGGACCACTAAAATTACTAGTTGCTAATACTAAATCAGTAAGATTCGTTAAATCCCCTATACATTCTCGTATAGGGCCTGACATAGAAGTGCTATATATAATCAAGTACTCTAAATTAGCTAAACTACAAATAGATTCTGGCAATTGGCTTGATAGTTGATTATTGTGTAAAAGTAATGATTCTAAATTAGTGAGATTACCAATTGTTTCAGGGATTGGTCCTGATAATTGATTTTCATGTAAAAATAATCTTTCTAAATTAGTGAGATTACTAATTGTTTCATGGATTGGTCCTGATAATTGATTATCATTTAAATATAATCTTTCTAAATTAGTTAAATTTCCAATTGTTTCAGGGATTGGTCCTGATAATTGA
>CETH01076146.1_pt1 | contig 36411 bp, 43 predicted proteins | sample 361461 | NCBI WGS metagenome assembly CETH01 (sample SAMEA2622695, study PRJEB7988) | marine metagenome | isolation source: saline water (ENVO:00002010), including
ATATATATATATAATTAATAATTATAAATATGCTTAATTATAAATTTCATAAACTTTTAAATCGACCTGCTATTAAGTTTTTGTTTGAAATTTTTGAAAAAGAAGAAAAAGAAATACAGTTGATTGGCGGATGTGTTAGAGATACGATTTTATTAAGAGATTCAAAAGATATTGATGTTGCGGCAAAATTTGAACCTATTGAAATAATAGATATCTTAACCAAGAATAAGATAGAATTTGAAGATTACGCATTTCAATATGGTTCAATCAATGTTTATTTAGATGATCACAAAATTCAAATTACATCATTAAGAGAGGATATAAATCAAATTGGTCGTCATACTAATATTATTTATACAACTGATTGGTTTAAAGATGCTGCAAGAAGAGATTTTACTATGAATGCTCTTTATCTTAAAAAAAATGGTAAATTGAATGATTTTTTTAACGGAGTAAAAGATATAGAACAAAAAAGAGTTAAGTTTATTGGTGCTGCTGAAGAGCGCATACAGGAAGACTATCTTCGTATTTTTAGATATTTTAGATTTTATGGTCTTTTTGATAATCCAAGTTTTACTGATGATTACAATGATATTATTGATAATTTTATTTTGCAATCTTTCAATTATTTATCCAATGATGTTATACGTCAAGAAATTTTAAAGATGTTTAATATGCCATTTGCTTTAAACTGTTTTTTTTTAAATGTTTTAAAAAAAGAGAAAAGAAAATGGATTGACATTGTTAGAGATCATTTTATAAAAACAAATTACAAATTAGGATTATATAGATGTATTAATAAAATTGATTTATTAATTAATTAAATTTATTTGCCTTAAAGCTTCACCAATAACCAATGCCACTGAACTACTTAAATTTAATGAGCGAGCTTCAGGTTGCATTGGTATAGTTAAACGATTATCAACTAAGTCATGAATGAAATCTGGCACACCTGCACTTTCTCTACCAAATAGTAAAATATCAGATTTATAAAAAGTAAAATTTATATAACTTTTTGATGATTTAGTTGTCAAAAGTACTATTCTATATTTTTTATTGATAGCCCATTTATAGAAAGCATTCCAATTTTCGTGCTTTTTGTAATTCAAATGATTAATATAATCCATTGCACTTCTTTTAAATTTTTTATCATTAATTACAAAACCTGCAGGCTCAATTACATCTACAGAAACACCAAGACATGCACCAAGACGAAATATGTTTCCTGCATTTTGAGGAATGTCAGGTTCATATAGGGCAATTCTCATCATGTTTTATACAACATTGTTGAGCTTGCGTCACGCTGGCACATTAAAAATAGGTTTTTTTTTTAAAATTTAAGTTATAAGAAACACGCCATTTATGTCTGATAAGCCTGATCAAAAAAGAAGAGATTTTTTACAATTAAGTACTATTTCAATTGGTGCGGTCGGAACAGTTGCATTTATGTGGCCTTTTGTAAAAAGTATGAATCCTGCAGAGGACACTATAGCTTTAGGTACAACAGAAGTTGATATTAGTATTATTGAAGAAGGTCAGAGTATAACTGTTAAATGGAGAGGAAAACCAGTCTTTATTCGTAAGAGAACTACTGAAGAAATTAATGAAGCCAAGACAGTAAATTTAGATGAATTAAAGGATCCAGAAGAAGATATAAAAAGAGTTAAAAAAGAAGAATGGTTAGTTTTAGTTGGAGTATGCACTCATTTAGGTTGTGTCCCTCTTGGTCAGAAATTTACTGATGTAAAGGGTGAATATAATGGCTGGTATTGTCCTTGTCATGGCTCTCATTATGATACTTCAGGTAGGATAAGAAAAGGACCTGCACCAACAAATCTTGAGGTGCCACCTTATAGTTTTTTAAATGATACAACATTAAGGATTGGATAAAAATGAGTAAATCTTCAGAGCCAAAAAAATATAATAATCCAATTTTAAACTGGATTGAGTTTCGTCTTCCAATTATTTCATATTTTCAAAAAGAGTATGGTGAATATCCAATGCCAAAAAATTGTAATTATTTTTGGAGTTTTGGAGCATTGGCTTCTATTACATTGATTGTTATGATTTTAAGCGGAATTTTTCTTGCAATGAATTACACTCCCCATACCGATATGGCTTTTGATAGTGTAGAGAGAATTATGAGAGATGTAAACTTTGGTTGGTTACTTCGATATATTCATTCAAATGGGGCGGCTTTCTTTTTTATTATCGTTTATATCCATATACTTAGAGGAATGTACTACGGTTCATACAAATATCCTAGAGAACTTAACTGGATTTTAGGAGTATTTATTTATCTTCTAATGATGGCAACTGCATTTATGGGTTATGTTTTGCCATGGGGACAAATGTCATATTGGGGGGCAACGGTTATTACAAATCTATTTAGCGCTATTCCTGTAATAGGTGAAGGTTTAAAGACATGGTTGCTGGGAGATTACACTGTAGGAAATGCAACCCTTAATAGATTTTTTGCTTTACATTACGTTTTACCTTTTGTTATTTTAGGGGTTGTTGGTTTACATGTTGCTGCAGTTCATGTTCATGGCTCAAATAATCCAGTGGGAATTGACATAAAATCAAAAAAAGATACTGTAAAATTTTTTCCATACATGCTTATTAAGGATGCATTAGCAGTTTGCGTTTTTGGTATTTTAATTTCTTCAGTTATTTTTTTTGGTCCTAATCTCATGGCAGAAGTTGATAATTATATACCAGCGGATCCTCTTGTAACGCCTGCCCATATAGTCCCAAATTGGTATTTAGCACCTTTTTACGCAATTTTGAGAGCTGTACCAGATAAGTTAGGTGGAGTTGCTTTAATGTTTGGTTCCATTGCAATATTATTTATTCTTCCTTGGTTAGATAAATCACATATTAGAAGTTGTAATTTCAGACCAATATATAAATGGTTTATGATGTTATTTTTTGTTAATTTTTTTGTTCTTGGCTACGTTGGTATGTTGCCTGCTGAAGGCATTTATCTTTTGATTGCAAGAATTGGTTTAGTTTATTATTTTGTCTTTTTTTTAATTATAACTCCTTTTATTCACAAAATTGAAAAACCAACGTCCCTTCCAATGGGTATAAGTGATGTTTATTTAGGAGGTGGCAAAGAAATACCGATTACAAACTCTCAAAAAGAAATTATTTAAATTATGAAATTTTTAATATTCATATTAATATTTTTTTCATCTACATCGATATTAGCTGCTGAATCAAATTCTAAAGACATGCCAAGGCATAAATGGTCTTTTGATGGTCTGACTGGGACTTTTGATAGGGGGGCACTGCAAAGAGGATTTAAGGTTTATGAGGAAGTTTGTGCAGGATGCCACTCAATGAAATTATTATATTATAGAGATCTTATAGATATTGGATTTACTGAAGCTGAAGTTAAAGCTATAGCTTCTGAATATACGGTTCTTGATGGTCCTAATGATGAAGGTGAGATGTATGAGCGTTCCGCAAGACCTGCTGATAGATTTGTTGAACCTTACGCAAATGATAATGAGGCTAGACTAAGTAATAATGGCGCATATCCACCTGATTTGAGTGTCATAACAAAAGCTCGAAAATATGGTGAAGACTATATTTATAATTTACTTTTAGGTTATGAAGAGCCTCCTAAAGGTATAGAGTTAGGTGATGGAATGTATTATAATAAATGGGTAGATGGTAAGCAAATAGCTATGCCAGAACCAATATATGATGGTAGCGTAGATTATGATGATGGAACCGATAATAACGCAAAGCAACTTACTAAAGATGTTGTTACATTCTTAAAATGGTCAGCTGAGCCAGAGTTAGAAGTTAGAAAAAATCTTGGAATCAAAGTAATTTTATTTTTTTTAGTTTTGGGTACATTTATTTATTTTGCCAAAAATAGACTTTGGAGAAATGTTCACTAAACATTGAATAAAAAGTGCATTACATCGCCATCTTTAACAATATAATCTTTACCCTCTTGTCTTAATTTACCTGCATCTCTGCAAGATGATTCACCTTTAAATTTAACAAAATCGGAATAACTTATTGTTTCTGCTCTAATAAACCCTTTTTCAAAATCTGTATGTATTTTTCCTGCTGCTTTAGGGGCAAAAGTATTAGTATCGATTGTCCACGAACGAGTTTCTTTGGGTCCGCAAGTAAAGTAATTGATTAAATTAAGTAATTTATAACCAGTTTTAATAACTTTATTTAAAGTTGCTTCTTTTAAACCCATCGCTTTTATTAATTCTTGTTTTTCATCATTATTTTCTAGTTCTGCAATTTGTGCCTCAATCGAAGCTGATACAATAACAATATCATTGTTGTTCTCTTTTGCAAACTTTTCTACAGTAGATGAAAATTCATTACCTTTTTTGATAGACTTTTCATCTACATTACAAATATATAATATTGGTTTTAATGTAATTAAATTTAGACTATTTATAAATTCAATTTCTTTATGATTGAAATTTTTATTGTTGTTAAAATAATTTGATTCTAAATTATCAATAAGTGTTTCTAATAATTCTATATTTTTTTTAAATTCTTTGTTGTTCTGTTTATCTTTTTTTTGTAGCGATAATTTTTTTAATTCAATGGTTTCAATATCAGCAAGCTGTAATTCAGTATTTATTGTTTCAATATCATTAAGGGGATTTATACTATTAGAAACATGAGTGATATTTTCATCCTCAAAACATCTTACTACGTGGGCGATTGCATCCACTTCACGTATATGGCCTAAAAATTTATTACCTAATCCTTCTCCTTTTGAAGCTCCTGCAACTAAGCCAGCAATGTCTACAAAATCCATATAGGAATGTATAATTTTTTCGCTTTTACCTATATTTCCAAGTATAGCGAGTCTTTCATCTGGTACTGCAACCCTACCAATATTTGGCTCAATAGTTGCAAAAGGATAATTTGCTGCTTCAGCTTTATTTGATTCTGTTAAAGCATTAAATAAAGTTGATTTTCCAACATTTGGTAATCCAATTATTCCACATTTAAAACCCATTATCTTTTTACCTCAGCTAAACGAGTTAAGAATAAATTAGTGTCTTGTAAAGCTAATTCAAAAAGATCTGTAATATTAATAAGCTTTCTTTCAATTAATTTTTTTTCATCATTTGTAAATTTTTTTAGTACATAATTAGCAACCAATTTTTTTGAGCCCGGATGATCAATACCTATTCTTATTCTATTATAATGTTTTCCAATTTCATCATCAATACTTAGAAGTCCGTTATGACCACCATTGCCCCCGCCAATTTTAATTTTCACTTTTGATATTTTTAAATCTATATCATCATGAATGACATAGAGTTTATTTTTTTTTATTTTGTAAAACTTAAGAATTTCTTTAACAGGTACTCCTGATAAATTCATATAAGTTAATGGTTTTAGTAAAATACAATTATGAGAGCCTATATACCCCTTGTACAATTCTTTTTTTGTATCTTTTTTTATTATAGAAAAATTAAATTTTAATATCAATCTATCAATAAGATCAAAGCCTATGTTATGTCTTGTATTAATGTATCTTTGTCCTGGATTTCCTAATCCACAAATTAAAAACATATTAATGGTTATAGATTAATTTACTTAGATTCTTCTTTAGTTTCAACTTTAGAATCTTCTTTTTTCTCAGCAGAAGCTTTATCCTCAGTTTTACCTTCAGTATTCTCAGTCGCACCATCTTCTTCAGTTTCTTCAGCTGGTTTAGTTTCTACTTCAACCGTAGGAGGTACAAGTGTGGCTATTACAAAGTCTCTGTCTGTTATTGAAGGTTTTACACCTTCAGGAAGATTAATGTTGCTAATTTTTACAGCATCTCCTATTTCACTAGTCTGAAGATCGAATTCTAATTTGTCTGGAATTTTATTTGCACTACAATTGAGTTCTATAAGTCGTCTAACTAAATTTAATACACCACCTTTTTTAAGTCCAGGACAAGTTTCTTGATTTAAGAATTCAATGGGCACTTCAACCGTTACTTTAGTATCTTCTTGAACTCTAAGAAAATCAAAATGAATTAATCTATCTGTTACTGGATGATATTGAAGTTGTTTTGGTAATATTTTTTCTAATTTACCATTAATATCAATATTAATGATTTTTGAATAAAAAGATCCGGAATGCATTAATTTATTTAAAATTTTATTTTCAAAGGCAATTTTTGTTGGTTCTGTCCCTTTGCCATATATAATTCCAGGAACTAATCCTTTATTAAGAAGTGAGTTATTTGAACCTATATCCTTTGATCTTTCAATTGCTGTATATTTTTCCATAAACTATCTTTATTTAATCAAAAAGGGCAGAAACAGATGAATCACTGTTTATCCTTTTAATGGCCTCACCCAATAAAGGAGCAATGCTTATATGTCTAATATTTTTTATGTTTTTTACTAATTCTTTAGCTTCTATACTATCAGTCAAAATTAACTCTTTAATTTCTGAGTTTTTTATTCTTTCTAAGGCTTTTCCTGATAGTACCCCATGAACAATATATGAATAAATTTCTTTAGCACCATTATCTTTTAGTGCTTTTGCTGCGTTACAAAGTGTTCCAGCTGAGTCAGCAATATCATCAAGTAAAATACATGTTTTATTTTTTACATTGCCAATAATATTCATAACTTCTGACTCACCAGCTTTTTCTCTTCTTTTATCAATTATAACTAATGAAGCATTGATTCTTTTAGCAAAAGCTCTTGCTCTTACAACTCCACCTACGTCTGGTGATACAATTGCGACATCACTACTATTACTGATTATTTTTTTCATGTCTTTTATAAGTTCATTTACAGAAAATAAATTATCTAAAGGAATGTCAAAAAAACCTTGAATTTGACCTGCATGTAAATCTGTTGTTATAACTCTAGTTGCACCTGCAGAAGTAATTAAATTTGCAACTAATTTAGCAGAAATAGAAGTTCTTCCTTCATCCTTTCTATCTTGACGAGCATATCCAAAGTATGGAATTACTGCTGTAATTCTTTTGGCAGAAGCTCTTCTTGCAGCATCTATTGCAACTAAAAGTTCCATTAGATTATCATTAACGGGTGGTGAAGTTGATTGAATTATATATAAATCCTCACCTCTAATATTTTCATCAATTCTAACGAAAACTTCACCATCAGCAAAATTTTTAACTGTAGCATTAGATAAGTTAACACCTATATAAGAAGCTATAGACTCAGCAAGAATTTTATTACTATTGCATGAAATGATTTTCATTTAATATATTATCTCAATATATAACTGTGCAAATAGTTCAACCTTTAAGTAAAACTAATAATATTTATCATTCTACCACCTGTATTTTTATTCAAATGAACACATCTCCGATAGCTATAAAAGATCGAATCATTAGCGTAGGTGTCTTTATTTAAATTATATAAATGCTTGAGGCCTAGTTCATGAAATTGAAAATTGATCAACCCACGCATGTTGAAATATTCCTTTGATTTATTTTTATATTTAAAAAAACTTTCATATTTAGGATTTTTTTTAAGAAATTTTTTTTTAAAATCTAATTCTACTTCAAAGTTTCTTGATGATAAACATGGTCCTATTATGGCAATAATTTCAGAGTTTTTAATATTGTTTTTATTAAAAAATTTAATAGCTTTTTTTGCTATATTACTTAAAGTACCTTTCCAACCTGAGTGAAGGCAACATATAAATTTTTTTTCTTTATTAAACAAAAAAATCGGCGCACAATCTGCAGTTAAAATTCCAAGAGCAACATTACTTAAAGATGTTACTAAACCATCTCCTATATGCTTATGATAAATATTTTTTTTATCAATTTTTATTATTTTATTTGAGTGAGTTTGTTTTATGAGAATTAATTTTTTTTTAGATAGATCTAGTTCTTTAACTGCTTTTTTAATATTATTATTTACATTTTTTATGGTATCACCTTTAGCAAAATTACAATTCAAAGAGGCAAGACTATTTTTTGAATAACCTCCATTTCTAGTAAAAAAACCATATTTTATAAAAGGTGTTTTTAAAGTTTTAATTCTTAAAAATTTTTCTTTCATTAACTTGACACAATTAATACTTTAAATTTTTTACCCATTTGCTCATCATTTGTTAAGCGTTCAAATGCTATATCAATATTTTTTTGTTCTTCCTTTGATTTACTTTTTTTAAGATGATTTTTTCTTTCGACAATACCATAATTAAGTAAAAATTTTTTTTGGTTAGAAAAAAAATCAATTTTTAAATCATTTTTTTTAGCAATACTAATCAAATCATTAAAATTAACTAAAGAGCTGATATCTTGTTTGCCAACATTATCAAAAATATGAGTTTTTTTGTGATTAAACACTGCTTGTAATGAAAAATTATTTAAAGATTTATTATAACCATAGTCTATAGTTATAATTATACCTTTATCTTTTTTTATTTTTTTACATATTTTGTCAAAAAATCTTTCTCTGATAGATGAAATTTCCACTATATCATTTTCATAAAGTTTTTCTAATTTTGTGATTAGTTTTTTATTATTAACTTTTTTATCTACAAAATAAAATTGATCTGTATTTCTATTATAGCCAACATATTTTTCTAACCAATATTCCTTTTTTAAAAATTGTCTTATGGCTAAACAGTCAAAAAATTCATTTGAATATATAATTGATGGTATAGAAGAATTAAAAGCCAATTCTTTTTTCCAAGTTATATTTAAGTCTGAATGGTTGATATTTTTTTTTTGTATTTTTATTAATTCTTTATTTTTTTCTATTAGATAAATTTTTGCAGATCTTAAAAATTTTTTTTTATATTCTGCAACTCTTAATATATCTTTTAATAAGCTTCCCTTTCCTGGACCTAGTTCAACTAAGTTAAAAGTAGAATTAATATGAGTTATCCAATAATTTATTATATATGATCCAATTATTTCTCCGAACATTTGAGAAATTTCGGGAGCAGTTACAAAATCATTATATTTTCCAATTGGATTTTTTTTAATATAATATGCATCTTGATTATATAAACAATTATTAATAAATTCATCTAGCCGTATATTTTTTTTATCATTAATAGTATCAATTATTTTTTCTCTAATTCTCATCTTTTTGCCAAAATTATTGCTCCAAAAATAAATATAGGAATGCTTAAAAGTTGACCCATTGAAAAAAATTCAAAAAATAGTCCTAAGTGAGAATCTGGTTCACGAATGTATTCTATTAAAAATCTAAAAAAAGAATATATTATTAAAAATAAACCACTAATTTTCCCAGTCTTTAAATTTTTTTTATTTTTTTGAAAATAAAAAAATAATAAAAAAAATAAAATTATGCCCTCAAAAAATGCTTCATATATTTGTGATGGATGACGTGGTAAATTATCAATAGTAGGGTAGATTATAGCCAATGGAAAATCAGTTATTTTTCCATATAATTCAGTATTTATAAAATTTGCAATTCTGCCAAAAAATAATCCAATTGGAGCAACAAGAGAAACAAGATCAGCTAAGTAAAAAAAAGCAACCTTGTTTTTTTTTGAGAATAGATAAATTGCAAAAATCATTCCGGCTAATCCACCATGAAAAGACATTCCCCCAGTCCAAATTTTAAAAAAATATAATGGATTAAAAAAAAACTCGTTTGTCTGATAGAATAATACATATCCAAGTCTTCCACCTACGATTACACCTACTGCTGCCCAGACAAAAAAATTATCTATTTGTTTATTTGTAAGATTATTTAATGAAATATAATTAAATTTTTTTATTAAAAATGAGCCAATTATGAAAGCGGCTATATATGCCAAACTATACCAACGTATATCAATAATGCCAAAAGAAATTGCTACAGGATCTATTGCAGGTTGAATTAAAATCATTATAACTGAATAAACTATATAATTAACATGGTTAATAAAAAGAAAATTTTATCTGACATATCAAAAATAGCAGTTGAGGCTATGGGTACTTTTTCCAGCGTAAAAAAAGAAGTTGAAACCATTGTTTCTATTAGAGTTAATAGAGTAATTAATAGAATGAATTTGGTTAAAAGAGATGAATTTGAGGTTTTAAAAAAAATGGTTCAAAAACTAACTATAGAGAACAAAAAATTAAAAAAATCATCAACAAAAAGAAAAAAAACAAAGAAAAAATCCTAAAAAAATAGATAATTATTCACATTTTTTAGTAATTTTTTTTAATTAATCTTGCTAAACAACGAATTAAATATGTAAAACTACATCTAGTATATATTATTAATTTAATACTAGATACAGTATGGACATAGATAAAACCCAGGTTAATCCTATAGATGTCGTTGAAGATGTCATTTATGAGAAAAAATGGAGTTTTAGCAGATCCGAAGATAACGAATTAGTAGCTGAAATTTCTTCAAACTGGTGCGAATATAGACTTTATTTCAGTTGGTCAGAAAACATAAGGGCAATGAGCTTTACAATTACTTTTGATTTAAGTTTTCCTCAAGTAAAATTAATCAAAGCATATGAACTTTTAGCGTTAATTAATGAAAAATTGTGGCTCGGTCATTTTGATATCACTAATAAGAATGGCATACCTGCTTACCGTCACACCATTTTAGAATCTGATAATATTGATTTTTTACATAAAAAACTGGAGAATTTAGTAGATATTGGAATATATGAATGTGAAAAATATTATCCTGCCTTTCAGCAAGTTTTGTTTGATGAGCTAGTTCCTATAGAAGCTATTAAATTTTCAGATTTTGATATTATAGGTAGAGCTTAAAAATATTTTTTAATAGTTTATAAAAGAATATTTATCATAATATGAAGAGATTATTATTAATTGGTTGTGGGCACATGGGTAGTGCATTATTAAATGCTTGGCAGAAATTTAGGTCATACAACATATCAGTAATTGATCCAATAAATTACAAATTAATCAAAAAAAAATATAAGAATAAAAGAATTCAAACTTATAATGATATTAATAAACTAGAAGATATTTCGAAATTTGACGTTGTTGTATTGGCTGTCACACCACAAATTATCGATAAAATACTACTCAAAATAAAATTTCTTAAATTAAAAAAAAATTCAGTAATTATAAGTATTATTGCTGGAAAAAAAATTAAGTTTTTTAAGGATAGTTTAAGTAATTCAAGGCAAATTATAAGAGTAATGCCCAATATGCCGGCATTAATTGAAAGAGGTGTAACTTGTATGGTTGCTAACAAATTTGTCTCAGCAAAAAATAAAAAGTTAACATCAAATCTTTTTTCTAAAGTCGGAAAAATTTTTTGGTTTCCAAATGAAAACTATATTGATATGGCAACTGCTGTTTCTGGCAGTGGTCCTGGGTACGTATTTAATTTAATTAATTCCATGGAAAAAGCTGCAATTAATTTAGGTTTTAGTAAAAATCAATCAAGAGAAATGGTTCTTGAAACATTTTTAGGCGCTTTGATTCTGATGCGACAAAGTGGAAAAAATTCACAAGAATTAATTAAATCAATTGCAATCAAAGGAGGAACCACTGAAGCAGGTTTAAAAAAAATGAATGAACTTAAAATAAGAAAATTGTTAAAAAATACAATTTTAGCAGCTTTTAAAAAAGCTAAATATTTAGGCAAGTAAGTTTTAACATGCATATAAATAATCGTAAGATTGCTGAAAAAACTTTATTTTTGCTAACAAAAAAATCTTTAAAATCTATAACTATAAATGAAGCTGTTTCTAATTCTAAAAAAATTAACGTTTTTAAAACTAAAAATGATTTATTAAAAAATATAAATCAATACATTGATTATTTGTTAAAAAAAAAATTATCTTCTATAGAAAATTCAGATACACAAGATATGTTACTTGAGGTAATGATGATTAGATTTGATATTTTAGAAAAATACAAAAAATCGATTATACGAATTTTTGATTACTTCAAAATTCATCCACAAAAAATTATTTTACTCTTACCTTCTATTTTAGATAGTGTGATTCTTATTACAACTGCAGCAGGAATTAAAACAAAAAGTTTAAAAGGTATAATTTACCTGAAGGCTATTTTTATAGTATATTTTTTAGCATTTATGGTTTGGATTAGAGATGACAGTATATCTTCAGAAAAGACAATGACTGCTTTAGATAAATATTTAAATGTTACTGAAAAAATAATTAATTCATTAATATGAAAAAAGAAATCAGTTATAAAAATTTTGAAGATATTGATATAAGAGTTGGAACTGTAATTAGTGCAATTCAAAATAATTTATTAAATAAACCATCTATGGTTTTAAAAATAGACTTTGGAGAAAATATTGGTATAAAAAAAAGCTCAGCGCAATTAACGGAAAATTATTCAGAAAAAGAATTAATTAATAAACAAGTAGTTGCTGTAATTAATTTTAAACCAAAACAAATTGGTAATATACTTTCTGAAGTATTAGTTTTGGGTTTTGCAGATTCCAAAAATCAACCAATATTGATTACACCAGACTTAAAAATCAAAAATGGTAAAAAATTGTATTAAAATTATATTGGTAGAAATATAATTGATTTTAGCCCATTCATTTGAGATTTATCTAATTTAATATCACCCCCATGAGATCGAATGATATCTCTAGCAATTGAAAGTCCCAGTCCACTCTCACCTTTTAATTTATTTCTTGAAGGATCTAGCGTAAAAAAAGGCTTAAATACATCTTCATAATTTTTATTTGGAATTCCTGGTCCATTATCTTCTATAATTATTTCACAATTTTCATTATTTTTAATTAATAAAATCTCTATTTTATTAGCGTATCTAATTGAATTGTCTAAAATATTTTGAAAAGCTCTTTTTAATTGAATTGGCCTTCCAGAAGTTTCAATTTTATTTTTTTCAGTAAAACTTATTTTATTTTTATGACTATGAGTATTTTTAATATTTTCTTTTATTATATCATTTATACATATGTCTTCTATAGGCTCAGGAGTCTCAGTCCTTACAAAACTTACATAACTATTTAGCATTGCAGTCATTTCTTTTATATCTAATTCTAATTCTGATTTTGCTTTCTCATCTTTTAATAGTGATAATTGTAATTTCATTCTTGTTAATGGTGTTCGCAAATCATGACTTACTCCGGCAAGCATATCAGTTCTTTGTTTTAAAAAACGTTTTATTCTTGTTCTCATTTGATTAAATGCATTTGCTGTTTGCTTAATTTCAGTTGCCCCAGAAGTTTTTAGTTCAGGTGCATCTAATCCTCTTCCAAAAGTTTCAGCAATAATTGCCAATCTTTTAAGAGGCCTTATTTGTTTACTCATAAAAAAATATGAAAAAAACAGAAGAATAAATGATGCAAAAATCATCCAAAGTAAAAACACAAAAGCGGTGCCACTGTATAATCTATCTCTGTCAACATTTATTATTAGAAGATTACTGTCTAATTGAATCATTATTTTTACACCACTTTCAATGTCGCTTAAGTCATAAACAAACGGTTTATTTAATCTTTTTAGTGATTGTTTAAGCCTTTTTGATAAAATACCTCTTCCACTATTAAAACTTATGTCTTTTAATTCACTATTAAGTTTTAATTTAACATTCATTTTAAAATCATCTTCTGCAATATTCATAGCTTTGATAAATAAATCTTGATCCATTAATTTTACTACAACATTTATATCTGCAACTACTGACTCAGTTAATCTTTTTGAAATTATATTCCAAGAGGTTTGATAAAAGACTAAAGAAGTTAGTATGACCAAAATAATAATTGGCATAAAAATAATTATAATAGATCTACCTAATAAACTAGAGGGTATTATTTTTTTAAAAATCATAAATCTTTGCAAATTAATTTGTATCCTTTGCCTCTTACTGTTTTGATAAATTGAGGTTGTTTTGCATTTTCTTCTATTTTATGTCTCAATCTAGTAATTTGTACATCAACTTTTCTAAGTTCAGTTTCATCATATTCTGTATCTGCCAATTCTTCTCTTAAAACTATATCATTTCTTTTTTCAATTAATTTGCATAACAAATTGTTCTCACCTTCAGTTAAATATATCATACGATCATTTTTTTTTAATTCTTGTTTGGACAGATTGAATATAAATTGTCCAAATTCAATACTTGTATCTGATAAAATATTTTTTTTATATAGATTTAATAAATTTGTAATTCTAAGATATAATTCCTCTGGCTCAAAGGGTTTTGATAAATAATCATCAGCCCCAGTTTTTAAACCATCAATTCTATTAATATCTTCACCCATAGCAGTTAACATTATTATAGGTGTAGTAGAGTTTTTTTTTATTAATTTGATCAAATTTATACCATCCCCAGTTGGCATCATTCTGTCTAATATAATTAAATCAAAAATGAAAAAATCAATTAACTCTTTTGCATTTTCAAAATCTTCACAAACAAAAATAGATAGTTTTTTTTCACTAAGATAATCTTTAAGTAAGATTCTTAAGCGCTCATCATCATCTACAATCAAAACATTTTTTTTCATTTTTGCAAATTGATTTCATTAAATTTTTTTTTATTTTCTTTATCAATAAGTGAATGAAGGACAAGCTTAAAACTGTTTATGTCTTTTTCATCAAATTCTTTTATTGCTTTTCTGATTCTTTTAATTTGGATTGCAGATAAACAATTTTCTAGTTCTTGACCTTTTGCAGTTAGTGATAAACTTTTAGTCCTTTTGTCTAATCCGGTAGTAAGTAAAATATATTTTTGATCAACTAGTTGATTTAGCACTCTAGATAAACTTTGTTTAGTTATTTGCAAAATAGAGAGTAAATCTTTAATTGTTAAATTCTTTTTTTTCCCAACAAAATAAATTACTCGATGATGAGCTCTGCCAAAATTCAATTTTTCAAGTATTTTATCTGGTCCAGCTATAAAATCTCTATATGAAAAAAACAATAGTTCGATTACTTTACGTATCTCTAAATCGTTTAAAAATAGAGGTGTTAACAATTTATTTAGGTCAGTCATATTGACTTAATTATGCATCACTGATAGTCAATTGTCATTTAAAAAATTTATTTAATAAAAAATATGACTAAATCATTTGATAATCGAGATGGATGGATATGGATGAATGGTGAATTTATCAAATGGACAGATGCAAAAAGTCATGTAATTTCTCAAGGTCTTCATTATGCTAGTGCAGTTTTTGAAGGAGAAAGATCTTATCAAGGTAAAATATTTAAGTCAGAAGAACACACTAGGAGATTTTTTAAATCTGCTGAAATAATTGGCATTTCAATACCTTATACTTTTTCGCAAATTATTGAAGCAAAAGAAAAACTTATAAAAAAAATGAATTATAAAGATTGTTATGTTAGACCTTTAGCTTGGAGAGGTAGTCAACAAATGGGTCTTTCTACATCAAAATCTAATATTAATGTAGCTATTGCTGTTTGGGATGATTGGGCAACTTATTTTAAAATAGAAGATCAAAAAGCGGGTTTAAGATTGATTACATCACCATGGAAAAGGCCTGCACCAGATACATCTCCTTATGAAGCTAAAGCTTCTGGGCCATATATAATTTGCACTATGTCTAAAGAGTATGCTGAAAAAAAAGGCTATCATGATGCATTAATGCTTGATTATAGAGGTTATGTTGCTGAAGGAACTGGAGCAAATATTTTTTTTATAAAAGATAAGGAAATTCATACTCCAATTCCAGATTGTTTTCTAAATGGCATCACAAGACAGGCAGTTATTCAAATGGTTTCTGCTCAAGATTTTAAAGTTGTCGAAAGGTATATACAGCCTAATGAAATAAATAAATTTGATGAAGCTTTTCTTACTGGTACTGCTGCAGAAATTACTCCAATTAAATCTATTGATGATACAAATTATATAACAGGTGATAATTCAAAAACATTTAAATTTATGCAAGATTTTAGTAATTTAGTTAATAATTTTAGTTAGAATTATTTATCCAAGCTTGTTCATCCTTGTAAAATTCTTTTTTCCAAAATGGTGCATCTTTTTTTAAATAATCCATTATAAAGTTACATGATTCAAAACTATCTTTTCTATGTTTGGAAAAACAACTAACTAACACAATTTTCTCATTAATCATTAATTTGCCATATCGATGAATAATAATACAATCAATAAGATCCCATTTATTAAGAGCAGATAAAAATATTTTTTTGAGTTCTTTTTTTGCCATTTCTTCATATACTTCTATGTTAATTGAATTAACTTTTTTGCTGTTGTTAATATTTCTTACATACCCAATAAATGTTGATACTGCCCCTATATCTAGGTGTTTAGATTTAATATTAACAATTTCTTCTTCAATATTAAAATCTTTTTTTTGAATTTTTATCATTAACCCCCACTTACTGGTGGAAATATTGCTATCTCATCATTTTGATTTAAATTAACATTATCTAATTCATAATTAGCATTAACTGCAAATCTTATAATTTCCTGATCAAAATGCTTTTTTAAATTTGGATATTTATTTAATAAAAATTTTTTTAATTCTAATAAATTATTGATTGTTTTGTCATTTAAGAACTCTGAATCTTTTCCAGTAATGTCCTTTACCCAAGCAAAATATTTAATATGCATTAATTAAAAATGCCTTAATCCTGATTTTAAATAATCATAAGCTGTGTATAGTGTTAAGATTGCAGCTATCCACAGTGCAAATTTTCCAACTACAGTTATTGAGTATGTTGCAATTCCACTTTCAACTAAAATAAGTAATGCCAAAGCTAATAGTTGAAGAGCAGTTTTAAATTTTGATATTTGAGAAACAGGAACACTTATTTTAATACCTGCTAGATATTCTCTTAAACCAGAGACAGCTATTTCTCTCAATAATATAATCAAAGCAGGAATAGTTTCCCAATCTGCAATAATTTTTTTTGAAGTAAGTATAAGTATTACAGAAGCTACTAAAAGTTTATCTGCAATAGGGTCAAGGAATGTCCCAAAATTTGTTATTTCATTTCTTATTCTCGCTATATACCCATCAAAATAATCAGTTATACTAGCTATACAGAAAAGAGTGAATGCTATCCAACTATAGATAGGTTCTTTCATATATATACATATCACAATTATTGGGATTACAATTATTCTTGCTACAGTTAAAAAATTAGAAATATTATATTTCATGATTTTTTTTAATTTATGTTTTCATTTTTAGCTATGAAAAAATTCATATATTTCTTCTAATTTTTTAATAGGAATATTCTTAATTTGTCTCAATTCCTGCATAGTCGCTGTTTTAATTTTTTCCACATTGCCAAAATGTAGCATTAATATTTTTTTTCGCTTTGGACCAATTCCATTTAATTCATCAAAAACTGATCTTATTGCAATTTTTGATCTTTTGCTGCGATGAGATGTAATAGCAAATCTATGAGCCTCATCTCTTAGGCGTTGCATAAAGTGTAAAAGTGGATCATTGGGTTTTAAATTAATATTTTTATTTTGTGTGTGAATGATTTCTCTTCCACTATTTCGATTTACTCCTTTTGCAATACTTATCAAATTTATTTTATCTAAATTAAATTGCTTTAATAATTTTAAACCAATGTTTAGTTGTCCTTTCCCACCATCAATTATAATTAAATCTGGAAAAATTGTATTTACATCTTTATTAATCTTTTTTAATCTTCTAGTTAGTACTTCTTTAATCATGTAATAATCATCATTTTTTGATAATTTCTTTTCAGAAGAATCAAATCGTATATTATATTTTCTGTAATATTTAGGACTTAATCCTTCTCTATTTGCGACAATCATAACACCAATCGCATTTTTCCCAAATGTATGACTATTATCATATACTTCAATTCTATTTATTATTTTTTTAATTTTTAAAAGTTTTGAAATTTTATCTAAAGCCAAGTGATGTGATTCCAAACTAGATTTTTTTAACTTTATACTTTCCAAAGCATTTCTTTCTGCAAGTATTATATTGTGAAGCTTTTCACCTGATTTTGGTTGAAGAATTTTGATTTTATAATTATTTTTTTTATTAAGTATTTTTTCTACTTCTTTAAAATAAACATTTGTAAGATTGATTAGTATTTTAGGAGGGGCATCCTTATTAGAATAAAATTGATATAAAAATGATTCAAGGATTTCATTTGGCTGCGCAGTTTCATCATGAGATGGAAAAAAAGATTTATTACCATAATTACTTCCGTTTCTATAAAATTTACCATGAATACAACTTTTTCCATTTAAAATTTTTATTGCAAAAATATCTATATTACGCATATCTTTAATATATACTGATTGGTATTTTTGAATTTGATTAATAGATTTTATTCTATCACGCAATCTTGCGGCTTCCTCATAAATTCTATTTTTACTAGCAAGCTGCATTTGTATAGTTAGTTTTTTTTCAATTTTTTTTGTATTTCCGCTAAGAAATTTTTTTGAATCTTCTATGCTTTCTTTGTATTTATGTTGATCTATATAGCCGACACACGGTGCACTACATCTTTTTATATCATATAATAAACAAGGTCTTGAACGATTTCTAAAAGTTCCTTCTGTACAACTTCTTAATAAAAAAGCTTTTTGTAAAGCTAATAATGTATAATCAGCAACAGAAGGCGAAACAAAAGGTCCAAAATAATTACCCTTAAATTTTTTTGGTCCTCTATATTTTTGTAATCTTGGAAAGGGGTATTCTTTATTGATTAGAATATAGGGAAAAGACTTATCATCCCTAAGTATAATATTAAAACGAGGCTTATGTCTTTTGATTAAGTTACATTCTAGAAGTAAGGCTTCAATTTCATTATTTGTAACAAAAAAATTCATTCTTTTTGTAATGCTCACCATCCTTTGAAGTCGTCGGGTAAGATTATTTAGAGAGGTATAATTTAATACTCTTTTTTTAAGATTTTTTGCTTTGCCTATATATAAAATTTTTCCTTCTGCATCTTCCATTTGATAAACTCCAGGTTGATTAGGTAGAGTTTTGGCAATAAATTTAATAATTTCCTGACCTTTTAAATTTTCAACATTATTTTCTCTAAAAAAATGTGATATTATATTTTTTTTTATCATTAGTTATTAATTGTCTAGATTATGTTATAAATTTATTATAGTTCAATTTTGTAATTATAAATATTGATAATTTAAATTAACTATTAATAAACTGGAGAAAAAATTATGGCAAAAATGACAACTGAGGAAGCATTTGTAAAAGTACTACAAATGCATGGAATAAATCACTCATTTGGTATTATTGGCTCAGCATTTATGCCTATTTCAGATTTATTTCCAAAAGCTGGAATTACTTTTTGGGATGTTGCCCATGAATCAAATGGTGGCATAATGGCTGATGGCTATACTCGTTCTACTGGAAAAATTGCAATGTGCATTGCACAAAATGGACCAGGTATAACAGGTTTGGTTACTCCTATTAAAACAGCATACTGGAATCATACCCCCATGCTTCTAGTTACTCCTCAGGCAGCAAATAAAACGATGGGTCAAGGAGGGTTTCAAGAAGTTGAGCAAATGAACTTATTTAAGGATATGGTTTGTTACCAAGAAGAAGTTAGAGATCCTTCTCGTATGGCTGAAGTTCTTAATAGAGTAATATTAAAATCTATTAGAGGTTCTGCTCCAGCACAAATTAATGTTCCAAGAGATTTTTGGACTCAAGTGGTTGATATTGAATTACCAACAATAATAGAATTTGAGAGACCTTCAGGTGGTAAAGAGGCTATTAAAAAAGCCTCAGAGCTTTTATCTCAAGCAAAATTTCCAGTTATTTTATCTGGTGCTGGCGTTGTTCTTGCAGAAGCAATTGATGACTGCAAAGCTTTAGCGGAAAAACTTGATGCCCCAGTCGCTTGTGGTTATCAACATAATGATAGTTTTCCTGGAAAACATCCATTAGCAATAGGCCCTCTTGGCTATAATGGATCAAAAGCAGCAATGGAAATAATTTCAAAAGCAGATGTTGTTCTAGCTTTAGGAACTCGACTCAATCCATTTTCTACTCTTCCTGGATATGGTATTGATTATTGGCCAAAGAATGCAGATATTATTCAAGTTGATATTAATTCAGATAGAATAGGTTTAACAAAAAAAGTAGCAGTTGGCATTTGTGGTGATGCAAAATTAGTAGCGATACAAATTTTAGATCAATTAGAATCAACAGCAGGTGATAAAGGAAGAGATGAAAGAAAAAATTTTATTCATCAAACTAAATCTGCATGGTTACAGACTTTAACTAGCTTAGATCATGAAGAGGATGATCCAGGAACATCTTGGAATAAAGACTCTCGAGAACGTCAATCAGATAGAATGTCTCCAAGAATGGCATGGAGAGCTATACAAGCAGGGCTTCCTGAAGATGCCATTATTTCCAGTGATATTGGTAACAATTGTGCAATTGGAAATGCATATCCAACCTTTGAAAAGGGAAGAAAATATCTTGCTCCAGGATTATTTGGACCTTGTGGATATGGTTTCCCATCAGTTTTAGGTGCAAAAATAGGATGTCCCAATACACCTGTTATTGGATTCGCTGGAGATGGAGCTTTTGGAATCAGTATGAGTGAGATGACTTCTTGTAACAGGGATGGCTGGCCTAATATTACTATGGTTGTTTTTAGAAACTATCAATGGGGGGCAGAAAAAAGAAATACTATATTGTGGTATCAAAATAATTTTGTTGGGACTGAATTAGATCCTAAATTGAGTTATGCAAAAATCGCTGAAGCTTGTGGTTTCATAGGAATTATTGCCAAAACTCAATCAGAGCTAACTGAAGCTATAAAAAAATCTTGTATTGATCAAATGAACGGCATTACAACTTTTATAGAGGTAATTTTAAATCAAGAATTAGGGGAGCCATTTCGAAGGGATGCCATGAAATCCCCAGTTGAAGTTTCTGGAATAAATTCATCTGATATGCAAAACTAATTTTTTGTGAATTTAATTTTTCTTTTAGTTGGTCTTAGTTTATTAATTTTTGGTGCAGAAATAATTATAAGAGGCTCAGTTAGTTTTGGAAAAAAATTAAACGTATCTCTTTTTGCTATAGGTATAGTTATAGTAGCTGGTGGCACATCTCTTCCTGAACTAGCAAGTGCTATTAAAGCCATTGTAACTAATCATACAGATTTAGCTGTAGGTGCAGTGGTAGGAAGTAACATTGCAAATTTAATACTTATAATGGCTGCTACATCACTAGTTTTACCAATTGACAATATAAATCAAAATCAAATTAATCAAGCGTGGATGAATATCGGTTTGGGTTTAATACTCATTTTAATGCACATTCTAATTTTACCTTTTAATTACTTGTATGGCATTGTTGCGGTATTGTTTTTATTTTTGATTATGTTCTTTCAAGTAAAAAAAGGCGCAATTAACATTACTAGTATTGATGAAAAAGGAGACTATTCAATTGTAGTATCCGCTATCTTCATAGTTTTGGGAATCTTCCTTTTAGTTTATGGTTCAGATTTATTTGTTGATTCTGCAATAAACATTGCAAATGAACTTAATATACCCGAAGCAGTTGTAGGAATTTCTTTAGTTGCATTTGGTACTTCTTTGCCTGAATTGGCAGTTGGCATAATAGCAGCTGTTAGAAGGAAAGTAGATTTTGCCCTTGGGAATATTTTAGGTTCAAATATATATAATGTTCTTGGTGTTTTAGGCATTTCTTCATTTTTTGGTAATTTCAATATACCAAATGTTATTGGATATCAGAATCTATATTTTATGCTTTTTGTAACCTTATTAATTTTAGGGTTTATGGTTTTTATTAAACGAATTAACCGACTATATGGATCTGTAGGTTTAGTATTGTATCTTAGTTACATTTTTTATATTTATAATTAAATTAGAGCATTCCTTCTTTTTCTAATACTTTCCTAGCAATACGAAAACAATCTATAGCTTGTGGAACTCCACAATAAATCCCAATAACATGAATTATAGCACGAATTTCTTCTTTGCTGACTCCATTAGTTATTGCTCCTTTACAATGAATTTCCCACTCATGCATTTTACCTAAAGCTCCAATCATTGAAAGGTTCATCATAGAGCGCGTTTTCATATTAATTGTTTCATCACCCCAACCAAATCCCCAACACCATTCTGTCATAGCTTTTTGAAAGGGTAGGTTGAAATCATCTGCATTATCAAGATTTTTTTCTACATATGCTGCACCTAATGTTGCTTTACGTTTTTCTAACCCTTTTTTAAATAATTTTTCATCCATAAATTCTCCTCTTTGTTTAAATAATTAAATTGTATATTATTATAGTATGTATTTTGATTCAAAGAATATTGAAAGAAAAATAGGCCCTAAATTAGGTGAAAAAAATTCGCTTTTAAATTATAAATTTAAACCAAAACTTTTTGAGAATGAAATTAATTTTAATCGCATGCGAATGTATCGATTAAATAGAGTAAGAGATCAATTAGTACAAAATGACTTAGGCGCATGTATTTTGTTTGATCCAATAAATATACGTTATGCTACTGATACTAGAAACATGGCAGTATTTTCTTTCCATTTAATGACCCGATATGTTTTTATTCCAGCTATTGGACCAGTAATTTTATTTGAATATCCTAATTGTGAACACATATACAAAAATAATTGCACAATAGATGAAGTAAGGGAAGTTATTAGTTGGGATCATTTTTCTTGGGGTAATAATGTTTACGAAAAAGCATTAGAATGGTCCAAGATTATAGATGATTTAATGAAGAAATATAGTTCGGGAAATAATAATCTTGCAATTGATGTTTGTGATCCAGCAGGAATTAATACTTTAAACAATAATTATAATTATAAAATAATTAATGCCCAAAAATATTTAGAAATTGCAAGATCAATAAAATCAGATGATGAAATAATGTGTATGAAAGCTTCTGTTAAAACAGCTGAAAAAGGTATTTTACTTATGCATGAAAATTTAAAAGCTGGAATGACTGAGGAAGAATTATGGTCAATTCTCCACAAAACTAATATTGAAAATGGAGGTGAGTGGTTTGAAACAAGATTGCTTAATTCAGGACCAAAAACTAATCCATGGTTTCAAGAATGCAGCAGCAGAATTATCCAAAAAGGCGATATAGTTGCTTTTGATACAGATATGGTAGGACCTTATGGATATTGTGCTGATATTTCTAGGACATTCGTTGAAGGTGGTAAATTAAGTAATTATCAAAATAAAATTCATAATTTAGCATACGAAAACGTAAAATTTAATGCACAATTGATTAAATCTGGAGTATCATTTAGGGAATTTGCAGAAAAAGCATGGCGACTTCCTAAGAATTGTTTTTCTAATCATTATCCATGTCAGATTCATGGTGTAGGAATGAGTGATGAATGGCCATTTATACCATATCCAGATAGTGATTACAGTAATGGAGATTATAGCGGTCAATTTGAAGAAAACATGGTTGTTTGTGTCGAAAGTTATATTGGTGAAGAAGATGGAAATGAAGGTGCAAAGTTAGAAGATCAATACTTAGTCAAGAAAGATGGTTTAGAATTACTCTCATCTATTCCTTTAGATAAAACTTAAATTATTCAAATTTTTTTTGCTATACAAAACCAAGCATCTACATCTTTATTAATAATATATGTTAATTTTTTTAATTCTAATATTTTTAACTTTTTATTAGTTTTTAATTCTATAATTTTTGTATTAAATTCATTTTTGAAATAAATACCTTCATTAACAGTAAAACAAATTAAACCATTTTTTTTTAATATACGTATAAATTCATCCAATGCATGCACTTTTACATGTCCGTATGTAAATGTTCCAACACATATTAAGGCATCAAAATAATCATCATCATATTTTAATGGATTATTTAAATCAATAAGATCTAATTCTCTGTATAAATTTTTTGGGATTAGATCCAACATATTTTTTGAAAAATCCACACCGATAAAATTATTAAAACCTTCCTTTAATAGTTCTTTAGCAACTAGTCCGGTACCACATCCAGCATCTAAAATATTAATTGATTTATTATGAGCATATTTGCTAAACATTTTTGCTGCATTTTTTGGTCCTACATAATTCCACTCAACCATATCTTGGTCGTATTGATTTTTTTGCGTCCAATTAATATAAAAATCTAAAATTTTTTCTTTGGTTTCTAATTTATATATAGGAATTTTATTATCTACATCTTTTACATCCATAAACTTTTACTCAATTAAATTGGTTGCAACCCATTTATTAAAATGATGGGTTGGATTATCAAGCACAGGTGAAAAATTTCCACCATTATATACAGGTGATTGACGCCCTTGTTGCATACCCTCAATAATCATTACATCTTCAGATTGAATACTATGCCACTGTTTATAATTTTGTTTTCGAAGATGTTTATATTTATTAGATAAAGCTGCTTCTTCTCCAACATAATAAATTTCCATATGTTCTTTAGTATATTCATGATTAATTGGTTCAAGCCAGTAAGCATAGTAATGATCTTTATGAATACCAAGCATAACATTGGGAAATAAAGCTACATATTCTGCATGTTTTTCTTTCTTTTTTGACCAACCTGGAAAGATAGGAAAATGAGCACCATCTTTAAACTTAGGATCATATACTAGCGTTCCTTGACCAGCAAAGCGATTAGGCAATCCCTGTATATGATAGTGATCATCAATTTTAGAATAAGAATTAAGACTAGGATGAACAAAGGGCAGATGATAACTTTCACAGTAATTTTCAATTGCAAATTTCCAATTACACTTAGCTTCTAATAAAAAATATCCATAATCTATAGGATGACAAATCTTTTTTTGATCTTCTTCAGTCCAAAAATTAGACCATCTTTCTTCTAAAGGTTTTATATACTCTTTAAAATTAATTTGATTATTAGATATATTTACCATAATTAAGTCGAGCCAGACTGTAGTTCGAACTTCTTTCAACCCACTTTTTGATTTATCAAATTCTTTATGTTCATTTTTATTAAGACCACCTAAATGTGGTGTTGCCACAAGATGACCTTCTAAATCATATGACCATGAATGATAAGGGCAACGAAGTACATTTTTTAAAGAACATTCTTTATGAATTAATTTATATCCTCGGTGACTGCATACATTATGAAATACACGTACTTTATTTTTTTTGTCTCGAACAATAATCAAAGGTATGCCTAGTAAATCAAAAGGTTTAGTATCTCCTGGACTAGGAACAGAACTAGCAACTCCTATTGTAACCCACTTATCTTCAAAAATTTTTTTACGCTCTATTTTATTATAAGGTCCATTTAAATAGCATTCATTTGGTAAACCATGTGCTTTTTCGATAGATTCACTTACAACATCTAGTTTTTTTTTATCAATTATATTAAATATTTCTTTATTCATATAAAGCTTCTAAAATATTATTTTAGGTTTTATAAAAGTCAAATCAATTATGATAGATAATAATGAAAAATTAGTTTTTGGCATATCTAATATTGCTATGCAAGCAGGTAAAATAATAATGGAACATTATAATAATGATTCAGAAGTAAATTTTAAAAAAGATAAATCCCCATTAACAAATGCCGATTTACAATCTAACAAATTTATTACCAATGAATTAAGTTTATTAAATGACAAAATCCCTATTTTAAGTGAAGAGTCTTTAATTTCATGGAATAAAAGAAAAACATGGAATACTTATTGGTTAGTTGATCCTTTAGATGGCACAAAAGAGTTTATTAATAAAAATGGCGAATTTACAGTTAATATTGCATTAATTAAAAATAACGAACCCATACTTGGTGTTATTTATGTTCCTGCAATTTCATTATTATATTTTGCTCAAAGAAATAAAGGTTCATATAAAATCAGTTGTTCAAAAAATTTATCTTCATTAGAAAGATCAATTCGCTTAAATGTAAATATGAAAAAGAAATCTGATAAAATTATAATAATTGGAAGTCGTTCACATTCTAATGAAAAATTCAATAAGTGGGTAAAAGAAAATTTTGTTAATTATGATATAATACAAAAAGGAAGCTCACTAAAACTTTGTGAAATAGCTGAAGGGGCTGCTGATATTTACCCTCGTTTTGGTTATACTTCCGAATGGGACATTGCTGCTGGTCAAATAATTTTGGAGGAAGCGGGAGGAAGTATTTTAAATTTAAACAATGAAAAATTATTTTATAATATCAAAGAAAGCTTAATTAATCCTGAATTTATTGCTTCTGGCAAAATTTTTTAATTAGAAAATCGTAGCACCAAAAATTTTAACATTATTATCTTCTAAACCTAGAACTAGTCTCCCCAAAAATTCACCAGGTAGTTTAGAACTTTTTTGTTTATACAAAACCGTAACAAATTCATTTCTTCTTAAGCATCCAACAAATTGAGAATCTTTTGATAAGTTAACTAGTAGTTCATTATTTGACCACTGCTTCCCTAGCTCAATTTCATTTGCTCCATAAAGCATTTGAATAGAAAAATCTTTCGTAAAACCATTATAATCCTTATTGTTAGAACATTCTATTAAATTTTCCCAAAGAGGATTTGCAATTTTAATTATTTCCTCATCTGTTTTATTTTGCAGATTCATTGATGATATTTTTTAAGAAGCCTCTTTTTTTTCGTCTTCACCTATAATGTGATAAACAGGCATTTTTTCCATAGTAAATTTTCCTGTATCTGGATTACGTCTTGATACAGTTAAGCAATGCCAATTTTCATCATCAAGTTTCATATGATCACCTCTATAATAATAACCAGGCCATCGAGTCTCTTCTCTAAATAAAGTATGTTCAGTTACACATTGAGAAGTAAGAGTACGGTGTTTTAACTCCCAAGCACGCATAAGCTGATGGTAATCTTCAGCTCCTACATGTTCTAAATCTTCTTGTAACCAACATAATAATTCTAAACCTTTTTTAAGTGTATTTTCATTAGTCATATAATTGAATGAAATGCCTCCAACATATTCATCCATAATTTTTTGCAGTCTTTGTAATCCTTGAATTGGTAAAATATAACTAGGAGAAACGGTACCAGCTGTAATTTCATTTCTTCCAACTTTATAATTTTCAAGAGGTTTATAAATAATTTCTCTGAAATTTTCACACTGTGTATCATTTATTTCTATATCATCAGCTTTTTTATCTTGAATATATTTAATTGCAGCTTTTGCTGCTAAACGACCTTCTGTAAATGATCCTGAAGAAAACTTGTGAGCACTTCCACCAACAGTATCTCCGGCTCCAAAAAGTCCTTCAACTGTAGTCATTCTGTTATATCCCCAAAAATACTCTGGTGGCGAAAGGTCTTCTGGACCACTAACCCAAGCTCCAGAACATGTTGCATGTGATCCCATAACATAGGGTTCTGAGGTAGTTAATTCAGGATTTTGATATTTGGGATCAACATTTTGAGAAGCCCAGACTACAGCTTGCCCAACAGTCATTCCTAAAAAATTTTCCCATCCAATAGTTTCAAGGTGTGGATCTTGAAAGGCTTCTTTAGTAACCATGTGAATTGGACCCCCACCTGCCATAACTTCTTGAATAAATGCGTGATTTCTTAAACAAGTAGGTGTCGGATGATGATCAATATAATCTCCTACTAATTTTTTTGTTTGATCATACCATTTTTTCTCATAATTTTCTCCATTGGCATTTTGTGTATATGTTTTTAAATGTAAAAAATATGCACCAACAGGTCCATAACCATCTTTAAATCTGCATAAAACAATTCGATTTTCCATTTGGGTCATTTTTGCTCCAACTTCAATTGGTAAAGCATATGCTGAACCATTACTCCAAGGTGCATACCATGTTCTACCCATACCTTCTCCAACAGCTCTTGGTTTAAATATATGTGAAGCTCCACCAGCAGCAACAATAACTGTTTTTGATCTAAAGATATGAAAATCACCTGTCCTCATATTAAAACCAACTGCTCCACCAACTCTATTTTCTTTACTCTCATCCATTAAGAGATGAGTAATCATAACTCTGTTATAAATTTTATCTGCAGATTTTTTTGCCGCTTCTGCTACAATAGGTTTGTAACTTTCGCCGTGAATCATTATTTGCCATTTGCCTTCTCTTTGATACCTGCCAGTTTTTTCATTACGCATCATTGGCAAACCCCATTCATCAAACATATGAACAGTAGAATCGACATGACGAGCCATGTCATAACCTAAATCTTCACGAACCAGTCCCATTAAATCATTTCGTGCATAACGAACATGATCTTCTGGTTGATTTTCACCCCATTGCATTCCCATATAACAATTAATGGCATATAGTCCTTGGGCAACTGCACCACTTCTATCAATGTTGGCTTTTTCTACACAAATTATTTTTAAATTTCGACCCCAATGTCTAGCTTCAAACGCTGCACCTGTTCCAGCCATTCCTCCACCAACTACAAGAACATCACAATTTTCATAAACTGTTTTATTTTTTGGCATTAATAATAAACTCCTTTTTTAAAAGAGCTTTTACTTATCGTGGGTAATTCTTTATTTGTATTTAATCCTTTAGGTTCAGAGTATAAAATTTGAGAATTAATTTCTTCTTTATTTGGTTTATCTACTTCTGATAATTTAGGAATATATTTACCCCATGGTTTTGTAGTTATAGGTGAAACAAAATTTTTTTCAGTTCCATTTCTGAATTTAATGCGCCAAGATATTGTACCTTTTTCTTCTTCACGCAGGACTCTAACACTATGCCCCATTGGAGCAAAATCTGCATAACCCCGAGCATCAATAGCTTCATTTGGGCATGCCTTCACACAAGAGTAACATTCCCAACACATATTTGGCTCAATATTTACCGCTCTTCTTGTGACTGGATCTATATGCATAATATCTGAAGGACATATATCAACACAATGACCACAGCCATCACATTTAGTCATATATACAAAAGTCGACATATTAATTAATCTCCCTGTTTACTTTATTTTGGTTTTTTTTCATATCTCCTATTAGTAATGCTTAGGTGCCTCTCTTTTAATTCCTAATCCAAATTGCTTAGGTTCATTTGAAGGTTCAGGTAAATTATCCCTTGATCCATCTGCGACTGCTAAGTTTTTTTGAATAGCTGCTCCAGGTTTATAAAACATATGAGCAAACTTTGACCAGTATACTCCTCCAAATAAAGCTATATTTGAAAAACAAAACAAAGCAAAGAATAATGTATCCCAAAAAAAAATGTTTGTTGATTGAAGAAAAGACCATATGATACCTAGTGTCGAAGTTATTACAAGAGAAAGAACAAACAAATCTGCTTGAACAATTCTGTACCAAGGGTTTGCTTCAGAATAAACATCAACTCTTAAAAAAAACCAGAACCAATATCCACCTAAACATGTCATGAAAGCTCCTAAATGCCAAAGAATTGGGTACAAAGTAGGGGTTGCAGAGTTTGATTCAGTATAGAAAAAAATCATAATGACAGAAGTAATCCAAAATAATATTGTTCCATACATTCCCAAAAGATGAGCAATTCTTCTTTTTCCTCTACCCAATTCAGATGTAGTTAATATTTCACTAGCTACAGTTTTTAAAACAATTGAAGATTTTTCAGAATTGCTTAACTTTTTTTTAGCCTGCTTTTTTGCTTTTTTTGCATTTAAAAAAAAATATTTTACATTTTTTTTGTGAATAACATCAAGTAAAGTTCCTAAAACAACAAAACTAATCATTAATAGCACAAACATTTGCATTAGAACACTTGGTATAATTTGTGTTAATTCTGCAAACGGATTTGTTATAATCATAATATATATTTGTCTTTTTTAATAAAATTTTGTTTTTTGTTAGTGTTTTGCTATGTTTTTCATAAAGTTTTTTTAAGTAAATACAAACATTTATTGCTTGTTTAAAATTAATATTTATTAATAATTTGATGAAAATATTGATATGTGGACTACCAGGATCAGGTAAAACATGGCTGGCAGAAAGACTCCAGAAAAATATTTACAATTGTGCCTGGTATAATGCTGATTTTGTTAGAAAATATGCAAATGATTGGGATTTTGAAATTCAAGGTAGAATTAGACAAGCAAATAGAATGAAGGCTTTTGCAGATTTTGAAAAATCTCAAGGTAGAAATGTCATTTGTGATTTTGTCGCACCTACAAATAGAGTTAGAGATTCTTTTTCAGCAGACTGTTTGATATGGTTAGATACTGTAAAAGAAGGCAGAGTTGTCTCAGAAAAATTAAACCAACTAAAGGATATTGAAAATCTTCCTTTTGATGCTGATAAATTATCAAATAGTAAAAAATTTGAGGATACTAATAAACTTTTTGAAAATCCAAAAAACCCAGACATTCATATAACTTCTTTTTTAAATAATGACGAAATAAAAAAATTAGCAAAGAAAATAATAGATGTTTGATTGGAAAAAACCTACAGTTGAAATGCTCGGTCGTTGGCAACCCTGGCATGATGGCCATACTGCTTTATTTAAAAAAGCACTAAGGAAAACGGGACAAGTTTGCATTATGTACAGAGATGTAGGTGGAGTGGATGCTGGTGTTGAAGGACAAAATGATAACCCTTTTCAATTTGAAGAAGTAAAAAAGAATATAATTTTAGGATTACAAGAGCATGGTTTTGTTGAAGGAAAAGAATTTGTTGTTATAAAAGTTCCTAACATAATTGATATATCTTTTGGAAGAGGAGTTGGTTATACTTTTACAGAACATGATTTAGGTGAAAAAATTCATAAAATTTCAGCGACAAGTATTAGAAAAGAAATGCGTTCAAAAGGAGATTTAGAATAAGCAAATTATTAATTTTTTTATTCTACTATTGAAATTTTCCAAAGTGATGATTTTTCTTGATCACTAATAATATAAATATTGCCTTTTTTATCTATTTCAATATCACGTATTCTTTCTAATTTACAATTATCCTCATATTTTTTGCAACGCAAAATTATTTCTTCATTCACTACATTATTATTTTTAACTTCTAATTTTATTAACATATTAAATTTTAATGAGGTTACAATTAAGTCTCCGAACCAATCTTTGAACATTTTGTGATTATAAAATTTTATATTACTTGGTGCGATTGAAGGAACCCAACTTAAAAGAGGTTTTGTGTATTCATCTTTAAATGGTTCTCCATCACCAATTTTAGTACCTGTGTAATTTCGTCCACCCCATCCAATTTTTTTCCATCCATAATTTCCCGCACTTTCTACTATACCTACAAAATCACCACCTCTTGCTCCATGGTTAGATATATATATTTCATTATCAAATGGAGAGAGAGTCATGCCTTGAGGATTACGAACTCCAATTTGATAGATTTCAGGCAGCCAATTAGGTTTGTCTAAAAATTTAGGATTATCTTCTGGTATTGAGCCATCTAAATTAATCCTAATAATGCTTCCTGGATGTTTTGTTGCATCTTGCGCAATCATGCCTTTTCCTCTTTCACCTATACTAGCAAACAAATACTGATCTTTAATTGCGATTCTTGAACCAAAATGAACATCAGAAAATTTAATTGCTGGACTTGCAATAAATATAATTTCTAAATTTTTGATTGAATTATTAATTAAATTACCTCTTGCTATGGCTGTGCTGGAAAATTTATTATCTATTTTATGACTGTATGAAAAATAAACATAGCCATCGTGATAAAGAATATCTAATAATCCTCCTTGTCTATTAGCTATAAAATTTAAATTATGATCAACTTGTTCTTTGATTTGAGAATTTATATTAACTTTATATAAGCCACCTTTTTTTTCAGTTATTAAAAGGTTCTCATGATCAATAAAAGTCATGCCCCATGGATTATTTAATCCTTTAACGACTTCATTTAATTGAAATTTAATTTTTGTAATTTTATATTTTTCATAATTACTTATTTGAACATCAGCAGAAACATTAAAAGATAATACCAAATAAAAATTAAATATTAATATAAAAAATTTCATTACTTATATTAATATCAAAAGTTTAGTATTTGTGAATATATTTTCAAACTAATTCAATTTATAATTGCTCTATCAACCTGAATTGTTTTTTTAGTTCCTTTTTTTACAAAGGCCTCACGATATGTAATATAAATAACAGATATAAATATTACTATACCTCCAATCCAGGTCCATATATCAGGTTGTTCCGCAAATATATAAAATCCAATTAAAGATGCCCATATTAATTTAGTGAATTGAAGAGGCATAACAAAAGTAGTATCTGATAGTTTGAAGGCTTGTGCTAAACACCAGTGCGAAATTAGTCCAGCGGCACCTAAAAAAACAAAAATTATTAATTGATTTATGTTAATACTCTGCCAAAAAAATAAAGAAATTAAAAAAAATACAGGTGTCATAAATAATAGATGATAAAAAATAATAACAATACTGGTGTCTGTATCTGATAATTTTTTTACAATAATTAATACAAAAGAAAAACTAAATGAAGCCACAAGCATTAACAAAGTACCAAATTCTAATGGCAAATAACCAGGTCGAATAATAATAATGATTCCAATAAAACCTAAAATTAAAGCTGCAGTTCGATGAAAGCGAATTACTTCACCCAATAAAATTACAGCTAATATTGTTGTAAATAAAGGAGTTGTAAAACCAAGTGCTGTTGCTTTTTCAAAATGCATAATACCAATAGCACTAAACCAACATATCATTGAAACTATATTGATAGCTGCTCTTAATAACTGCAGTTTAGTATTTTTAGATTTTAGTGCTTTGAAATTGTTTAGAGCTATAAATGGGGTAATCAGAATCAATCCCATCAAACATCTGTAAAAACAAATAATAATAGGGTGTAAATCATCTGACATAAGTTTAACTCCTGCACCCATGGATGAGCCAAACAATGTAGCCGCAATAGCAAGAAAAACTACAGATACAAATTTTTTCCTTAACACTATTGTGCAGCAATTATTGATGCGGCAATTGAAGCAAGTCGTGAGGCAGCATTATCTGCTCTACTAGTTACAACAACAGGTACTTTTCCTCCAACAATGAATCCAGCTGCGCAAGCTCCCATGAAGTAAACCATTATTTTTGATAAAGCATTTCCAGTTTCTAAGTTTGGAACTAATAATATGTCTGCTTTTCCTGCTACATCATTAGTAATTTTTTTTATTTTTGCTGCCTCAGGTGAAATAGCATTGTCCAAAGCTAGTGGCCCTTGAACATAAGCATTAATATTTTCTTTGATTGCACGTTCCATCAATTCTTTGGCCTCAACTGAACTTGGCATACTATCAATTGGATCTTCTGTTCCTGACAGTAAAGCTACTCTTGGTTTTTGAATATTTATTTTATTTGCAAATTCAACTACATTTCTTAAAATATGCATTTTTACATCTACACGAGGAGATACATTAAGAGCACCATCTGTAATAAAAATAGGTTTTGTACTTGTATTTAGTGTCATGTGCCATATGTGACTTAAACGCTTACCTTCTATTAGACCAAATTCTTTTTTTAAGTATGTGCGCATTAATACATCAGTATGCAGATTGCCTTTTATCATAACTTTTATTTTGTTATTTTTTGCCAGTTTTGCACCAGCAATTGTTGCATCCAAATCATTATTTGTGTTAATTAATTCATACTTACTAATGTCCCATTCTAAATTATTTGATTCCTGCAGAATTGTATTTTTTTCTCCTATAAAAATTGGATTAATTAAGTTTAAATCACAAGCTTCTTTTGCTGAGGCAATAGAAGCATAGTGATTCGCACAAACAATTGCGACCGGTATTTTTGGTGTTTTTATGGCCAAAGAAATAAGATTTTCTGGCACTTTAGCTTTTATTTTACTTAGCATAAATGGTATTTTTCCTTCTATACTAGCCAGTTATTTTTTCCTATGAAATTAAACTTTATAATAAGAATTCTTCTTGGATTAAGCTAATGTATCATATAAGGCTTAATAAATTTTGCATATTTTAGGAAGAATATTATGGATATAGAAAAAAGAAACGAATTACCTAACTCCCTTGAGGAGCATTGGATGCCGTTTACCTCAAATAAGGATTTTAAAGATAGCCCAAGATTAATGGTTAAGGCTGAAGGAGTATATTATATTGATCATCACGGAAATAAATTAATAGATGCAAGTTCAGGTCTTTTTTGTAGTCCCGCAGGTCATTCAAGACCAGAAATCCGTGAAGCTGTAGCGAAACAATTAGAGCAACTTGATTATGTCCAACCATTTCAACAAGGTTATAGTGGTTCATTTGAGTTAGCTAGAAAAGTAGCTAAACATACACCAGGAGATTTAAACAGAATTTTTTTTACTATTTGTGGTTCTTCAGCTGTAGAAACTGCAATTAAAACAGCCATCGCCTACTTTAAAGCAAAAGGCGAAGGTCATCGATCTCATATTGTTGGACGAGAGAGAGGATATCACGGAATGAATATTGGGGGTATTTCTGTTGGGGGTATGATTGCTAATAGAAAAACTTTTTCAAATATTTTAATGCCAAATGTTCATCATTTGCGTCACACTCACTTACCAGAAAATTTATTCGTTAAAGGTGAGCCTGAAACTGGAGCTGATTTAGCAGATGATTTGGAGAGAATAGCAGGAAATATTGGTGCAGAAAATATAGCTGCTTGTATAGTGGAGCCAGTAGCAGGTTCAACAGGAACACTTGTTCCTCCAAAAGGTTATTTAAAAAGATTACGTGAAATCTGTGATAGACATGGCATACTTTTAATTTTTGATGAAGTTATTACAGGATGGGGTAGAATGGGAGCACCATTTGCTGCCCAAGCTTTTGATGTTACACCAGATATGATTACAATGGCAAAAGCAATTACTAATGGTGTAGTGCCTCTTGGAGCAGTTGCTTCTCGTGAAGAAATATACAATACTGTTCTTGATGCTTCTCCAACTGGTGCAGTAGAGTTTTTCCATGGTTATACATATTCTGCCATACCCGTTTCTATGGCGGCAGGTCTTGCTATGCAAGATATTTTTGAAAAAGAAAAACTTTTTGATCGCTCTAAAGAAATGTCTCCTTATTTTCTTGACGGTTTATTTAGCTTAAAAGATCTTGATATTATTGCTGACATTAGAGGTTATGGAATGATGGGAGGTATTGATATGAGAATGGATGAACGAGTTGGAAAAGCCGGGTATGCTTGTTTTAAAAAATTGTTTGATGCTGGCCTAAGTTTAAAAGCAACTGGCGATTGTTTAATTGTAGCCCCTCCTTTTGTATGTGAAAAAAAACATATAGATGAAATCATTGAAAAATTAAGAACAGGTATTTCAAACTATATGAAAGATAGGTAATGAAAGTTGGAGTACCAACTGAGATTAAAGCTCAAGAATCACGTGTTGGTTTAACTCCTGCTAGCGTCCAAAAACTTGTTAATCATGGTCATGAAGTAATTATTCAAGATAAGGCAGGTTATGGGGCAGGATTTGAAAATTCTGATTATGAAAAGATAGGTGCAAAAATAGCCCCTAGTGCCGGCGACGTGTTTAATGATGCTGATATGATTGTTAAAGTAAAAGAGCCACTTAGTGAAGAAGTGTCTATGCTTCGAGAAAATCAACTTCTTTTCACTTATCTTCATCTATCTGCGGCACCGGATTTAACAAAAGGTTTGATAGATTCAAAATCTATTTGTATTGCTTATGAAACAGTAACAGATCAAAATAATCGCTTACCTTTATTGGCGCCTATGAGCGCAGTAGCAGGTAGAATGTCTATTCAAGCAGGAGCTCGGTCATTAGAAAAACCTCTTGGAGGCAGAGGGTTATTAATAGGAGGCGCACCTGGAGTAAGCCCAGCATCTGTTTTAATTTTAGGTGGTGGCGTAGTAGGAGAAAATGCAGCCACTATTGCAACAGGTATGCAAGCCAATGTTTTTATCGTAGACAAATCTGAAGTGAGATTAAACGAATTAAAATCTCAATTTGGTGAAACTATTACTACACTTCTTTCTGATAAAATTAAATTAGAAGAACACGTTTCTGATTGTGATTTATTAATTGGTGGTGTTTTAATACCAGGAGCAAACGCACCAAAATTAGTTTCAAGGGAAATGATTAAAAAAATGAAACGAGGATCAGTAATTGTAGACGTCGCAATTGATCAAGGAGGATGTGTTGAGACAAGTAAACCAACTACGCACGCTGACCCAACTTATATTGTTGATGATGTTGTACATTATTGTGTAGCAAATATGCCAGGCGGCGTTCCAATGACTTCAACATTAGCATTAAATGCAGTTACATTGCCTTTTGTTTTAAAACTTGCGCAAGAAGGATATCGAGATGCACTAGCAAGTGATGCTAATTTTTTAGCTGGTCTTAATGTATGCCAAGGTAATGTGACATACAAAGCTGTGGCTGATGACTTGGGTTTAGAATTCATTGATCCTAGCAAGGCAATAAATTAACCTCCTATAATATGACAGACTCAAATGATGATTTAATGATGGAGACAATGTAT
>CETH01010666.1_pt1 | contig 36220 bp, 37 predicted proteins | sample 361461 | NCBI WGS metagenome assembly CETH01 (sample SAMEA2622695, study PRJEB7988) | marine metagenome | isolation source: saline water (ENVO:00002010), including
AAAATTGGGGTCAAATGGCAAAATATTTAGTTGAGACATATTATACATGTACATTTAAGGTAAATCACTACTTAGATGATATTAATGAAACAGAATTAAAGAATCTAGAAAAAAGAGACGATGGAAAATTTGAAGTTTTAGATGTTAAACTTGATAACAGAAAAACAAAAAATCTAGACCCAAATAATAATAAAATAATTGATAACAAGAAAATTGATATTGTATCGAACTCTGACAAATCTTCTTCTAAAAAAATAGAAAATTTTATTAAAACTAGTAACCCACAATCAGAAAAAAATAGTAAGAGATTTAGTATGCCAGATAGAAGAAAGGGTTATATTCAAAAAGCTACAATTGGAGATCATAAAGTTTATTTACATACAGGGGAATACGAGGATGGAAAAATTGGGGAAATTTTTATAGATACAAGCAAAGAAGGTGAACTTGTTAAAGCTTTAATGAATAATTTTGCGATAGCTGTTTCTTTAGGATTACAATATGGGGTTCCTCTTGATGAATTTATAAGTGCTTTTGTAGGAACAAAATTTGAACCATCAGGTAAAGTCCATGGAAATGATAGAATTTTGAGTGCATCTTCAATTTTAGATTATATATTTAGAGAATTGGCTATTTCTTACCAAAATAGAGAAGATCTAGCACACACTCCTGCTATTGGTGCTTCAGAAGGATCTAATTTAGATGAACAAAATTCGGAAGACCAAAATCAATTATTAAAAATAGTTAAAGATATTACTAGTAAAGGTTTTGTAAGAAATAATTACAAAAAAAACCTTGTAGATCTGTCTGATATTAAAATTAATTTAAAAGGGAAAAAATAGATTATTTTTTTATTTTTAAAGATAAATTTAATTCTTTCAATTGACTTTCATTAACTTCTGATGGTGCGTTCATCATCAAATCTTGTGCATTTTGATTCATAGGGAACATTGTGACTTCTCGTATATTTTTTTCATTCGCTAAAAGCATAACAATTCTGTCAATTCCCGGTGCAATACCCCCATGAGGTGGTGCTCCATAACTTAAGGCATTAATCATTCCACTAAATTTTTCATCAACATCATTTTTATCGTATCCAGCGATTGAAAAAAGTTTATACATTAATTCCGGTATATGGTTTCTAATTGCACCTGATGAAAGTTCAATCCCATTACAAACAATATCGTATTGATAGGCTAAAATTTCTAAAGGTTTATCAAAATTTAGTTTTTTAATATCACCCTGAGGCATAGAAAATGGATTATGACTAAATTGTATTTTATTACTATTCTCATCTCTTTCAAACATTGGATAATCCACTACCCAACAAAAAGCAAAAATATTTTCATCAATCAAACCTAAATCATTAGCAATTTTATCTCTTGCCATTGAAGTAATTTTTTCTAAATCTTTTTGTTTATCACATGCTAAAAAAATACTGTCCCCTATTTCTGCTTTGGTTTTTTTCATTATTTCTTCTAATGCTTCATTAGAAAAAAATTTACCTATAGGCCCTTTTGCTGAAATCTCTTTGTCTTTCTCTAGTGTAAAGTAAGCTAATCCAGAAGCACCTTGATCTTTAGCCCATTTATCTATGTTATCAAAAAAACTTCTTGGCTTATCTTTTGTTTTTTTTGTGACTATACATCTTACTTTAGAACCAGCTTTTACTAATTTCTTAAATATTTCAAATGAGACATCAGGCCTTGAAAAAATTTCTGTAATATCACTTATTATTAACGGGTTTCTTAAATCTGGTTTATCACTTCCATATTTTAATAAGGCATCTGAATAAGAAATTTTTGGGAATTCATTAAACATTAATTTTTTCTTAGAAAATTTTTCAAAAGTATTAACTAATAGTTTTTCAACCACTCGGAAAACATCTTCTTGTTGAACGAATGACATTTCTAAATCCAATTGATAAAATTCACCTGGACTTCTGTCTGCTCTAGCGTCTTCATCACGAAAACAAGGAGCTATTTGAAAATATTTGTCAAATCCTGAAACCATAATTAGTTGTTTAAATTGTTGAGGTGCTTGAGGAAGAGCATAAAATTTTCCTGGATTTAGTCTACTAGGAACTAAGAAGTCCCTTGCTCCCTCCGGACTTGATGAAGTTAGTATAGGTGTTTGAAATTCTAAAAAACCTAATTTTTCCATTTCTTTTCTAATAAAAGAAATTACATTTGATCTCAAAATAATATTTTCATGAATTTTTTTTCTTCTTAAATCTAAAAATCTATATCTTAGTCTAATTTCTTCAGAATACTCTTGGTCACTAAAAACAGGCATAGGCAATTCCTTGCATGTTCCTAAAATATCAAATCTTTTTATAGAAACTTCTATTTCTCCAGTTTCAATGTCTTTATTAATTGTGTCATCTGATCTATTAACAACTTTTCCTTCAATCTTTATTACTGTCTCTAATTGTATTTTCTCTAAATCATTAAAATTTGAGTTTTCTTTGTCAATGATACATTGAGTAATCCCATAATTGTCTCTTAGATCAATAAATAATAGATTTCCATGATCTCTTTTTTTATTAATCCATCCTGAGAGTATTACCTCTATTCCAACATTTTTTTTTCTGAGCTCATTACAGTGATGACTTCTATACTTATTCAATTATTCCTCCAAAACATCCTTGATAATTTTAAAATCAATAGACTTCTTTTTTTTTAAACTAACTTCGTCGATCTTATATATAAAATCAAATATTTTACCATATGATCTATCAATTCTATTAATTATATAATCAATTAATTTTTTATCTAATGAAATTTGACGATCAGACAAAAACTTTAATATTAGAGCGAACATTAATTCATCATCAGGTTGTTCAATACGTTGAAGGAGAAAATTTTTAAATCTTGATTTCAAATCATTTAAATTAAATTTCATTTCAACAATAGGTTTTATTGATGTAATAATCAAAAATTTATCATTTTGTTCAATTAAATTTATAAGTGTATATAATATATTTTCATCAATCTCATTACTCAAATTTTCTAAAATTATATTTTTTTGAAGTTTTACTTCTTTAAGAAAATCATCATTTATTAAATGAGCTTCTAATTTGAACCCATCGAAATTTTTAATAAAAATATTGATTAAATGAGTTTTTCCAGAAAATTTTGGACCACTGATATTTAAAAGATTTTTTTCCCATTTAGGCCATTTATTTATAAAATCAAATATATGCTGATTACTTTTGGAAACATAAAAATCATCTTCACTAAAATTTTGATCATAACGAAATTTAAACATTTGTTGATTTAAATCTCTCATTTTAAAACCCATTGTTTATTCTGAGTATCAAAATTATAGTTATAATTACTCATAGATTTTAAAAAATTATCAGGTGTTCCATTAAAAATAATTTGATAATAAATAAAATTCACATCAAATTTTGAAATATAAAAATCATAAATGAGATCTGTATTATTTAAAGTTTCTTCAAAATCTGAAATTTTTAAGTTATTTGTATTTTTTACTTTAATGCTTAATGGTAATTTAATAGAAGTATTTATCTGATTAAAATTTTTCCAATAATCCTCATAAACAGTTTTAATTTCTTTAATAATTTCTTGAAAATTTACTTTATTATTCAAATCTACTCCAGTAAAAGATTGATTTTTTAAAACCAAATTTCCATTAATAAAAATTCTAGACAAAATTCTCAGAGCTTTTTCATTTTTAAAAATTAGCGCTACTATTGAATCATTCATTGAATATTTATTGATTATTTCGTCAAAGTCATATTGTTCAATAAAATTGTATTTATTTTTAAGAATATTCAAATCTTCAATATCCTCTGTTGGTAAAATATACTCTAGTAAATGAAAGCTTTCTTTGTATACGTTCCACTCTTCATAAATATTGTTATTTGAAAATAACAAAAGTTCTTTCTTATTTTCATCAATTATTACTGGAATAAACAAAAGTTTTTTTTTAACAGGTATTGAGGGAAAAATATTTTTTTTATTGAAATAATCAAAAATTTTTTTTTTATTAAAAGAAACACCCAAATTAACATAATAGATTTCATTAATAAATTTTTCTTCTTTAATAGAAAATGATTCTATCATTCCCTTGATTTCATTTAATTTTGCTTTATTAATTTTATTTTGGTCCGAAGAATTTACAGTCAATAAGACTAACTCTAAAAAAGCTTTTTTGAATCCTTCATCTATAACCTTGTTCTTATCAAAATTCATCTCAAATGGCTTTGAAATTTCAATGTTATTAATATCAAATGCTTTTCCTTGGACTTTAGTTGTGGAAAAAAAAAATATAGTTAAGGATAGAGTTACAAAAAATATATATAAGGTTTTTAAAAGATTTTTTTTATTTTTTGTAATCATGCCATATAATAATGAATAAAAACTTATTTACCTATAAAAAAAGCGGTGTTGATATCAAGGCAGCAGATAAATTCGTAAAATTCATTTCTCTTATTTCAACAAAAAAAAGGGGCAAAAAAAAGTTGAGTAACATAGGCGGTTTTGGATCAATTTCTGATATTCCTAAAAATATAAAAAACCCTCAAATTGTAGCTTGTACTGATGGAGTTGGAACAAAAATTGAAATTGCAAATGCAATTAATAAATTTGATACTATTGGAATAGATCTTGTTGCTATGAGCGTAAATGATCTTATTGTTCAAGGCGCAAAGCCACTTCTTTTTTTAGATTATCTATCAATTAATAAAATTAATTTGCATAAATTAAAATCGATTATTAAAGGGATTAATAAAGGATGTAATATTGCTGGTTGTGATTTGGTAGGTGGTGAAACAGCTGAAATGCCTGACACTTATGAGAAAGGTAAATTCGACTTAGCTGGTTTTGCAATAGGTATTGTTGATAAAAAAAAAGTTTTAGATAAAAATAAAATAAATAAAGATGATCTAATTTTAGCAATTCCATCAAGTGGACTACACTCTAATGGTTACTCATTGGTTAGATACCTTATTAAAAAAAAAAAGATTAATTTAAAAAAAAATAATTATTTAAAAAAAGAATTAATCTGTCCCACAAAAATATATGTAAATGAAATTCTTAAATTGATAGATAATAATTTACTAATTAGTTGTGCAAATATTACAGGGGGTGGCCTTGAAGATAATATAAAAAGAGTAATACCTGATAGTCTTTGTGCTGAAATTAATCTTAATAAAATAAATCCACCAAAAATTTTTCAATGGTTAAAAAAAAATAATATCAGTGACAAAGAAATGTTAAAAACATTTAATTGTGGGGTAGGTTTTTGTCTAATAATAAAACCAAAAAATTATAAAAAAGTGCTTAAATATTTTTCTAAACAATTTAAACCTTATGTAATAGGAAAAATATCTAAGAGAAAAAATAAAGTAAAATTAAATGGCAAAATTAATTGGTTTTAAAAAAATTAAAACTTCTGTTTTTATTTCTGGAAGAGGAAGTAATTTTAAAAACTTAGTTAGATTTTCGTTAACAAAAAATTCTCCAATTAAAATATTTTGTGTTATATCAAATAATTTAAACGCTGAAGGTCTAATTACTGCCAAAAAATATAGAATTAAAAAAAAAATTTATGATTCTGAAACTAAAATTATAAATTATTTAAATAAAAACAAAATTGAGTTAATTTGCCTTGCTGGATTTATGAAAGTTTTGTCAAAAAATTTTATAAATAATTTTAAGGGAAAAATTATAAATATACACCCTTCACTTTTGCCAAAATATAAAGGTCTAAATACTCATCAAAGAGTTATTAATAATTGTGAAAAAATCTCAGGTTGTACTGTACATTTTGTTAGTGCAAAATTAGACTCTGGCAAAATTATTTTACAAAAAACAGTTAAAATAAGTAAAAAAGATACACCATCGACTCTAGCAAAGAGGATATTAAAACAAGAACATATTCTCTACCCAAAAGCTATAAAAAAATTAGTTGCTAGTCTTTAAAAAAAAAATCTATTTCAATTTTTGCATTTTCAACACTATCAGATCCATGCACAGAATTTTTATCAATAGATATTCCATATTTTTTTCTAATTGTGCCGTCTTTTGCTTCTGATGGATTAGTGGCACCCATCACCTCTCTATTTTCTAGTATTGCATTAGCTTTCTCTAATACCATTGCTACTATTGGCCCTGAGGATAGATATGCACATAAATCGTTATAAAATGGTTTTGTTTCGTGAACTTTATAAAACTTTTCTGCTTCAGATTTATCTATCTGTATTTTTTTTTCTTTAATTATTTTAAATCCTTTGTTTTTAAAGATATCTTTAATTTCATTCTCTAAATTTCTTTCAACCGCGTCAGGTTTTATTATCGATAAAGTTTGTTCTTTGTCATTCATAATTATCCTCAATTAATTGATTTAATAATCTTACTCCATAACCAGTTGCACCACCTGAATTTAATGCACCTCCATATTTTGAAAAAGCCATTCCAGCTATATCTAGATGAGCCCAGGGTGTTTTATTTATAATAAATCTTTGTAAAAATTGTGCAGCTGTTGTGGAGCCGGCTCCTCCAACATAATTAATATTTTGCATATCAGCATTTTTAGAATTAATTAGTTTATCAAAGTTTTTGTGTAAAGGCATTCTCCATAACTTTTCTTCAACCTTTTCACCAGCATCTAATAATTGTCTTGATAGTTTTTCATCGTTTGAAAAAAGTCCTGCATACTCTGAGCCTAAAGAAACTATAATAGCACCAGTTAGAGTTGCAAGGTCAACAATGAATTTTGGTTTGAATTTTTTTTCAGTAAAAGTCAAAGCGTCAGCTAATACTAATCTGCCTTCTGCATCTGTATTTAAAATTTCAATAGTTTTGCCACTATAGGATTTAACAATATCCCCAGGTCTTTGTGCATTCCCACTTACCATATTTTCTACAAGTCCAACAACTCCTATAACATTAATCTTTGCTTTTCTTATTGCTAAACTTTTCATTAAACCTACCACTGTAGCTGAGCCAGCCATATCATAAGTCATGTCTTCCATGAACTTTGCAGGTTTAAGTGAATAACCTCCTGTATCAAAACACACACCTTTACCCACAAAAGCTAAAGGTTTAGAATTATTTTTTGCTCCATTCCATTCAATTGTTACTAGGTACGATCCTCTAATACTTCCTTGTCCCACTCCAAGCAAAGCATTCATACCTAATTTTTTTAATTTTTTATCATCATACACATTTACTTTTAAGTTATATTTTTTTAAAGATTTTAATCTTTTTGCATATTCATCTGGATGTAAAATATTTCCTGGCTCAGAAACTAGATCTCTCGTAAAAAAAGTTCCTTCCTCTAACGCTTTAAATTTAAGTTGATCATTAACTGAAGGTTTATTTCTATTTCCAGATATATTTATAGTAATAAGTCTTGTTTCTTTTTTTGTTTTATATTTATTAAATTCATAAGATTTTAATTTTAATCCATGAAGAAATCTCCCAATAAAGTTTTCATGCTTACCTATTACACTATCTGAATTTAATAAGTACTCGGTATTTTTTCCATAATTTATGCGTCCATATAATTCAGCACCCAAATTTTCTATTTCAAAATTTTTTAAATTCTTTTTTACAGAAATAAGTACTATCTTTTTTTTAGAATTAAGCTCAAAAATCAGTAAATTTTTACTTAAGTCACTATTTTTTAACAAATCTTTGATATAAGAAAATTCAGAGCTGGAAATATATTTTTTTATAGAATCCGTATTAAATTTCTCATCTACAAATAAAATAAGATTATTTGAATTTTTTTTAGGACCGCTATTTTTGTAATTTATTTGAATAGACATAATTTTTAACTGATTTTTAGCTTATATTTTTAATTAGGTTAATTTTTATTGACATTTTGTATAAATATGTACTTTAGGTTGTATTCTAGACTTTATATATAGATAATTAATGTTTGAATTCAATAAAAAACTAATTTTTAAAAAATTTTTTTTAGACAATACTTACTATTTTTTACTTTCTATTTTTTGTGTAACCCTAATTGTATGGGTAATTCAGGCAGTTAACTACTTGGATTTTGTCGTAGAAGATGGCCATGGTCTGAGTGTTTACTTTAAATATATGCTTTTTAGCATTCCAAAAATAATTTCTAAGTTAATGCTTATAATTTTTTTTATAACATTTTTTTATACAATCAATAAATTTGAGGACTCTAATGAACTTAAAATATTTTGGCTTAATGGCATAAATATAAAACGATTTACAGTGAGTGTATTAAGTTATTCTGCAATATTTGTATTAATACATATATTATTAAGTGCTTTCATAGTCCCTCTGTCTCAAAATAAAGCTAGAACTTTTATTCAGACATCAAAAATTGATTTTTTTCCTTCTTTAATAAATGAAAAAAAATTTATAGATACAGTTGAAAATTTAACAATTTATATTCAAGAAAAAGTAGGTCCAAATAGTTACAAAAATATTTTTTTAAAAGATACAAAAAACAAAGATAAGATAAAAATTATACACGCAAAATTTGGTGATCTTATAATTGAAGACAATAGTACAAAACTAAACTTATATGATGGAAAAATTATAAATATATATGGAGAGAAAATAAATAATTTTAATTTTGAAAGTACTTTGTTTGACTTGAGCAATTATATAACGAAATCTACAATTGATTTTAAAATTCAAGAATTGAGCTCAGCAAAACTAATCGATTGTTATGTGAATTACCATTTACTCAAAGATCAAAGTTATTTTAATTTTTTAGAATGTAACGATGCCTCATTTAAAATGACTCAAGAGGAGTTGACAAAAAGAATAATAAAACCTTTGTATTATTTTACAATTGCAATTTGTATTTGTTTTTTATTAGTAATTTCAAAAGAAAAAGTCAAATATAAATTTTATAGATTAAATATCTTTTTTTTAGGTTTTATTATTCTTTTAATTTCTGAAATAAGCACTTCATTATCTGGTGAAAGTATTCTAAATTTGTATCTTACAATACTTTTACCTATTTTAATTTTTTTTATTTCAATAATAATACTTAATCAAAAATTTTTAAAATATTGATGTAATTTATGCTTAAAGTATATAAAAAAAATATTTATAAAAGTTTCTCAATTTGTTTTTTGAAAGTAAGCTTAGTATTTCTGATAATAGCAGTCATCATGAATTTATTTGAAGAAATCAATTTTTTAAAACAAAATGATGATAATATAATTTTTCTTTCAATATTTTTAACACTTCTTAATACTCCTTCAGTATTAATCGAAATTTTTCCTTTTATTTTTTTAATCTCAGGATTATATTTTTTTATAGAGCTTATTGATAAGGATGAAATAGCGATTTATAAATTATATGGTCTTACTAACCTAAAAATAATATTTTCTCTAAGTCTAATTAGTTTTTTAATAGGAACTTTTATTTTAGTTTTTTTCTATCACGTATCATCTAATTTAAAATTTTTTTACTTAGATATAAAAAATCAGTATTCTAAAGATGATAAATATCTAGCTGTAATTACTGGAAATGGATTATGGATCAAGGACGAAGTTGAGGATAGGATTAACTACATTAATGCAGATAAAATTCAAGACAACAGTTTAATTAATGTATCTATTTCTCAATTCGATAAATATTTCAATTTACAAAAAATTATAATTTCAGAAAAAGCAAATGTTGAAAATAACGTGTGGATACTTAGTAAAACTATTGAAAATATTGATAATAATTCTTTTAGCTATGATCAGTTAAAATTTAAATCAAATTTCAATATGCAAAAAATATTGAATATATTCGATAATTACTCTTCATTAGATTTTTTTAAACTTGAAGAGCTGAAAAAAGACTATGAACTTTTAGGATATAGCACTGAAACCCTTGATAGTTATAAACATCTACTACTTTCTTACCCTTTTTACTTTGTTTTGATGGTTTGTATAGCATCTATTGTAATGCTTCATATCAAATTTAATAAACCAAAAATATTTTATGTAATTTTAGGAATTTTGATATCGGTGATAATCTATTATATAAATTATTTTTTTTCAAAAATAGTTAATACACAAGATTTCCACTTCTTGGTATCAGCATGGGGTCCAAAACTAATTTTATTTTTGATTGTATCAACTTCTTTAATAAAAATTAATGAAAAATAAATTAAAAACCTTTTTATTCATTTGCTTTATTTCATTAGTGATGACTAATAATGCTAAATTAAATGAATTAAATTTTGAAGCCAAGAATATAGATACCAAAAATAATGAGCTTATTACTGCATCAAATGATGTAGTAATTACAGATCAATTAGGTAATAAAATTTTTGCTGATAAATTAGAAATTGATAATAAGAATAAAATTTACACCATTTATAATAATGTTATTTATAAAGATTACTTAAATTCTATTACTATTAAAACAAATAAAATTATTTTTAATGAATTAAAAAATTCTTTTATATCCGTCGGTTTAACTCAAATAAATAAGAATGATCAGTATTTTATTGATAGTAGTGATGTTTTATTTGATAGAAATCAAAATTCTTTATCATCAGAAAAAAAAACAAATTTTAAAGATACGTTGAATAATCAGATAAATGTTAAAAAATTTAATATTTTTTTAGATGAAAATAAATTTGTGGGACATGATGCTTCAATGATAGATGAAGAACTTAATTCTTATACTCTAGAAAAGATATTTTATGATTTTGATAAAAAAAAAATTTATGGAAAAGATATCAATATAAACCAAAATAATAATGCTCTATCAGCAAAGTCTCACTTACCAAGATCTAAAAGTAGATCTCTTATATTAGAAGGTGATGATTTATTTTTGAACAAAACTGTTTATACAAATTGTAAAAAAAGAGATGGATGTCCACCATGGATAATTCAAGCTGAAGAGGTAAATCATAATAAAAAGAAAAAAAGAGTTAACTATAAAAATGCTACTCTTAAATTTTATGATATCCCAGTTTTGTATTTTCCAAAATTTTTTCACCCTGATCCTAATGTAGATAGACAATCTGGTTTCTTAACACCAAAATTTTCTGCTCAAAATACAGAGGGTTATCTTAATTTACCTTATTTTGTTGCGATATCAAAAAGTTCAGATTTTACTTTTTCACCAAGATTTTATGAAAATGCTGAAAACTTATATCAAGGGGAATACAGACGTATTACTAAAAACACAAATCATATTCTTGATTTTAGTATAAAAAATAATAGCCCTTTATTGCTAGATGACAACTCTTCTGACACTCATTTGTTTTATAATTCATCAATTAAGACCAAATTTAATTTTTTTGACTATTCAGGATTTGATTTTAAAATTCAGAATGTTTCTGATGAAAAATATTTAAAAGCACATAATTTAAAGTCTCCTATAATAGATTCACAAAGCTCATTAAATTCTTCTATCGATTTTACAGGTTATAATGATGATTTAGAATTTTCTATTTCTACTGAGGTTTATGAAGATTTAAGTAAAACAAACGAAAGTGATAGATATGAGTTTATTTTTCCAAATTTTAATTTAACCAAAGAATTAAGTTCAAATCTTGATGGTTTGTTGGCGTTAAATTCTTTAGGATATAATAAGTTATATGAGACAAATATCAGTGAAAAAGTCTTAGTTAATAATTTATCTTATAAGTCATTAAATAAAATGAGTAGTCTTGGATTTATAAGTAATTATGAATTTAATATAAAAAACTTTAATGCTGACTCTAAAAACTCAAAAAAATATAAAAATCAATCAGAAAATAATGTCCAAGGATTATTACAATTTAATTCTAAAATTCCGATGAAAAAAGAAGGAAAAAAATTTAATAGTCTTGTAACACCAATTTTTGTAGCAAAGTTTAATCCTTATCAAAATAGAAATTTTAGTAACGAAGAAAGAATTGTGGATTACTCAAATATTTATTCTATAGACCGTATTAATTCCAATGAGATTTTAGAGGGTGGAGAGTCTTTTACCATAGGTAATGAATTCAAAATTTTATCAAAAAATGAGGATGAGATATTTGGACTTAACTTAGCAACTTCAATTAGGAATAAGACAAATAGTGATTTACCAAAAACAAGTTCTTTAGGACAGAAACTCTCAAACATTGTTGGAGAAAGTAACTTAAAAATAAATAGATTTGTTGACTTAAATTATAATTTCTTAGCAGATAATAATTTAGGAAATTTTAATTATCATAAAGTTAAATCAAACTTTAAAATTAATAATTTTGTGACATCATTTGAATTCTTAGAGGAAAATAATGATATTGGTAATGATAGCTTTATTTCTAATGAAACATCTTTTGCAATTGATGATAATAAAAATTTACTATTTAGAACAAGAAAAAATAAAAAAACAAATTTGACTGAATATTACGATTTAATTTATCAGTATAAAATGGATTGTTTAACGGCAGGTCTTGAATATAAAAAGACTTATTACAGTGATGGAGCTCTAGAGCCTAAAGAAAGTATATTCTTCTCGATCACTATAATGCCATTTGAAAATAAAGTAGATTTACCAGGAATTAATAAATGATTATAAAAATTTTTAAAAAAAAAATAATATTCTTTAAAATATTTTTAGTATTAATATTTGGTTTAAATTACCCAGTTGTTGCTGAAAGTATAAAGATAATTAAAAAAATCAATAATGAAATAATAACAAATATTGATATCATAAATGAATATAATTATTTAACAGCTTTAAATAATGATCTCAAAAACTTAAACTTAGATGATGCTAAAAAAATTTCTGAAGAATCTCTAATACGTGAAAAAATAAAATTTGATGAAATTAAAAAATTTATATCATTACAAGACTTTGAAAATGAAGCTAACAATAATAATTTAATAAATAACATAATTCAAAATATCTATGCCAATTTAAACTTTAGTACGTTAGAAGAATTTGAAAATTATTTAAATAAATTCGATATAAAAATTTATGATGTAAAAAAAAAAATAACTATTGAAGTTCTCTGGAATAAAATAATTTCAAGCAAATACAAAAATCAAGTCAATATTAATGAAAAAGAACTTATAGAAAAAATAAAAAAAAATAATTTAACCTCTAGAGATATAGTCGAATATGATTTATCAGAAATTGTTTTTCAGGCAAAAAATCAAGATGAACTTGAAAACAAAGTAAGTCAAATTAAAAAGAGTATAACTGATATAGGTTTTAAAGTTACAGCAAACAAATTTAGTATTTCTAATACATCAAATGTTGGGGGTAGAATAGGCAAAGTAAAAGAGAATCAATTATCTGAAAAAATTTTTAAAGAATTAAATAAAATACAAACAGGAAATTTTACCAAACCTATTAATATGGGAAACAGATTTTTAATATTGTTTGTTAATGAAAAAAATATGATCAGCCAAGAATTAGATGAAAAAGAAATACTCAAAACTATGATCGAATATGAAAAAAAGTCTCAGTTTGAAAATTATTCACAAATTTATTTTGATAAAATAAAATTAAATACTCAAATCCAATGAAAAAAAGTCCAATTATAATATTATGTGGTGAGCCTAATAGTGTTTTTTCCGAAATTTTTATAAAAGCTATTAGAAAGTATAAAAGTATAAATCCAATTATTTTAATAGGTTCAAAAAGATTATTTGAACTTCAACTTAAAAAATTAAAAATAAAGTATAATTTTAATCTTATAAATATTGAAAATAATAAATTGTCAAATTTAAGTATTAGAAAAATTAATTTCTTAGATGTAAAATATAAATTTAAGAAACCATTTGAAAAAATTTCATCAAAATCAAACAAATATATAAATCAATGTTTCAAAATGCTATTTGAAATTATTAAAAAAAATAAAATTTTGGGAATTATAAACGCACCTATATCAAAAAAATTTTTTCTTAAAAATAAATTTCAAGGTGTAACAGAATTTTTGGCCAAAAAGTTTAGAGTTAAAAATAATTTTGCTATGTTGATATTTAATAATTCATTAGCTGTCACACCTATCACTACCCACTTGCCAATAAATAAGATCTTAAAAAATATTAATAAAAAATCAATTATTTTAAAGACAACTTTAGTAAATCAGTTTTATAAATCTTATTTTTCAAAAAGGCCAAGAATCGCTTTTTGTGGTTTAAATCCTCATTGTGAAAATTTTTTTAATAAAAGTGAAGAAGATAAAATAATTAAACCTGCAATCAATTATTTAAAAAAAAAAAGAATTGATGTTTCAGGTCCATTTCCATCTGATACAGTTTTTTTAAAACAAAATAGAAAGAAATATGATGTTATTATTGGGATGTATCATGATCAAGTTTTAGGTCCACTGAAAGCAATATATGGATTTAATGCTATTAATATCACATTAGGTTTACCTGTTTTAAGAATTTCTCCTGATCATGGTCCTAATTATCAAATGATGGGTAAAAATAAATCCAATTCTCAAAGTTTAATTGAGGCTATTAAATTTTTAGATAAAAAAAAGTGTTAGTAAAAGCAAAAAAAAGTTTAGGTCAAAATTTTCTTATAGACTCAGATGTGATCAAAACTATTATAAAATGTTCACCTATTAAAGGTAAAGAAATTTTAGAAGTAGGTCCTGGAACTGGAAATCTTACTGAAAAGATCATTGATAGTAAACCTAGTAAAGTTTATCTAATTGAAAAAGATAATTTCCTTTTAGATCAATTAAGAAACAAATTTGATTATAATATAGAATTTCTTAATAAAGATATCTTAAAAATTAATGAAAAAAATTTATCTAAAAAAAAATTAACTGTATTCGGTAATTTGCCTTACAATATTTCTACAGAAATATTAATTAGATGGATTGTTAATTTAGACTCAAAAATTTGGTTTGATAAACTGATATTAATGTTTCAAAAAGAGGTTGCTCAAAGAATAATGAGTAAACATAATACTTCCCACTATGGAAGATTATCTGTCATCTCTAATTGGAAATTAAATATTGAAAAAATTATAGATATCAAGCCTCATTCCTTCAGACCAAGACCGAGAGTAGATAGTTCACTTTTAGTTTTTACTCCAAAAACAAATCTTAAAAAAATATGCAGTGAAGATTCTTTAGAAAAGGTCACAAGAACTTTTTTTAACCAAAGAAGAAAGAAAATAAGAAAACCGTTTAACCAATTATTTAATAACTCAGAACAGATAGCAAATAGGCTTAATATCAATTTAAATTTAAGACCTCAAAATTTGACTGTAGATATGTATCTTTTAATTTCTAAAGAATATGACAATTTAAGAAGTTAATTTTTCAATATGTTTTTTTATAAAATTTTTATCGTAATCCTTCGATCCATTACTAATTTCTGCATTAATTAACTTTATAATTTTTTGGTAACATTCATCAAGATTGTCGTTAATTACTACATAATCATAATTAATCCAGTGCAAAACATCTCTTTCAAATTGCTTCATCCGCTCTTCTACGATCCCTTTGTCTTTCATATCCCTATTTGATAATCGATCAAATAAAATTTTTTTACTTGGAGGCAACAAATAAAAAGTTATTAATTTATAATCTAATTTTTTATTCTTTATCTGATCAGCCCCTTGCCAATCAATATCAAATATAACATTTTTGCTATTTTCTAAATTTTGTATAACTGGTGTTCTAGTTGTGCCATAAAAATTGTCAAAAACTTTTGCATATTCTAAAAATTCATCATTTTTTATTAATCTTTCAAATTCCTCACTATCAACGAAATAATAATCATTGCCATTAATTTCATTTGATCTTGGTTTTCTTGTTGTATGAGAAGTAGAAATAAAAAAATTATTATTTTTTGAAATAAGTTTTACTAGAGTAGTTTTGCCAGCCCCAGACGGGGATGATAAAATCACCATTATCCCATCTTTTTTACGAAGCATTAATTTTATTAATTACTTTTACCTTCTATAAATTTAACCGCATCACCTACTGTTAGAATTTTTTCAGCCTCTGTGTCAGAAATCTCTGATCCAAATTCTTCCTCAAAGGCCATCACCAATTCAACAGTATCTAAACTATCTGCCCCTAAATCATCAATAAAACTTGAATCATCTGTTACCTTAGATTCTTCAATGCCCAAATGATCTGCAACTATTTTTTTTACTTTACTTGAAATATCTTCTGACATATTGATCCTTTTTGTTATAAAAATCTTATTAGTTTAAATAGCTGTTTTGTCAAGCCATATACATGCCTCCATTAACATGTAAAGTTTCTCCATTAATGTAATCTGATTGATTAGAGGCCAAAAAAAGAACAGCATTTGCAATGTCTTCAGCTTCTCCTAATCTCCCAGACGGAATTTTTGACAATATCATCTCTCTAAATTTGTCATCAATTTTGTCTGTCATAGCTGTTCTTATAAAACCCGGAGAAATACAATTTATATTTATATTTTTCTTCGCATATTCAATTGCAAGACTTTTTGCCATTGCGTTAATTCCCGCTTTAGAAGCTGTATAGTTGGCTTGACCTAAATTGCCAGTATGCCCTACTACTGAGGTAATATTTATAATCTTACCTGATTTATTTTTAAGCATTTTTTTAATTGAAAATTTGCTTAATAAAAACGTTGAAGTTAAGTTTATATCAATAACTTTTTTCCATTCATCCAGACTCATTCTAATAGCTAAATTATCTTGAGTTATCCCTGCATTATTAACTAAACAATCTAGATTACCTCCAAGTTCTTTTGAGGCATTGTTAATAAATTCCTCGATTTTGTCAGTTTGTGAAATATCAAATTTTAAAATTTTAATATTATTAAATTTTGATTTTAATTCATTCAACTTTTCGACTTTAGTTCCTGAAGCTAGAATATTTGCTTCACAGTCATTTAATCTTTTTATTATAGCATTGCCTATTCCTCCAGAAGCACCAGTAACAATTATATTTTTATTTTTTAAATCTTTCATATTTTCAAATCTTTTATATCACTCTCACTATTAATTGAATTAATTTTTACTGATTTGTTAATTCTTTTTATAAGACCAGATAAAACCTTGCCTGGTCCTATCTCAATAAATTGATTAACCCCATTATTAATCATGTTAATAACACTTTCTCGCCATCTTACCCTGCTCTCAATTTGTTGTATTAATAGTTTTTTTAATTCTTCTTTACTAGAAATTTCGTTAGCAGTTACATTTGAAATTAAGATATTTTTTGCCTCTTGAAAATTTATTTTTTCTATTTCTTTTCTCATTATCTCAGTAGCTTTATTCATAAGTTCACAATGAAACGGGGCACTTACTGGAAGTTTAATGCACCTAATATTACTAGAATTTAATACTCCTATTAATTTATCTAAATCAATATTTTTTCCACTTAAAACAATTTGACCTTCAGAATTATCATTGGCTACTTGAGCTATAAAATCACTTTTATTTTTAAGTAAAATTTCTTCAATTGCATTGATGGTTGACCCCAAAACAGCTATCATTCCACCTTGTCCTTGGGGTACTGCATTTTGCATAGCATCTCCTCTAATTCTTAAAAGTTTTATAGTATCAGAAAAATTTAAATAACCTGCCGATGATAAAGCAGAATATTCTCCTAACGAATGTCCAGCAAAATATTTTGCTTGATTTAAATCAATATTGAATTCTTTTTTGATAACTTGAAAAATTGAGTAACTTATTAAAAAAATAGCTGGTTGAGTATTTATGGTCAAGTCAAGCTCCTCTTTAGGCCCTTCTAATATAATTTTAGATAACGAAAAACTTAGTGCCTCATCTGCATCTTTAAATAATTTTTTGACTAAATCATATTTGTCAAAAAACTCTTTACCCATCCCAATCATTTGGGAACCTTGACCTGGAAAGATTACTGAAAACATCTAAAAGTTATTTAATTATTGTTTTTTTTTACTATTGTAATTGAGTGTTTATAATAGTATATCCTCACGATTTATTAAACAATTTAAATGAATTTATACGAACATACAATTATAGCTAGACAGGATGCTTCTCCTAGTGATTTAAAACAATTAACCGAAAAATATTCTAAGATAATTGAAAAAAATCAAGGTGAAGTGGTTAAAACAGAAAACTGGGGACTTTTACATCTATCTTACTTGATAAAAAAAAACAGAAAAGGCAGCTATATACATTTTAAGATTAAAGCTAAAGGTAATGTGATTGAAGAATTAGAAAAAAATGAGTCTATTGATAAAAAATTACTAAGAAGCTTAACAGTTAAAGTAAAAAAATTTGACCTTGATACAAATTATTTTAATAAAAAAGAAGATAGTGAAAAAAAAACAACCAGTTCTAACTAATTATGCCCAAAAGACAAAAAGCAAACAAAAAAGGTAAACAAAGTAATTTTGCCAAGTTAAGTATTTTTCAGCCAAATAAGTATAAATTTAAAAAAAGCTGTCCCCTTTCTATCAAAGGTGCTCCTAAAGTAGACTACAAAAACATTAAACTTTTAAAAAAATATATGTCAGAAAATGGTAAAATTTTACCATCTAGAATAACAAATGTAAGTCAAAAAAAACAAAGAGAATTATCTTTATCAATTAAGAGAGCAAGAAATTTAGCACTGTTATAAAATGAAAGTTATTTTACTAGAAAATGTTAAAAGAATCGGATCTATAGGTGAAATAATAGATGTGAGACGAGGTTTTGCTAGAAATTATTTAATTGCAAACAAAAAAGCTCTCTATGCTTCAAAAGAAAATATAAAAGAAGTAGAAAAAATCAAAACTGAGCTATCTAAAAAAGATAATGAAAAAAAACTTGAAGCAAAAAAGATTTCTGAACAAATTAATAAAAAAATATTTACAGTAAAAAAACTAAGCACCGAGAATAATGAACTTTATGGGTCAGTAAAACCAACAGAAATTTCAAAATTAATTAAAGAAAAAAATAAAACAGATATTAAACCTTCAATGATACAACCTATTCAAGAGATAAAAGCACTAGGAAAATTTAAAGTTAAAATTTCTCTACACTCAGAAGTTGATGCTGAGATTACTGTGGTAGTTGAGTCAGCAGACACAATACAATAATTATACAATTTTTTCCCCAATAGTTTTTTTAGATTTTTATTATCTTAAATTGATATAAATTATTTTCATGGAAAATAATTTAACTTTAGTTAAGGATAAATTTAAAGAATTACCAAATAATATAGAAGCCGAACAAGCTGTAATTGGTTCAATCCTAGTAACAAATGAAATATTTGATGAAATTAATACAATAGTTTCTAGTAATAATTTTTTTGATCCAATGCACCAAAAAATTTTCGGTGCGATTGAAAACCTTATATATAAAGGAATGCTTGCCAACCCAATTACATTAAAAAATTATTTTGAAGATGAAAAAGATGATTTAAATGTACCTGAATATTTAGTCAAAATTACAAAATTTTCTACATCAACAAGACAGGCAACTGAATATTCACGAATTATATATGATATGTTTGTAAGAAGAGAGCTTATAAAAATTTCAGAACAAACAATAGATACTGCAAAACTAAATGATATAAATACCAATGGTCAAAATATAATAGAAAATTCTGAAAGACTATTATTTGATCTTGCTGAAAAAGGTTCGTTTAGTTCGTCTTTGATAAAATTTGATGAAGCTATGAAACAAACCATTGAAATGGCATCCGCAGCTTATAAAAATGAAGAAGGAATTGTTGGTGTACCAACTGGATTAAAAGATTTAGATGATAGACTGGGGGGGCTTCATCAGTCAGATTTAATAATAATTGCTGGTCGTCCATCAATGGGTAAAACAGCATTAGCAACAAACATAGCTTTTAATGCAGCACAAAAATTACAAGATAATGGTAAAAAATCTTCTATAGCATTCTTTTCTTTAGAAATGTCATCAGAACAATTATCAACAAGAATACTTGCTGAACAATCAAGAATAAAATCAAATGATATTAGAAGAGGTAGAATTTCTGATGAACAGTTTGACAAATTTATAGAAACCTCAAAAAATATTTCTGAATTACCTCTTTATATAGATGAAACCCCTGCAATTAGTATTGCTGCTATGAGTAATAGAGCTAGACGAATTAAAAGGTTGTTTGGCCTTGATATGATCGTTGTTGATTACATTCAACTAATGAGAGGCACATTTAATAATAAGGATGGAAGAGTTCAGGAAATTTCTGAAATTACCCAAGGACTTAAAGCTATAGCTAAAGAACTTTCAATACCAGTTGTAGCGCTTTCACAGCTATCAAGAGCAGTTGAACAAAGAGATGATAAAAAACCTCAATTATCAGATTTGCGAGAATCTGGCTCTATTGAACAAGATGCAGATGTAGTAATGTTTGTATATAGAGAATCATACTACCTAAAAGCAAAAGAACCTCGTGCGGCTACAGTTGAGCACGCAGAGTGGCAAGCTAAAATGAATGAAGTATCCCATTTAGCAGAGCTTATTATTGGTAAACAAAGGCATGGACCTACTGGTAATATTTCTTTAGAATTTGAGGAAATGTTCACTAAATTTAAAGATCTACAAAATAACTAATTTTCAATATAAAAGGGGTTAAATGTTTACCCAATTTTATAATAATATAATACTTAGAAATCCAAAATCTATTTTTGTTATTTTACTTATTGCCCTTTTGAGTTTTGGATACTATTCAAAAGATTTTAGATTGGACGCGTCATCTGAAACTTTATTAATTGAAGGAGACCCTGATCTTAAATATCTACAAGAGATATCGAAAAGATATGGTGCAAAAGAATTTCTAATTTTAACATATACCCCAAATGAGGCTATGGTTTCAGACGCTTCTATTAATAATCTTTTAAGTCTAAAATATAAAATTCAAAGCTTAGAATGGGTTCATAGCGTAATAACTTTATTAGATATTCCTTTATTAATCAGCTCTGATGAACCTTTGCAGGAGAGACTTAAAAATTTTAAAACTCTTAAAGATGAAGATGTTGACAAAGATAGAGGTTTTAATGAAATTATAAGCAGTCCAGTATTTAGGAATTTCGTAATTAGTGAAGATGGAAAAACCAGTGGAATAATTGTAAATTTAAAAAAAAATGAGAAACTAAAAGATATTAACAATAAGTCAAAACAAGAAATTGAAGTTTATAAAGATTTAATCAAAAAGAAAAATCATCAAAATATTCTAGAAATAAGAGAAGTTATTAAAAGTTACGAAAATATTGGAAAAATCCATCTTGGAGGAATACCTATGATTGCAGATGATATGATGTCATTCATAAAAAATGACATTGTTGTTTTTGGTATTGGAGTTCTCTTATTTATTATTGCAACTTTATGGTTTGTTTTTCGAAAACTAATTTGGGTTATAGTCCCTATAAGTAGTTGTTTTTTTTCAGTTATAATCATGATGGGGATATTAGGTTTATTAGGATGGAAAGTGACTGTTATTTCCTCAAACTTTATAGCTTTAATGTTAATTTTAACAATGGCGATGAATATTCATATGAGTACTAGATTTTTACAACTAAGAGAAAATAACCCCAGTAGAAATATTTCAGAATTAATAACTTTGACTACGGGCAAAATGTTCTGGCCAATCTTATACACTGTTTTAACTACAATAATTGCATTTCTCTCTTTAATTTTTAGTGAAATAAAACCTATTATTGATTTTGGTTGGATGATGTCGTTAGGACTAATAACTTCGTTTATAATAACTTTTACTCTACTTCCTACTCTCATAAATTTTGTACCTAAAGAAAATATTTCTTTAAAAGAATACAAAGAATCAATAATTACATCTTTTTTTGCAAAAATATCTTTAAACAATCATAAAATAATTTTTTCTATTACCGGTCTTATAATTATATTGAGTTTAATTGGAATAAGTCGTCTTGAAGTTGAAAATAGTTTTATAAATTATTTTAGTAAAAAAACTGAAATCTATAAAGGAATGAAACTGATAGATGAAAAATTAGGTGGAACTACCCCCTTAGAAGTAATTATAAAATTTCCAAAAAAAGAAAAATCAAATTCTGAAGAAGAAGATGATGACTTTGATGATTGGGGTGATGAAAATGAGCAAAATGATCAAAAATATTGGTTTACGAAAGATAAAATTGATAAAATTTCATCAGTTCACAATTACCTTGATAGTTTACCCCAGGTAGGAAAGGTTATATCTTTTTCATCTATCATAGATGTGGCTACATTGTTGAATAATAATAAACCATTAGGTACTTTGGAAATGGGTGTATTATATTCTAAAATACCAGAAAGTATTAAGACTGAAATAATAGATCCATATATCTCTATAAAAGATAATGAGGCAAGAATAAATCTTAGAATAATAGATTCTCAAGAAAATCTAAGAAGAAATGATTTAATATTAAAAATAAACCATGACTTAAAAAATAAAATTGGACTTGATGAAAATGAATTCAAACTTGCTGGGGTTTTAATTTTGTTTAATAATTTACTTCAAAGTCTTTTTAAGTCACAGATACTCACTTTGGGTTTAGTAATGATTGGCATATTTGCTATGTTTGTTATACTTTTTAAAAATATCAAATTGTCTTTAATTGGAGTGGTGCCAAATTTTATAGCAGCATTTTTTATATTAGGCATTATTGGATTACTAGATATTCCATTAGACATGATGACAATAACTATCGCAGCAATTACGATTGGAATTGCAGTTGATAATAGCATTCATTATATTTATAGATTTAAAGAGGAATTTAATATTTTAAATGATTATAATAAAACTCTAATCTTATGTCACTCTACTGTTGGTAAGGCAATCCTAAACACTTCAATTACAATTGTTTTTGGATTTTCAATATTAATTTTATCTAATTTTATACCAACAATTTATTTTGGTATTTTCACTGGTATGGCAATGTTATTAGCAATGATATCAGTTCTGACACTTCTTCCATCATTGATTTTATTAACAAAACCTTTTGGGAAATAATTTTAAATGATTGAAACCCTTAATGAATTTTACGATTCAATATCTATTATAGACTTAATTTATTTAGTTATCACAATCCTTTCTTTGATTAAATGTTACAGCAAAGGTTTTGTTTTAAGTATTCTTGCAATGGCCAAATGGCTTCTAGCTTATATAATTACATTGATAATATTTCCAAAAGTAAAACCCTATTTTAAAGATGTTATTGATAATGAATATATTTTAGATATTGGTCTGGGTATTTTAATATTCATTATAGTAATTTTTTTAGTTTTACTTATAAATAAAGGGATAAGCAAAGCTGTCAAATATACCGGTCTCGGAAGTTTAGATGCTATTTTCGGATTCTTTTTTGGATTTGTGAGATCTTATATTATTTCAGTTTGTATATTTTCGGCCGTTCATATTGTCTATAATCACGACAAATGGCCAATAAATTCGAATAAATCATACACCTTTCCATATTTGGAAAAAGGTAGTAATTATTTATTAAAAGAGTTTCCAAATGAAAAAACATATCAAGATTCAAAGGAAAAAATTGAGGAACTTTAGTCCTAAATTAAAAGAAGAGTGTGGAATATTTGGTATAAGCAATTCCAAAGACGCTTCTGCTTTAACTGCACTTGGTCTTCATGCTTTGCAACACAGGGGTCAAGAGGGATGTGGAATTGTTTCTTTTGATGGTAAAAAATATTATTCAGAAAAAAGATTTGGATTGGTTGGTGATAATTTTAATAAAGAAAAGGTACTTAATAAATTAAAAGGTAGCTATGCTATTGGTCATAATCGATATAGCACAACTGGAAACAATACTCTTAGAAATATTCAGCCCTTCTTTGCGGATACGAATGCTGGGGGTATAGGAGTGGCTCACAATGGTAACCTTACAAATTCGATATTTTTAAGAAATAAATTAGTTGAAGATGGAGCTATTTTTTATACTACATCAGATACTGAAACCATAGTTCAGCTAATAGCTAAATCTAAAAGAGCCAAAACAATTGATAAAATTGTCGATGCAATATTTCAAATACAAGGTGGATATGCGCTAGTAATGCTTACTCAAAATTCTTTAATAGGAGTAAGAGATCCTTATGGAATAAGACCATTAGTTATTGGAAAATTAGGGAACAGTTATGTTTTTGCGTCTGAAACATGTGCTTTGGATATTATTGGTGCAAAATTTTTGAGAGAAGTTGAAAATGGAGAAATAATTTTAATAGAGGACAATAAATTAACAAGCATTAAACCTTTTCCACCAAAAAAGGTAAGGCCATGTGTTTTTGAATATATTTATTTTGCAAGACCAGATAGTCTTATCAATAACAAAACTGCTTATGAGCATAGAAAAAATTTAGGTAAAGAACTTGCAAAAGAAAATGATATTGATGCTGACATAGTAGTACCAGTGCCTGACTCTGGAAATGCGGCTGCTCTTGGATTTTCTCAAAAGTTAAAAATTAATTTTGAGTATGGTCTAATAAGAAATCATTATGTTGGCCGAACTTTTATTGAACCAAGTCAAAAAATTAGAAGTTTAGGAGTAAAATTAAAGTTAAATGCAAACGAAACTACAATAAAAAATAAAAAGATAGTTTTGATAGATGACTCACTTGTAAGAGGAACAACATCTCATAAGATTGTTAAAATGTTGTATGATGCTGGTGCAAAAGAAGTTCATGTAAGGATAGCATGCCCAGAAATAAGATATCCTGACTTTTATGGAGTTGATACCCCTACAAAAAAAGAATTGCTTGCAGCAAATAAATCTAATGATGAAATATGCCAATATATCGGAGCTAAATCTCTAAAGTTTTTATCAATAGATGGTTTATATAAAGCTATTGGTTTTGATAAGAGAAATGAAACATATCCTCAATTAACTGACCACTATTTTACAGGTGATTATCCTGTTAAACCAGTTGATGAACTTGGTGACAATAAAATAACTCAATTATCTTTGTTAAGTAGTGCATCGAATAACTAAAATATGAAAAAAGTAAGTTTCACAGAAATGAAAAACGGAACCAAAGAAGATTACCTTTTTTTAGACAAACATGAAAAAAAATTCTCCAGTAAAACTGCAGAGAGAATATTAGAATTTATGTCTAGTCTTACTGAAACATTAGAAGGTTACCAGGTCTCAAGATTGGAACATTCTCTTCAGAGTGCTACTAGAGCTTATAATAATAACGAAAGTGAGGAAATGGTTGTTGCTGCATTGCTACATGATATTGGGGATGAATTAGCTCCAATGAATCATTCTGAGTATGCTGCAGCAATTTTAAAACCATATGTTTCTGAAAAAACTCATTGGATAATTGAAAAACATGGAGAATTTCAAATGTATTATTATGCTCACCATCTTGGTGGAGATAAAAATAAAAGAGATAAGTACAAAGGACACAAATATTATCAGGATACAATAGATTTTTGTGAAAAATATGATCAAAATTCATTTGATCCAAATTATAAATCTTATTCTTTAGATTTTTTTAAACCGATTGTTAAAAAAATTTTTTCAAGAAAGCCATATTCTTTACTTTAAATTAAAAATTAAATTATTATTTAAAATCTTATGATTAATTCTAAAGAAAAAATTATAGATTATTTTCATTCAGGAATAAAAGAAATTAAAAACTTCAAAATAGGAATTGAACACGAAAAATTTCTATTTAATAATAATGATAATAAGAGGTTAGATTATTCTCAAATTAAAGAAATGTTTGCAGCATTATTAGAATTTGGATGGAACCCCGTTTTAGAAAAAGAAAACATTATTGGGTTAAATAAAGGTGGTAAAAATATTACTCTTGAACCAGGAAACCAAATTGAACTTTCTGGTGAAAAACTTAATAATATTCATGAAGCTTGTGCAGAATCACATGATTATTTGTTTGAATTAAAGCAAGTTACACAAAAATTAAATATCAAAATAGTAAGTGCTGGATTTGATCCAATTTCAAAACTTAACGAAATTCCTAATAATCCCAAAAAACGATATAAGATAATGACTAAGGACATGCCCCTTGGGGGTGAGTTAAGTTTGGATATGATGTATCGGACTTGTGGAACTCAATTAAACATAGATTATAGTTCCGAGGAGGATTTTGCTAAAAAGTTTAAAATTGTAAATTCAATTGTACCTATATCAATAGCTTTATTTGCAAATTCTTCAATTGTTGAAAAAAAAAATAGTAATTATTTATCTTATCGCTCAAAAGTTTGGCAAAATACTTCTAGAGGAGGTTTGCCAAAATTGTTTTTGGAAGATCTAAATTTTGAAAAATATGCAGAATTTATAATTAATTTTCCAATTTTATTTATTCAAGACAAAAAAAATTATGTTTCTGGACATAATTATATCTTTAAAGACTTTATGGATGCTAAAATCAATGAGATTAATAATCGATTACCTAATGAGAATGATTTATCAACTCATTTAAGCACAATCTTTACAGAGAATAGATTAAAAAAATATATAGAGTTAAGATCTATGGATACTTGTGGTTGGGACTGCTTGTGTGCTGGACCTGCTTTTAATGTTGGTATGTTATATGGAAATCTTGATGAAGTTCATGAACTAATTTCCAAATGGGATAAAAATAGAATATTAAATGCTTATCTTGAAGCTCCTCAAAAAGGATTTAACACTCAATTGATGGGTAAAGATCTACTCTACTGGGCAACACTTTTATTAAATTTATCTAGGAAAGGTTTGGAAAACAGAGACATTCTTAATAAAAGCAGAAAAAATGAAGTTTTATTTTTAAAGCATTTACAAAAAGTGATTGATAATAAAACTACAAATGCTGATCATATGATTAGTAAGTTTTCAAAAAATGAAGATTTAAATGAATTATATGATGAATAAAATTGTAGCTATACAAGGAAATCATCCATCAAAACTTAATCCATTAACAGATACAAGCATTTTTCTAGCAAATGAAATTCAGAAAAAAAAGTATAAGATTTTTTATTATGAGCCAAAAAATCTTTCAATAATAAACTCTAAAGTTATTGCTAAAGGATTTTTTATAAAATTTGATTATAACAAGAAAAATTTTTTTGAAATATACAAAAATAAGAAATTAGATCTCTCAAAATGTAAATTCATATTAATAAGACAAGACCCACCCTTTAATCTTGAATACATATCAACTACTTATATTTTAAACATGCTTACTAAAAAAGTTAAAATCATTAATCACCCAACATCAATCAGAAATGTTTCTGAAAAACTTTTCTCAGCAAAATATTACAAATTCATGCCGAAAACTATTTTTACTCAGAATATTAGTGAAATTAAAAATTTTTTTAAACTCCACAAAAAAGTAATTTTAAAACCTATTCATAGTTTTAGTGGAAATGATATTCATTTATTAAGCAAATTTAATTTAAGACTTATTAAAAATTTTATTAAAAAACATGATCATATAATCTGTCAAGAATATCTTCCTCAAATAAAAAAAGGTGACAAAAGAGTTTTTTTAATTAATGGTAAAGTTTCAGGTGCTATATCAAGAGTCCCCAAAAAAGGATCTTTTTTAAGTAATATGAGTAAAGGTGCTAGACCAAAAAATACCTATCTGACTAAAATAGAAAAAAAAATATCCAAGATAATTGCTCAAGATTTGAAAAAGGAAAAAATTTTTTTTGCTGGAATTGATTTTATTAACCAAAAACTTAATGGTGATATCAATGTAACTTCACCAACTGGAATAAAAACTTTTTATGATTTATCAAAAAAAAATCTTGCAAAAACTTTTTGGAACGAACTTAAAGCATGAATAATTTAACTGATCAACAAAAAGGTTCTTTACTTGCATTTGTGGCTGTGATGTTTATTACGCCAGATTCTTTATTTATAAGACTTTCTAATGTTGATACATGGGGTTTAGTTTTTTATAGAGGTGCCATTCCATTTTTTGCTGTTTTTTTCATAATGCTTATTATCTATAAATTAAATTTTTTTAAAATATTATTTTCAAGTGGTTATCATGGACTTATTTATGTAAGTACATTTAGTGTAACAAACATCACATTTGTAGTTTCAATTCAAAATACTAATGTGGCTAATACTTTGGTAATGATCGCTACAGCACCAATGCTGTCAGCTATACTTGGTGCAATTTTCTTAAAAGAACCTCCAGATAAAAAAACCTGGATCTCAATTATAGTCACTTTTTTTGCTATAATTTATATTTTTTTCGACTCAATTAAGTTGGGTAATTTATATGGTGATGTGCTTGGTTTTATAACTGCAATTGGTCTTGCTGTAGGAGCAGTAACCATTCGATCAGCTAAATCTAAAAATTTAGTACCTGCTGCTGTTATTGGTAAATTATTTGTTGCTACATTTGCATTATTTTTTATTGAAAGTTTCGTCTTGGAAAATAAAGACCTTATTATAGTTCCATTAATGTGTATTCTTTGTGTAGCAATACCTTTTGTGCTAGTAACAATTGCACCAAGATTTATACCAGCTGCGGAGGTTAATCTTTTTTTTCTATTAGAGACAATTATTGGACCGATTTGGGTATGGCTTATAATTAAAGAACAACCAAGTATAGAGACACTTCAAGGAGGTGTGATTATCATTTTAACCATTGCTATACACTCATTTCTTAAACTTAAAAAATCTTAAGATACAATCTTAAATAACTTGATTTAGCCACAAATCAGAAATAGATGTCGATTCAAATGAACAAAGTTTTAAAAAATTCTTGGGCTTTATTTTTAGGAATGGGATTCCTAATGATGGCTTATGGATTTCAAGGATCTTTACTTGGTGTTAGAGCTGTTCAAGAAGAATTTAGTTTAACAGCAACTGGTTTTATGATGTCAGGTTATTTTGTTGGATATTTTATAGGTGCAGCTACTATTCCAAATATAATATCAAGGGTTGGTCATATTAGAGTTTTTGCTGCTTTTGCTTCATTAGCATCATTAGTAATTTTAATGCACTCAATTTTAATTAATCCTTTTATTTGGTTTTTGTTAAGAGTCTTAACAGGAATAAGTATGGTTTGTATTTATACTGTAGCAGAAAGTTGGTTAAATGATCGATCAACAAATAAAAATAGAGGAAGTGTATTATCTGTATATATGGTCATACTATATGGATCTATGGGTGTAGGAATGTTTCTTCTAAATTTTAGTAGTCCTCAAAATTTTCAACCATTTATTTTAGTTTCAGTTATTACATCTGCAGCTCTAATTCCCATTTTACTAACAAAGAAAAAGCCCCCAACTTTTAAAAGAATTAAGGCAATGAAACTTAAAGAACTTTATGATGCGTCTCCTTTTGGAATGGTAAGTTCTTTTTTTTATGGAACAATCCAAGCTGCTTTATTTACTTTATTGGCTGTTTACGCAACATCGATGAATTTTACAATATTTGAAATATCAGTAGTTACATTTCTTTTGGCAATTTCTGGGGCTGCTTCTCAATTCCCAATAGGAAAAATTTCAGATATGTATGACAGAAGAAAAGTATTAGTTATTTCTACGTTTGGAGCGTCTTTATTTGCACTTCTCGCAATTTTAGTTTCAAGGCAAATGTATCTACCTGGTGGGCTTGCAACTAGTAAAACTTGGTTTTATATTTTTTTAATTCTATTTTCTTTTTGTAGTCTGCCAATGTTTTCACAAATTTTAGCTCATACGAACGATTATATTCCAAAAGAAAAGTTTGTTGCAGCCGGTGCAGGTCTTCAATTTGTTTTTGGATTAGGTGCAATGAGTGGACCTTTTTTGTGCTCAATATTTATGGATATAGTTGGATCTAACGGTTTTTTTATTTTTTTATTCTTCTTCCACAGTTTAATTGGAATTTTTGGAATTTATAGAATGAGAGTAAGACAAACTGTAGAAAATCCAGATTCACAATTTGTAGCTATGCCCACAACTATTACACCAGCTGGTATTGAACTTAACCCTGTAACTGAGCCAATAGATGAACCTAATAAAGATGAAGAAGTAAATTAGTTTAACTCATCTATATATCTAGACATTTTTGATACAACCTGCTTTTTTGATAACTTATCTGTTTGAATCAATATCGCATCTTTAACTCTAACAAGTGGACTATGTACTCTTTTTTTGTCCATTAGTGTTCTCTTTTTAAGAGATTTTTTAACATCTCTCAAAGAAACATTTTTTTTAATATCTTTCCATCTTCTATAACTAGCAACTTTTAGATTGCACCTAAAGTAGAATGCTAAACTATATTTTGGGTTTTTCGCTAAAATTTTACTTGCAATATCTCTTCCTTCAACACAAATTTTATTATTACTTTTAATAATTTTTTTTTGAAATTTATTGACTATCTCTCTTACTCTTTTATTTTTTGCTAAAATTGCAACATGATTACTTATTTGTTCTGTGTGTAAGTTTTGTTTAGCAATCACTTTATAAGAAATTTTTTTGAATTTTTTATTAAGAAAAGAAACGACATTTCTAGGCTTATCTTTAATTACTAGTTTACTACAGTATCTGTATATTAGGCCTGAGTTAATTAATAATAACCTATATTTCTTTGAAATGAGCTTTGAAGCAGTACTTTTACCACTTGCTGACTCTCCATCACACGCAATTATTAATTTATTAAATTTTTTCACTAAAGATTAATAATGATTTGAATAGTCTAATGCAAAAAAAAATCAATTATTTAATAAATTTTAATAATAATAATCGCTTGTAGGTTGAAACTCAAAATAGTCACTGAAAAAAAAATTTTTCATAGTTAGTATTGAATCAAAGTTAATTCTTTGTTCAAATAGACTTATAAAAAATGAATAAAAAAAAAATTTTGAAATCTAAGGTTAAAAGAAAGTCACCCAAGAAAAATAATGGGCTAGCTAAAATAGCTACAATTACTACTAAGTCACTTAGTAGTGCTTATGAAAATTTTAAAAAAAATCAAGAAATTAAAAAAATTAAAGAGATAAAACTAAAAAAACTTCAAGAGAATAATGATCTAATTAAAGAAAAAAAAGAATTAAAAATTTGGGAAGATAGACTAAGAAAAGAGGATAACAAATTAAGATTAAAAGAAGATGAATTAAGAATCAAAGAAAGAGAATTAAAATCTAAAGAAGAACAAAATAAAATTGAAAATGAAAGATTAATAAAGAAAGACGAAAATGTAATTTTAATATCTAATGACCTAAGAAATAAAGAAAAAGAGCTCAAATTGAAAGAAGAGGAGCAAAGTAGAAAAGAAATTGATTTAAAAGCGAGAGAAGAAGAACAGAAAAATCATGAATCAAAAGAAAAAAGAAGAAGAGAAAGAGCTTTAAAATTAATTAAAGAGGAAGAAGAAAAACAAAAACAGTTGGAATATATTAAAATTAAAGAATGGGAAGAAAAATTTGATAGAGAGCAAAAAGCTAAAGAACATAGAGAAAATTTAAGAGAACAACGATTAAGACAAAAAGAATTAGAAAAATTAAAAACTTTTGAAGAAAAAGAAAATACTATTGATAGTAATTTCTCATCAGGATTAGAAAAATTTGAAATAAATAAAACTAAAGAAAATTAAAAATTATCTATTTAATCAAATAAATAATTAAATCTTTCCAATTTTTTAAACAAATTTTTTAAGTTTAAATGAATAGACAAAACTCAAAAAAGTTATGGAAAATTATTCAAGAGGCTGGTGATTTTTTATCTAATAAATTACCAAGTCATCCAAATCATCCTGATGGTCGTAATTCTTACGCTCATGTTGCTTTGTGTATAAAAGAAAAATTTAAAAACTCCTACAAAGATATTCCTGATGAAAAATTTAACGATGTCTTGGAGTATATAGAATTTTTGAAAAAAAACCCTAATTAGAAATTATTGATTAGGAAAATAATCTTTTAATTCCCCTTCTCTATAAACATCAGCGGTACAACAATGAAGTCCCCCTCCAAATGCATAAGCATCTCTCATATCTACCGGTAATACTTCCATCCCTAATTTATCTAATTGTTCTGCCTGATAGGTTTCACTTTTTTCAACACATACTGTTTTTGGATCTAAAACTAAGACATTCATAGATAACCAAGTCGAAGAATAACACAATGGTGGTGGTTCGTTATGCGCAGGTTGTGCAGAGTCAATTATTTCCCATCCATTCTTTTCAAAAAGTTTTCTCTGTTCTTTTGGTAGTCGTCTTTGAGGATTATTAATAATTAAACCTTCTTTTATAGGAGTAAATGTTGCATCGATGTGAATAGGATATGGATCACCAGGAAAGTTTACAGCATGAACTCTGTGATCTTTATAATGGCGTTTAAGCCAATCAATACCTTTTAAGTTTGTAGTAAAACCGTGCTGAACAACTAAATCTTTACCAAACCTTAAAACATCAGCTGCATCGAATAAAGGTTCTTCCTCTGTAGTTACAAAAAACTTTTCTTCTGTCCACTCTAATCTTTTTTGAATTCCAATTTTATCTGACAGGTAATCCTTTCTATAGTCTGCATCAGTTAACCTGGGTTTTGGTGCAGATTCATGTCTCATATTTGGATCATCATTATAATATTTTTTTAATAAAGGTCTGTAACATAGATATTCAAACCATCTACATCTATAGCTCATTGTAGCTTCTAGAATTTCTTTGCCCACTGTCAACAAAACATCTCTTGGTGGCATGCAGCCAAACATTGTTTCAGTTTCCCAATCGGGTGTAGAAGTTTTTTGATTAAAATTTATTGGTTCCGGCCTATCTACTTTGATGCCTCTTTTGACTAACATATTAGAAAAATCATCAAGTAGTTGATTAGCTTTATCGACGGTATCTTTTGTTCTTGGACCAAATTGGCCTCGCATATCCGAGTCTTCTGGAACTTTTGCATCTAAAGCAGGTTCTGGAGCTGGTATACAGGTACCATCAGCCTTACCTACTATCACATGTTTCAAAGGATCCCATTCATTCCAACTACTAACTATAGTTTTTTTTTTACTCATAATTTATGATTTAATAATATTGTGTTCAGGGCCAAAAGGGAACTTAGTAATATTTTCTGCACTATTTTTTCCTATAACCAAAATATCATGCTCTCTATACCCACCTGCGCCTGGAGTTCCCTCGGGTATCATGATCATAGGCTCCATAGAAACAACCATATTTTCCTTCAATATTGTGTCTATATCTTCACGCAACTCTAATCCTGCTTCTCTTCCATAAAAATGGGACAACACACCAAATGAGTGACCATAACCAAATGTTCTATAATTAAGATAGCCAAGTTCAGCAAATAGCTCATTTAGTTCATGACAAATGTCTGAACATTTTACCCCTGGTTTAATTAGTTCTAAACCTCTTTTATGAACTTTAATATTTGCCTCCCATGCTTTGAGTGAGGCATCATCAATCTTATCAACAAAAAGAGTTCTTTCCAAAGCAGTGTAATAACCTGAAATCATAGGGAAAGTATTTAAAGAAAGAATATCACCAGAAACAAGTTTTCTAGAAGTTTTGGGATTGTGTGCACCATCTGTATTTATTCCTGACTGAAACCACACCCATGTATCCATATACTCTGCATCAGGATAAGTTTTTGCTATTTCTCGTTCCATCTTATCTCTGCCTGCTATTGCAATTTCTAACTCACTCTCGCCCACTTTTATATTTTTTACTATTTCCTCACCACCAATATCAGCAATTCTTGCGCCATTTTTAATTACTTTGATTTCTTCTGCTGATTTAATCATCCTAGTTTGCATCAATTCTTTTGAAACATCACTAAATACTGAAAATGTAAAAATTGAAGATAATTTGTCTTTAACCTCTAATGTAACGTGATCATTTTCAATTCCTATTTTTTTTGGTGGTTCTTCTCTACCTATTACAGAAACTATAGCTTTTAAAAAATTATCTCTTTTCCAATCAGTAAATATAACATTATCACAATGAGATCTCCTCCAGGGCTGACTTGCATCTATGTTAGCTGAAATTGTTGAGATTTTATTTGCTGTTACAACACATCCATAAGGTCTGCCAAAAGAACAATAAATAAAACCTGTGTAATAAGCAATGTTATGCATTGATGTTAAAATAATCATATCTAGATTATTTTTACTCATTATGACTCTCAAATTATTAACTCTTCTTTGATATTCTTTTTCTGAAAAAGGAAGTTTTACTTTCTCTCCATTTTTTAATGTAAAAAAATCTGGTCTTTTCATAAACCTTATCTTAATTAAGTGCTATATATCTCTTATTCCATCTCATAATAAGACTGTAATAAACTAGTGACACAAAAAGAAAAAAACCACCAACTATAGTGTTTGTTGATGGTATTTCATTGATACCAAATAATGGTAGCCAAACCCAAAAAATCCCACCAATAACTTCTGTTAGAGATAGCAATGTTAATTCAGCAGCAGGTATAGCTTTAGAGCCAATTGAATATAAAATAAGTCCCAAACATACTAATATACCGTGTAAGGAAAACATTGAGCTATTATAACTTGTTGAGAAAAATGATTGATTAGTAACCAAAATAACCAAAGAAGCAAAAATGAAACAAAAAAATCCTGCTACAGCCACAGTTGTGAATTTAGGGGTTTCCTTTCGCCATCTAAGTGTCACTGAAAATATAGAAAAGCCGATTGATGAAGCTAAACCAAACAAAAAACCTATTAAAGAATTTTTTTCAGTATTCCCAACTGCCATTATGATTATGCCAACTGAAGCTATAAAGATTGATATCCATACATTTATTGAAATTTTTTCTTTTAAAAATAAGTAAGCTAAAATAGCTGTAAAAAAAGGCATTGCTGCCAAACATAACAAGGTAACAGCAGCACTAGTATTAGTAATTGAATAAATAAAAGTAATCATTGCAATACCAAGTCCACATCCACCAATTATTCCTGATCTCCCAATTTTTTTATAATTTTTATAAAAATTCAATCCTTCTTCAAAATACAAATACAGATTTAAGATTATAAATATTGTTAATCCTCGACCAAAAATATATTGCCATGGAACCATATGTGGATTGTCCATGTATCGAACAACTAAAGGACCAAAAGACCAAAGAATACCAGCAAATAAAACTACTGGAATGGCTATTTTTTCATTTTTAAGTTCGATCATACACGAATGTTTAATTCTAATTAGTTTGAACTACAACAAAAATTAGATCCTTATACAAAAAATTTATTCAAATATTATATAATCTAAGATAATAGATTATAATGGACTTAGAAATTATTAAAATTGCGTCAGATAACAATAATAATAAATGTATTCAAAATCACACCCATTATTCAAAATTGAAAAATCCTTTGTGTGGAGATGAGATACAAATTAACTTAGTTATTAAGGAGAACAAGATTATTGATTTTGGGTATCAAGGTAAATCTTGTATTTATTGTCAGGCATCTGCTAATTTATTATCAAAAATTTCTATTAATAAAAAAAAATCAAAAATCAATGAATTGTGCGATGATGCAAAATCTTTTTTTGAAGGAAATAGTGAAATTATCAAAAAAAAATGGAAGCTTCTGCATAAATTATTTAAATCTAAAAATAAAGCCCGTAAAGAGTGTATTTTATTACCTTTTAAAACTATAAAAAATATTGTATCAGAATAATATCTATGGGAGACTTAAAACAATCTGTTTCAGCAGGAATTTTTTCTATTATCACAATAGGTATTTTAACTATTTTAACTTACAAAACTGAATTTGGAGTCTTTCTGCTCGCCTCTTTTGGATCTTCAATGGTTTTGCTTTATGGTTATCCCGAAAGTCCATTTGCGCAACCTAAAAATGTTTTTTTTGGCCACCTACTTACCGCTGTTGTTGGAATGATTTTTTTATATTTAGTTCCTTTGCCGTTATATATAATAATCCCACTAGCCGTTGGATTTGGTGTGGGTCTAATGATTTTATTTAATGTTACCCATCCACCAGCAGGTGGCAATCCTATAATAGTAATTATGGGAAGTGTTTCTCTAGAATACTTATTAAGCCCAGTCATCTCAGGATCATTAATTATTTTGGGTTTTGGGATAATAATTAATCGATATATTCTCAAAAAACCTTATCCAAAACTAAAATAATTTGTTTGCTAGCTCCTTTAAAATAATGTTAGATGTCTCAAATAAATTATAATTTTAAAGTAACCACGGAGAACGAATGAAAATATTGTGTGTTTTGTATGATGATCCTAAAGGAGGAATGCCAAAATCATATCCTCTTAATGATCTTCCAAAATTGGAAAAATATCCTGACGGTATGACTCTACCTTCACCAAAAGGGAGAGATTTTAATCCAGGAGAGTTATTAGGATGTGTTTCAGGAGAGTTAGGATTAAGAAAATTTTTAGAGA
>CETH01019946.1_pt1 | contig 36169 bp, 38 predicted proteins | sample 361461 | NCBI WGS metagenome assembly CETH01 (sample SAMEA2622695, study PRJEB7988) | marine metagenome | isolation source: saline water (ENVO:00002010), including
CTACTTTAGGGATGAATACGCAAATCGGTGATTTCACTTCTTTTTTCTTTACAGCAGGAATAATGGCCTGTATTGGTGCTTATAGAAATGAACACGTGTGGCTCTATGGCACAATCTCATTGTTAGGTTCAGCAGCAGTATTTAGAACCTATGCAGGTTTAGTTCATGGAGCGGATTTCTTAACTGCAGCAATTATTTTTGAAGTTGTAATGTCTTTATTACTTATTCTAAGTGTATATAAGATGAAATCTAATTCTTAAAATTTTAGGAGGATGATTTTCTTTGTGGCTGTGATAAAGTCACGCAATTATTTTAAAACAATAGGATGATTTATGAAATTTAAAGGAACTAAGAGTTACATTTCAACCGAAGATCTTAGTATGGCAGTAAATGCTGCTATAGAATTAGAAAAACCTTTGCTTATTAAAGGCGAACCAGGCACTGGCAAAACAATGTTGGCAGAAGAGGTAGCTTCCTCTTTAAAAATGCCCCTTATTGAGTGGCACATAAAATCAACAACAAAAGCAAAACAGGGACTTTATGAGTATGATGCTGTAACAAGACTAAGAGACTCTCAACTCGGAGATGAGAGAGTAAAAGATATAGCTAATTACATACAGAAAGGAAAACTTTGGGAAGCCTTTACTTCAGAGAAAAGAGTTGTGCTTTTAGTAGATGAAATAGATAAAGCTGACATTGAGTTTCCAAATGACCTGTTGCAGGAAATAGATAGAATGGAATTCTTTGTATATGAAACTAAGAAAACAATTAAGGCAATTAACAGACCTGTAGTAATAATAACTAGTAACAATGAAAAAGAATTACCAGATGCTTTTTTAAGAAGGTGCTTCTTTCACTACATAAATTTTCCAGACAGGAAGACTATGGAGCAAATAATTAAAGTGCATCATCCTAAGGTTAAAAAGAACCTTGTAAAAGATGCCCTTGATATTTTCTTTGATATTAGAAAAGTTCCTGGAATGAAAAAGAAGCCTTCTACCTCAGAAGTCATAGATTGGTTAAAACTTTTAATGGCTGACGATATACCTGATGAGATATTAAAAAACAGGGATCCTTCTAAAGCAATACCACCTCTATATGGTGCTCTTATAAAAAATGAACAGGATGTTCAATTGCTTGAAAGATTAGCTTTTATGGCCAGAAGAGAAGGCAACACAAACTAAATATGTTCATATCTCTCTTTAATACATTAAGATCAACTGGAGTTCCGTGCACTTTAAGAGAGCTTCTTGATCTAATAGCGGCAGTAGAAAGAAACCTAGCTTTTGCAAACATGGAGCAGTTCTATTTCTTAAGCAGAGCAATTTTAGTTAAAGATGAGAAGCACTATGATAAATTTGATAGGGCTTTTGATATATATTTTAAGGGCATTGAGAGTATAGGTGATATTTTGGAAATGCTTATCCCAGAAGATTGGTTGAAAGCAGAATTTGAAAAATACCTCTCTGAAGAAGAACTTAATGAAATCAAATCTCTGGGCGGTTTAGAAAAACTATTAGATGAGTTCAAAAAAAGGATGGAAGAACAGGAAGAAAGACATGAGGGAGGTAATAAATGGGTTGGAACAGAAGGCACCTCTCCTTTTGGAAATTCAGGAGAAAATCCCGAAGGTATAAGGGTTGGAGGAGAAGGTGGAAAAGGGAAAGCAGTTAAAGTTTGGGAGGCCAGAGAATTTAAGAATTTAGATGATGATGTGGAGCTTGGCACTAGAAATATGAAGGTTGCTCTAAGAAGACTAAGAAAGCTCATAAGAGATAGCGCTGAAGAAGAGTTTGATTTAGATAATACAATAAGCTCAACTGCCAAAAAGGCCGGATTACTAGATGTCAAATATCGTCCAGAAAAACGCAATGCTGTTAAAGTTCTAGTTCTATTTGATGTAGGAGGATCAATGGATCCACATATTAAAGTTTGTGAAGAGCTTTTCTCCGCTGCAAAAACAGAATTTAAAAATCTGGAATATTTCTATTTTCATAATTTTATTTATGAAACGGTTTGGAAAGATAATAGAAGAAGACAAAATGAAAGAGTTTTTACACAAGATATAATCTTTAAGTATTCTGCTGACTATAAGATTATATTCGTTGGTGATGCAACTATGGCACCATATGAAATAACTAATCCAGGAGGAAGCATCGAACATTGGAATGAAGAATCTGGTGCAGTTTGGATGAAAAGAATGGTTGAAGTATATGACAAATTAGTCTGGTTGAACCCTGTGCCTCAAGAACATTGGGAGTATAGCTCTTCTGTTGAGTTAACAAGAGGGCTGATCGAAGACAATATGTTTCCACTAACATTAAGTGGCCTTGAAGAAGGAATGGCTTATTTAAGCAAATAATAGATCCTTTTTTCATGTCAGCTCTTTTAATTAATAATCTAAAAAAGGAGTATCAAGGTGGCTTACAAGCACTTAAGGGCATTGATTTAGAATTAGAAGAAGGAGATTTTTTTGCTCTTCTTGGACCAAATGGTGCAGGAAAATCTACTACCATAGGTATTTTAAGTTCTCTTGTCACAAAAACATCCGGAAAGGTAGAAATTTTAGGGATAGATATTGATGAGAATCATGCCTTGGCCAAAAGAAAACTAGGTGTTGTAGGACAAGAAGTTAATTTTAACCAATTTGAAAAGGTTGGAGATATTATTAGAAATCAAGCAGGGTATTACGGTTTAGGGTTTAGAAAATCAAAAGAGAATGCTAAATATTATATGAAAAAGTTAGATATTTGGGATAAAAGAAACGAACAAGCTAGAAAATTATCTGGCGGGATGAAAAGAAGGGTAATGGTAGCTAAGGCATTAGTGAATAATCCTGAACTACTGATTCTAGACGAACCTACAGCTGGAGTTGATATAGAGTTAAGAAGATCATTATGGGACTTCCTCACAGAAATAAATGATGAAGGAACTAGTATTATACTAACAACACATTATCTTGAAGAGGCAGAAAGGCTGTGTAGAAATATTGCAATCATTGATTCTGGAGAGATAGTTGAGAATACAAGTATGCAAGAACTATTATCTAGATTAGAAGTTGAGACAATTATATTTGATTTGTTTGAAGCTATTAATACAGTTCCTCATATAAATAATTGTGAAGTTTTTGTAGAAAATCCAAAAAGAATTAAAGTTACAGTTGGTAAAGCTCAAGGATTAAACGATGTATTTAGAACATTCTCCGAGCTTGGTATAGAGATCTCTAGTATGAGAAACGAAACTGGCAGGTTAGAAGAGTTATTTTTAGATCTTGTAGAGCCCTCATTAAAAGAAAAAATTGATGAACGCATCTGAACAATTCAAAGCTCTGATGACCATTCTCTACAAAGAGGTACATAGATTTATGAGAATTTGGACCCAAACACTTATTCCACCAGCCATAATGATCATGCTGTATTTTGTAATTTTTGGAACTTTAATTGGAAAGAGAATTGGTCAAATGGGAGGATTTGATTACGTTCAATTTATGATTCCAGGATTAATTATGATGTCTGTAATAAGTAATTCATACTCAAACGTAGTTTCATCTTTTTTTGGACAAAAATTTTCTAGGAGCATAGAAGAATTATTAATTACTCCATTACCTCATTATTTAATCTTATTGGGATGGATATTGGGAGGTGTTTCGAGAGGTCTTTTAGTTGGGGCCATAGTTACCTTAGTGTCTTTATGGTTTTATGACTTAAGTGTTAATAATTGGCCTTTATGTATCTTTGTAGTTATCTCAACCTCAATTCTTTTCTCTTTAGGAGGTTTTTTAAATGCATTATTTGCAGAGTCTTTTGATGATATCTCTATTATTCCAACTTTCATTATGCAACCTCTTATATACTTAGGAGGAGTCTTTTACTCAATTCAACTACTTCCTCCGTTTTGGCAGACTATATCATTAGCCAATCCCATTCTTTACATGATCAATGCATTCAGGTTTTCTATATTAGGGTCCTCTGATCTTGAAGCTTTAGGTTTTTCAATTTATTCAGCTCTTACAATGATAGTTGGATTTATAGTTATCTTTACACTTTTATGTTTATGGTTATTAAATAAAGGAAAGGGCATAAGGTCATAGTTATGTCAGATTTATCTTCTGGAGTAGGATCTAAATACCCTTTAGAGTACAACCCAGATTTATTGTTTGCTTTAAACAGAGCTGATGCTAGGCGCAAATCAGGAACAGAAACTCAAGATACTAAGATTTTTGGTATTGATTCTTGGACGTGTTATGAATTATCTTGGTTGAACGAAAAAAGAATTCCTAGGAACAGTATTTTATATTTTTCATACAGCTGCAATTCAAAATTTTTTGTAGAATCTAAGTCTTTAAAGCTCTATTTATTCTCCTTGAACAATGAAAGTTTTAATTCGAAAGAAACAGTTACTAAGACTATTCAAGGAGATCTTGAGGCCGCTCTTAAAACGGAGATCTCTATAGAATTATTAGATAGGCCTAAAGAGATAATAACTTTAAAAAATTCCATAGATTTAATTGAAATAGATGAACCCAGTAAACAACCAAATTCACTAGTTTTAGATTCAACTGGTGATCAAGTTGATGAAGATATTTCTTGTAGTCTTTTTAGAAGCCTTTGCCCCGTAACTGCACAACCAGATTGGGCAACTGTATTTATAGCCTACAAGGGCATCAAAATAGATCATAAAAGTTTGTTAAGTTATTTACTTTCATTTAGATATCATCAAGGGTTTCATGAAGAATGCGTAGAGAAAATATTTCATGACTTAAAAAAGAGATGTGAATTAGACAGATTAATGGTTAGGGCAAATTATCTTAGGCGCGGCGGAATAGAGATAAATCCTATAAGATCTTCGCACAACAATTATGATGAAATCTTGAGGGAAAATAGACAGTAGAGTTAGGAGAGATGGCAGAGTGGTCGAATGCGCTCGCTTGGAAAGCGTGTAAGGTGTTAAATCCTTCGAGGGTTCGAATCCCTCTCTCTCCGCCAAATTTTTAAGTACAATAATAAAAAAAAAGAGGAAAAACATGTTAGATTTAAAAAACAAAACTTTATTTGTGTCAGGTGCAAGCAGAGGTATTGGTTTAGCGATAGCTAAAAGAGCTGCACAGGATGGTGCAAACATAATTCTTGCAGCTAAAACAGCTGAACCTCATCCGAAGTTACCTGGAACTATTTATACGGCTGCAGATGAGATCCTAGAGTGCGGTGGACAAGCACTACCTGTTATTTGCGATATAAGAGATGAAACGAATGTAAGGAATGCTGTTCAAAAAGGTGTTGAAGAGTTTGGTAACATCGATATATGTATAAATAATGCAAGTGCAATTCAACTCACAGGAACCCTTCAAACTGATATGAAAAGGTATGATTTAATGCACCAAATAAATTCAAGAGGTACCTTTCTAGTTAGTAAAGTTTGTTTACCGCATTTACTAAAATCTGATAATCCTCACATCTTAAACTTATCACCACCACTTGATATGAGCGCTAAATGGTTTGGACCTCATGTAGCTTATACAATGGCAAAATTTGGCATGAGCTTATGTGTTTTAGGTATGGCAGAAGAATTTAGAGATCAAGGAGTAGCAGTTAATGCCTTATGGCCTAGAACAGCAATAGCAACTGCCGCTATAAAAAATGCAATGGGAGGAGAAGAGGTAATGAACATCTCAAGATTTCCAGAGATAATGGGAGATGCTGCTTATATGATACTTACAAAACCTTCTAATGAATTTACAGGAAATTTTTGCATAGATGATAATATTCTTGCTGAGAATGGTATTAAAGATTTTTCTAAATATGCCAATGTGCCTTTCTCACAATTGGCACCAGATTTTTTTGTTCCTGATGACCTTCCACCCCCAGACGAATCAAGGAACAGTTAATTATGATTCATATATTTGAAGTTAGAGAGTTTAATAATCCTAAAGAGGAAATATGGGAAATAATTTCTGAATTAGATCGCTGTGATTGGGTGCCCGGAGTTGAGAGTATTTCTTTAAAAGAAGATACTCGGATTTTTAGAATGCAGGGAATGGGAAGTCTAGTAGAAAGAATACTTACTTGCGATCATGAAAATTTAATACTTGAATATTCAGCTATAGAAACTCCAGTTCCTATCAAATTCCATAAAGCTCGTATCTCCTTAGTTGAGAGAGGGTTAAATACTAAATTTACTTGGGAATCCCAAATAGACCCAGGCACTTTCGAAGACCCCATAAGGCAAGGCATGATCTCTTCTTTAGACCAACTTAAATTAGTTCTGAACAATAGATAGTTTTTATTGTTTCTCGCCTATTTATCTGTTAATTTGAACTAACAATCGTATTTTCCTGGGGAGGAATTATGCTAGTTCTAAGTCGAAGAACAGATGAATCAATGTTCATTGGGGACGATATAAAAATTACTGTCTTAGATATTAGGGGCGGACAGGTAAGAATAGGTATTACCGCACCTGAAGATATAAAGATTCATAGAGAAGAGGTTTATCAGAGAATAAACAAAGAAAATCAAAATCTTGAGTAGATCTTATTGTAAGTCTATTCCAAGATGAGGTTATAATTCTATCTAGGGGCTGTAGCTCATTTGGATAGAGTGCCTGGCTACGAACTAGGAGGTAGCAGGTTCGACTCCTGCCAGCCCCACCATAGAGCAAATTAGGAGAAATAGATGGACCCAGTAGAAAAATGGCGACAAGCAATGAAATCAAAAGATATCAATCTTTTAGATAATATTTTAGATGAAAATGTTGTATTTTATTCACCAGTAGTTTTTACTCCACAGAAAGGTAAAGAGATAACCAAGCTTTACTTGTCTGCAGCTAGTGGTGTCTTTAGCAAAAACAAAAATTTAGAAGGAAATGTAAATCAAACAAATAAAGACTCTGAATTTAGATATATAAAGGAAGTAATTACTAAAAACCATGCTTGCTTAGAATTTGAGAGTGAATTAAATGGAATCTATATAAATGGTGTGGATTTGATATCTTGGAATAGTGAAGGAAAAATAACTGAATTTAAAGTTCTAATAAGACCTTTACAAGCAGTTAATATGCTCCATCAAATGATGGGAAAAATGTTAGATAAACTTAAGGCAGGATAAAGTTGTCTGCTAAGCTAAAAGCTTATTCTGTTCATGGATTTACTAGCCTGGGTATTGCTTGTGGTTTTTTTGCAATAATTTCAATTTCCAATTCAAAGATTGAAGAGGCCTTTCTATGGCTGGCCATCGCATTCTTAATTGATGGAATAGATGGAAGTTTGGCTAGAAAGTTTAAAGTTAAAGAGAATACACCCAATATTGACGGTGCAATATTAGATAACATAATTGATTATGTTAATTATGTAGTCGTACCTGTTTATTTATTTTATAAGCTACAAATGGTTCCTATTAATTATCTAATTCCTAGTTCTATCTTAATTCTTATGGTTTCTTGCTATACTTTTGCAAATAAAAAAATAAAAACAGATGATTTCTATTTTGAAGGTTTTCCAGCTCTTTGGAATCTTGTAGTTCTATATTTCTATATTTTGCAGACTCCTCAATGGGTTAATATTATTTTTGTAATTTTGTTTGCTTTATTAACTTTTATTCCATTAAAGTACGTTCATCCCTTTAGAGTAAAGCACCTAATGAAAACTAATTTATTTATGGTTCTTATGTGGGTAATTACAACTTCTATATTATTATTTAAACACAGTCTAATTGCACTTATCTTCTGCCCCTCTAATTGTGTTCTTGCTTCTGTTTTAGATACAGCTAAAGTTATTTGGATTTTAGTTACTATCTATTTCTTATCTCATATTCTCTATCAATCTTTCAAAGATAAAAGTATGCACAAAAGATTGAACTAATTAGGAGTTACTAGATATTTCTCTCCTGTAGCTTGTTTAGAAAATTGCATAATATTCTCTTCATTAATAAGTTCGTCTAAAGATATTTCTTTAGTATAAGAACTACTAAAAGTTGTTTTTATTTCATCTACAACTCTTTGTCTTAATGTATTAGTTTTTTCTTTACCAATTTTCGCTAAGAAGGGTGGTAACAACCAACCTCCTAGACCCCATGAAAAACCAAAAGCTCTTGTAAGGGTAGTTGGTGATCTATCTAAACCACCATATATATAAACTTGTTTATAAGTATCTGATCCATATCTGCTATATTCGTTTGAGGATTGATTTGCAGCAACTTCCATAGCAGTTAATATTTTTCCTGATAACTTGCCTCCACCCGTTGCATCAAAACCAATAGTTGCTCCTGTATCAACCAATGAAGATATTAAGTTTTCCATAAAAGCATCTTCAGAAGAATTACACACATATTCAGCCCCCAGATTTTTTAACATAGAAACATGCTCTTCCTTTCTTACAATGTTAACTAATCTAATTGCATCTTGATTGCAGATCTTTAATAGCATTTGTCCTAAATTTGAAGCAGCAGCAGTATGAACAATAGCGCTGTGATTCTCCATTTTCATTGTCTCAACCATACCTAGAGCTGTTAAAGGGTTAACAAAACATGATGCACTCTCCTTGGGGTTAGTTCCTTCATTCATAATTAAGCAAGACGAAATAGGAACACATCTATAGTTTGAGTACATTGCACCCCCCATTACAGCAACTACTTTCCCTATCATTTCTTCTGCACCTTTACCTGCTTTTTCTACAATACCAGCTCCTTCATTTCCAACAGGAAGAGATTGATTAAGCCTAGCTCCAACAGATCTTATAAGTGCTTCAGGTACATTCATTTTAGCTACCTTCACTCCGTTTTCATTTTCAATTCTCAAGGTAGAAACATCTGCTGGTCCAATAAGAAGACCAATATCTGAAGGGTTTATAGGCGAAGCCTCAACTTTTACTAATACTTCACCTTCGTTTGGTTCAGGTATTTCTGAGGAGTGGATGTTTATAGAAAGTACACCATCAGAACTTATATTAGATCTAATTTGATTCAAACTATTTTCTAGCATTATTCCTCCTTAATATTAAAAATTTTATAATCAACAAGATTAAAGATAAATTATAATGTCTTTACAATCGAATTAGTTAATATATGAAATCAATACTAAGTTTAATCTTTGTTTTAGTTTTTGCCTTTGGCCTAGTTTTTTTATTTTTTTAATCTATAAAAAAGCACTAAAACCTTACTATTAAAGAATTAAAATAGATAAAAATTATCTCAGACTAGTCATTTCATAACTTTCAACTAATCTTCCATATTTCATCTTGTCAAACCAGTCTAATTGTAATTTCATCCATTTTTCATCTTGTTGTAGAGACTCTAATGACTTTGCTTGTAACTCTTTAGAATTCGATAACATTACAAAATTATAAAAATTCTTACTTCCCAGACCGTGTTGCCAAAGATCAACTAAGAAGCCATGTTTTTCAAAAATTTCTTTAGCTTCCTCTAGGGCTTTTAAAGTTTGAGCTGATTTTCCTTTCTTTGGCTTCCAAGTCCAAACCTGAACTATGTAATCTCCTGGGTTTATTTCATCCAAGGATGTCATTTGATAACTTTTTATAGGCTCTAATACTTCTTGGGTATTAAATTTTTCTATAAATGGAACCCAGGATTCATTTGAATAGGCTTGCATTGCTCTTTGGCTATAGCTTTCAAACAAATCAACCCATACAAATATCTTTTCCCCACCTCTACCAATATTTTGTTGATGAACAATAACGTTTTGACCATTTGCTAAGCCAATATCTCTGCCTTCTCGCATTAGATTTGCTGCTTCATTAAGTTTTCCAGGTTTAGCTTTATAGAAATATATATCTGCTATTCCTTCAGCATTTACTAAGCTAAAAGTAGAAAGCATGATACAGAAGGTAAATAATTTCTTAAATTTATTCATTTTTTTTCCTTTTCTTTAAATTTATAACATAACACATTAAAAGTGTTTAACCTATATTTTCAAGCTTTATTAAGATTTATGTATAATGCATTTCCGTTTTGCGGGTATCGTATAATGGCTTATTACCTCAGCCTTCCAAGCTGATGATGCCGGTTCGATTCCGGCTACCCGCTCCACGATCTTTTTTAAAATCAATGGAGTAGGAATGTTAGAATTATCACTATTTAATTTGGCTCAATTTATTGATCAAGGTTTATCAATATTAGGGACTTATTTACTTACAAGCCTTAGTCCCAGAGTTAGGATGTATGGGTTTATCACTTTTACAGTTGTATTTATACCTGGAATATATCTTTTAGTTGTAACCAAAATGTGGTGGATTTTAGCTGTTTCTCCTCTTTGGATATATTTAAACTATAAAGGTTTTATTAATAATTACAGAGAGGTTAATGAGGTATAGTAGAAGCTCTACATAATTTGCTTCCACATATCTAAATCTTTAACGTTTAAATAAGAATTTATTTCTTTTACTTTTCCAAGACTCTCATAAGGTTGGGGGCTGTAATTATGTCCTGGATATAAGATAGTATCTTCTGGAAGTTCTGAAAGTTTTTGCAAACTATGGAACATATCTTCTGAGTTGGAACCAGGTAGGTCCACTCTGCCGCAGCCTTGAACAAATAACGTATCTCCAGATACTAAATTGTTGTTAACTTTAAAACATTGAGAGCCTGGCGTGTGCCCCGGTGTGTGTAGAAATTCAATATCATTTTCTCCAATAGTTAAATGATCTCCTGAGTCGACTATATTTATATCTACGTCTGAAACTCCAGTTACTTTCTTTAAACCTTCAGCTTCATGTTTATTTATAAAGATCTTAACAGGTTCTTTAGAAATTAATTCAGCAATTCCTTCGATGGAATGTCCACCCATACTCCCTCCACAATGGTCTGGATGATAGTGGGTAATCAGAACTGAAGTAAGCTTAAGCTCTTTTTCATAAATATGTTTTAGAAGCGCATCAATTTCCCATGCTGGATCAATAATTGTTACTTCTCGAGTAGATTGCGATCCAATAATATAAATAAAATTGTCCATTGGACCTACTAGTAGTTGTTCTATATATAAATCTTCATTATTCATAATCAAATCTTATTTCTCTAGAAAAACCTTATTTAATAAAACTTTGTCATCTTTATATCTCTTACCTGCAAGGTAATAGAAGGGGATTGAAACGATACTAATAATTGAGAATACAACTAGCATCATTGTATAAGGTTCTTCAAAATTAGCAGCTTCCATCATATCAGCACAAATTCCTCCACCCCAAGATCCTATGGTCAAGCCAATTAAATTTAAAGTTAAAATATAAAAAGCGACTACAGTCGCTCTAATTCTATCAGGTACCAGTTCTTGTACAGTACTAAATGTAGGTCCAAAAAAACAACCTAATTGAAAATAACCTATAACAATACCTATCCAGAATATTAAGGTACCTGGTTCTGCAAAACGATAATAAATTCCTACTGGTAGTGTTAATATTGCTAACCAGAATAAAAACATTGGCCGTCCTTGTTTGGTGTTTTCTTGCCACCAGTCACTTAAGATGCCTCCTATCAAGTTTCCTGCCATTCCAGCGAAAACTCCAATCCATCCAACTATCTGAGCTATGTTAGACCTTTCAAATCCTCTTTCTTGTACCAACCATAGCTGCTCAAATCCTGAAGCACCTAATATTATGTGATAAAAAATCCCAGCTAAGATTGTAAATCTAAGAGCAGATGAAGTTGATAATGCCTTATATAATGTTTTGACTATTTCTAAGGTTGTATCTTTTGAGAGGTTTTGATTAATCTCTTTATTTAAATTCTTTCTAGGTCTATCTTTAAAAAGTAATGCCGAAAGACCTAAAAGAAGACCTAAACCTCCCAATAAATAGAAACAATTTCTCCAGCCTAAGGTTTCACCTAAATAACCTGCAATTAAAAGACTAATTCCCACTCCTATAGGAACTCCCATATAGTAAAATCCAGCAGCAAAGCCCATTCTTTTTGAAGGGAAGGAATCTGAAAGTAAAGACATCGAAGTAGGGGTAAGAATAGACTCCCCAACACCAATAAACATTCTGGGTACGGCCATTGAAATAAAACCTTTAGCTGCACCTGTAAGAGCTGTAAAAATACTCCAAAGAACGACACCAAATGCAATTAGTTTAGGTCTGTTTACCATGTCAGCTAGGACACCCATAAAAAGACCAGCTATCGAATAAAATACTATAAAGGGGATGGTGGTTAAGAAACCATATTGAGCATTTGTTAAACCCAAGTCTGGAACAATAAAGTTAGAAAAACTTGCTATTAACTGTCTATCTACAAAATTGAGTAAATTTAACAGCGTCAAGAAGAGAAGCAATTTATAAGATGAACGCAATTTAAATTCCTTTTTATCGGTTTTCGTTAAACATAAATGTTCTTCCGCCATCAACAACTATATCTTGGCAAGTAATAAAGCTTCCAGAATCACTAGCTAGAAATAAAGCAGCTTCTGCTATATCTCTAGTAAGGCCTGATCTTCCTAAAGGCACAGCGTTTGCTAAATTTCCTTTTAGCTTCTCCATTTTTCTTTCATTTTCTTCTTTTGATAATTCATTAGCCCTTTCAGAGCCTCCATAAAAAATTGGTGTAGCTATTGCTCCAGGAGAGATGGCATTGACTCTGATATTGTGGGCTCCTAATTCAACTCCGGCCATTTTTGTATAATGAGTTACAGCAGCCTTCAATGCTGAATAAAGTGCATCTCCTTGACGATATCTAATTCCTGCAATACTAGAATTATTGATAATACATCCTCCACCATTTTTTTTCATTGGCTCTATCGCAAATTTTATTCCCAATATAACACTTGAAAGAAGAAGCTTGACGCCTCTGATTATCTCAACTTGATCTATATTTAATAAACCTGCACCTGCGGACCCTCCAGCGTTATTAAATAAAATATCTATTTTTCCAAATTCGTTAACGGTATTTTCTATACAGTTCTGAATATCTAATTCATCAGTTATATCTACCTTCAAATATTTTGTATTTTTAATTTCTTTTGCAAGATAATTGCCTTTTTTTTCTGATCTCCCGGCAATTATTACTTGGGCCCCTTGAGAAGCAAACAATCTTGCAGTTTCTGCTCCTATTCCGCTTGTTCCTCCAGTTATTAAAGCTACTTTTTTATTTAACTTTCCCATAAAATCACCATAATCTTTAAATATCCATGCACTCGTAACTAGTATTTATCAAAGCTACCGATCTACTATCTCCAGCTAAATTTGGTTCTAATTTATTCATAACATAAGACATAGCAATTCTATTTTCAGGGTCAGCAAACGCACATGATCCACCAAAACCAGAATGACCAAAAGATTGTTTAACAGGCCCGTAAATAATTTTATGTAAATTAGTTACAAAACCTGCTCCCCATCTCATTACTACACCCAGAACTAAATCTCTACTTATAATTTGTTCTTTCGTCATTCTCTGAACTGTGGATCTTTTAAGGATACCGATAGATTCATCTTTAGGAACTAAAAGACTATATAGTTTTGCTAGACCCGAAGCATGTCCCTGACCATTTGCTGAAGAGATCTCAGCTTTTCTCCATTCCTTAGTTTTTTGAGCCTTGCCTACATTAGGAGCAAAAGCAATTGCTTGAAGAGCTTTTGATAATTTCGATATTGTATCTTTGCTTCTTTTCTCTTCTTTAAATGGGTACATTGTAGCAACTCTATGTTCTTCAGACTCTGGCAGGCCTATATAGAAATCTATATCATGTGGATCTCCAATTTTTTTTCTAAAGTAAGATCCAATATTCATTCCAGTTGTTCTAATCATTAATTCAGATGCTAACCAACCATAAGTTAATGAGTGATAACCACATTCAGTACCTGGTTCCCATAGAGGAACCATATTTGCGAGTTTTGAAGCCATTATTTCTTGACTATAGTAATCAGTTATATTTTTTGTTTGTCCTCCGCAGATACCTGCTTGATGAGATAAAAGCATTCCTACTGTAATATTTTCTTTGCCATTATTTCCAAACTCAGGCCAATATGTGGTTACTTTCTCTTCATAGTCTAAAAGTCCTTCTTCTACAGCTAGTGCAACACAAATCGCAGTAACTCCTTTAGTGGTTGACCAAACAGTTGATAAAGAGTCTTCAGCCCAAAAAATTTTCTTATCTTTATCGGAGAAGCCAGCATACAAACTCACTAAAGGCTTGCCGTCTTGATAGATAGCAAAAGAACTACCTACCTCTCTACCTTCATTATGAAGTTTTTCAAATACCTCTTTTACTTTTAAGAATCTTTTTTCACAAATTCCTTTTACTTCCATCATTTCCCTCAATGTGTTGGATTATTGCATTTTTTATTAACCAAAACCTATCCTGACCCCAGACAGAATAGTCTAGACCAGATTCACTGACTAATCTAAATCCTGGAACTCCCCAGACATGTCCTTTGTACATAGATTGCCTATTCTCTTCAAGAGTTTTTTTCCATTCATCACTATCTAAATGATCTAAAGCTTCTTCCCACGATAAACCAATATTTTGAATAATCTTTTTTAGAATTCTTTTTTTATATATATTCTTACCTTCTTTAAATGAACAAATCATCAAACTATTCATATAATCAAACCCTTTTCCATGTTGATTAACATAATTAAAAAGAGAATACGCTCTTTCTGCAGGCCTACCTAAAGGAGTAAAACATTTATCAATCAAGGTTCCGTTTATATATCCCTCTCTTGCAGCATCACTTAATATATATCTAGCCTTGTATGCAGGAATTTTCATATTCCTCATAAGCATTGGAAGCACAGGTTTTACATCAACTTTAAGGCAATACGACTCACAAAGACTCTTTACTCTTTCGAATGAAATATAAGTATAAGGGCTGTTAAGAGATGGATAAAATTCTAATATAATTTCATCATCATGATGAAAAGACTTAGGATTTATTACTTTTCTTTGAGAGACTTTACAAGAATCATTTTTATCTAACTTCATTGCAGTTAGCCTTTCTTCTAAATGAAGCAATCTATCTAGGCCCCAATAATTTTCACCTTCATAATTAAAGACGCCCCCTAAATAATGACCCACTTTCTTTCTTTTTTTATTTCCAGCATCTAAAAATCTTGTTATGTCTCTTTTTTCTTCTTTACTAGGAAATTCTTTTATATCTATATCTTTCCGTTCAGGTTTCCATAAAAAATCTCCGATTTTAAGAGCCTCCTTAAGAATATTATCTTTGTCACTGTTCATTAAAGTTAAAAGACCTTGATTAATTTTTTCTTGTGGAGGAAAAGATTGATTTAAGCTTTCTATTCCATAGAAGGGTGATATTCGGCGAGCATCTATTAGAGAATATTCCCAGTACATTTTGTCTTCTGGAAGAGTTATGTCTGGCGGATTTCCAACTATAATAATTTCTAAATCAACAGAATATTTACTCTTTATCTCAGGAATTCTTCTTAAAGCTATATACGAATACGGATCTTTCAAACAATGAAAAAAATAAATTAGATGTGGTCTTTTCTCTATTCGTCTAGCTTTCTCTCTCGATTCTCTTTCTTTATCTCTTCTGCTTATGTTAGCAGCATTCTGCATTACTTTTGAAGCAACTCTAGATCTTATAAATTCTTTAATCATATTGTTTACTATTTTCAAAAAATAAATTATTAGTTGATAACTTTGAACGTAGGTAATTTAATCTAAAAACTAGTAAATTTGTTACTTTAAGCCCCTTTTTTCTAGTAGAGGGTCAATTTGAGGTTCAGACCCCCTAAACCTAATGTACTGAGTCATTAAATCATCGGAGTTACCAGTAGAATAAATATACTTCTTAAGTTTTTCAGCTGTTTTCTTATGATAAATTCCATTCTCTTTGAACGCTTCAAAGGCATCAGCTTCTAATACTTCTGTCCAGAGATAACTGTAATAGCCTGAAGCATAACCTCCAGCAAATATATGTCCAAAGTAGGTGCTTCTATATCTTGACTCTATTTCTGATATTAGCCCAATCGAGTTTAAAGCATAATCTTCAAATTCATTGGTGTTTTCTATCTCTTCAGAGATTGAGTGCCAATACATATCTAAGTATGAAGCTGCTACATATTCAGTTGTAGCAAAGCCCTGATTGAATTTAGATGAGGCTGATATTTTATTTAGTAATTCTTCAGGTATAGTTTCTCCAGTCTGATAATGTTTGGCATAGGATCTGATTACATCTGGGTGCCTACCCCAGTTTTCCATAAGCTGTGAAGGAAGCTCAACGAAATCTCTACTTACCCTTGTACCAGACAGACTAGGATACTCAACGTCCGATAGTAATCCATGGAGTGCATGACCAAATTCATGAAAGAGAGTTTCAACTTGCTCGAAGGACAGCAATGATATTCCCTGTTCGTTTGGAGGTGGAAAGTTACATGTATTAGCAACGATTGGAATCTGTTTTCCATCAAAATTACTTTGAGAGTTAAAGCTATTCATCCAAGCCCCTCCTCCTTTATTAGGTCTAACAGTGTAGTCAGTATAAAAAATTCCAATGGTTTCTTCCTGGTCATCTAGAACCTCAAAAGTTTTAATATTCTCTCTAAATTTAGGGAGATCTTTTCTTTCCTTAAATTTGATCTTAAAAAGCTTTTCGGCAACTTCAAAAGCACCTTTAAGAACGTTTTCTTCTGAAAAATAGGGTTTAGTTTCTTCTTCTGAGAAATCATATTTTTCTTTTTTAATTTTCTCTGAATAGAACCACCAATCCCATGCTTCTAATTGAAAATTTTGTCCTTCGGATTGGATCATTGCTTGCATTTCTTTTATTTCTTGCTTGGCTCTATTGAGTCCCGGTTTCCAAACTTTATTTAATAAATCATTTACACGTTCACGGCTTTTAGCCATTGTGTCTTCTAAAACATAATCTGCATAATTTTGGTATCCAAAGAGATTAGCTTTCTTAATTCTGAGGTTTACCATTTCTTTAACTATCTCTTTATTGTCCTTATCGTTGTTGTTATCACCCCTTAAGATGTATGATTTATAGAGTTTTTCTCTAAGATCTCTATTCTTTGAATAGGTTAAAAATGGGTACATAGAAACCCTAGTAGGCTTAAAAACCCATTTATTTTCTAGGCCTTCTTCCAGAGCTAAATTATATGCTTGTTTAATAACGTCTTCAGGTAGCCCCTCTAAATCTTGTTCTGAATTTACAATTAAAGAATATCCCTCATTAGTTTCCTTAAGCACATTTTGATCAAACTTTATAGAAAGAGAAGAAAGTCTTTTATTAATTTCCATTAATTCGTTCATAGAATTTTTATCTAAAAGAGCACCCGATCTAACGTACCGTTTGTAAGTTTCTGTTAATAATCTCATTTGCTCCTTCGAAAGATTTAACTCTTCTCTTTCCTGATATATTTTTTGTATTCGCTTAAAAAGATCTTTATTTAAAGAAATCTGATCATAGTGAGAAGAAAGAATAGGGCTAATTTTAGAGGCTAACTCATCCATTTGGTCGTTTGTATTAGAGCCTAAAAGGTTAAAAAAAACAGAAGTAACTTTTTGTAGTAACTTCCCTGTTCTTTCAAGCTCTACAATTGTATTCTCAAAAGAAGGCTCAGCAAGGTTAGAGATAATTTTATCTATTTCAGATAAATGCCTTTTCATACCTTCTTCAAAAGCTTTTTCATAATGCTCAAATCTAATCTTTTCAAAAGGAGGGATGTTGTAGGGGGTTTTATAGTCTTCTAAGAAAGGGTTCATGTTTTTATCCTTTTTTTCACATCCAAAGCTAATTGCTATGATAAATGATAATATTAAAAATTTAGGGAATCTCATAGTTAAACTCTATGGATAAATTAACTGTAAGTCTAGTAACTATATGAAAAATAAATATCAGAAAATAAGGAAATTTACTGGATGGATACTAATCATAGTATCTATAATTTTATCTCTAATAGGCTTTATATATATTGTCTATGGAGAGTTTATAGTGGGAGGTGGAATTTATTTTGCTAGCCAACTTACATGGTATCCCGGTATTGCTTTATTAGGACCAGAAATAATTCAAAAAGCAAAGGATATATATCAAAATACAAAAACTATAGTTGCAAACTACTTTAGGAAATAAGCAAACAAAATGTTAAATAGCATTGATCACTTAATTGTTGTAGTAAAAGACTTAGAAAAGAGTACCGAAGAGTTTACAAAATTATTTGGCTTTGGCCCTGCTTGGAGAGGACAACATAAAAAATTAGGTACAATCAATTCATTATTTCAATTTGAAAACCTTTACCTAGAATTATTGGCAAAGAAGGGCTCAGGATTAGGAGCAGATTTAGTTACAAATACCCTAAAAGCTAAAGGTGAAGGTCTTTCCGGTGTTGCTTTTGGAACAGATAATATTAAGAAATTTCAGTTATCTCTTATTTCAAAAGGTTACGAATCAGTTAATATCGTAAAGTCTGAAGGATCAGATGTTGATAACGAAGAGAGGAGACACTGGAGAAGTCTTTTTTTACCTCAAGAACTTTCTAGAGGTTTGTTTTCTTTTGTAATTCAGCATGAATCTCAGCCATTAAAAAGTCCCAATCTAAAGAAAGACAACATTCATCGATTAGATCATGTAGTTATAAACAGCAATGATCCAGAAGGATTTATTAAAATATATAAAGACTTGTTTGGTATAAGATTAAGTCTTGATCAGTTTGTAGAAAAGTGGGGCGGCAGGATGTTGTTTTTTAGAATAAACAAGACAACCTTAGAGGTTATAGGAAAAGAATCGATAAAAGATAAACCTTTAGACACTTTATGGGGCCTAGCTTGGTCAGTAGAAAATTTAGAATTAACAAGTAAAAGATTAATAAAGAATGGAATAGAGGTTTCAGAAATCAAAACAGGTAGGAAAAAGGATACTTTAGTTTGCACTATCCGTTCCCATACCGCTCAGATACCTACTCTTTTAATTCAGCACCTTTAAAGAAACCTCCATCTTTAATCCAATAGGGGATATAGAGGATAAAAAACATAATAATACCTAAAATTATCACTATAGGGATATGTAGTGGCGGATCTGGAAAAAAATCTAAAACAGAAGCTGCACTTGGTCTTGCACCTAAATACCAATAGTTCGCTGTGGGACCAAGAATTATATTTATTAAATACATTACCGGGAGTATAAGTAAAGAAAGTCCTAACACTTTATATAAAGATCTGTGTGTAGGTCTCTGATTCAGGGTCAAAGTTGCTATAGCTATCGCGACAAATAAACCGCCATGTCCAAAAAAGAATGCTAAGTATTGTAAATCTGGGAAAGTTTTAGGTGTGTCAGGTTGTAAGAGAGCCATTATTCCACCTCCAATTCCCCAGAAATAAGCAATTTCGTAGAGAATTTGTTTCCTTGTAATTAAGAAAAAACTTATGCACATAGTTGAAAGTGAGCACATATGCAGAGGTAGATTCCTGGGATATGGGTACCCAAATATTGAGAGATAGAAGGGTTTGAGCATCAAGTCAATTAATAAGCATATAGCCAGTAAATAGCTAACTATCTTAATATTTTTTGTTGTAGATTTATTTAAATAGAAAGGAACAATCCAGCAAAGGAATAAGATAAAAATCAAAGTTGAGATATGAGCTGGTCCAAAAAGTATAAAGCGTTCTGTGTCCATATATTAAATACATTATATTTTAACTAAGATATATATAATATTGATCTTTATATAAAGAAATGAATACAATTTCTGAAAGTTTTTTTCCAAAGATTTCTAAAGAAGAATATCTTCCTCTTTTTAAAGCATTTGCATTTTTCTTCTTTGTATTAGCATCATGGTATGCCATCAGACCTGTAAGGAATGAGATGGCTGTTCAAGGAGGAATCTTTAACTTGCCTTGGCTTCTTTTAGCTGTAATGGTTGCTATGCTAGTAATAAATCCAATTTATTCTTGGGTGGTTTCAAAAATTCAAGCCTCTAGGGTAGTTATTTATACTTATAGCTTTTTTATCTTTAATCTTATTTTGTTTTTAATGTTTTGGAATTTCTCAGAAGGTAATGCAAGAATTTGGACAGGTAGAGCCTTTTATATATGGTGTAACGTATATTCTTTTTTTGTTGTTTCAATTTTTTGGGTTGCAATTATAAATTTCTTTAATTCTTCAGATGCAAAAAGATTATTTGGAATCATAAGTGCAGGAGGTTCTTTAGGTGCCTTTTTTGGCTCTTCTGTAGCTAGGTTTTTTTCTACTGAACTATGTGGGAATAGTGACATGTCAGACTTAGGTCCTATGTATCTTATATCTTTTTCTATTGCTTTCTTAACAATAGCTTTGTTTATGTCACGCGGGTTAATTCCTGATAAAAAACCTAACTTTAATGATGATTCTGTAGGAGGCTCTGGTTTAGAGGCTTTTAAAAATATCATTAAAGAACCAACTGTTAGATATCTTTCAATATATGTTGTACTTTTTACTATGCTGATGACAACTTCCTGGATGATCTCATTAGGAATAGTAGAAAGTTGGTCTTCAGATCCATGCGAGAGGACTGCTTTTTTTGCAAGAATTGAGCAAATAGTCACTCCTTTAACATTAATTATTCAAGTTTTTATAACCTCTTATGTCTTGAGAAGATTTAATATATTTCCTGTATTAATACTTTATGGATTTCTTTTTATGCTAGCATTTATTGGCTATGCAAGTTATCCAGAAATAATTACGGTTCTTGTAATAACTGTCTGTCTTAGATTGTTTGAATATGCATTGAATAAACCAACAAGAGAGACAATCTATACAGAGTTAAAGAAGCAGGATAGATATAAATCTACTGTTATGATTGATACCTTTATAGCTCGTTCTGGCGATGTTATGGGGGGCTGGTTTGTAAGGTCTTTAGTTGCTTCAGGTTTTATAGTTCTAAATGTTGCATGGGCTGCTCTTCCGATAGCGCTATTAATGTCTTATGTTGGATATAGAATTTCTTTGTCCACAAAAACAAATAATGGATAAAAAAAAATATATAGAGATAACGGATTTAACTGACATTGATGTAGGCCACTCTAAATCGTTTACAATCAATGACATGCAAATTTTAGTTTGTCGTAGCAATAATGGAGTTTTTGCTGTAGAAGACAGGTGCAGTCACTCTGATATACCGTTGTGTGGTGGTTTAATAGAAGGAAATTATATTACTTGTCCACTACATGGGGCAGTTTTTGATTTGAGAGACGGTTCTGTTCAATCGCCACCAGCATTTGAAGACATTAAAACCTATGAAGTAATTGTAGATGGCACTATTATAAGTATTGAGGAGCCTTAATCTTATGAAACATAAATTTAAATATTTAATAATAGAAGATAGTTCTGATGGCGTAAGGAAAATTTATTTGAATAGACCACATAAAAGAAATGCACTAAGTAATAAATTAAGATCAGAGTTATTTTCGAGCCTTGAGGAAGCTGATTCTAATAAAAATATAAGAGTTGTAATTATTGCAGGAAAGGGTAGCTGTTTTTGTGCAGGTTATGACCTTTCAGCTGACATGACTAACGATTTACCCTACCACAGTGCTATCCAGGATGGCTTTTGGCCACGACATGTTGTAGAAGGAGCATTTAAGATTTGGGATTTATCTACTCCTGTTATAGCTGAGGTACATGGTTATTGTTTAGCTGGAGGAACTGAGTTAGCCTCTGCTTGTGATTTAGTTTATGTCTCGGATGATGCAGAAATAGGATATCCGGTTGTAAGATCAATGAGTCCTCCAGATAATCAATTTTTTCCTTGGATTATAGGAATGAGAAGATCAATGGAAATGATGTTAACCGGAGACTCAATTTCCGGAGAAGAGTCTGTTTTGTTTGGCTTTGCAAACAGATCTTTCGATACGAAAGATCTTTCTAAAGAGGTCTTAAAAATAGCAAAAAAAATTGCTTTGTTACCTTCAGATATTCAAGCCATAAATAAAAGGTCTGTCCATAGACAAATGGAAGCAATGGGTATGAGACAAGGAATAAGAGCAGGGACTGAGATACAGGCTTTAGCTATGCACAGTAAATCAACCCAGTCTCATTTAAAAGAACTATCTAAAGACCTAACCAAAGCATTAAATAAAAGAGATAAGAAGTTTGGAGATTATAGAACTAAAAAGAAATAATATTATTTACCTTATTTTATTTTTCTTTTTACTACTTGGCTGTAAAGACTCAAAAATTCCTATTGGAGCAGAATGGAAGGGCGGTGGTGATTTAATGCTCATAGATCAAAAGGAAATAGAGATGATTTATGGAGTATCAATTCAAGGAAATAAAGTTTTTGATGACGGACTATATGAGGTAATTAAAAAACAAACTACTGAAGTTATTACAAAGTTGAAAGTGGAAGATATAGAAATAGAGGAAAGATCTGACGGTACAATTTTCTGCAGAATATGGGGAGCGACATCAGACGGAAACAAGGCTTATGTTTTAGCAGATAACTGTAGCTTATTATATTATTAATTTTATGAATCAGTGGATTGAGTCTTTTAGACCATATTTACAACCAAGGTTATTGTGGATCTTTCCTCTAGGTATGCTGGCAGGAATTCCATACGGGATGATTGCAGATCCTCTAAATTTCTGGTTAGCAAAATCTGGAGTTGAAAGATCCACTATAGGCCTTCTATCCCTAGTTTTTACACTTTATTCCTTTAAAGCCTTATGGGCACCTTTTGTAGACAGATTTGAGCTCCCTTTGCTTAATAAATTAGGACAGAGGAAAAGTTGGTTATTATTTTCTCATTTTTTTATATCTATATTCCTTTTATTAATAGGAGGTAGTGATCCTTCACAAAACTTAGATAATTTAGTTTACTTTGTGATTGCTCTTGCCTTCTTTTCTGCTACACAAGATATATGTGTTGATGCTCTAAGAATAGAAATGGTTGAATCCCAAGAACTTGGTCAATCTGCAGCTGTGTATCAAACAGGTTGGAGAATAGGCGGTGTTATTATCACTCAAGTTATAGGAATGATTATTGGAGGTTTAGTTGGATACTCTTTAGCTTACCTTTCAATAGCAATTATTTTTATAATCCTCTCTTTATTGGTACTTTTATATGTAGAAGAACCACAAAGAGAAATAAGAACTTACATTTCTCCGTATACCGAGCCTACAAAGTGGCTTTTTGATTCATTTGTTAATCCTGTAATAGATCTTTATGAAAGGTATAAAACTAATCTTATGCTAATTCTTGCAACTATATTTGTTTACAGATTGAGCGATATGTATCTTGGGCCTATGGCAATGCCGTTCTATCAGTCTATTGGATTTACAGAAGTAGAGATAGCTTTAGTTACTAATGCATTCGGTGCTTTTATTACTATTTTAGGAGCGTTAATAGGTGGAGTTTTAGTCCATAAATGGGGTATAAATAAAGCACTTGTTTATGGTGCAGTTTTAACGGTTTTAACCAATCTTCCTTTTCTGTATCTTAATTATTTAGGAAATGAAATTTGGTTCCTCTGGGTTACTATTGGAATGGATAACCTTACTCAAGGTTTTGTTGGAGTAGCTACTATTGCTTTTGTTTCAAACATTGTTTCTAAAAGTTATACAGCAACACAATTTGCACTATTAGTCTTATTTGCTACTCTACCTTCAAGAATAATAGGAAGTTCGTCTGGATTTGTTGTTGATTCATTTGGATTCCATTATTTCTTCATATTGGCTGCTATTTTAGGTATACCAGCAATAATATTGACCTACATAATTTACAAAAAGGAAATATTTAAATATTAGTATGGCAAAGAAGGGCTACATAGAAGGCTTTTACGGGAAATTAATGAAGCCAAAAGATAGAGAACTTTTACTTAATACTTTATCTGATCTAAGAATGAATTTTTATGTTTATGGCCCTAAAGAAGATAAATTTCACAGAAACAATTGGGAAGATTTATATCCTGATTTAATTCTACAAGAGTTATCAACTTTAAAATCTTTCGCTTCTGAAAAGGGGATAAGATTTTATATGGCCTTGTCTCCTAATATTGGCATGGACAGGACTAGAGGTTTAAAGCTCAAAAAATTAGAGATGAAGATTTCTCAGTTCCTTGATGTAGGCGTTGAAGACTTTGCCATATTTTTTGATGATATTGATAATGAAAGAGATAAAAAACTTGCAGAAAATCATCTGGAAATACTAGAGTTGGTTGAAAGTTTAGTCCAACCCAAAAAAGATTCTCTTATGTTTTGCCCTACAGTTTATTGTAATAATTTTGCTAATTATTCTTTTAAAGATTCGTATTATCTCCAAACTCTCTCAAAGGGTGATTTATCTAATTGGATAATGCTTTGGACCGGGCAAGAAGTAATAAGTAAGTCGATTTCAGATTCTGATATAAAACCTTTAAAAGACTTATTTAAAAATAAAATCTATATCTGGGATAATTATTATGCCAATGATTACTGTCCTTCGAAGGTTTTTTTAGGCAGCTATAAAGGAAGGAAGAAACTTACATCTATTGATGGTATAGGCCTAAACCCTACCGGTTTTCCTAACATAGATTCCTTTATTCTTAATAGATTCAATAATCTCTCGAATAAAGAAATTCTAGAAAAATTTGAGGTTCCTAAAGATTTTAAAAAGATTTTACCTTTTTTTGAAGGTCCTTTTGAAACCCCGATAAAATTTAGTTTAAAAGATCTAAAAGAAACTAGAAAAATAACTTCTCAATTGGTATTAGATTGGAAGAGTGACTTACAAGTTGAACTTGCACCATATTTATGGAATCTAACTATAGATCTAAGCTTACTAATCAAAATTAAAGAAAATAAATCTAAGTTAAACGATTATAAAAAAGTTAAAGAATGGATCTCAAGAAGGTACCCTGTTGTACTAGCAGAAATTATAAGGGATATAGATAGATGGTAACCTCTTTATAGTAATAAAGTTTCAACCCTTACATTTCTTAATAATTCTTCAATGTTATGAATATTAGTTGCCACTTCTTGTGGAGTAAAGTCATAACTTAAGGGAGTAAGGTTTTTTATATTAAACCTTCATCATCAATAGTTACAGCTCTGGGTAAACTAAAGATTCTTTTATCTTTATCTAAACAAAGGATATTGAGATCATACTTATTCAATAGAAGTGATAACAACGTTCCTGATGGACCAAGCCTATAACTACAACATCATAGATTGTCTGGGCATGCATTGAAAAAGAAAGACTCTAGATAGTTAAATGATAACCACCATCGACTAGAAGAGTTTCTCCAGTAACTGTAGTTGAGATAGCTGCAAAGTTGTAGATACAATCAGCTACTTGATCAGGGGTTACTGCTAAACTCAAAGGAGTAGAGGATTCAAGATTTTTTAGGGATGCATTATAGACCTCTTCACCAAGTCCTTTCTTTAACCATTCTCCTTGTATAAAACCAGGACAGATAGCATTTACTCTGATGGGTCCTAAATTTCTTGCCATTGATATTGTCATTGTATTTAAAGCTCCTTTAGATGAAGCGTAAGCTAAAGAACTTCCTATACCTTTTATTCCAGCAATAGAAGAAATATTGATAACACTTGGATTGTCGCTTTTACTTAAGGCTTCCTTACAAGCTCTTACCATTTGAAAAGGACCAACTACATTGACTTTATAGATATGGAGAAAATCATCTGCATCTAAACCTTCTAGATCACTATGATTAAAAACAAATTTAGTGGTACCAGCATTATTAACCAAACAATCAATTCTTCCCCATCTTTCAAGAGTTTCATCTGCAGTTTTTCTACAAGCTTCATCGTCTGATACATCAGCAGACAATGCCATCGCTTCTGTGCCCAGATCTTCACACTCTTTAACTACCGAATTTGCATCTTCTAGAGAACTAGTACAAGTAACAGTAATGTTCCAACCTTTTGAAGCTAGTAATTTGGCAGTTGCTGCTCCTACCCCTCTACTACCACCAGTAATTACAGCTACTGGATTTGGAGATATATTGGTCATAATTAATTCCTTCCTTATTTTCTATTAACAAATTCTTTATTGCTCTCTTCTCTTTTTATAAAACTTGGTTCATGTTTAAAAGTTTGCTCTACCCAATCTAGAGCACTTTTTTCATCCAGTTCAGGATCCCATAGTATTCCTTGTGGCTGGTCAACATCCCATGGAGTATCAAGAAAAATTTCTAGACCATTCATTTCAGGGTCACTAAAATAAAAGGATAGTGCATTACCATGGCACAAGGGTAAATAATCATGATTAATCGAATCAAGTTTTTCTTTGGCTTCTTTTAATGCATCAAAACTTTCAACTCTAAAAGAGATATGATTTAAAGACGTTTGAGATCCCACTTCATTTCTATCAACTACAAAAGCTAGTTGATGATGCTCATCAGGATTCTGGCTAATAAAGATTATTTCTGGTCCGTTTTCTACTATTGGACCGCTATCACTGATTTTGAAACCTAAAATATTGGTATAGAAGTCTAGTATTTTTTCTTTATTGTTAATATTTAAAACTGTATGGGACCAATCTAGTTTCATTATCTTTTTACTTTAATAATAGATGCAACAGTATATCATTTCATTTATGAAGCTTATAACTTACGAAAGAAACTCTAAATCATATATAGGCTCAATGAACGAAGAAGAGATTACCCCCTTTGATGCTGATCAATCCATTCCAAAGGACATGCTTTCTTTTTTGGAGGAAGGTGAAAGCGCAATGGAAAAAGCTAAATCTCTTTGTGCAGAAAAGAAAAACAGTATCTCTTTATCAGAAGTTAATCTTAAAGCTCCTATTTCTCGACCACCAAAAATAATAGCTATAGGATTAAATTACTCAGATCATTTAGAAGAAGTTAGAGCAGCAGGAAGAAAAATGGAGAAACCTAAGGTTCCTATGATCTTCAATAAACAATCTTTATCTGCAAATGGACCTTACTCAGAAGTTCATGATCCTTCTGTTTCAGAAATGTTAGACTTTGAAGGTGAGCTTGCTTTCGTTATTGGAAAAAAGTGTAGACATGTCTCTAAGGATAAAGCGCACGAAGTCATTGCAGGTTACACAGTAGCAAATGACTTTAGTGTAAGAGACTGGCAACTTAGGGTGCCTACGTTCACTATAGGAAAGTCTTTTGATACCCATTGTCCCTTTGGCCCTTCCATAGTAACACCCGATGAAATATCTGACCCTCATAATCTTGATCTTCTTACTGAAGTAAATGGAGAAAAGAGACAATCATCAAATACTAAATTTTTAATGTTCAATTGTTTTGACCTAATAGAGCATTTATCAACAGCCTTTACTTTAGAACCGGGTGATCTAATACTAACTGGTACTCCGGGTGGAGTAGGGGTTGTTCAAGGTAAGTTTCTTAAAGCAGGAGACATTATTAAGGTTTCTATTTCAGAACTAGGATCTATTAAGAATAGGATAGTAGATGAAACTCCAGCCTCCTAGATAAATTAATCGAAATTTGAAGGGGGGGAGAAGCCTCCTATTTCTTTTTCAATAAGTTCAGCAAATTTAATTGTTTTTTTATCTTCATAAGCTGCTCCAATTGCCTGAAGCCCAATTGGCATTTTATCTTCTGAGAGCCCAGTAGGGAAAACAGTACTTGGAAGATGGGCATTTACAGCTAGGCCTGGCCAAAATATTTGTTGAAAGTACCTTTGCTCTTGATTATCAACCTTTATCATCCTTTGCGAAAAATCTCTATGATCATGGCTTATTGCGGTAGTCGCTAATTGCGGACAGATAAGAATATCCCAATCTTCAAAAAACTTTTCCCAGGAAACTTTAATTTGCTCTCTTCCATAATTCTGTCTAAGCCAATCTCTATGCGATAGAACTGTTCCTTTAATTAGCAAGGCATTAACTGAAAAGTCATCTACTTTTAATTCTGCAGCCATATCTGTAACTTTTTTGAAATCTTCTTCAGATATTCCAGATTGCATAACAGACTGGAGCAGAAGTTGGTAGTTTATTTCCCCTTTTAATTTATCGTGCTCTGGCCTAGCTTCAAAAGAAACTGTAGCTCCTAAGTTAATTAACTTTTCTCCAATTGAATCACATCGATTAGATATCTCATTAGCAACTGGAGCCAAATCATCGTTATTCCAAATAGCAACCCTAAAGTCTTTTAAATTTTTAATCTTGCATTCATTTAGTCTCAATTGCCACCCTTTAGCTTCTCTAGGTATAGGTCCAGCCATAATGTCTAATGCTATGTTTAAATCCTTAGCGCTTCTTGCTAATGGACCACAAACTGATAAATCAACCTCAGGTACGTTAGGAACAAGCTCGTGTCCTGACATTGGAATTATTCCATGACTAGGTTTATGACCAAATACACCACAATAATGTGCAGGATTTCTTATAGATCCTCCAATATCAGAGCCTGCTTCAAGTGAGCTAAATCCAGCTGCTAATGCAGCAGCACTGCCTCCAGATGAGCCACCTGGAGTTTTAGAAACATTCCATGGATTATTAGTAGTGCCATATATTTCGTTGTAACTTTGAAAATCTGCTAAATTTAGCGGGACATTTGTTTTGCCTAAAAAATGAGCACCTGAATCTCTAAATCTTTTTACGGAAAGACCATCTTTCTTTGCTTTATTGTTTCTAAAAGCAGGTATTCCCCAGGTCGTGTTTTCACCTTCCATAACATATGATTCTTTTATGGTCATTGGTATACCATGTAAAGGGCCTAAAACATTACCCTTTTGAAGTTCTTGATCTGCTATTTTTGCGTCTTCTCTAGCTTTCTCAAAAGTTCGAACTACAACTGCATTAATTTGTCCATCATATTTCTCAATTCTATTTATATATGCATCAGTTAATTCAACAGAACTCACCTCCTTATTCCTTATTTTATTGGCTAGTTCAAATGCAGAGAGGTAATGTAATTCCATTATTTAGTTATCTCCTGGTTTCCAATCTTCATATCTTTCTTGTAACCTTTGCATACCTGTAATCCACCTATCTCTATCATTCCCTTTTCTAGCTACATATTCTAATACTTCGGCATGAGGTGTAACTAAGAAACGTTCTTTTTCTATTGCATCTAACACATCAGCTGCAGCTATTTCTGGTTCAATCATCCCATCCACACCTGCTACACCTGCACCTTGTGCAGTCATTGCTGTTCTGACGGCTTGAGGACATAAACAAGACACACCTATACCCTTTTTTCCATAGGTAATTTTTAACCATTCTGCAAAACTGACTGCTGCAGCTTTGGTAACAGAATATCCTGCAGAACCAATTTGTGTTAAAAGGCCTGCAGCAGATGATGTGCTCATCAAGTATCCTTCTTGGCGTTCTAACATTTGAGGCAGAACATGTTTAGCAGCAAATATATGAGACTGAACATTCACTTCCCATATATTTTGCCAATCAGAAGTTTCTACTTCAAAAAATCCATGTACTCCACCAATCCCAGCATTTGAACAAAAGATATCTATGCCTCCAGATAAAGAATTTCCTTCTTTAATTACATTGATAATATCTTCTTCAATACCCACATTAGCTTCAACAGCATGTCCTCCAATAGAGTCAGCAATTTTTGCAGCACCTTCCAGGTTCTTATCTACGCAAATTACTGATTGAGCTCCAGCATTATTGAATGCTTCGCATAGTGCTTTTCCTATTCCGCTAGCGGCACCTGTTACAACAACTCTTTTTCCTTTTACTTCCATTAGTCTAATCCTAATTCTCTTATAGCCTCTTCTCTCATGAGTTTTTTAGCTGTTTTACCAGAAGCTATTCTTGGTAATTCATCTTCTTGAAACCACATGCGTTCAGGAATTTTAAATTTAGCTAATTTTTTTTCTAAAAAGTTTGATAGTTCAGATTCATCCAGAGTTTTTCCTGGTTTAAGGGCCACCCTAGTAGCAAGGCTTTCTCCTAAACGCTCATCTGGAACTCCAAACACGGAAGCTTCTGCTACCGCAGGATGTTCTGCTATGACACCTTCAATCTCTAAACATGCTATATTTTCACCCCCTCTAATAACTATGTCTTTTATTCTGTCTTTAATATAGAGGAATCCATCTTTATCTACACAACCTACATCTCCACTTCTAAACCAGCCTTCGGAATCTAAAGCTTCTTTTGTTGCTTCTTCATTCTTCCAATAACATCTGAAGTTAGAGGCAGATCTAATAGCTACTTCTCCTAACTCATCCGTTTTAACTTCATTTCCTTCTTCATCAAGGATTTTTATCTCATGCACCAATGGTGTAGGGAAGCCAGCTGAATCAGGTTTACTGTATAGAAGTTTTCCACTTGAGTTTGTTCCAGCAGCATTTGTTTCAGTTAGACCATACCCAACACCAGCTGCTTTAGTGGGGTGTTTTTTCTCTTGAGCTTTTATCTGTTCTGGAGGTCTTGCTGCTCCACCTCCGCTCAACATAGCTAGGCTCGAAACATCAATATTTGGGTTCTCTTCACTTGTCCTTAATATATCTTGGTTCATTGTAGGAACTCCAGAAAATGATGTAACTTTATATTTTTCAATAAGTTCAACTGCTTTAAGAGGATCCCATTTATACATCAGCACTATTTTTGTTGCAGATAATAAAGATAATAAAAAATTAGAATGAGAACCAGTTACATGAAACAAGGGAACTGCAGCTAAGGTACAGGGTTTTTCAGGTTGAGGAAAAGTTGGTGCATCACTTTCTAAACTTCCAGCTAAAGTTGCTAAGAATGCCCATGCAACAGGTGTATTTATTATAGATCTGTGTGTAGCGACTACTCCTTTTGGATAACCTGTACTCCCTGATGTATACATAATGCTAGCATCATCTTCTGGACCAACGTCGACCACAGGAAAACTATCTTTAGATTCTACAATTTCATCAAAGTTTACTGCATTTTCATATGAATTAGCTTCACAACGAACAGCTATTCTTGGAATATTTTTAACATAACCTTTAAGTCTTTCAAGTCTTTCATCATCTCCAATAAATAGCTTAGATTCGCTGTGGGAAATACCATAATCTAACTCTTCACTTTGCCACCAAGAGTTTAGAGGTACCGCTATAGCGCCAATAGAAGTAACAGCCATATAACTATATATCCATTCAGGATAATTCCTCATAGAAAATGCAACCGAGTCTCCTTTATTAATCTTGTAAGTTTCTTGCAAAACATGGGCAAGACCAGCAGCCTTATTTAAAACTTCCTGATAGCTGTAGGACTCTTCATCATAAGCTAAAAAATCCCATTCACCGTGAATTAAAGCAAATTGAAAATATTCACCTAAAGTTTTTGGTGCACTCGCAAATGTATTGTATTTATTACCCCGGATGATTTCTTCTTTTAATTCAAATAAGCCTTCTTTAGTTAGTTCTCTTGCTAAAGCTTCACGGTTCTCTTTTTTTAAAAACTCATCTATATGCATTTTACTTTCCTGTAAATTTTGCTTCTCTCTTTTCTACAAAATGAGCGACGCCTTCTTTAAAATCTTCTGATCCAAAACTATCAAGCATTGCTTTCATAGAGCTTTTTAAATTCTCGCTAATAGTTTCTCCCTGTGCATTGTATATTTGTTCTTTCATGATTTTTAAAGACCTTGGAGATACATTTTTAGCCAAATCTTTAGCATACTCAAAAACAGAATTATCAAATTCAGATTCAGAGAAAGTTTTATTCACTATACCCATATTTTCAGCTTCTTCAGCAGTAAATTTTCTTGAAGAAAATAAAATATCATTTGCTCTTGCAATACCCACTAATCTAGGAAGAATCCAACCTACACCCCATTCAGCTATAAGCCCTCTTTTTGAGAAAGCGCTTGAAAACACTGCACCTTCCTTGGCAAATCTTATATCTGCATAAAGGGCCATAATAAATCCTACTCCTGCAGCAGGACCATTTATAGCGGCTATGATTGGTTTAGGTACTGTAGGGAAGTAACTAAATCCTCCATCGAAACCCTTAACATTATTGCTAGCATAGTCTCTTTCTTCTGCTTCTACTTGGGATTCTTGAGATTGCCCTTGGCTTGTAGCTGCAAGACCATCCATATCGGCTCCAGCACAAAAACCTCTTCCGGCACCTGTAACTATAATAACTTTTACTTCATCATCTTTAGCTGCATCATCTAATTTCTCTTTTAAACCAGTCCTAATTTCATCATTAACTGCATTTAGTTTATCAGGCCTATTTAGTGTAACTATTGCTACACCTTCCTTTTTTTCAAATAAAACTGCATTATTCATATTTATCTCCTTTTATGCTGTAGAACCACCATCAATTACTAAAGTGTGACCATTAACAAAAGTTCCTGCTTGAGAAGCTAAAAATACAGCCGCTCCTCCTATTTCATCGGGTTCACCAATTCTTCTTAAAGGGCAGCTAGCTGTTGAAGCTTTAAGAATCTCTGGGTTTTCCCATAAAGCTCTTGCAAAGTCTGTTTTAAACAGACCCGGTGCTATTGCGTTTGTTCTTACGTTGTGAGGTCCAAATTCAGCTGCAAGATTCTTAACTAGCATAATATCTGCTGCTTTAGAGATGTTATAAGTTCCGATAACAGTACTTGATTGCAATCCACCTATAGAAGAAACAATAATAATACTTCCATCTTTTCTCTCAACCATTTCAGGAACTACCATCTGACATAACAAATGATTACTTTTTATATTATTGTTTAGGACTTTATCAAAAGCATCATCAGGAATATCCATCATGGAACCAAAGAAAGGATTAGAAGCGGCGTTACAAACTAAAATATCTATTTTCCCAAGTTGGTTTCTTGTCTCATCAACTAGTAATTGCAAAGCTGTTTTGTCAGATATGTTACAAGGAATAACTATCGCTTCTCCCTCTATGCCTTCACATGCTTTGTTTATCTCTTCAGCAGTTACCTCACATACATCTGCTTTTCTACTAGAAACCACTACCTTGGCCCCCTTAAGTGCCATCTGCATAGCAATAGACTTACCTATTCCCTTTGATGAGCCAGTAATGACTGCTGTTTTACCTGTTAAATCAAACATTATTTCTCCTTCTAGAATTAGATAGAAGTTTATCCTAACTCAATTCTTTAAAAAATACCTCTAGAAGTTTTTTTGTAGAATTTTGTTAAAATGGAATTAATGCTTAAACCCATAACTTATTTATTTTTCTTTTTCTTTTTGGTTTATATTTTATTAGTAACTTTATCTGTAAATGGTTATCTGGGGAGATATGAAGGTCCAGGGGAAGTTATTAAATCACCTGTACCAAGTAAAATTCTCCAAGAAAAGGTCATTTCCCAAATGATTACAAAGGATCATTTATTAAAACAAGATAATAAAATGATACTTTTTGGAGATTTTCACGTACATACAACTTATTCTGCTGATGCTTTTATTCTAAGTCTTCCAATGCTTGGTGGTGAAGGTACACATCCTCCTGCTGATGCTTGTAATTTTGCTAGATTTTGTTCCTCTTTAGACTTTTGGTCAATAAACGATCATTCAGAATCACTTACCTCAGAAGATTGGCAAGAAACAGTTAATTCTGTAAGACAATGTAATGAAGTAGGTTCTCATTTAGGATCTCCTGATACAGTAGCTTTTCTCGGTTGGGAGTGGACACAAGAAGGAAGATTTGGAAAAGAACATTATGGACATAAAAATATTATTTTTAGGGGTATAGAAGAGGATGAAATTCCAATAAGACCTATAGCATCAACTGCAAGCCGTCTTAAGGAAGTACCAGAATTTGATAGATATAGTATTTCTGCTTTAAGACCAACCGATAGCAGAGTTTATGATTTTATGAGATATTTAAACGATTCTAATATTCCAATTTGTAAAGCAACCACTTCTGTTAGAGACCTTCCTGCTGATTGTAAAGAAGTTGCCAGTACCCCAGGAATTTTATTTGATAAATTAAATCAATGGAATGTTGATAGTGTAGTAATTCCCCATGGAACAACCTGGGGTAACTATACTCCCGACGAAAGTGACTGGTATAGTCAGTTAAATGATTCTCAACATGACCCAAATCTGCAAATCTTAGTTGAAATCTATTCTGGCCATGGCAATGCTGAAGAATATAGAGACTGGAGAAGTTCTACTGTAGATAATAATGGAAACCTTTTGTGTCCAAATATAACAGCAGAATTTTTACCAGCTTGTAGGCAGGCCGGACTTATTATAGAAAAAAGGTGTTTAGATGAAGGAGAATCCTTAAGAGAATGTAATAAACGCGCTGAAGAGGCAAGAAGTAATTACCTGAATGAAGGTATGTATGGAGCTTCTACCATTTTTAATGAGTTATCTTCGGAATGGTTAGATGCAAATCAATGTAAAGACTGCTTCTTACCTGCATTCAATCACAGACCTAAGGGCTCCGTTCAATACATGTTAGCTTTAAGAAATTTTAACGATGATGATGTAGTGGAAAAATTTAAGTTTGGTTTTATTGGTTCTAGTAATAGTCATACAGCTAGGCCTGGAACAGGTTATAAAGAGGTAAATAGAAGAGAGATGACTGAAGCTGCAGGACCAGAAGATGCAACAGGTTATCTTCTAAGCTTTAGAGAGGGAGAAGGGCCTTATAGTAGATCTATCGCAAGAAACTGGTCTTCCGAAAAGGTTCCTCCTGGATCTCCTGAATCTGAAAGAGTTTCATCCTTCTATAATACAGGGGGTTTAATAGCTGCTCATTCTAATGGAAGAAACAGAGATGCGATATGGGAATCAATTAAACAAAAAGAAGTGTATGCAACTTCAGGGACTCGAATCTTGCTTTGGTTTGATTTATTAAACGATCCTTATGGAGAAGATATTAGTATGGGATCAGATACAACTATGAACTCTAATCCTAGATTTGTAGTAAAAGCAGCTGGCTCATTAAAGCAGAAACCTGGTTGTCCTCAGTATTCTCTAAATGCACTTGGACCAGAAGAAGTTGAAAGACTTTGCAAGAAAGAATGTTATAACCCTTCTGATATAAGAAATCAAATAACAAGAATAGAAGTTGTTCGTATTACACCCCAGGCTTATAAAGACGAACCTATCAGTAAGTTAATCCAAGATAAATGGAAAGTATATCAATGTCCTAAAGACCAACAGGGCTGTATCTTTACTTTTACTGATAATAAATTTGAGCAAAATAAAAGAGATGTTGTTTATTATGTTAGGGCTATAGAAGAACCTTCTGAAGCTATTAACTCATTATCTTTAAGGTGTGATTACGATCGTTTTGGAAACTGTCTTAAAACAAATATCTGCTCTGGTAGTTCTTTAGAAACCCCTTATCAAGATGACTGTCTAGGGGATATTGAAGAAAGAGCTTGGTCCTCTCCGATCTTTATTGATTATAGAGAGGACTTATAAACTTATTTGCCTTTCCAGTTAGGGGCCCTTTTTTCAGCAAATGCTACTGGTCCTTCGATAAAATCTTCACTTTTGTATAAAGCTTGCACTGCTGGATAATTTCCATTTTGCATAGACTTTTCTAGGTCAGACTCATCTAAATTTTTGTAAGCCACTTCTTTAGTAGCCCTAATAGACATTGGCGAACACGCTTCAATTTCTAATGCCCACCTTCTAGCAGTATCCATCAATTCAGCTTGAGAAACTACTTCATTCACAAAACCAAGTTCCTTGGCTTCATCAGCACCAACGTGACGACCTGTTAACATCATACCCATTGCATTTTTCATACCTATTTGTCTAGGTAATCTTTGTAAGCCTCCTGCAAGTGCAGCTAATCCAACTTTAGGTTCTGGTAAAGCAAACCTTGCATTATCTGAAGCAATTATCAGATCACATGCTAAAGCGATCTCAAATCCTCCTCCCATTGCTACACCATTAACTGCAGCAATGATAGGCTTATTAAGATTAAATCTACTTGTAAGTCCAGCAAAACCTGATTCAGCCATACCTATAGTTCTATCACCACCCGAAGCTTGATATTTTAGATCATTTCCTGCTGAAAAAGCTCTGTCTCCTGAACCCGTTATTATACCAACCCATAATTCATCATCTTTTGCAAAGTCATTCCACACCTGATCAAACTCTAGATGAGATGGTGGGTGTAAAGAATTCATTACATCTGGTCTATTTATCGTAACTTCCAAAATATGCCCATTAATTTCAGTTGTTAGAAATTCATAATCAGTTTTCATTTAAGTCTCCTTATTAATTATTGAAAGGATAACAGTCATTGTTTATAAGTTAAATAGGGTAAGATGAAGAAATGGATTCAAATTTAACCATTGGAATACTTTTAACGGATCATGTGGTTCCTAAGTTAATTGAAAAACATGGCGATCAAGACG
>CETH01047457.1_pt1 | contig 36120 bp, 1 predicted proteins | sample 361461 | NCBI WGS metagenome assembly CETH01 (sample SAMEA2622695, study PRJEB7988) | marine metagenome | isolation source: saline water (ENVO:00002010), including
TGCCCCTAGTAGTGTGACAGATGTAAATGATCCATCATTTAACCCAATTGTGAATGTATTTTCGACGAAGCATGCGTTTGCTGCATTAAAGGCAGATGGGTCCATTGTAGCTTGGGGTAATGCGAATAATGGTGGTTCTGGTGCCCCTAGTAGTGTGACAGATGCAAGTAGTGGTGTCGTAAAAGTATTTTCTGGAAAAAATGCATTTGCTGCATTGAAAGAGGATGGATCCATTGCAGTTTGGGGTTATTCGACCACTGACGGTACTTATACTGGTGCCCCTAGTAGTGTGACAGATGCAAGTAGTGGTGTCGTGAATATATTTTCTACGGACTCTGCATTTGCTGCATTGAAAGAGGATGGATCTATTGTAGTTTGGGGTTGGCATGCTTCTGGTGGTTCTACCACCACTGGCAGTACTTATACTGGTGCCCCTAGCAGTGTGACAGATGCAAGTAGTGGCGTCATAAAAGTATTTTCTGGAAAAAATGCATTTGCTGCATTGAAGGCAGATGGATCCATTGTATCTTGGGGTTTATCCAGCAATGGTGGTTCTAATGCCCCTAGTAGTGGTACGTATGTGAATGTATTTTCTACGGAATCTGCATTTGCTGCATTGAAAGAGGATACGTCATCGGCTTATAGTACGACCTTGCAAGATACCGATTCGTTTTTTAATGATGTATGGGAATTAGACTTAACACAATCGTCACCAACATGGTCATTGTTAAATTATGGTATCGGTGCCAATCACCATACGCCAGAACAACGTCATGGACATTCGTCTATTGTATATAATGATACATTGGTGATGTTTGGGGGCTACGATGGTATTAAAAAAAACGATACATGGACCTATGATTTAAACAGTAATACCTGGAATAAATTAACGACCACTGGTACAAAACCAACTGCGCGTGTGTATCATTCAACAATCCTTTATGGCGATAAAATGGTTGTATTTGGTGGTGACGATGGGGATAAGAAAAATGATGTGTGGATGCTGAATTTAACTACGAATGATTGGAATTTAGTAACCACGACTGGTACGGCACCAAGCGCGCGGTATTACCATTCTTCGGTAATGTACAATGATAAGATGATGGTATTTGGTGGCGATGATGGGAGTAAGAAAAATGATGTGTGGGCATTGGATTTAATTACGAATGCTTGGAATTTAGTAACTACGACTGGTACAACACCTAGTGTGCGTTTTGCTCATTCATCTATGTTGTTGGGTGATGAAATGATCATATTTGGAGAAGACGATGGGAATGGCAATACTGATGCATGGAATTTAAATTTAACAACATATGTTTGGTCAAATACATCTGCTACAAGTGAATTACGACTGAAAGCATCTTCAGTGGTTTACAATAACAAAATGGTTATCTTTGGAGGATACGGTGGTGGAGCCAAGAGCGATACTTTAATTTTGGGTAAGATACCTGAAACCATAGTTAATTACTACAAGCGAAATGAAAATGATACCTGGCCAACGACAGAAACGCAACAATTGTTGCCAGATGGCATACAAGAAGATTTTTCTTTGGCCATCGATGCATCCTCTATTGTGGTAGGAGCACCGGGAGTGGATTCTAATAAGGGAGCCGTATTGGTGTATGAAATGAGCGGAAATGAATATGCACAGAAAGCGAAATTGCAAGGAAATGCAAATACAACAGATGATGCAATGATAGGCAAACATGTGGCATTGTACGAAGATGAAATAGTTACAAATAGTAAAATATTAGCGCACTTAATCCCAGGAGTAGATATATTTTCCTGGAATGAGCTTATTACCACGGGAACAAAACCTGACGGACGTAATCAAACATCATATATTCTTTACGGAGGAAAAATGATGGTTTTTGGAGGCTATGCAAATGCGCCGCACTATAGTGTGAACGACGTATGGGCATTAGATTTAACTAGCTATGGTTGGTCATTGGTCACTACCACGGATACCCCGCCCAAGCGTCATGGCCATACATCAGTTCTTTACAATGACAAAATGATAATTTTTGGTGGAGATGGCCCAGCACTTTATAACGATACATGGATCTTGGATTTAACTACAAATGTTTGGTCCGAATTACATGATGGTAGTGGAAGTAACGCTGATCCACCAACAGCACCCGCTGCGGGTAAAAGTCATTCAGCAGTTATTCATGGTGATAAAATGATTATATTCGGAGGAAGGGGGGAACAAAAAGACGTATGGGCATTGGATTTAACAAATTCGTCTCCAGAGTGGACACCATTACACAATGGTACTGGTACAGCACCCACCGGACGAAATAATCACTCGGCCGTTGTGTATGGTGATAAAATGATAATTTATGGGGGTACAACTTGGCCCACTTTCAACGATGATGTATGGGAATTTGATTTAACTAATAATACTTGGTCTGGTCCCAAAGCAACCACTAGTACATCACCTGGTGGTCTTCGTGCTCACTCGTCCGTCTTGTCAAATGGAAAGATGTTGTTTTTCGGTGGCAGCATTAGTAATGATAGTAATGGCATTAAAAACAATGTTTGGGCATTGGATTTAACCACTTATGCCTGGAATCAAATACACGATGGTACTGGTACAGCACCCAGTGCGAGGAATTGGCTTTCACCATCGGCAATTATTCATGATGGTAAAATGGTGACATTTGGAGGAACTGATAGTAGCGGCAAGAAAAACGATGTATGGACGTTGGATTTAGCAGTATCAAAAAATAATGTTAATTATTACAAGCGAGATGCAAGTACAGGACAATGGCCAACGACAGAAACGCAGCAATTGTCGCCAGATGGCATAGAAGAAAGAGTTTCTTTGGCCGTTGATGCTTCCTCTATTGTAGTAGGAGCACCCGGATTGAACAATGGAAAGGGAGCAGTATTCGTTTATGAAATGAGCGGAAATGAATATGCACAGAAATATAAGCTAGAAGGTAGTGATAGTGTATTTGAAAGTAATTTTGGTTCGGAAGTGGCACTGGTTGATGGTGAAATTTTCGTAACTAAAAATAAAGCAAAATCATTTACAGATTATCCAGTTCCGCTAACAGCAACAGATTATAGTTACAATGTTAATGATATAAGTGGAATTACGAAAATATCAAATTCGTCTATATCATATAATTATGCATGCACATATTTTAAACATAAAAATAAAATATTTTTAATAAATACTTCACAAAGTAGTTCATATAGTGATGCATTATGGGTTTTAAATTTAGACACAAAAGAATGGGATACTATGAAAGGTCCTGATGGTAATGAAATTAGTAGCTGGGGGGCAGGTACATTATTTGCAGCGATTACAGTTCATGACGACATTGCATATATTTATGGTGGGAGATATAATACACAAAGTTCTAGTAAAGGTGGGAGTATTTATAGATTAGATTTAAAACAAGATAATAATGGTAATTATGGTGGTTTTATGGACGTAAAACCCAGTGCAAATGATTCTTGGATTAATGAACTGGAGTTTGAAGCTAACTCGAAGTCATATTCAGGTTCAATTACCTATCATGATAATAAATTATATATAATTCCGGGTATTACTGGCGGCAGCCCACACCATATTATCGTCGTTAATATACATGACAAAGATGATATTTCATATATTTATAATCCCACAGGAACAAGTGTACCCAGTACAGCAACTAGATATGAGTGGAATGATGTAAATAACAATACTATTTATTATGGATTAGGTGAAGCGGGTCATATTTCACCTTTTGTTTATGATAACAAATTGTATTTGGTTTCTAACAAAAGCGTAAAATCAAGTAATTTTAAATATTACTTTTTTGTTTTGAATTTAGTTATGAATAGCGATCAAACATATGATATTAGCGAATGGGATATTCCTCAATTTAAAGCTTTGTATAATGATTATAACACAACAATATATATATCATATCTATATAACGACACACTATATTTATTTGCGCAATGGAGTGGTTCAAGTACAAAAACTTGGAAAGCTATTGATATGAAAACCAAAAATGTATACAATTTAAATGTTTCAAATAGTACAACAACATTTGATCCGTGGAGTGCTGAGCGTTTCTCTATGCCTGGATATAAAAATCCAATAAATGATGATGGAAAATTAGAAATATTTGGTATTACCAATAACTCAAGAGATTTTAACAAATTGGAGACATTAGATTTCAAAACCTTTTCGGGTATAAATGGTGCGAAACAAATATATCGTTTCAAGAAGGACCTAAGTACAAATACATGGCCAACCACAGAAACGACAGTGTTCGAGCCTAGTGGAAATTCATATGACAATAAATTATTGACCGGTGATTTGGCTTTGGCACCATATCGTGCGATATTTGGAGGTGATAGCAAAGCATATTATTATACTAGGTATGAATTGCAAGATGTGAAAGATAAGTTGGGTGCTGTATATGATGAGAAAATTAAGGATGAGCCATATCCAAAAGAAGCTTTTACAGTGAGAGATGCTAGCGGTTCGATAGAAGTCACTGGTATTTCGGTAGACGGAAAGCAAGTCATACTTGATTTGCCTAGAGTCACACAAGATGTAAATGATTTGGAAGTAACATATGTAGCTGAGAACTTGAATACACAGTTGCAAATAAGAGACAGTGAAGGAAATGCATCAACTGGATTTAAGTATGATACATTGGAACCAAAATTGATATCGGTGAAATTGAATGGTGCAAAAGATAAGATAGTTATTACCGCAGATGAAGATTTCCAAGAAGGTATGGACTTTTCGGTCATTGATTTGTCATTGAACACTGCTGGTGCAGCAAATACTATAAAAAGTGTCGCAACATCGGGTGCAACATTAACATTGACACCATCAACCCAATTATTGGGATCTGTTTCAACATTAACATACACAAAGCATGTTAGTGATGATACAAAGAGTATTCGTGATGTGGAGGGTAATCCGATGGATAGTTTTCCGGAAGTTCGCTTTGATTTGAAGCCACCTGAATTTACGGGTACATTGTCATATGCAGAAGCTGAAGTATTGACGGATACTTTTGTGGAAAGACAAACCATAGTGGCGAGCGGAGCTGATAATGTGGCAGATAATCGGTTTGGTGAATCAGTAGCTGTAGATGCATCTTCTATTGTGGTAGGAGCACCAGGATTGGATAATTCTGGCGGAGCAGTATTTGTATTTGAAAAAGATGATACTGGAAATTATTCACAGAAGTACAAATTGCATGGTTCAAGTGCAAATACAGCAGAAAATGCAATGATAGGCAAACAATTGGCAATGTATAAGGATGGAATAGTAACGAATAGTAAAATACCGATACCACCATATTTATCTGGTTCTTGGAGCGAATTAACTACCAATAACTCTATTAATCGTACATCGTATACGTCAATTCTTTATGGTGATAAGATGATTTTATGGGGGGGGAATAGTGTAATTAATGATACTTGGGAATTGAATTTAACCAATAATACGTGGTCACAAATACATAATGGTAGTGGTACGGCACCTCCTGTAACCTCTAGTCCATCATCTGTTCTTTATGGTGATAAGATGATTGTATTCGGTGGGTATAATAGTGCTTTATTTTCCGATCAGAACACTACGTGGGCGTTTGATTTAACTAATAATACTTGGTCACAACTACATGATGGCAGCAACAATGGTATTGCACCATCACCACGTCAACAGCAAATATCTCTTCTTTATGGAAATAAGATGATTGTATTCGGTGGACACAATAAGGGCAATGAAGTATGGGTATTGGATTTAAACCAATCGCCTCCGGTGTGGAGTGAATTGATAATTGACGGTACAAAACCCGATGGGCTAAAGGCTCCTGCCCATGGCATTTATAATGATAAAATGATTTTATTCGGCGGGTATGGTGGTGGGAGTAACCAGAACATTACGTGGGCTTTGGATTTAATTAATAATACTTGGGCACAACTGCACGATGGAAGTAGCAATGGTATTGCACCAGATGCGCGTGCGATCATAATGTCACAAATTTATGGTGATAAGATGATTGTATTTGGTGGGTATATACATCCTACACGATTAAATGATACATGGGTGTTTAATTTAACTAATAATACTTGGGCACAATTAGATGATGGTACAGGCACAGCACCTCCTGGGCGAACTGGAAATCGTAATGGTATTTTATATAATGACAACTTTATAATATTTGGGGGATTTGGCGGTGATTGGCCAGCCCTTAATGATACTTGGGTATTCGAAATTAAGATGTTATTGTCTAATTGTGTTAATCACTACAAGCGAAACACTGATGGTACTTGGCCAACCACCGGAACAGTTACACAACAATTATTGCCTAGTGGTGCAGATGATAATGCCACCAATCAATTTGGCGATGCTTTGGCCATCGATGCCTCCTCTATTGTGGTAGGTGCACCTGGAGTTGAAAGTCATAAAGGAGCAGTATTCGTTTATGAAATGAGCGGAAATGAATATGCACAGAAAGCGAAATTGCAAGGGACACCAAATGCACCTGAAGGTGATTTTACGGGGGTAAAATTAGGAAAATCGGTAGCATTATATGAAAATGAGATTGTTGCACACGGACAAGTACCAGTAAAAGTACCAAAAACTATAACAGATTTGGAAAATAGCTCATTTGTAACAGGCACATCTATGCCTAATAATACAACAAACAGACGCCATAATCATTCGACCATAGTTTACAATGGAAAAATGATAATATTTGGTGGACAAGATAATACAAATGCAAATGATGATTCAAATCCAAAAAATGATACATGGGGATATGATATATCTGAGAATACTTGGCAACAATTATCAACAATTAATGGTCCACCGACTGCTCGTCATAGTAATTCAGCAATAGAGTATGGTGGAAAAATGTATATATATGGGGGGCGTCATAGTAGTGGAATCATGGGCGATTTATGGGCATTAGATTTAACACCTAATAGCGAAAATAAATATGAATGGGAACAATTAAGTACAACTACAACAGGACCTGGTAATATATTGGGACATTCGGCAGTTTTATATAATGATAAAATGTATTTATATGGAGGATTTTACCACAGCCCATCAAGCATTAAAAATGAATTATGGACATTAGATTTAACACCAAATAGCGAAAATAAATATGTGTGGAATGAATTAACAATTACCGGTCAAACCGATGGGCTAAGAAACCATTCAATGGTATTATATAATAATGCTCTTTATTTGTATGGTGGATGGCGAAGACAAAATAACGATCAATATAGGAGTGATTTTTTCTATAAAATTCAACTTGATGCAACACCAAATCCATACATGACACGGATGTATGGACCTGAAGTAAGGCCGTGGGTTTCAGCGGCAGTTTACAATGATAATATGTTTATCTTTGGAGGAGGTAGTACTGGATTAGATACTATGGATGTAGTTCATCTACCATCTTTTGGGGCATCTACATCCAGTGTATTTACAAGAATTGATGTAGGGAATCATCCAAGTCAACGGGCTGGTCATTCAACTGTAATATACGATGGAAAATTAGTTTTGGCTTTGGGTGGTATATTTCATACATCGTCACACAATAGAATTGCATACAATGATGTTAGGGTTTTAGATTTAACTAAGTTGGTTGAAAGGGAAAGAGTATATTATTTTAAACGACCTGTAAATGGTACTTGGCCAACTACGGAAACGCGGTTATTGTTGCCCAGTGGCGCAGATGATAATGCCACCAATCAATTTGGTGATGCTTTGGCCATAGATGCTTCCTCCATTGCGGTAGGAGCACCAGGAGTAGATTCTAATAAAGGGGCAGTATTCATCTACGAAATAAGTGGAAATGAATATGTTGAAAAAGCGAAATTGCAAGGAAGTGATTTGGAATCACCTGTGGATGATTTTACAGGAAGTAAAATGGGAACCGACATAGTATTGAAAAATAATAGTTTATTTACTACTGTACAAAATACAGATTTTCAATTTAAAAATCCACAAACGGATACATTTCCATGGAACGAAATCACAACATCAGGCACGAAACCTAGCGTGCGTCGGCATCACTCGTCCATTGTTTACAATGGGCAGATGGTAATGTTTGGAGGAATTGATGATAGTGGTAAAAACGACGTCTGGACCCAGGATTTGACAACATATGCCTGGACAGAAATCACAACATCTGGCGACCCACCCAGTGCGCGTTGGGATCAATCGTCCATTCTTTACAACGGGCAGATGCTTATATTTGGTGGAAGTAGTGGAAGTGGTGATAAAAACGACGTATGGACCCTTGATTTGACCTCGTATGCCTGGAATGAAATCACAATCACTGGCACGAAACCCAGCATACGTTATGGTCACTCGTCCATTCTTTACAACGGGCAGATGGTCGTTTTCGGGGGTTATTCACCCGGCGATGGCTACAACAACGAGACCTGGACCCTGGATTTGACAACATATGCCTGGACAGAAATCACAACATCTGACACGAAACCCGGTGCGCGTAGGTATCACACGACCATTCTTTACAACGGACAGATGCTTATATTTGGTGGAAATAGTGGAAGTGGTATATACAACGATGCATGGACCCTGGATTTGACCTCGTATGCCTGGACGCAACTGACAACTACTGGTGCAGCACCCAGTGCGCGTTATCTACACTCGTCCATTCTTTTTGACGGGCAGATGGTTGTGTTTGGGGGGTTTGATGATAATAATAAATACAACGACGCCAGGACCCTGGATTTGACCTCGTATGCCTGGACGCAACTGACAACTACTGGTGCAGCACCCAGCGCACGTTATGGTCACTCGTCCATTCTTTACAACGGGCAGATGGTAATGTTTGGGGGGGATGATGGTTCATTTAGTAATAAAATTGGCCCATGGACCCTGGATTTAAAGAAATTTATAGACGGAAAAAAACAGGTATATCGTTTTGATAAGGATTTGGGTACAGGTGAATGGGGAACAACAGAAACTGTTGTCATGGAACCAAGTGGTAATAGTGTAGAAAATACGGTCGAAAGCATAGGAGGTTCAGCAACGGAATTAATAATGGGTGGAAAAGACAAAGCATATCGGTTTTCCAAATATCAATTTTTACCAGCGAAAGACATGGTAAATTTGATCATGGATGAGCCAGTTGCAGCCGGAAATTACAGTAGTAGTGCAAGCGCATTTTCATATGAAGATTTCTCTGGAAATAAAACTGTTACAAATGTTACAGTAGACGGTTCAAATGTACAATTGAAATTAAGTGAAGAAACAGTTGATCTAAGCAATGTACATATAACTTACACTAAACCAACATCTTCAAGCTATTCAACGAGTACATTAATACGAGATTTGTGCGATAATATTATGGAAACATTTGTTCATAAAACAGAAGAAGTAGCACCATTAAAACAAGGGTCATTTGAATTGGATGGAAGTGGTAGTATTTTGATAAAATACGATGAAATACTGAGAGATGAAGTGAATGTTGCCAATTATTCCATTAAGCGAACAGCTGATAATACTACAGTATTGAGAGATATATCATCGATAACATTTATAGATGATAATAAGACAGTTAAAATCACACCAACAGTGGGTATAACGGATGGAAGGATACGAGTACAATATAGTAAAACAACATCACCGTTTTTACGAGATAGATTAAGTAACGAAGTTTCACCATTTGTAGAAAAATTAGACTTGACTCCGGCAGAATTGTTATCCCACTCATTCGATATATCCGGCAAAATGATATTAACCTTTACAAAGGATATTTCGGATATAGCTTATAATGTAGCAGATATTTCATTGAATATCGGTGGCACAGTTCAAACGGTGACTAATATTTCGGTAAGTGGAGAAGTCATAACAGTCACTACAGATGATCCTATTCAAGATGGTAGTATAAATGTAATTTACACAGGAGATAGTGCGAATACAAAGATATTAACCCTTAAAAATGATTTACCGATTTTGGATTTTTCATTTAATGTTGTTAGAACAAAAGTATCACTAAGTGAAATAGTTGTTAATAATAAAGGAGAAGAAGGAAAACTAAACTTAAATTTTAGAGATTCTATTGTTATAAATAATTTATCTAAAGATGATTTTACAATAAAATTAGATGGAGTGAGTAAGACAATTAAATCACTAGGATTTGAAAGTATAACAAATAGTGTAGTATTATCTGTTAGTGGTGAATACATTATTAACCGAAATATTGAGGTAACATACACTAAAAATGCGAATCAAAGTAATCGGTTATTGGGGGCAAATTTATTAGAAATTGATGCGTTTACAGCTACAAAAGATGATAAAAAGCCAGAATTTGTAGAAGGATTTTTGGAAAATAATAAATTGGCATTAGTGTTTACAGAAGATTTGCAAGATTTGTCTTATAACTCAAGTGATTTTAATATTACTCTTCCTAAAGCATCGGTAGATAGTGTAGATCAAATAAGTGTAGAAAAGATATCAATTCATGATGGTAGTGCAAATAAACTGATGATAGAAGGTAATAAAGATATTACAACATTAGACGGTATAAATGTTATTTATCCAGCGACAACAACGGTTAATACGCCTGTTGTAGATCTATGCGGTAATAAAGCAGTAGGATTTTCATTTACTGGTGCTATATCGTCGAGTAGTATTGGTATGTCAAGAGACGAATTCTTGGCAGATATATCAAATGCTGTGCCATCATCTAAGACAGGAGATGTATATAAAATTAATGAAACTACATCATCCGTAAAAACAATCGACGGAGATGATAATGCAATATTGCAATCAAAACGTACTATTGAATTTTTGAAGGGTGTCATGACTAAGATAAAAGAAGCAGATAATGATTTTGATGCGGCAAAAGGAGAATTAGAAATAAATAAATCTATGATACCTATACCAGAAGATGCAGATTCTTTTATTAGCGATGAAATTCAGGTGTTTAATAAAAAAGTTGATAGTGGAAAATATAATGTTACAAACAAATTAACTGAAAATAAGAGCGTAATGATATTATTGGATAATAGTGAAGAGATTGAATTACAAGTAGAAACATCAGAAACAACAAATACTAATAAAGAAACTGAGGCAGTTAAAATAACTAGAAGCAATGATGTATTTATATTGGTTCCTCCAATAAATGATGTAGCTACTGTAAATGTAGGTCAGACAATAGTGGGAAATAATGTGAGAATTACATTTGCACCATTAATATTGACATTCTTTGATACAGTTCGTCCTCTATTTGTAGAACCACTTATTGTAAATGGTACAAACAAAATAGAATTGGTATTTGATGAACAATTGAAGTCTAGTAGTTTCAATATTGGTGATTTTAATTTGGTAACAAAAGGAATAGATAATGAAATATCCAATATAGATGTATCTGGAAGTAAATTAATTATGACTGTTGCTAATATTGTATCTGATATTAGTAATATTGATTTTACTTACACAGCAGGAAGAACATCATCAACGGCAAGTGATAAATTTATTCGTGATCAAGTAGATAATTCGTGTAATTCATTTACCTATAAACCAATTACTAGAACACCAAAATTTGTAAGTGGTAGTGTAACAAGTGATAATTCAGGAATAAGATTGGTTATGAGTGAAAATGTGAATTTGAAAACACTTAGTGTGGATGATTTTGAATTGTCTTTAACTACCGTAAAAACAGCTATTGATAGTGTTGAAGTAGATGCTAGTTCTATAATAGTAAAACCATCAAAAACCTTGTTGGATACAGATATTGATTTGACATATACCAATCGGAATAATCAAATAGTAAATTATAGTAATGATGCAGTTGGAAATATAGGTTTCATATTGGATAATGCTCCACCAGCAGTAGAGACGCAAGTAATTAATTCTCGTGGTCGTTTAGAAATTAAATTTAGTGAGACCTTAGCAAATAGTGATAATTATACAAAAGATTTCTTTAGAATAGACAATAAAAACAAAGGTGTATTTCAATTAGGAAATGATTTTGAAACTATTAAAGAAATAACAGTAGATAATAGAACATTAACTATAGTACCTGAAAATGTAATTGAAAATAATACATTGTTTGTGAAATATGTGCAACCAGCACAATCTATCAATAGAATTAGAGATGCGTGTGGAAATGAAACATATGATTTTGAATTTAGCATAGACTATAATCCAGCTTATTTAGATAGAGAATATGGTGAAAATGGTGTAAAGAAAATAAATGATGAAATAACATTAAAATTTACCAAAAATTTGAAATCTAGTGTATATAATATGGGTAATTTTACAGTTACAAGGGATTACAGTAATGTTGATTTATCTGGTATTACAGTAGGACAGATAAATGGCGATGCAGTAATAAACGCGAATATCTTATACTTGAAATTAAAGAATGATATTCAGGATATATCAGGTTTAATTTTAGAATATAAATTAAATGTAGATAACCCAGAAAACAATATAAAAGATACGGGCGATTTATTTGTAAAGAAATTTACATATATTGGTCCTCCTACTGTAGCAGTTCATGGTATGACCGAAGGTCAAAAACGCGTAGCAACAGATGCAATTGTTGCAAGTAATAAAACTGAAGCAATAAGTGGAATATCAAGAGGTAAAAAGGTAGTAATAGATGCGGCTCCAACAATCATTGATGATGTTGAAGTTAGTGGAAATACTGTAGCAGATATTAGAAAGCGTACTAATCAGGGCTTCATGATGATTTCATCAATTGTTGAAAAAATACAAGAAAGTGATAGTGAGTTTAATGTATTAAAGGATACTATTCAATTGTCTGGTAAATTGATCGGTTCGGCAAAATATCCAGATAAAGATATTATAGTGTTATTACCCTCATTAACAGAAGAAAGTCAAACTCAAAATTTAGAACAGACAAATACGGTAAACGAAAATACCGAAACATATAAACAATCGACTGGAAATGAAGATACAGATACAACGGGTAGTGCTGAACAAGAAGCGTCAAAGAAAGCAGCTGATAATATTTCAGCATTTGTAGATGCAACATTGTTAAATGATTTTGCTAATCAAGAAAAGGTTGTAAATATACCAGTAACTGTAAATCAAACAATAGAAATAAACATGGTTGATACAGATAAAACAAATGAAACCATTAAGCGTAATGTAACCAATGATGGTGAAAAAATGACAGTATCACCACCAATTAATGGTATATCCGAATTTAATTTGGGTGAAACGATTGTAGCTGATAATTTATCTATTACATTTGGTGATGGTGGTGGTATATCAATGATATACAGTGATACGAAGGAACCGGAAATTCAAAGTGTGGCAATAGATTCAAATGATGATAAAAAGATTGTATTGTCATTAGATAAATTGATATCAACAGACAATTCAAATAATTTGAATGTTAGTGATTTTGTGATTACAATTGATGGGTCTCCCAAAACATTGACTAATTTGGAGCTTAGTGGAAATCAATTGATATTAAGTTCTAATAGTTCAATAACGTCAACTGATGGTTTGGATATTAAATACGTGCAACCAACGGATATAACAAAACAGATATCGGGTAACAATGGAATTCAAGTAAGTAGTTTAAGTTTTACAGCTGGTGTAAGTGAAACTGGTGCGGGAATAACTGAAAGTAATTTGCAGACAAAGCTTACGGCTTTAATGAATACAAAGGTTGAGAATACCGGAACATTGGCTGAAGGTGAAACAAGATATAGTTTTACTGCGGATCCAGCACAAGTATCAATTATTAATGGTACAGGTACTGATCCAAATGAAACAGATAAAAAGATTAAACGTACTAAGCGATATGTGAAACAAGTGATTAGTAAGATTAAAGAAGAAAATCAATATGTAAAAAGTGGTGAAATAAGTATTAAAAAGGGTATTTTGGCTGAATTCCCAGATGATGATGTAATTGTCATAGTCGGTGGTAAAGATGAAGTAGTAAGTAATTTAGTATGGTATTATAATAAGATTGCCTACTGGCCGGGTGAATATGGCGATGTTTTGAAATTAAATGTGAAAAATGTCATATATACAATTACGATGGATACGCTTGATGGCATTCCATTTGCACGTGTATCTCCAGCTTATGGTGGTAAAACACAAATAGTTGTAGGTGAAGAAGTGAATGAAGGTGATTTTACATTAACGATAGGATCTGTTAAATTGATGTTGAAAGATAAAACAAAACCGGAATATCAAACTATGAATTTTACTTCATCACAAAGTTCAGTTAGTCGTAATTGGGGTCAACAGGGAACTGGAACAGATGAAACGATAAGAGATATTAATTCATCATTGGCTGTATCAACTTTTAAACGTTCAAATTCTCAATCATCAAAATTAGGAGATTATTCTATGGTAAAACAATGGTTTGGAGATGGTTTTTCATTAATGGGAAATAGAATATTTTTCACTGCATTAGAGGATGATATATTCGGTAATGTTTCAAAATATGGTGAGACTCATCATGGTAAGCCTTATTTAATTTATATGGATTATAAAAATGGTGGTTGGGATACACAGAATGTTGAAAGACTATATGATCAAGAATCAGATCTTAAAAATTTTAGATTTGGTATCGATAGTGCAAATGGTATTTCTACATATGGTGATTATGTTGCAGTATCTTGTAGTCAAGGAATATTGCCAAGTGGTTTATCAACTTCAACTTCAACACCAATAGTATTAATATTTAAGAAAGATGCAAATAATGATATTAGCTATAATTTACACCAAGAATTGAGTGTTCGCGGAACATATGGTGGTTGGAACGGAATTCATATGCATGGAGATTTTTTGATTACAAATCCATATAGTTCCTTCGCAAGTATTGATTTATATAAAAAAAATAGTTCAGATCAGTTTGAAAAAGATACATCCGTACTAAGTTTTAAAGATATTGAAAAAAAAACTAGTTATACAGCAAATAAATATTTTTACTCGAGAATATATCATTCAAACACAAGTGAAGAAAATATTGTCACAGTATGTTATTATGTTGATAATAAAGGATGTCAGATTTTGACAAAAGATTTGAATGCAGCGACGCCTACATGGGTTAGTAAAGAAATAATATTTAATGGTATATCCTACGAGTCAAATAGTTATGCTAGAAATAATTCTTTACTTTCAATTTATAAAAATTATTTAGTTTTATACAATAAAGGAACAGATAAATTTGAACTATATAAGAGAAATATTGGCGAAACGATTTGGGAAAAGAAATCTTCTATTCATGATATATCATCATCTTCGTTATATTCATCTTCGTTATATTCAACGTATTACTATTTTAATGTGGTACTGCATGAAAAAACAGTTGCTATTTCAAGTGTAATTGAAAATGATAATGATTATATTTATGTATATAATTTTACAGACAATGGTGATACAATTTCGGGATTAGATGTTCCTATTAATAAAATAGAAGTACAAGATAACCTTAAAAAACTATTATTGAATGATACACATATTACATATATTTTAAGAAAAGGTGATGGTAAGAGTATCATTAATACTATATACACAATTAAAAAAGAGACAATATCATCAGAAAGTAAATCAATTCAATTGAAATTTGATGAAACAATTGCAACGAGTTCGGATTATTCAAAAGATGATTTTAAACTATATTATGATGGTGAAATACAAACCATAAGTGATATAAATATTGATAATGATTCAATAAATGTTTTACCTGCAACACCTGGTGAATGGGAAATAGAAAAAGTATCTGTATCATATATTGATCCAAGTAATAATGAAAGTAGAAGATTGAAAGATTTGTGTGGAAATACAATTGATTCATTTACTGCCGAACTAGTCAAACCAGAATTTCAAAGCATGGGAATAGATACATCTCAAAATTTAGTTGTTACATTCAATGAAGCGATTAAATGTAAATCTATTGATTTAAATTCTTTTACATTGGCTAGAAATAATGATGATGCTGATGGAGAAGTAGTAAATTCAATAAGAGAGATACAATTATCTGGTAATAAAATGACAATTTTTCCAACAGATATACCTCTTTATAATAAACGTTTGAAATTTGATTATATTGTTCCAACAGACATATCAAATCAATTATTGGATTTGGCTAACAATCAATTACCTGCATTTGAATCAGAAATCTCTACATTGTCTCCTATTCCTGGAATACCAACAAAAAAGACGGATACTACAAAGGTAATAGAATTACTTTTAAATGAGAATATAAAAGGAAATGCAAATGGGAATTCTAAATTGTATTTTTCAATTAAAACAGATGGTTCTGCAAATAATATTAATAGTTTTAGTTTGGTAAATAACAAATTGACATTTCTCATGGAAGATGAACTAGATGAAAAAACAACAGAAATTGTATATACTGATCCTGGTAAAGGAGTTGATGGTAGATTAATAAGTTTGAATAATGTGCCGGTTACCGGGTTTTCAGCTACTCTCGATTTGGTTTCACCGGCAATTTCTGGAGTAACAGTTGATGAGAGTGGGAATGTAGTATTAACATTCACAAAAGATTTGACAACAGCTGAAGATATTTTAGATTATGATAGTTTTTCATTGAAAAAAAATTCAGAGGTTGTGCCAATAAATACTGGAAGAATTGTCGGAAACACAATTATATTAGAACCTCCAACGGGTAAAAAAATTACAGGAGATAAGGGAATAGACATTGTGTATAAAGAAAAGACAAACAAAAAAGTTGCAGATTCATTTGGAAATACATTTGATAATATCGATTTTTTTACGGGTGCAGATGAAGAATCTGTAGGTATAAGTGAAGCAGATTTGAATAACACAATAGATCAGGTAAAAATTGAAGAAATTTCATCAGTAAATACTGGTAATGTAGATATACCTATAAGTTATGAATTAAGCACTGAAGACGCACCATCATTAATTACTGTTAGTGATGTAAATGATAATCCAAGAAAAAAACGAAAACGTCGGCGTGAATATATAAAACGTATTCGCAGAAAGATTAAAATATCTGATAAAACATTTACGGGTTCATTGGGAGCATTATCATTTGACAAAGCTTTGCTGCCATTTTCTATTAATGTCGATAAATATATTAGAAGTAAAGTAAAAACATTCGGTAAAAATGTAAATATTAATGCATCACAATTAAATACAAAAGAAACATTTCATAGTGACATAGAAACAAATGATACATTCACATATACACATCACGATAATAAAGTTTATACGTTTACACAATTAGATGATAAAGTAACAATTAATCCACCTTTACCTAGTATTACTGATGATAGTGGTAATGTATTAAGAAATGTTACTGAGCGTGTGGCAGGTGATATTATTTATTTGGATGCTATTGTAAATGGTAAAAAAAGACGTACACAATTTATTTTTGGTAGTGTAATTGCCAATGATATAGATGTAGAAAAACCTTCTTTGGTTCCGGGTTCTATGGAAAAAACGTATCAAATAGGTAAAGTAGTTTCAGGTACAAGAACCTCAATTGGTATCCAACCAGATAAAACCGTGTATGCCTGGGGTGCAAATGACAGTAAAATCATGGATAATATACCATCGTCATTAAGTAATATAGAAAATGTTTTCATGAATGATGATGTTGCGATATTTTTGAAAAGTGATAAAACGATAGTGGGACATGGAAATTCAGATAGTGGTATATTAGGACAAAACTTTGCTAATTATGGTTCAAGTATTACAGATGTAAGCAATGTTTATTTAAATACGAGTGCTATTGCTGTATTGGATACTAGTAAAAATGTAAAAATATGGGGTGGTGATGAAACGACAGTGATAGATATAAGCAATGTGGAAGAAATTGCTGTAAATAGTATGTCATTTCTTTTAAAGAAGAGTGATAGTACATTGGTAGAAATAAATAGTGTTACTATAACAACAACTATTCCTACAGATGTGTCCAATGTAAAAAATATTTATCCTGGTGGTCTAAGTGGTTTTGCAGTCACTTTAAACGATGATACAGTTGAATATTGGAGCGCAATTAACCAAACAGCTTACAATAATATTAAATCACAATTGGTAAATGTAACTGATATAGTTTCAAATACCAAAGGATTTGTAGCTTTGACAAGTGATAATAAAGCGATTTCTTGGGGAGAAAGTGATTATATTTTAGGTACCATTGAAAATGTTGCGGATGTTGTTTCAACTGATTATGCGTTTGCAGCATTAAAAAGTGATGGAACTGTGATTACTTGGGGTAAAAATTCTAATGCGTCAATTGATATATCGGGTTCTTCAAGTGATATAAGTAATGTTAGTAAAATTTATGCTAATAGAGGTGCTTTTGCGGGGTTATTAAATGATGGAACAGTAAAAGTATGGGGAGATGAAACAGTTGGTGGTATTAGTGGTGATGTAGTTGATTTGTCAAATGTAACTGAAATTTATGCAGTAAGTGATGCGTTTATGGCTTTGAAAGCGGATAATACGGTAGTTCCTTGGGGTTCATCTACAAAAGGAGGTGAAAATACTAATATAACTGGCGTTGTAATTGATCCAACTACTATACAACCAGCAACATCAAAATATAATTGGCATTTACGTCCAGAATCATTTAATGTATTGACTACTTTTGGTACTGTTTATAGTTGGGGTGCTAATGGAAATAAAGTGTTGAAAAATGAATTATTGAATAGTACTCTTACTTTCCTGGTAGATGAAGAACTTAAAGACAATAATTATTCAGCATCAACAACAAGTATTGTAGTAGAAGATGAAACGATTGATCCAGTACCAGTAATAACAAGCATAACAATTGATGTGTCGAAAGTTACACTAGAAATTGATAGAGGATTATCATCTTTGAATAATATTAGTTTAACATATACATCTGAAACTGGTACAAATCCATTTGTAGATTTGGGTGATAATTCCATGAATGATATTAATATTGTTGGAGACTTTATGTTACCGGGTAATCTTTTAACTGCTACAACTATAAGCAATGAAATATTTGTTACTGCAAGTAAACCAGTTAAAGATATTACCTACTCTGGACTAAATTTAACTTTAAAAACAGATGGTATAGTTAATCCTATAACGGCAGTTGATGTAAGTAATGGTAAGTTGCATTTAACTGCAACAAACAATGTAGATACATCATATAACATCCTTTATTATTTTGAAGATACAAATAAGATTATGGATATTTATGATGTTGCATTTAATTCAAGTACTGTAATTGTAGATAGTGAAAAACCAGAATTTATTACATTGGATTATAACAAATCGGTTGTAACAGAACAATATGGTGTTACTACAACGACTACAAATAAATATTCACCTAGTGATACTATTATATCAAGTCATTCAACACCTGAAATAGGTAGAACTATGTCTAGTAATGAAAAATGGTTGGCAATAGGATCTAGATTAGAAAATAGTTCCAATGGTACTGTGTTTTTATATGAATTAAGTGGAAATACTTGGGAAAGTAAGAGTCAGTTACAGAAATCAGTAAGTAGAGAATTTGGACGGTCGTTAGCAATCAGTGGTTCATCGTTATATATAGTTGATTGTTCGGGTTCAACAGATAAATATTCTTTTTATGTTTATGATCTAGTAAATAATGTATGGACAGATAAAGAAAGAATAGTGTTACCAAACCCGTCTACTACATCAGCGGTTATAAATTTGGATGTTCATGAAGACAAAATAGTTGTTGGACAATATTATAGTGATAATGGCGCTAAGATTAATGTTTGGTTTTATGTTAGGGAGTTAGATAATATAAAACTAAAACAGTCATTTGTTGTTGATGTAAATACCAGTGGTGGACTGCAAGAATTTACAGTAAAAGTAAATAATAATTATTTGGCATTCACTAGTAAAAATGATAATAAGGTGTTTCTTTATAAATTTAATCCAAATAACACTTGGGAATTAATAAAAACATTAACTGGTTCCAATGGTTTTGGTACGGATATTGCTTTACAAAATAACTTTCTATTGGTTAGTAATACTCCACAATCATCAAGTGATGCTGTAAAACTTTATGAAATTTTTTCGAATGATGTTGTTAGTGAAAAACAATCATTGACGTGGGATACGGCTAAAATAAGTGACCATACTGGATTTGGTTCACAATTATACATTGATGAAGATATAATTCTAATTGCTTCTAAGCAGACATATGAAACTCAATCTGGGGTAATACATATATATAATTATAATAGTTCAAATGGAGATTATATATTATCAGATGATTTATTGGCAGGTTCATCTGCAATGACACCATTAGATATATTGTATAATAAAAATAACAAAGAAATTATAGTTAGTAGCACTCAAAAAAATATAGAACAATATAATTATTCATCTACTACAACTGATATATCAAATCAATTATTATTAGAGTTTACTGAGCCAATAAGTGCTCCGGCAGACATAAGTAATAACATTAGAGTTATGTATGGAAATACACCATATACATTAACATCAGCTGTTGTGAAAGATAATACTTTGATCGTAGAAACAGTTGAAGATATAAGTAGTTCTACTGTGATTTTTGTTAATTATCCAAAATATCCATCAGAAAGTAAGATTATTGATTTGTATGGTAATGAAGTCGTTCCTTTTGTTTTTGGAAGTACTCAAACTGATTTCACGGGACCTGTATTTGTTAGCAAAACAGTAGATGATAAGGTATTAAAATTAAGATTCGATGAAAAATTGAATGATATTTCGTATAATGTAAGTGATTTGTCATTTAATTTACGTGATGACCTAGGTTCATTATCTATTGTAGATATTAGTGTGGTTTCAATAGGAAACGACATGAATGAAATGCAATTAACTATGAATAGAACAATAACTGATGTTAGTGATATTGACTTGTCATATAATAGATACAGTGAAGATGTATCCAAAAATATTTGTGATGTTTACAATAATTTTGCAGATACATTTGATATTGTTAGAACAAATCCAATTATTTTGCCACAATTTCAATCATTTACATTGGATGCAGATGAAGACAATTTGATATTGAATTTGAATAAAGAAATTATTGGAACTAAGGTTGACCACTCTTATAATAATTTAGATTATGAATTGAAGGTAAATGGTGTTCAAAAGACATTTACTGACACAAGTATAGATATATCTGGAAATCAAATTATATTACCCGGTGTGGACGATATTGAAAATCAAAATATTGAATTCCATTACAAAAAGACAGGTGATATTGCTCGTGATTTCATTGATGGTTACGGTAATATTTTAGATGATGTATCTGGTACATTTTTAAATAGACCACCATATGTTGTATCTAGTGAATTACATGCTACTAATGTAATGAAATTTAATGTAACGTTTAATGAACCGATTAATCAACCCGTTTACAGTGTAGAGCCGTTTTTACTGAGTTATAATGCTTCATCCATTGATGTTTCATCGATAGAAATATCTGGAAATACAGTGATAATTGAAAGTTCTGGTGTTCAATTAGAATTGTTAAATAGAATTAAGTTGTCTTATCAGTTACAAAGTGGTGTGGATATTAGTAAGAATATTTTCAATCAAAATAATATACCATTACAATCAGGAGTATTAAAAGAAGCAGAATTAGGTGATCAAATTCCACCTGACGTGTCATTAAATGATGTTAGTTTAATAGATGGTAAGTTACATATACCATTTAGTGAAGCTTTGATGGAGAAATCTACATTACGTAAAGAGAATTACACTATTACATTATTTAAAGAATCATCTAGTATTACAAGTATTGATATTAGTGGTATAAGTAATGAGATATTGGTATTAGGAGCTGCAGAACCAATTATTGATTTAAGGTCGGTGGTGTTAACTTATACTCGATCTCATGTTTTATCACAAGACTTGACAGATATGAATTACAATCGTGTTCCTGATTATACATATGTAGGTAGTACAGATGTAACTGCTCCGACGGTATCATCACAATCTTTAGATCAAAGTGGTAATTTAGTGATAACATTTAATGAAGACATGAGACCATTGTCATTGGTAGGAACAGAAAATATTAATGGAAGTGAATTTTTATTAAAGATATCGCAACAAGAAGTATCTTTAAGTAAAATTACAATAGATAATACTACAATGACAGTAGAAACGCCAGCAAATATAACAGATTTGAGTTCTGTTTGGTTTGAATATACTAGAAATACATCATTAAAACGCATAAGAAATATGACTGGTATTGCATCATCATCATTTGACGTTCGTCCATATTGGGAAGAGCCTGCGGTACCACCAACAATATCAGATTATGCTTTGGATGCATCTGGTAATTTGGAGATGATAACAAGTGAAAAGATAATAGTATTTAATGAAGTAAATAAAACATTTTTTGGATTAAAAATTTATGGTCTTACTAGGACAATAGATGATGTGGTAGTAACAGATAGTAAAATTATTTTGAAACCACAAACACCTATTTTGGATTTAAGTTCTGTAAGTGTATCATATACACCACCTCCACAGAATGTTATTAATGGTGCAATAGCAGATATAATGGGTAATAAGATGGTAGCAATTGATAATTATCAGTTATATGTGGATAATACATCACCAGAATATGATAATAGAATATCATTGGATGCTAGTAAAAATATTGTATTAGGTTTTACAGAAGATATAGCTCCAATTGATATTTATAGTACTGGTAATTTTACATTGACACGTTCAACATTTGCGGTAGATGTATCATCTATAGATGTATCTGGTTCAGATGTTATATTAACGCCAGTAACTCAAATAGAAGATATAAGTTCTGTATTTATTAGTTATGAAAATATTGGAGGTAGTGTGGCCTTGGTAGATAAAGGGTCCAATGCTGTTGGTACATTTGAAGTTCAAGTTCATGATATGAATCCACCGTCATTTGTTAATTATTCGCTTGATAACGGAAATGTTGTTATTAACTTGGACCAAACAATTATACCATCAAATGATCATAGTAAATTGGATTTTGTATTGCGATTATCGAAGGATCCTGTTGTAATTAATGATATATCCTTAAATGGAAATAAAATTACTTTGTACAATGATTCTATTGTTACGGATTTAAGTGCTGTTTCTGTTAAATATACTAAATTTACAACAGTAGATTCTAATGATCCTGAAGCACATAAGCGAAGAAGTTTCATGAATATTGTTGGTCAAACACTTGAATGGCCGGAGTATGGTATAGCACATAGTACAGATACAACGCCACCACAATTTTTATCTCCTCAGTTGGCTATAAATGGTGATTTAATTTTGTCTTTTAATAAAAATTTGGCAGCGAAATCCACATATGTAACTACAGCATTTTCATTGAATGTTGCTGGCGAAGATTTTGATGTTGATAGTTTAACCGTATCTGGAAGTACAATATTATTAAAACCAGAAAAGACAATTTTAGATATTAGTAGTGTATTTATAGAATATAATAATAAACTACCCCAGGAAGGTGGGTTGCAATCTAATCAAAAGATAACCGATATCATAGGTAATCAATTGGTGATGACATCATATCGTGTATTTTCTGATGATGATGGAGTCCCAACTTTGAAACAACCATTGTCATCTGCATTATCTTTGGATGCAAGTGGTAATTTACTTGTTGAATTCAGTGAAAATTTGTTAGAGAAACCAACATACAATAAAGCAGATTATATTGTTAAAACAGCAGGTGAACAACAAGATATATCAAGTGTATCTGTCACAGATAATGTTTTAAAATTAACAATGCAGTCACCTATTATAGATATAAGTTCGGTGGCATTTAAGTATAATCAGCATTCGGCAAATGATAGACAAATTACAGATATTGTTGGTAATAAATTTGGTATGGATAATGAGTTATATGTCTATACTTCAGATGTAACATTTGCACCTGTTCAATTAAATAAGCAAGAATCTGGTGATAATATTATTATTGAGATGAATGAAAATATTTTTGTAAAATCAAATTATTCTAAGGATCATTTTGAATTACAAGCATTTAGAAATGTTGTCGAGATTGAAAATGTTACCTTTAGTGGTAATTTAATATATATTAAACCAAAGGTAGCAATTGAAAGCATTTATTCAGTAATAGTAAAATACAATGTTCCTTCTGATAATAATGCACGATTAAAAAATATTGTAGGAAATTTAATACAAGAAGATTTTACATTAATTGGTGCAGTAGATAATACTGTACCCACATTTACATCAGGTGAAATAATTAGTGCGGGTAATGATACAGGAAAAATAAGATTAACATTCAGTGAGGCAATAGGAAAGAAACCAAATTATGTTGGAACAGATTTTAGATTAAAATTATCTGGTGTTTTACATGATATTTCAAATATTAGTGTAGATGGTTCTGGTAGATTAATTTTACAAGCATTTTCTAGTGGTTCTCCAGTAATTATACCATCAGCAAATATCAATGCAGTGCATTTAACTTATATTAAGAATAATGATCCATTAACAAATTTAACAGATGTTGTTGGTAATTCAGTAGAATCATTTATTTATCGTCCAGGAGCAGGTGATAATGTAAATCCAGAATTCCAGAGTGGTGAATTAGATGCTAGTAAAAATTTAGTATTAACTTTTTCGGAAGTTTTGGGTGATTTAAATTATTCAACGAGAAATTTTGAATTGCGTGTTTTGGGTTATAATAAAGGAATTACAGATATTGATGTTAATGTTGATAAATTAATAATTAAATCATTAGACGAAGATAACAATAACAATAGTAATATTATTGATATTAGTTCTGTATACATAAAATATGAAAATGATGATGCTGAGAATATAATTAATGTTGTTGATGTAGTTGGTAATGAATTGTTATCTTTTACTCATTTGTTTCATAATGATAATATTAAGCCGGTATTTGTTTCACCTATTACAATAGATGCTTCAAATAATATTATATTGACATTTGATGATGTTATTGCCGAACAAACAGGTGTATATAAAGTGGCTGATTTTGAACTAAGGGTGTATGATGATGACACACAAGATATTTCATCAGGGTCTTTGACACAAGTAACAGTAGATAATGTAGACCCAAAGAAGATTAATGTTAAGTATTCCGGTACTGTAATATCAGATATTAATAATATTGAAATTAAATATACAAAATCTGATACAGCTGAGCATAACTTAGTTGATTATGGTAATAACGCAGTAGATACATTCATGTTTAGTGGTGATAAATTTAGTGTTACTGATGCACCAGAGTTTGTAACGGCAAGATTAAATAATAGTAATTATTTTGAGATTGTATTAGATAAATACGTTAAAGACCAAGATTATTCTGGTACTCTATTTGATTTTAAATCGGCTGGTATTCAGCAAACAATTAATAGTGTAACAGTATCTCAATCGGGAAGTCAAGGGATAGTTACATTCAATACAGCAACTACAATATCTGATATTAGCAGTGTAAACTTTTTATACACCCCAAGTAATGATGAAAATAAAGATATTAGAGATTTGCAAAATAGGTTATTGGCATCATTTAGATACAGAGGCATGATTGATGATACAGCACCAATTGCACAATCGCTTGATGTTGTTAATGGAAAATTAGAAATATCATTTGATGAAAATTTGGCTTCTGGAACAATATTTCAAAATGCATTCTTTACATTAACAGAATATGGTATAGAACGTACAATATCTAATATAGATACATCGAATAATAAATTGATAATCACGACAACTCCTACATTGACATTAAAAGCCGGTATATTCATTGGTTATGTTTATACAGAAAATCCTAATATTAACTTTCAAATTAGAGATTTACAAGGAAATGCATCAAATCCTTTTACTTTACAAGGAACATTAAATGATACAACAATTCCAGATTTATCTGGTTCAGGTGTATCTGTAGATAATAACGATATTAATTTGATATTCGATGAAGATATTGCTGATATGGTATATGATTTATCTAATTTAATGCAAATTAAAATATCTGGTGTGCCAAAAACGGTAGTTAGTCAAGACGTATCAGCAAATAAATTAATTATTGATGTTGGTGAAAATGTAACTGATGTAAGTTCTATTAAATTAGTATATAATAAGGATATATCTGGTGTGAATAATGATGATAAATTACGTGATGTTGTTGGTAAATTGGTTGATTCATTTATTATTGATCCTAATGACAATAGTATACCTAATGTTGTTAGTAATGATTGTGATATATCAAATGGAAATTTCAGGTTATCGTTTGATAAAGCAATCGTAGATAAAGATTCATATGATATTAGTAATTTCAGTATGAGATTGTACAAAATTCCAGTGACTATTAACAGTTTGGATATAAGTTTGGACAAGGTTATATTAGTTACAACAGAAACTGTATTATATAAAGAATCTGTATCAGTAACATATACACCAAAAGAAACCTTAAATAATGTAGCTAATTTTGCAAAGAACCTTAGTGATATACCTGGTAATTTTGTAAATACATTTGTATTTGAAGGTTCAAGTGATAATACAAGACCAACTGTTAATACAATGGCATTAGTGAATGGTAATATGGAATTTACAATGAGTGAAAACATGATATCAAGAGATTTGAGATTGTCTGATTATAATTTGAAAATTTATAAAGATAGTGTTGATATTTCATCAATACTTATATCAAATCAAAAAGTAACAGTTATACCAACTGAAAGTGTGGTAGATTATTCATCGGTTATATTTAGTTATGGAATAAATAATACATTAACAAATGAAGAGAAAGAGAGACAATTGATTGATATTGCTGGAAATTATGCAGATATAGATTTTATAGCTTCTAATGATACATCAGTTCCATTGCAAACTGGATATGCTGTGGATGCATCTAAAAATTTGCGAATTCAATATAGTAAAAGCTTGGCTGATAGGTCAACGTATGATAAAGATAATTTTGAAATTAAATTATTTCAAGAAAAGGTTGATATTAATAGTATTGATATATCTGACAATACAATAATATTTGATTTATCTGAAGATATTTTGGATATTAGTTCCGTGATGATTAATTATACTAAAAACATAACATCAAATAAAAATATTTGTGATAAAATTGGAAATCGTTTGTCAAATTACAATATACCTGTTTCAATTGATTTAACATTACCAAAAGAAGATAAAGATACAATTCGGTTAGATAACAGTGGTTCGGTTTTAATAGACTTTGATAAAGCGTTATTTTTACGCTCAACATTTGACATTAATACAATTAAATTGAATATTTCGAAATCACAGGTTGATTTAAGTGCTGTGGAAATTAGTGGTGTAACTTTAAAAATAATTCCTGTAGTACCAGTATTGGATATTAGCCAGGTTGAATTGAATTATCAACAAAATGCGATATCAAATAAAAATTTAATGGATGTATTGGGTAATAAAGTTGCTACCTTTGGAGAATCGATAATTGTTTATACTGAAGACCCAGCAGTAAAACCGTCATTATTGGATCAGCAAATTAGTTTGGATGGCAATAGAAAAATTAATATTAAATTCAGTGAAAAATTAGCGAATAGACCATTGTCTACCAGTGATTTTGAATTGCAGGTTCATGGATTTGAAAGAACGATAGCTTCTTTGGATATATCTAATGATACAGTAGTTGTAGAGTCATCTGTTGATATCGTTGAATTGAATGCAATTGCTTTATCTTATATACCTGGTGAAGATGATAAACGTATTGTGGATATACCAGGTCATGCAGCAAATAGATTTAATTATTCTGCTTCAAGTGATACAACAAGTTTGGATATATCATCAGCGTCTTTAGATCAAAGTGGCAATTTATTGATAACTGCGAATAAAAATATATTTATTCATGAAGATTATGATAATAGTAATCTTGCATTAAAGGTTTTTGGATTATCTAGAGATATTAGTTCAGTAATTACGTCAACAAATGTGATTACTGTTGTTCCTGTAGTTCCAATAGATGATATTGATTCATTTGAAATTACAGTCACAGATAAGGCTGATAAGAAACAAAATATTGTAGATGTAGCTGGTAACAAGATGCAACCTGGTACATTTAGAATTAATACTAATTTGAATCCACCTTTGGTATCATCAATATCAGTAGCGAATAATAATGCTGAAGTTGTATTTAATCAAAAATTAGCACCTTTAACAACATATAAAAAGGACGATTTTAGTTTGAAATTATCCGGTACAGAAGTAGCAATAGCATCTATAGATGTTAGTATGAATAAAATCATAGTTACACCAAGTAATGAACAAATAACTGATGTCAGTGCTGTTCAAGTAACATATAGTAGAAATATTGGCATTGTTTCGCAAAGAGTTGTAAGTATTATAGGTGTGGAATTGGGTAGTTTTACAAAGAAAGGAGATGAAGATGATGAAACCTCGTCACAATTTGTATCTGCATCTTTGGTTGGTAATGTATTTATTTTAACAATGAATGAAAAGATAGCCGATAAGGATTATGATAAGGCAAATTTTGATTTGAAGAAATCTGGTGTTAGATTGGATATTGCAAGTATTATAATTGATAACAATATGGTTAAGATAACACCATCAGGGGAAACAATTACTGATTTAAGTTCGGTTAAATTTGATTATACTCCTGGTGGGGATTATAATAAGAACATTGTTGATATTGTGGGAAATTCCATGGCCTCTTTTACATATTTGGGAGATCCTAATCCAAACGCTCCAGCTATGCAAACAATAGCATTGGATGATGGAAATATTAAGATTACATTTGATAAAACGGTAGTGAATAAAACTACATATAATAATAATAATTTCACAATAATCAGTAATGGTAAGAATTTATCTGTAATAGATATAGTTTCTAATGGATTGGATGTTGTATTGGATATTTCAGGTACAATAAGTAATATTAATACAGCTACAATTATTTATGAACCTACGGATATAGTTGCGGATAATTTGGTAGATTTAATAGGTAATGAGGTTGTTGAATTCTCAAAAGAAGCTGTAGCGAGTATTGAAACTATGGGTGTATCACCGGGACAAATTAATAGTAAGGTATCTAATTTGTTTTCTGATGTACCAAAACAAGAAACATATGTGTTAACAGATGTGACACAGGGAGTAAAAGAACCGTCATCTGGCGAAGAAGATACAAATGAAAAGAAAAGTAAGCGTACAAAGAATTTTATTAAATCTATATTAAACAAGGTTACAAGTGTAGATGTTGAGTATAATCCAAAGGCAGGTAAATTAGTAGTAAGTAAAGAATTGTTGGCATTCCCTGCTGAGGTGGAACAATATGTAGAAAAATCTGTTAGAATTTATGGAGAAGGTTCAAATGTAAATACCGAATCTATAGAATACGAAGAAACTGTTTATGTACCTTTGGAATTAAATGAACAGGTAGTATTTAGATTTTTTCAAGTGGATTATACATTTACACAAAAAGCAACAACTGTACAAGTAGACCCACCTTTAGATGGCAAATCAGTTTATAATATAGGTGATAGTATATTAATAAAAGAAACGGCATTCATATTTTCATCTCTTGGTGTAACAAGAGTTCCAGATTATTTGGTGGTTCATATTCCAACATTATTTGATATATCTGGAGGAACTAAGGTATTGAAAATAAGCGAAGATGTCTTAAGTGATACGGCTTTTTATAATTTCAGACATCAATTTTCTGCTGGTTCTGTTTCAACTGGTAATGTATCAGCAAAATTATTATCGGAAAATTTATTCTATATGGATGAAATAGAAGTATATAATGTGGAATTGAGTGGTAATAAGATTTATTTAAATGATCTTGAACAACCGACAATTCAATTGAATTCAAATTCAAGGTATAAATTCGATGTAAGTCATGATAGTATGACACAAAAAGAATTGTTATTTACAACAGTAAGTGATGGAAAACATACAAATAATGCTGTTGATGATATATCTAAAAATGTATTTGCACGTGGATTACCTGGTGATGATAACTCAAATATATTATTAATAACGAATGATCATTTGCCAAATAGATTCCATTATTATGTTAAAGACATATCAAATGCTGGTGGTGATATCGATATGTTTAATGAAAGGCCGTTATTTTTACGTTCAAGTGATGCGTCAAAGAATAGTTTAATTACGGCGTTACATAATGATTTGTGTGTTGAAGGTCAATCACAAATTAAACATAATGCAATTCATTCAAAGGTAAAGAAATTAGGTGGTGAATATAATGGTGCAATTACAGCTGATACTGGTCATAGTTTAGGTGAAGTATTTTTGAGATATATATCTACACATTTAACAGGTCATCCATTAGGACAGATTATAATAAAGAATGATTTGTCATTTAAAGAAAAGATAGATGGACAAGGCGTAGGAACATCAAATGTGGCTGAAACATTGATTAATCAATTGGTATCGGATTTAAGTGAAAATGGAATAGGTGGTAGGAAAGATATACTACATACAATATTTGAGCAAATGGTATTTAAACGTATAGAGCGTTTTGGAGTAAATGACAGTGAAAAGGTTGGATTACCGTTTGTAAAGAATGATAAGATTGTTTTGTATATTGATATGAAAGCATCACTATTACCAGATACAGTATCAAATGAGCAAATGCAGGCAATAGTTTCACAGATATTCCCTGTTGAAAAATACAATTATATGGATTATCAAAATGGTGCTATATTTGACGGTGGTATTTGGAAAATAGAATTAGTACTATCATAATTTTAAAATAATAAATGTTATAAATATTTATTATTAACTTGGTAAATTTAGTAAATAAATAATATTTTTATTATGTATATGTCGGTACAAGAACAAGTATTTCAATCAAATGGTACGTTACATACGTTAGCTTTAACATTTGATACAACTTTAAATAATAATGATTTATCAGTAGGTGACTTCATGATAAAGGAGGGTAATCAAGTAATTGATATATCTAGTGTAGACATTTCAAATACTAAATTAACATTTACTTTGAAATCAACCTTAGATACAGTCAATTCTGTAGTTATTTATAGTAAAAATATTCGTGAGCCAACAAAATTATTAAAAACAACCGGAAAGGTTGAAATAGAAAATTTTTCGTTTCCTTCTAGTAAATTTGAATTATCCGCCAGGCAGCCATTGGGATTATCTCATTTGGATACTTCGGGTTCAGATTATAGATTTATCCTTAATTTTAATGGGAAACTAAAAAATGGAATTGATGTTTCTAGTAATGATTTTAAGGTCTTTTCAAATAAGGTAGAAAAAACAGTCAGCCTGGTGGAAATTTCAAATAATAACCTAATGATTACTTCACAAACAGGAACTAATGATGTAAATACATTGGATATTAGATATACATTAAATTCAGATATATCACATAACATGATAGATTTAAATGATAAAACAATAAATGCTTTCAGTTTTCCATTTGATTCTGTAGTTTCTGGATTTTATTTAAATGATGGAGAATTAAAAATAGTTTATGAAAATCAATTGGATAATACCATTGTACCTGATAAAAATGATTTTGTTTTGAAACAGGTAAATGATGTTATTGATATAAGTAGTGTAACAATTGATAATGGAGATTTGAAAATCATTCCAAGTACTACAATTGAAAATGTATTATCTTTAAAATTGAATTATGTAAGAGATAATTCAAATATATTAATAGATACTAAAGGTGTGTTTATACAGCCTGGTGAAAAAACTTCATCGTTAAATGAAATCAATGAAAAAATTATAGACTTGGATATTGTTTCAGTTCCCAGTTACATAAATAAATTACAATTTAAATTACAATCAAAGTTAAATCCGTCACAGACATTAAACAAAAATCATTATACTTTAAATGTTGATAATAGTAATGTTGATATTTCTTTTGTAGAAGTGTACAATGGTGATTTATTTGTAACTCCTGTTATAAATGTTCCACAAAATAGTGATGTATTTTTTAAGTATACACCACCTAGGAACAGAGCAGAACAATTGATATCAACCATGAATAAACGTTTTAAACAACTTCAATATCCTGATAATTTGGGGTCATCTTTATCATTAGATGGCAGTTATAATGTAGTTCTTACTTTTACTAATAATTTGCAGGCTAATTCAAATATTGACAAGGCAGATTTTATATTAAAAATTAATAATACTGTGGTGGATATTTCGAGTGTATCAATAGATACTAATAAAATAACAGCCATCTCTGTGGTAGGAATAGAAAGTGTAAATGATATAGATATTATATATAAATTACATCCAAATAAAGCACAACAAGTAAAAGACGCTCGGGGCCTGGTGATTAAATCTTTTGGAAGATCTGGATACGTAAATAAAATCTTATCTAATGCCAGTCAATATAATCATGGTATAACAAATGAAGATATGAGTTCTAGAGTTAACCTTGCGATACCTGATTATATTAGTAAAAATTCAAATAATAAATACGTTTTATCTAATATTGAACATGGTGTCAATAATACTGAAGTATTGATTAATGATGCAGGTAGTTTAAAAAGACGCAGAACAAATTTATATGTGAAAAAAGTATTGAAGAGATTGAAGCAAGTAAAAGGTGAATTTTCTACTAAGAGTGGTGATCTTACTATTAAAAAAGGGTTACTGAGCTTCCCATTAAATTTTAAGAAATATGTAAATAATGATGTTACGGTTTTTGATAGTGGTTCCCTTGTTAATACAGATAATTTATCCAGAGATGAAAGTTATTACACACCACTTGATAATGATGAATCGGTAACATATAAGATTAATAGTAAAAATTATACATTTACAAAAAAACCGGGAAAAACAATTATTATCCCATCACTTCAAAATATTTCTGAAATGGCTGATGGAGAAATATTAACATTAGCAACTGTTAAATTGATGTTTGGTTCGTTAATTGTGTCAAATAATCCAGATTCAGTAACTGTTCATCTTCCATTTGTGTTTGATGTATGTGGTAATATTACTATATTTGGCGAATTGGCAAAAACAGGAGATTTATATAATTACCAACATGAATTTACTGCTGGTGGTATTGGTGCAAATTTAACTGCATCTAAATTATCAAATGCTTTCTTTTATCAAGATGAAGTACAAAGAATAGTAGTTAGTCATGGTACAAATTTAGAAATGAATGGTTCATCAGCAAGAATTTTAGAACTATCAAGAGGTGTTAAATATAGATTCGATGTTTCAGATACAACTATGATAGGTTCATATTTGGCATTTAGCAGTACTCCTAATGGATTTCATAATAATGGAGTGGATTTATCAGGGATAGAATATCATGGTACGCCAGGTAACAAGGATGCTTATGTGTTAGTTACTATTGCTAATAATACACCATCATTAATATACTCTTATAATAGAAATGCCATTGGTAGTGGTCAATTTGGTAAAGGAAATAAGATTAATGTAATTGATAAAGTACCAATGTTTTATAGGGGTAGTCAAACAGATGTAGATAATTTAAAGGAATCTTTACATAAAGATTTGTGTGTTGATGGTGAAGCAGCTGTAAAACATGTAATAGACCCTTCATCATCAAAAGTTATGATGAGAGGAGAAGTAAAGTATAATTATGAGATTACTGAAGTTAATGGAAATTCATTGGGTGAAACATTATTAAGATATGTATCTACACATTTATCTGGTCATCCATTGGGTCAGGCAATAATTAAAAATGATGGTTCTTTCAAAAATAATGTAAACGGAAAACAGAATGAAGGTGGTGCTGATATAGCAAATGTTTTGATTAATACTATTGTTGGTAACATGGTTGAAAATGCTGATCACGCTATATCAAATAATGTTTTACAATCTTTGTTTGAGCAAATGACTGCTAGTGATATAACGAGATTTGGTGGTATTGATAATGTTAAAAGGTCATTACCGTTTGAACCAAATGATAAATTAATTTTATATATAACTATGAAAGCTAATTTATTTTCGGATGAAAATGTTGTAACAAGTAATGTACCAAACAATGCAGCAAAAATGAAAATAAGGGATGTATTTACACCAGATTTATATCCTTATTTGAATTATGTTGGAGATAGTGCTTTATTAAATGCGGGTACTTGGAAAATAGTCTTTACTTTATCATAAAATAAATAAATTTATAATTATAAACTTATTTATTTAGTTTAGCGTGCAAAAAATAATATATTAATTATGTATAATGAGTTCTGTGCATGATATTTCAAACATTATTGTAAATAACAATAATATTACGGTTGAATTTAAAAAAGGATTAAAACAGGGACAAATAAAAAAACAGGATTTTATTGTACATAAAAATGATATCGCAGTGGATATAAGCCAGGTAGCTATAAGTAGTGGTAAATTATCGATTGATATTAGTGGTACAATTTCATTAGGTGAATTAAAATTTATGTATAATAAAGATAAAAATGATCCTATAAAGCATTTGAGGGATGTTTCTGGTTTAAGATTAGCTTCTTTTGGATATCCACCAAGTCAATTTAAACCAATAATAACAGAAGTTTCTACTATGATATTAAATGGACAAGATGATAAGCAATTGATTTTAACTTTAAACACAGATATAAAAAATAATGTAAATCTAGTAGAAAATGATTTTACTGTCCATCAAAAAAATGTACAAAATACTGTCCTGGTTGCAGAAGCATCTAATAATAAATTATTAATAAATTTACAGAATTCAGTAACAGATATAGATGCTATATTATTAAAATATGATTTAAATAAAGATTTATCAGGTAGTATTTTAACTGACAATGATAAATACGTTTCTAGTTTTATTCATCCAAAAGATTTAAAATTGACAAATATGAAATCGGTTCGTGGTAATATACACCTTGAGTTTTCAAATAAATTAAAAAATAATGCGAATATTAAAAAAGAAGATTTTAAAATAAAAATTGATGGAGTGATTAAAAATATTGACAATGTAAAAATAGAAAATGGTAGGTTGGTTCTCCAGGGCAATGAAAGGATAGATTCGTTAGATAAAGTAGAGATAGAATATATTCAAGATGTATCGGAAAATACGTTGATTAAAAATGAAAGTGAATTGGTTATGAATAGCTTTACGAAAGATTCTATAGAATTCAAGAAAAGTACAGCGAAGGCAACAAAAGCCGAAATCATAGGTAGTAATTCGGTATTATTAACATTTAATAAATTTTTAAAGAGCAGTGGTCAATTACAAACAGATGATTTTGAGGTTAAATATGATAATAGTGGTGCAAATATAACTAGTGTTGATTTATCAAATGGCAAAGTTCGCATTGTAACAGATACAACAATGACTGATTTGGATAAATTAATGATTAAATATAATACAAATAATAGAGATGTGAACAGATTGAAAGATATGCAAAATGGTATAGTAGGCGATGTATCATTCCCTGATCGTTTAAGTATAGATGAGATGACAATAGATGGAACTCAGGTTAAAAAACTAAAAATAAAAATGAATAAGAAATTGGATAGTACAACTATAAGTAATTTCAGCGATTATAAATTTGTAGTGGATGGTTCTGTTAATACTATTCAATCAATGACAGTATCTGTTGATGGAGAATTGCATGTAATTGGTGATATATCTATGAATGATATAGAAAAGGTTTCTTTTGAATATATTGAAAGTAATGACCCATCAAAGCAAATCAAATCAAGGGATGGTGTATTTTTAAATTCTTTTTTAAGATCTGGATATCATTTTAAGACAAATATTGATAAGGCTAATATAGACAATGCTGGTATGGATGAAGATGAGTTGGAAGATAGATTGAATATTATTTTACCAAATGTAAAAAAAGATGTGTATAATTTGACAGATATAAATAATGGTATAAAGGCCGTTACAAATGATACAGAAGCAAAGAGAGCTAAAAGAAATAAATTATTTGCAAAAAAGGTTATGCAAAGAGTTAAATCTATTGATACATCACATGATTTAAGTGGGGGTAAAATTAGGGTTTTGAAGACATTGATGGCTTTTCCAAATGCGATAAACAATAGAATTAAAGACACGGTTGTACTTTATGATGCCTCTTCAAATATTAAAGTTACGGATATCAGCCAGGGGGAAACAGTTTATGTCCCCTTGATGGTTGGTGAATCATGTATTTTTGATTTATCTGGAATTGAAT
>CETH01025284.1_pt1 | contig 36078 bp, 35 predicted proteins | sample 361461 | NCBI WGS metagenome assembly CETH01 (sample SAMEA2622695, study PRJEB7988) | marine metagenome | isolation source: saline water (ENVO:00002010), including
AACTAGTGTCGAAAGGCGTGTGGGTTCGAATCCCTCCTCCCCCACCATTTACTACAATCTTTTACCAGACCATTCCAGTAATTTGTGACTAAATTACAAAAGCTTTTTCTTTAGTATGCTATAGTCACCTAAATCACTAAATATTAGGAGGGGTGAATAATGACAGATAAAATGGTCAATGGAATATTGTTTATAGTTGCAGGTCTCGGATCAATTGCTGCTTATATTATTTTAGGTGAGACAGGAATTCTAGATCAATCTCATACAGAAAAAATTGCAGCTTACACATTACTTACTATTCCCTTAGCTTTTATGATGACTAGGAACATTGAAAAAATAATTTCATAGATGCTGGATTACTAATAATGATTGTTGGTTTGTCTATGGGTCTTGTTTCAGATGCCATAAATAGCTCAGGAGCAACAGGTGCTGACTCGACTTTATTTGGAGATGCGATAGCATGGACGGGGTGGTCTTCCATGTATCTCGGAATATTCATAACAGGAATAGGATATCTGAGAACTAACCTTTTTCCTCAATGGCTATCGGCTTTATTATCAGTTACTTCTTTTGCAATGTTTGCTTTTCTTGCTGTCTTAAATGGGGAACAATTACTAAGTAATGGTGAGAACATTATCCCACCTCTATGGATGATTAATAGTGTGGTTCTAGTAATATTAGGTATATTTACTATGAGAAGGTCCGACTGAGTTATAGATTCATTTAAATAATATAACTAAAAGATTGGGATATTAAAATTGAGGTTGGGGAATTTATTCCCCAACCCCGTGCATTAAGAGTAATAATTTCAGGAAGCTTACTGCGAATAAATTTACTAAAAAATACTAGTCTTAATACGACTGATACATAAATTAAATAGTTTGACTATTTATCCAAGCCCATTCTTTTCAATTTCTGCAAGTTCTTTCTTGCCGATTATCCTGAAAACCTTGGATGTTGGGTCTTCAGCAGCAACACCTTGAACAGCTTTCCTTCCGTTTTTCAAAGTAATCACTTTCGGATTAGCTATCTCTACTGTTTTTCTTAATTTAACACTGTATGCTGTTAGTTTCATAATAAAAACTCCTAAAATTGATTAAATAAGAATGGGAATCATTCTCATTTTTTATAAATTATCATTACTGAAATATTTTTGTCAACAGGTATTAATGTATAATATTCTTCCTTTATTTATTATAAAATTGAATTAGAGTCGTACTAGGCGGGGAGTTAGCGGTGCCCTGAACCCGTAATCCGCTCCAACGGGGCTTAATTCCAATCGGAGGACTTTGGTAAGTATCCACTACTTGTAATTAAAATGTTGAAAGTTGGGTCCTGCGCGGCAAGAGCTTGTGAATCCCGTCAGGTTCGGAAGAAAGCAGCGGTAAGCGATGACTCTTGGGTGCCGTAGGGAAGCCTGACTTGAGTTCTAATTATAGGATATGTTGTTTGCTATCGTTCGATGTGAGGTGTACGGCTCGTTTTAATAATTGGTTTGTAATTTATGAATAATCATTTAAATCCTAAAAAAAGCCTTGGTCAACATTTTCTTTATGATCAAAATATAATAAATAAAATAATCAGTGCAGCAGATATAGCTCAGAGTGACAATATATTAGAAATTGGGTCTGGTAGGGGACATCTTACTGAAGCTTTAATGAATACGGGCGCCCAGATCACTTCATTAGAAATAGATGATGATTTGTATAATTATGGTTTGCAACGATTTAACGATGCTACTAATGTTCAAATTTTACACCTAGATGCGATTGATTTTGATTCTGCAGATTTCTTTAATAAACCTTTTAAATTGATTGCTAATCTACCTTATAACGTAGCTTCACGCCTATTGAGGAAGTTTTTATTTTCAGATCCGCACCCTGATCTTTCTATTGTTATGTTGCAGAGAGAAGTGGCTAAAAATATAGTCTCAAATCCTAATAAAATGAATATACTGAGTTCTACATTTCAAACTATTACGGAAACTGAATTATTATTTAACGTTAAACCCACATCTTTTATTCCTCCCCCCAAAGTTTATTCTTCTGTTGTAAAACTTAAATTTAAAGATAATCCATTGCTCGAAAAATCTGATCTAGATGATTTTTTTAAATTTGTGTTAGCAGCATTCGCTGCTCCAAGGAAACAAATCAAAAATTCACTTTCTTTAGGCTTAAAAATGGACTCTGACGTTGTTGAAAAAATACTAAATAACATTGATATATTAGCAACTAGACGTCCGCAAACTTTTTCAATTTTTGAATGGAAGCTTTTATTTGATTCATTTAAAGGTAAGGTAATTTAAGATTTTAATGCTTACTTCTAATTCATATGCAAAAATTAATCTTTCATTGGAATTGTTAAATAAACGTGACGATGGGTTTCACAATATTTCATCTATCATGCAAACGATATCATTAAACGATATCATTTCAGTATCTTTATCTGATCAAATGTTAATAGATTCGAATACTGATTCAATACCTTTGGAAACTAACTTAGTTTATGTAGCTGCTCAAAAAATGAAGGAAAAATTTAATATTGATCAAAATGCTCATATTAAATTAACAAAAAATATTCCTATGTCTTCTGGTTTAGGTGGAGGTAGCAGTAACGCAGCAACAGTTATTAATTTATTAAAAGAATTATGGGATATTAAATGCTCAGATCAAGAGTTACTAGATTTGGCATCCAGTATTGGGTCAGATGTACCATTCTTTTTAAATGGAGGTACTGCTTTTGTATCTGGTAGAGGTGAAATCATAAATCAACTTCCTGATGTTCAAAAATTTAACTTGATCCTTATAACCTTTAAGGACTTTATAAAAGATAAAACGGCTACTATGTATTCGAATATACAATTTGAACATTTTACGTCTGGAGTAATCACTTCAAATCTCAAAGATAAAATAATAACTGGAAAGATATTAAATAATGAAGATTTATTTAATGTCTTTGATTTGATAGTTCCAAACTATATTCCTAATCTTAAGAATATTATAAAAACTCTTAAGAATTTAAATTTTGAGAAATTCCATCTGGCAGGTAGTGGACCCAGTTTATTTTTTATAATTCACGATTTGGAAAAAGCTGAATATGTTCAAAAAGAATTAATAAATATTGATTATTTAGATTCATTTGTAATCCAATCTCATAATCAATCAGTGAGATAAAAATGTTAGATTTAGTTATTGCAGGTGCTGCGTCAGGGCTTTTATTTGGCTCATTCTTTATCACTTTTACTTGCCTTTTGATATTCTTTCTTTATAAAGATGGAAATCCTGTGATTAAGAAAATGTTGGAGTCTTCAACTCCTACAAAATTTGTGATGTCGATAGTGATTTTTTCAAATCCAACTTTTGCTGCTTTAGGGATTGTTTTTGCATATATATTTTTACTATTTGAAGAAATGAATTCTTTGGGGATCTTATTTGTTCCAAATATCTTTTACACAATATTTGTTACGATTTTAGCTATACCTATATTGCTTTTATCGGTTAAAGTTGTTAGATCAAAATATTGGTTAATACTCTCTTGTTTTTTTGTATACTCGATACTTTTTGGTATTTTAATTCCTTTGTTAATCATTTAAGAGTTTTTTATGAAATTTGATTTACATGTACATACGGTTTTTGGGAGTTCAGACAGTAATCTGACCATTGAACAAGTAATATCAGAATCAAACCGTATTGGATTAGACGGACTCTGTTTGACTGAACATGGTGGGGGATGGACATCTGATAAAATTTCAGAATCGTTTAAAAATTCTGGATTGGTTGTTATTCCAGCTTTGGAAGTTAATACTGAAATGGGACACGTTATTGCTATAGGAATAACGTCTCATCTACCAGGAATTCACAAAATAGATGTTTTGAGAAAAGTTATTGATGAACATGATGGAGTTTTGATATCTGCTCATCCTATGAGGAATTTTTTCAATAAACCTCCTTATGATTCGAATCTGATTTTTCGAGATTTTGACCGCAGACCCGATTCGATTTTAGAAATTGCTAACCATGAACTTTTTAATTATGTTGATTTTATTGAAGTTACAAACGGTGCCAATACATCTGAAGAGAATAACCTTGCATTTAAGATAGCCCAATCATTAAATAAAAAAGGGACAGGTGGAAGTGACGCTCATTCCATTCAAGGAATCGGTAAAAGCGTTACTGTTTTTGATTCTAAAATTAATGACACTGCTTCTTTGGTAAAGAATCTTAAAGTCGGAAATTTTTATCCTGCAGAAAGATTGAACAAAGGATGCCTTACTCCTTTTACTAAATAAAACACCTGTATTTTGCTATGATTTATTGAAGACTAGATATATCTTTCTGACTGTAAATCATCATTTTATATAGGCAATCATATGTCAGAGCTTATAAAACAAACTTTAAAATCGTCAAACCAAACTGATCCTGAGTTATCGGATTTATTTGATGATGATACGGAGGATGCTGGTAGCTTAATGTCAGCTGTATATCTTGTCTTGGAAGATGATATGTCTGTTCAAGGTGCTATGGATCATGTCAGGAATCAAAGTTTGGAAAAAAATATTGATGAGATTTCATATATTTTGGTTGTAGATTCAGAAGGGATATTAAAGGGCGGATTAAATGTTTCTCAACTTGTTATCTCAAAACCTACTGAGATGATAACGTCTGTTATGTATCCTGACATTATTTCAGTATCTGCAGATACTGACCAGGAACAGTGTGCTTTGATAATGGAAAGGTACAACCTATTGACTTTAGCTGTTACTGATTCATATGGCAGATTGGAAGGAATAGTAAAAATTGAAGACATGATAGATGTGTTTCAAGATGAGGCAACTGAAGACATGTATAAAATGGTTGGAGTTGATGAAGAAGAAAAAATATTAGGACCATTTTTGACTTCTGTTAAAGGTAGATTCCCTTGGTTGTTTGTTAATCTTATAACTGCTGGACTAGCAGCGGTGGTAATTATTGTTTTTGAATCTACATTAACTAAGGTAATTGCATTAGCTGCCTTTTTACCAGTTATTGCTGGGCAGGGGGGTATTGTTGGTACTCAAACACTTACGCTTATGGTCAGATCTATGGCGTTAGAAGAAATTTCTCATGAGGATACAAAAAAATTATTAATTAAAGAACTATGTTTAGGGTTAGTGCATGGATTTATATTAGGCCTGATAGCAGGAATCGTGTCATATTTTTGGCAAGAAAATATTTACCTTAGTTTAGTAATTGGGTTTTCTATGATGGGCAACCTAGCTGTCGCAGGTATAAGTGGAGTTGCACTACCAATATTTTTGCGAGCAATGAAGCTTGATCCTGCCTTATCTTCAGCTGTTGTTGTAACGACTGTTACAGATGTTGTTGGATTTTTGATATATTTGGGAATGGCGACTTTAGTTATTAATTTAATAATCTGATTTAGGCAATATTTAGATTTTCCAGTAACTTAAGACTACGTAATTGAATTGACTTACTTTGACACCAAATGTAATTTCCAATGTAATAACTTATTATTGAAATTATAAAGCCACCCAATATATCACCCGGGTAATGTACCCCAACGTAAATACGTGATAAAGACATTAAAGCTGCAAGCGTAAATATAGATAGGAATGTTTTTGTCCATATTCTGCTATAAAATCCTAGGGCTAAACCTATAGATCCAGCACACGCATTTGAGGGAAATGATGAATCAGTTGGCATGTAGAATAATAAATTAACATCATTGGAGACAAAGGGTCTTTCCCTGAATAAAATTTGATTAAGTAATAATATAAAAGCATTTGCAATTAGCATAATGATGATAGCTTTTAATACGTGCCTCTGTGAAGATACTTTTACTTCTGTATTAGCAAATCCAATCCAATGAAATAGTAATATCAACCCTATAGAAACAGGTACAAAGTAGTCACTTGCAAATATAAGTGCTATTTCGTCTATTACTGTTACTTTTCCAGCTAGAGAATTCAATATATCAAAAATTTTTAAATCAATTTTTTGGAATGTTTCCATTTTAATATTTGTAAATTAATAAAGCTGTAATTTGATAAAGCATCAATTCCGTTGATACCCTTTAAATCTGAAATATCAATTTCAGATTTACTATAAAGTGAAGTTAATAAACAGGTAATTATAAATGTAACTACGCATGTAAATGAAAATATTAAAAATTGCTCATTGGCATCTAAGCCACCTTCATAATCATTTATTATTCTATTTTCAGAGTAAATGAATATTATTGCTGATGTGGGAATAAGTATAAATGCACATAATTTTGTTACGAATTTATTTTTAATTATTAGTAGCCTATTAAGGCCAGATTTGATAGCTGCTAATTGAATCACAGCGATTGAAGATACAAATACATATATAAAATAGTCTAATGGAAAATTTATCATTTTAATGATTTAAAGCACTAGTACACCAGTGAATATAATCTTTATGATTGCCTCTTATCGCTTGTTGATAAATCTCATCAATCTTAGAAGTTATTAAGCCTTTGTTGCCATCGCCAATAATTCTATTGTCTAAACGTCCAATGCCTTGTATATGAGCCGCTGTTCCTGTCAAAAACACTTCATCCGCTAGGTACAATTCACTTCTTCTTATTCTACGTTCTATAATTTCTAAGCCTAGATTAGATCTCGCTATCTGAATAGCTGAATCTCGAGTTATGCCAGCCAAATTACTGTCTGATACGGGAGGAGTGTAAATATGGTTATCTGCTACCACAAAGATATTTTCTCCTGATCCTTCAGAAACAAATCCATCTTGTGTCAGCATTATAGCTTCATCGAAACCTGCAAGAGTGGCTTCTGTTTTTGCTAGTATCCCATTAACATATGTTCCTGATATCTTTAACCTTGGAGGCACATTTGTATCATCAACTCTTCGCCAAGAAGAAGTGCAACAATTTAAAGCCCCATCAGTTTCTAAGTATTGTCCAAATGGAACCATTATTAATGTAAAATCACTGCCAATTTCTTGTAATTTCAAATTTGCGACTAATTCGTCACTTTTGTAAGCTAAAGGTCTAATATAAAGATCTTCTTGATAGCCACATTTTTTTATAAGTTCTAATGTTATTTGGCATAATTCTTCAACACTGTAAGGTATGTCTAACATTAACATAGAACATCCTTGTTTCATTCTTTCGTAATGTTCTTGCATACGAAAAACATATAATTCTTTTTGGTCTTGATTCCAGTTGCCTCTTATTCCTTCAAAAACTGCTGTTCCGTAGTGTAAAGCGTGAGTCATAACATTAACTTGAGCTTCTTCTATGGGCAATATTTTACCTTTGAAAAATGCTAAGGAACTAGACATATTGGACATCTCCTTCTGAGTTAATTAACTTATGCTTCATTGCTTGATGTAGCTATCCATTTATTAGCTTTTGCTAGTTTTTCTATAACTATTTTATTAACATTTTTAGGAAAAGGTGTTAATGCCCAACGATTTCGTAGAGAGGAAGATATTTTTTCTGAATTAATTGGTTTATTTGAAGCTGCCAATACTTCGCGAACCACTCCTTCATTCATTGACGTGTGAATTGAGATATAATCATCTTTTAGGGAACAGCATTTTGATATTTGTCTAATCATGCTCATAATATCTTTTTTAGATGAGACTTCTTTATCTAAATTTTCTTTGTTGCAGTCCGTACACATGCGATCCACAATATTTAACTTCGTTGTTTCAAAAGAGAAAGTTTCATAATCTATTGTCAAATATAAAGGTAAATCTTGTTTTTCCATGTCACTTGTCTCTTCAATTTCTTGTTGGGAACTTTTTTTTCTAGTTATCATTTGTAATCTCCTCTGGCCAATCTATCATAATTACATCGACGTTGTCTCCACTATTTTTTGAATTTTCAGTTTCAGGACATATGGCTAGACCATTTGCGTAGGCCATAGAACTTAAAATATTTGATCCTTGTGCCCCACTTGTTTCTGCTAAATATGTGTTGTTTTCTTGCCATACTTTAACACGGGCATAAACTCTTCGTGAGTCATAATTTTCAATAGAATCTTTCAAAGTAGCTTTTATTATTGGTCGGGATATGTATTTTTTACCTAGCATTTTTCTTATTGCGGGTCGGCAAAATTGCTCAAATGCAACAAATGCACTTACAGGATTACCAGGTAAGCCAATCAGTGGAGTTCCGGAGTTTAGTAAACCAAATGCTAAAGGCTTAGCAGGTCGCATACGGACTGACCAAAAGTTTAATTTCCCTTTAGAAGACAAGACATCTTTTACCATATCATAATCTCCCTTTGAAACACCTGCAGAAGTTATTACTAGATCACTATTTTGAGCCAATTCTATAGCTTCATTTAATGAATCTATGTCGTCTTTGATTATCCCTAAAGATTTAGGTATTCCGCCAGCTTCAATTATTGAAGCAATAATCGAATTAGTGTTGCTGTCGTAAATTTTTCCCGAAACGGGGGGAGTTCCGGGAGATATTAATTCGTTTCCTGTAGCTAATACTGCTATTTCCGGTTTTCTATGGATTTTTACTGTAGAATTTCCAATTGAGCTTATCAATCCAATTGTAGAAGATTTTATGATTGTTCCTTTTTTTAATATTAGATCACCTTCACTCACATCTTTTCCAGATTTTCTGACATCATCACCTTGATTAGCAGATATTTTGATTCCTATATCAGTTATTTGATTTTCTTGATTACCAATGTCCATTTCTGTTGTTTCTTCAAATGGAACTACAGTATCAGCACCGTTTGGCATTGGAGCACCAGTCATAATTCGAGCAGAATAGCCATCATCTATAGAAAAAGCAGGAAGTTCTCCTGCACTTATTGTGCCTCTTACTTTTAAATATACAGGAGATTCATAAGTCGCATTTTTAATATTTGAAGCTTTTAAAGCATATCCATCCATTGCCGAGTTATTAAAAGGAGGAATGTTAATTGTTGAATGTATATCTTCCGCTAGAGTTAGATTTAAAGATTCTATGACAGGAATTTCTTTCATCTCTAAAGGATTAAATACATCTAATATTTTATCTCTTGCCTCTTCAACGCTAAGCATATCCGCATGATGATGTTTATGTTTCTTTTCTTGTCCCATTAAATAGAATACCTCTCAATAATATTTAATTTTTCATTAAGGGATTTAATTATATTAGATTGTATTTTATCTATTTCCGTAGCATCTAGTGTTTTTATATTGGATTGAAATACGATTCGGTAAGTTATAGATTTTTTATTCTTTGGAATATCTTCACCAATATATTTATCAATTGGGAAAACCTCTACCACTAGTTTGTTTTGTGAGATTATCTGCTCTATTTCCTTAGACTTCGTGCTAATATCAATTAATAAAGAGACATCTCTTTTTGAATCTGGAAATTTACTGATTTGGTTATAAGAAATGTTTGAATCAGAAGCTATTTTGAGTATATTGGATATATTTAATTCAAATACAAATGTTGGGTAATCTTTTTGCAAATTAAAATGATCAGATATTTTCTCATCTAATTCTCCAATTATTCCGATTTCTACATTTCTAGAAATTATTTTTGCACTTATTGGATGCTTTAAAAGAAAATGGTTATATGACGAATATGAAATATTAGATGATATGTTACTTAAGCTGAGTTCAAGAATTCCTTTAAGATGATAAAAATCAAAACTTTGATTATGAGAAACCCATAAGCTTTCTTCAGAAACGTTCCCTGATATGGCGCCAACTATTGAATTTTCTTCCGTTGGTAAGTCACCAAATTTATAGTTTTTATCAAATGCAAATGTATGACCTATTTCAAATATTTTAATTGGTGTGTTCGGGTTGCTACGTTGATTTGCAGATAATGTTTCTAATAGATTTGATACTAAATTTGACCTTAGCCAGGCCTTTGTAGAATCCATAGGGTTTAATAATTTTATTATTTCTCTATCATCAGAAGGAGATTGAGTTTTTTGTAGAGAATTTATGTTAGATACTGAATATGAAATAGTTTCATTCATACCAGAATGCACTAATCCGTCTCGTATTTTCTCTATTATGTTAGATATTTTGTCAGGAATGATGGATGGTAATTCAGAAGAAAGTCTTTTTACAGGTAAATTATCATATCCATAAATTCTAGCAAATTCTTCTATTACGTCTTCTTCTATCTTGATATCTGATCTCCATAAAGGAGGAGAAAGTATTAAATTTTCATTTGTGCTGGAATCAATTTTACTAAACCCTAAATGTTTTAATGTATCCCAGACTTTAGTCTGTTCAAATTCAGTTCCTAATAATGAATTTAATTTTGAGATTCTAGTATTTATATTTTTGTGGGATACATTTTGAGGATATTCATCAATTATCCCCTTATGTGCTTTACCACCACATATTGTCACTATTAGTTCTGTTGCTCTTTTCAAAGCTAGTACAGATATTTCTTGGCGTAATTCACGCTCAAATCTGTAAGATGCTTCAGTATTAAGACCAATTTTTGTACGAGTTGACCTTATCAGTGAGCCAAGAAAGTTAGCAGATTCCAAAAATATTGTATTTGTAGAATTATCAATTTCAGTACTTTGGCCACCCATTATTCCAGCTAATGCGATTGGGTTGGATTTGTCTGCTATTACTAACATACCCTTTTCTAGTTTTCTTTCTGTACCGTCAAGAGTTGTTATAGTTTCATCATTTTTTGATTCACGGATTATTATATGGTTATCTTTTAACTTGTTTCTATCAAACGCATGTAATGGTTGGCCATATTCAAGCATTACATAATTAGTTATATCAACTATATTATTTATAGGTCTGACACCACATTTTTCTAACCTATTTTGCATCCATATAGGTGATGGTTTTATTTGCACATCCTTAATTAGGGTAGCTGTATATCGGATGCAATGATTGGGATTTTCAATTTCTACAGTCATTAAATCAGATATGTTAGTTTCTGTGGCAGCATAATTTACACTTGGCATAATAACAGGATTTTGTGTTATTGCAGATATTTCTTGGGCCGTACCTATCATGGACAGACAATCAGGTCTATTTGGGGTTAGCTCTGTCTCTAATATTGTGTCTCCTAATACATCTATTAGTGGAACCCCAGGGATCATTTCATTAGGTAACTCTATAATCCCATCGTGCTCCTCACTAATCCCTAATTCAGCAGCTGAGCATATCATTCCATTAGATAAAACACCTCTAATTTTTGCAGGCTTCAATTCTTGAGATTCTCCAGTAGAGGGATTCTTTAATATAGCACCTGAATGTGCAAATGCAATTTTTTGATTTTCCAATATATTAGGAGCTCCACATACTACTTGGACGAGATCTTTATTGCCTACGTTAACTGAAGCTAATCTTAACCTGTCTGCATTTGGATGATTTTGAATTGATATAATTTCTCCCACTACGACTTTTTGAGAATCCCAATGAGACCCTATCTCTGTTATATGGCCTACTTCAGTACCTGCCATAGTCATTTTGTGAGATAATTCCTTAGGAGTATCTTCAATTTTTATATAATCATTAAGCCATGATAGAGGGATCTTCATTTATTGATTTATCCTTAATAACTGAATTGTTTTAAGAATCGTAAATCATTCGAATAGAAGTTTCGAATATCATCAATTCCATGTTTTAACATTGCGATTCGTTCAGCTCCCATCCCAAATGCAAATCCTGAATATTTATTTGGGTCATATCCTACACCTTTTAAAACTTCTGGATGTACCATACCTGCTCCTAATATCTCTATCCAACCCGATTCACCACATACCCTGCATCCATTGCCATCACATTTAAAGCAATCTATAGACATTTCGGCTCCTGGTTCTACAAAAGGAAAGAAATCACAACGGAATCTAGCTTTTCTTTTTTCTCCAAATATGCGTTGGGCAAATTCTTCTAAAGTTCCCTTTAGGTTTGCAAATGTAATGTTTTCATCAATTACCAACCCTTCTATTTGAAAAAACTGCCACTCGTGAGTTGCATCTGTAGCTTCATATCTATAGGCTTTGCCCGGAACCAAAACTCGAATCGGAGGCTTATGGTTTTCTAAAATTCTAATTTGCATTGGAGACGTATGAGTTCTTAATAACAAAGGGGTTTCTCCAGAATCAGACAATTTGTCGACCCATAGACTATTCCACATATCTCTAGCAGGATGGTGTGCAGGAATATTTAATTTTTGGAAATTATATACGTCTTGCTCAACTTCAGGACCATCTATTATTTGGAATCCCATGTTGTAGAAGGCTTCAGAAATTTCCCTTACAACTTGAGTAGTTGGGTGATATGTACCTCTATCTATATATCTTGAAGGTAAAGTTACATCAAATTCTTGATTATTTTCAGATGAAATTAGTGAATTTAAATCTTGGACCTTTTGGTCGAATAGTTTTTGTAACATATTCTTTAATTGATTTGCTTTAAAACCAGCATCTCCGCGCTCTTTAGAATCAAGTTTAGGTATTTCACGCAACAATAAGGCAATCCGTCCTCGTCTACCTAAAAAATCTACCCTCCAATTTTCAAGAGATTCTTGAGTCTCACATTGGTCTAGCGAGTGAACTGATTCATTATTTAAGTCTTTTATTTTATTGTCGAATTCATTAGACATATATTTTGACACTTTAACCCATATTTTTTATTAAAAATGCAATTAACGCTATTAGATTATTACATAAGGGTATATTATAAAGAAAAAAAGAATATATTGAATATGTTTATTTATGAGGTTCTATATTGGATATAGGTTTGTCTGAAGATATTTTAATTCGATCAATAGTCTCATCTTCTATTATCGCTACATTCACCCTAGTTGCTGTTGCTATATGGCTTTTGGCTTCCTTTATCGTTTCATTTATGCATAAGCGATCTGGTTTGTCTATTGTAGTGCTAGTCTTGAAAAATGTTAAAACTCCTTTTGCATTACTGTTGGTATCTCTTGGATTTTTATTCTCATACCTTGTTATAAATGACTCTGATGTTGAAATTTTAAAAACTTTGTCAGATACCGATGATTTAGCTATCAATATCTGGATTGTTATAGCCATTAGTATACTTACGGTTATGATTGCACATTTGTCTGACCAGTTACTTGGTTGGTATATTGTGAATATATCACGAAAAACCAATACTCGCGTTGACGACAATTTCTTACCCCCGATAAGAAGAATTTTGCCTACACTGATTTATATAATAGGAATTCTTATAGCAATTGATAGTTTAGGTGTATCAATTAGCCCGATTCTAGCTGGATTTGGTATTGGTGGATTAGCAGTAGCACTTGCTGTTCAACCAACATTGAGTAATTTTTTTGCTGGAACTTATGTTGTAACTGAAGGTGAGCTAAAAGAAGGTGATTTTATTGAATTAGATGGAGGGCCTGCTGGGTATGTGGAAAATGTTGGATGGAGAAGTACCAAAATTAGAAGTATATATAATAATTTAGTAATAATTCCAAATTCAAAAATGGCTGATAGTATCGTGACCAATTATTTTAGCCCCACCGCTGCTATGAATGTTTTAATAACATGTGGAGTCAGCTATGAATCTGATTTGGAATTAGTGGAAAAATATGCTTTGGAAGAGTCAACTGCACTTATAAATGATTCTGATCAAGCTGCAAAAAATCAAGAACCTTTTTTCTGGTTTGATAATTTTGGTGATTCTAACATTGATTTTAATATATTTATGCAAGCTTCAGATAGATTAAGTAGCTTTAAACTTAAGAATCAACTGATAAAAAATATACATAAAAGATTTAATAATGAAGGAATTGAGATTAATTATCCTGTAAGGAAATTAATTATGGATGGAGAGAATAAAATTACAGATTTTTCATGATAGATTTCTCAAATAGCCTGCGATTGTGGAATAGATATTGATTAACATACCCAGAATATGGGCCAAATTTTTCTTGAGCCCATGATCTTATTTTTGTATCGGGAATTTTATTTTTCTTGTTTATGTACACTTCTTTTAAAACTCTTTTTATCCAAACATCTACCGGAAAAGCCTCTAATTTGTCCAATGAAAATAAAAGAATGCAATTTGCTACTTTGTCCCCAACTCCGGGTATTTTGATTAATTCACCTAAAGAATATTGATATGACTTATTAATTAGCTCATTGACATTAATTTTTTTTTGTACAGCTAATTCAGCTGCTGCTGACACATATTTAGCACGAAACCCTAAACCTATATCGCGGAGAGATTGTTCTCCAGCATCATATAATTCAAATGAGCTTGGAAACAAATTGAATACACCAAATTCATCTTTACCTTTTTGACCAAAATTTAAAGACATAGAATTGACCAGTTGACGTATCCTAGGGATATTATTATTGGATGAGCATATAAAGGTGATTAAAGTTTCCCAAGGGTCTTGCCTTAATATGTGCAACCCTTGATATTTTTTTATAGCAGATATTATATATTTGTCATTTGATATTTTGGCATAGATAGTTTCCATATTATCATCTAATCTCAAATAAGAAATCACATCTGAAATCTCTGTTTCGGTATATTTTTCTGTTGTTTTTATATGGATATGAGTTTCTGACTGACGTATCCGAAGTCTTCTGTTTTTAATAAAACCTTGATGCCAACTCTGATCAGATTCTGTATCTTCTATATACTCCCATCTGAATGCTTGGCCACTGTATAAAGTTTGATGCAGGTCGTAAGGTTGAGTTATTTCAATAGAATAATTATTCATATTAACCATTCTCTTATTTTAGTACTTATTTCAGATAATCTATAATCTTCTTGCGACATCTCTGGTAAAGAGTCAATGAAAACGCTTCCATATCTTTTTGTTTTTATTCTGTTATCTAGCATGAGGAAAATCCCTTTATCTTTATCAGATCTTATGAGTCTTCCAAAACCTTGTTTAAATTTTAATATCGCATTCGGAATTGCAAACTCAACAAAAGGATTATCATATTTTTCAGATCTAGCTTGATATATTGGATCTGTTGGTACCCCAAAGGGTAATCTTGTTATTATTAATAACTGCAAGGCATCACCTCTTAAATCAATCCCTTCCCACATACTAGCTGTCCCTAAAATTAACGTTTTGGGATTTTTACGTAAATAATTCACTAATTGTTGTGGATTGCCAGAGATTCCTTGGGCTAAGACACTAATGTTTTTATCTTTTAATGAATTTTGCAGTTTTTCATATACACTTCGTATTGATGAATATGAAGTAAATAATGCTAGTGCTCTTCCTGCAGAACCAAGGCATGCCATCTCTATTGATTGGCAAACATGATCTAGATATTGTTCATCTCTAGGGTCAGGTATGTACTCTGGAGTTAGCATCAATGCTACATCTTTATATTTAAATGGAGATTTATATGTGTATAAATCATTTGTATTTAATCCGAGGCGACTTTTTATATGCTCAAAGGATTCATCTGTAGTTAAAGTAGCACTCGTAAGTATTACGGAATTTTTACTAGAAAATAAATTTATGTTTAATATCTCATCAACTTCTATGGGTGCCATAAATAAAGAAGCTGTTGAATTTTTTTGATTTTTTTCAACCCAGTATACCGAATCATTAGCAGGTTCAAATATGAATTCATTTAAATTGTCTGCAATTTTGTAATAATCAGATTTTAATGTATTTAAATCGTTGTATAAGTTTAGTATTACATTTTGATTAGTTTTAGATTCAAGCATTCTGGATATTGAAGAGATTACGTTCGTAATTGTGTTGAATTCTAGAAGTATATTTTCGCTTGTTTCTTCAACTGAATCCCAATTTTGAGTACGAATCATTTCAGTAATACGAGTTAACCTTGAACTTTCGTTGAAATTGTTATTTTCTGATTCCGAGAAATCGAAACTAAATAGATTATTACAATTTTCCTTTAAATTAGTAATAGTTGTTTTAATTTCATTTAAATATGCATCTAATGATTCCAGGTCTCTATCTTTTGAAATAGGTCTTAAGATTTTAATGCAATCTTGTATAACCGAATCAGGGTTTTCAGTTTTTTCCAGTATTTCATTTATTGAATATGAAGTTATTTCAAATCCTAAACTTTTTGTAGCTTGATCCTCTAAGTGATGTGCTTCGTCAATTATTAAGTTTTCATATGCGGGCAGTGTTGATCCTTCAGAATTGATGTCTGCCAGTAGGAGTGAGTGATTGGTAATTATTAATTTTGATTTATTTGCAGTTTCTTTTGCTTTCTTAAAAAAACATTTTCTATCAGGTATTCTACATGACCCTGAACTTTCTTCTGATATTTGATCCCACATAAATCGTTCTTCTTTAGTTTTAAAATTTAACTCTGATTTGTCACCTGTCTTTGTTTGACTTGCCCAAACGACTATTCTTAATAATAATAGACATTCTTCTTCAGTAATTGATTCTTTTTTAATCATAGTTTGTAGGCGTCGCATACATAAGTAATTGGATTTACCTTTCAATATGGAAAAGTTAGGAATTATACTACTCTCTATTCCGGCAGCTTCTAAACAATTTAATGTTAAAGGGATATCATCTTTTAACAATTGTTCTTGAAGATTTATAGTGTTTGTAGATATTATTGTTGTCGTGTCATTTTTGATCGAATTTAGAAAGGCAGGGACTAAATAAGCAATAGACTTACCAGTCCCAGTTCCGGCCTCTATAATAGAATTATTAGAATTTTCTAGTGAATTTAAGATGTTTCTTGACATATTTACCTGATCTTCTCTTAGTTCATAATCAGATATATATTTCGATAAATGACCTTCAAGATTAAATGTTTCTAGGATTAAATTTTCTGCATTAAATTCAATTGATTGGGAATTATATGTGTCATCTTCAAATGAATATATTTCTGGAGTGATAAATCGATTACTATTAAATGCCTCAGATTCTTTTTCTATTATTAATGTTTTTAATAATTTTTCGAATGATGATTTTTGCTTTCTAGATATGATTATCATATCTGTTAAAGTTTCCAAGCTTATATTCATTAATGATTCCATTAATGAAGTTATGTGTTCAAGAATTTTATCAATATTTTGAAAGTCTTTTTTAGTAGGAGAATCGATATAATTTGGATTTAATATCTCTATTAGGGATTGTAATCCAATCGTCTGGATATCTTCGATATTTTTTCTTATTGGATCTGGATATTCAACTAGTTTTTGAAGTGATATATGAATAGTGTTTTCACAGTGTTTGCGAATTTTTGTCTTCAGGTTATTTGATTTAAATGAAAGCTCTAATCTGCTTGCGACATCTTCTTTTGAAATCAAATGAGAATCTGAATTTACAATACTGAATTTGTGAATTGTAAATTCTAATTTCTGATCAGCTTTTCCTACCCTATCTGAAGGTACTATGATTGAAAAGACTATCTCGGACAATCTGGTTAGTGAATTAATTTGTGTCATATTTAGTTTGATGAGTATAGCATCGTTTTTTTAGGATTGAGTACTCATAAAGGTATATTTGCACTAGAAAATGTCTCTAAATCGTGGGAATATAAACTTGGAGGATTTCTTTAAGCATGAAATCAGATAATCAAAAATATAAAATAAAATCTTTGGCATCTAATGTTGGAGACTTTACTGTTTCTTTGCACTATGACAGAAGGCTGTATAAGCAAGATATCGCAGGTTCTAAAGCTCACGTAAGTATGCTTGCCTATAAAAATATAATCGAAAAAGAAGATGCTGAAACTATATTGAAAGCATTAGATGATATTTTGTATGAAATAGAGAGTGATCAGTTTCCTTGGAACTCATCACTTGAAGACATACACATGAATATAGAGTCTAGATTATTTGACAAAGTGGGCACTGTAGCAGGGAAATTACATACTGCTCGTTCTAGAAATGATCAAGTTGTTCTTGATATGAGAATGTACTTAATGCAAGCATCTAAGCTAACTGTTAACGAATTGAAAAAATTCTGTTTGGTAATTTTAGATTTAGCTGAGAAAAATATTGACCAAATTATTCCTGGATATACTCATATGCAACGTGCTCAGCCAGTTTTGTTTTCACATCACATGATGGCATATTTTGAAATGTTTTATAGAGACATAAAAAGATTTCAATCTGTTTATGAATCTTCTGATGTTATGCCTTTAGGTAGTGGTGCTTTAGCCGGAGTTACATATCCAATTGATAGGGAATACGTAGCTGACATTCTTGGGTTTTCTAAAATTTCTAGTAACAGTATGGATTCTGTATCAGATAGGGATTTTATTATTGAATATATATCCTCTGCTTCAATTTCTATAATGCATATATCTAGATTATCTGAAGAAATTATCCTTTGGAATTCAGAAGAATTTTCAATGATAAAGCTTCCATTAGACTATACAACTGGAAGTAGCATGATGCCTCAAAAGAGAAATCCCGATTTTGCTGAATTGTCTAGAGGCAAATCAGGTAGAATATACGGAAGTTTAATTTCTATTTTGACAATAATGAAATCTTTACCCCTGACTTATAACCGTGATATGCAAGAAGACAAAGAAGGTTTTTTTGATACTTATGATACTTTGATTGCAGTTTTAAGTGTATTTGGAGATATGTTAAAAGGATTGAAAATAGATAGTTCAAATATGGAAACACCTATTGAAAAAGGTATGCTACTAGCAACAGATATTGCGGATTATTTAGTTGCGAAAGGTTTAACATTTAGGGATTCCTATTCTATTGTTTCAGAATTATCTGATTTTGTTGTTTCATCTAATAAAGAACTTAAGGATATCACTTTGTCAGAGTTCAAAGAATTTTCAGAATTTTTTTCTGAAGATGTCAAAAACATAACGCCATCATCTTCGATAGAATCAAGAAATATTACTGGTGGGACATCTACCAAAATGGTATCTAAGGCTATCGCTAATGCTAGAAAAAAACTAAGTGAATTAGACGATAATGAGTTATAAAATATTTCCGTCCATACTATCAGCTGATTTTGCAAACTTAGCTAATGAAGTTACAGAATGTGAAGCAGCAGGTGCAACAGGTATACATATAGATATTATGGACGGTCACTTTGTTCCTCCTATTACTTTTGGCCCCATGATTGTTAAGTCTATTAAACCAGTGACTAACCTGATTTTAGATATTCATTTAATGGTTATTGATCCAAACAGATATTTTCATGAATTAAGTGACTTTGGCGCAGATTCTATTTCGTTTCATGTAGAATCTTCAAAAAATATTAAATCTGATTTAGAGTTATTATCAGATTTAGGAGTAAAACGTTCTTTAGCTATTAATCCTGACACGCCGATTAATCAAATTGTCCCTTTTCTTTCACAAGTAGATCAAGTATTAATAATGTCAGTTAAACCAGGATATGGTGGCCAGCAATTTATATCGAGCTCTATAGATAAAATTGCAGATTTAAAAAATTTAATTAAAGAAAAAAAAATCTCAGTAGATATACAAGTAGACGGTGGAATTAACGCCGAAAATGCTGGTCAAGTTATTTTGGCTGGTGCTGATTCGATAGTTGCTGGATCTGCAGTTTTTAATATATACGGATCTATACCCAATAATATTGATGAGATAATTTCAAATATAAAAAAGGAAGTTTAAGTTGAAAATTCTAGGAATTGAAACATCATGTGATGATACCGCTGCTGCAGTGATAGAAGACGGCAGTAAAGTTTTATCAAACCTTGTAGCTTCTCAAACTAATATGCACGAGCGCTATGGAGGCATTATTCCTGAAATAGCCTCACGTGAACACCTTAATTCAATCATTCCAATTATCAATAAATCTATAGATGATGCAGGAATATCATATAAAGAACTAGATGCAATCGCTGTTACAAATGGCCCAGGTCTTTCTGGTTCTTTATTGATTGGGGTCAATGTTGCTAAATCCTTGGGATATGCGTGGGATAAAAAGGTGTTTGGAATAAATCACTTAGAAGGACATATTTATTCTGCATGGCTGGATGATTTATTTGAAGATTCAAAACTCGATTTTCCGATTGCTTGTCTTATAGCATCTGGAGGTCATACAGATCTTATTATAATGAAAGGCCATCTCGACTATGATGTGATAGCACGCACAAGAGATGATGCTGCGGGTGAGGCATTCGATAAAGTTGCTAGAGTTTTAGGACTTGGATTCCCTGGAGGTCCGGAGATTCAAAAAGCAGCAACAGTTGAAGAAACATCGATGCAATCTTTTCCCAGACCTTCCATTAAAGATTCTATGGATTTTAGTTTTAGTGGATTGAAAACAGCTGTTGTTAGAAAGGCAGAAGCAGATGGATTTTATCCTTCAGGTAAAATCCCACCTACTTCTACCCAAATTGCAGAATATGCGTTTGAATTTCAGGATGCTGTTGTTGATTGTCTAATTGATAGAACAATTGAAGCAAGTAATATTTATAATTGCCATGGCATTATTTTAGGTGGTGGAGTGGCTGCTAATTCTCATTTAAGAAATAAGATATCAGAAAAATCTAACGTTCCGGTTGTGATTCCAAAAATATCTTTTTGTACTGATAATGGAGCTATGATCGGAGCTGCTGCATACCATAGATTCAACGAAATACTTTCTTCTGATTGGGATATGGACGCAATCCCCAATTTGTCATTAACATAACTCGTTAGGAGTGCTAGGATGATTTGGGATGACTCTATTTTGGTAAAAAATATTTATTGGAATATTCGTTTTATTTTTATGACTGCTATTGTGTAGTATTTTATTTATAAATTCACTTATTTCTTTTTTTCTTTTATAAGCATTTTTTACGGGAAATATAATTTGAGATTTATTTGAACAAATTATTATATTGGACTTGTTTGATTGGGAAGAATTAACAATTACCAAAAAAATTATTAGAATAAAACATATTATAATCCCTGTTATTTTTGATGTAATAGTTTCTACTGAAAAATATATTAAAACCGATAGAATTAAACCTAGAATTCCCCATACTATCGTACGAATATTCATATTAGGATTTATTTCGTAATGAATTGAGTCTAATTCTGAATTTCTTATTTGACCTGATTTATGCCCGTTAGAATCATTTATATAGTATTTAATAAATCCCTGATAATTAGTAATCATGCCTTTTGAATGGTCATTGGGATCCGATACGACACATACATTTTCTTCTTGTATCATGTTGGCTATCGATTTCATTCTAACCTCGACTGTGTTTGATATTTAATCAGTGATCATGATATTAATATTAGTGAAATTTTACAAACGACATATATTTGTCAGATCTAATATTGGAGAATGATATTAATTATTCAAAATGGTTTTTTGCTGAATGGTATGACATTTTAAATTCAGTGGTAGAACATAAAGTAATACCACACAGACTTGCTACAGCAAGTAAGTGTACAGGCGATATTTTGGAGATAGGTGCAGGGACTGGGGCTAATATTGATTTTATAGTAAATGCAGACTCCTTTACCGCTGTAGAACCTGATATTTATATGAGACGTAAATTACTTAAACAGTGTTCAGGTAAGAATTTTGATATAGATATACTTGATTGCTATGGGGAAAATCTAAATATTCCTGATAATTCTTTTGACAGTGTTTTTACAACTCTTGTTTTATGCATGGTAGATGATGTTGAAAAAGTTGTTTCGGAGTCTTATAGGGTCTTAAAACCGGGCGGAAAATTTTATTTCTATGAACATGTTGTATCGACACAATATTTTGGTAACTTTATCCAAAAATCATTAAATCCTTTTTGGAAGTGGGGGACCACAGGATGTAATCTGAATCGTGACATAAAGAGGATTATTACTAGTTCTCAATTTAGCGATTTTGACATTAAGGAGTTTTCATTGAAGTTTCCTTTAGGTGTTTCAATTCCTAACATAGTTGGATATGCTGTTAAATAGGGGGGCTAATGTATAACTGGAAAAATAATCCTGATTTAAGTTCTAAAACTGATGGTGATTACACTTCAGAAGTAATAGATTTTTTGACTTCTGAATTATCAAAAAATCCAAACAGTTATGAACTTCTTTTTTCTAGAGGTAATGGATATTTAGATTTAGGTAAGCATCAAGATGCAATAATGGATTATTCAAAAATCATAAGCTTGAATTTTGAATTTGATATTCCCTCTGTTTACAACAATAGAGGTCTTTCTTATAGAGGAACAGGCCAATTCGATTTGGCAATTAATGATTTCAATAAAGCTATAAAACTTGATTCTAACTATCGAGATGCTTTTAACAATAGAGGTATGGTTTTAGCTGATTTAGGAAAATATAAAGAAGCTATAGCTGATTATACGACTTCAATAAAATTAGATCCTAATTATTGGTACGCATACAATAATCGAGCAATGTCATACTGGGAAATGGGATTTATTGAGAAGGCGAAAAAAGATTATGAGACCGTCAAAGACTTAGTAGGTCACTGAAATGTCCTGACTTTGAGTATTCTTGTAATGTTTTAAATGGATTTATTACATTAGGGCCATTTAGTCTTAAAGAAATTTCTATTTGATCTAGTTCATTTACTGGGATTGTTCTCTCACCATCTAATGCAATAGTGCAAGATTTAGGTGACACTCTATACTTTTTGTCTGGAATCATTAATTCGTGAATAGAAATTCCTACATTAAATATTTCGCCCGGTGTTATCGGTGCCTTAACAAAGAGATTTGGATTTTTAGACTCTAATTCTATTCTCATACCTTTTGACTCTGTTCTTAATATTGGATGAACCATTCCACCTATTGAAGACAATCCGATACTAGCCGGATTTGCAAAAGTCAGGAACAATTCACTTACAGAATTTATATCCCATATCGCACGTGCCCCTACAAATGTTTGATGTGATATAGCTATGTCTACTAAAGCTATATCTTTTTTTGTAGAGTTCAAATCTACTTCGAGTATTTTATGTTGTGGGGCAAAATCTATTGATGATGGATAATCTATAGCTACACAACCAGTAGCTATACCTGCAAGTGTTCCTTCAATTAGGTATGGAAAGACATTATTTGTTCCTGTTGATATAGGCATTATCGGGGTACTGTCAATTGCTTTTACTGCAGCTCTACTAGTTCCATCTCCACCTAGGACAATTATAGCTTTTACATTTTGTTCTATCATTTTACTTACTGCTGTAGTTGTATCTATTTGATTATCAAATATAGACATTTCTAAAAAATGGCTATTAATATTCCCGTTATGATTTTCTGCAGCAGTTTTGCTGATATTTGATCGGTCAGGCATAAAAAGTACATCTTTAACTCCTGTCGATTCCAATCCAGACAGTATTCTAGTTATGATATTTATTTTTTCTTGATTTGGAATAAGACGACTTTTAGACACAAGACGTCTTATGTCTTTTCCTGATAAGGGATTAGCAATTATTCCTACAATAGACAAATTTTGATAACCTAAATACTAATATCGACTATTATATCAACAAGCATAGTATAAATAAGGTAATGACTTTGATAAAAAAAGATAGAGCTGATTTTGTTATGAATCGCTTAAATGAACTTTATCCTAAAACTCCAATACCTTTGAAGCACCGCAATAAGTATGAACTACTTATCGCGGTGTTGTTGAGCGCTCAGTGTACTGATGAAAGGGTAAATCGAGTTACTCCAGATTTATTCGCTATAGCAGATAATCCGAAACAAATGATGGATACTGCAATAGAAGATATTTATTCCATTATTAGACCATGCGGGCTCGCTGAACAAAAATCTAAAAATATTTCTGCTCTTTCCAAAATACTTGTTGAAGAATATTCATCAGAAGTACCTGACAATTTTATTTCTTTAGAAAATTTACCTGGAGTAGGTCACAAAACAGCAAGTGTAGTAATGTCACAAGGTTTTGGACATCCTGCATTTCCAGTAGACACACATATTCATCGTTTAGCACAACGTTGGGGATTAACAAAAGGTAGAAATGTAAAGGAAACAGAAAGAGATTTAAAAAAAATATTTCCTGAAGCCAATTGGAATAAATTACATTTGCAAATGATATTTTATGGTCGATCATATTGCACCGCTCGCGGTTGCGACGGGACAGTATGTGAGATATGTAAAAAATGTTATCCAAATCGAAAGAAATCTTTTAAAGCTAATAAACCATAAAATGAGATGGGATTTTTTATTACATTTATAATGATAAAATACTCTCATACTCTTTGAGGAAATGACAATGTTAAAAGTTGGAATTATAAATGTAACCGGCTATTCAGGGATGGAACTTGCGAGGATACTTTCTAGACATCCTGAAGTTGAAATTGTATCTGTAACAGGTAGGAGTGCAGTTGGTAAAAAAGTTAATGAAATTCTGCCTCATTTACATGATATTGACCTTACAATAGAACCTGAAATATCTGGATCATTGGATTTTGTTTTTTCAGCTCTTCCAAATGTTTTTAGTGCAGAAGCTTTGAAAAGTGTTATTTCTAGTGGAATTAAATGCATAGATATAGCTGCAGATTTTAGACTAAAAGATTTGAAAGTTTATGAAAAATGGTATAGTTCAAAACATCCTTGCCCTGAATTTTTACAAGATAGTGTATACGGACTTCCTGAACTTTACCGTTCAGATATATCTAAAAGTAATGTGGTTGGTAACCCAGGTTGTTATCCTACTGCCTCAATATTAGGCTTAGCTCCTGCTTTAGAATCTAAAATTATTTCAACTGATATTTTAATAGACGCTAAATCTGGAGTCTCTGGGGCCGGTAGGGGATTGTCTTTAAAAACTCATTTTGATGAGGTTGATGAAAGTGTGAGTGCATATGGATTAGACGGACATAGACATATGCCTGAAATAAAACAAGAATTATCTCTTATATCAAATGAAAATATTTCTGTAACTTTTGTACCACATTTAATTCCAATGAATAGAGGTATTTTAGCAACCATTTATGCTCCTTTATCTGAATCATTTAAAAAAAATAACACTAACTTGTCGAGTTCTGTACAAACTATCTACAAAAATTATTATCAAAAAGAACCTTTTGTGAATGTACAAGATTCGCCACCAGCCACTAAACATACGCTAGGAAGTAATTATTGCCATATATATCCAACTATTGATTACAATGAAAATAAATTACTCGTAATTAGTTGTATAGACAATTTAGTTAAAGGAGCGGCAGGGCAAGCCATACAAAATATGAACATTATGTGTGATATTCCTGAACATTTAGGATTAATGAATATGGCAATATATCCTTAATTATGTTTCACTAAACTTGTTTTTGTTGCTATATATTTTAATAGTTTTGCTAACTAGGAGATATTTACTATGTCGGATCTTTCTGAAACTAAATTAGCAGGTCTAACCCTTATGTTAGGACCAAGCTTAGCTACTCTTTTATATATTATTTTTATTGCAATACCTCCTATCTTATCTTCTACTTCTATTGATCAGATGGATTGGAGCGTTATAGCAAGGGAACAGTCAGAATTAGATATTTGGATTCGACTTCCTTTACTTTTAGTTCCAGTCTTTTTGACATTTTCCATTTTTGGTTTCTCTGTCTTATCTGAAACTTTAGAAAAATTCTCTCACTTTTACAAAGCAGGAATGAATTTTTTTGTCGCTAGCATAATTATTTCTGCTGCTGCTTGGGGTGTTACACAAAGCATTGTTTGGCTTGGAGCACCGGGATGGCCTGCTGCTGTAGTCAGTACCGGAATGGCTTCATATGCAGGTTTTTTGGGTAGTATCGGAATGTTAATAATTGCATTATCAGTTTCAGCTAATAGAGATTCATATAATCAACCTCTTGCTTACATTGTTTCTGCTTTTATGTTTTTAGGCATCTTAATTCAAGGAGTTATCCTATTAGACAGAACTGAATATATTTTAAGCATTGCTAACCCTTTAAAAGGAATCACATACGTTGTTTTTTCTGTTTGGGCTATTACTTTAGGAAGAAAACTTTATCAGCAATAAAATGTAAATTTGTAATTATATCTTGCATGAATGAGTATCCCTAAATATACTTAATTCAATAATTATTTTCATGGCCCCATCGTCTAGCGGTCCAGGACGCTGGCCTTTCACGCCGGAAATCGCGGGTTCGAATCCCGCTGGGGTCACCATTAAATTGTGTGTTTTGCTTTTTAAACTATTTTTTGCGATATCATTACTTTTTATAAGCTTAGCTTGTAATTATTTCTTTGTGGAAGATGATTCGAGTACTGATACTAGCATTATAATAAACAGTGAAATTCAACCACTTGAATATTATTCAAAAGGACTTGAGTTTGGTCGAGCAGGTAATTATACAGAATCAATAAATTATTTATCTGTAGCTATATCTTATGAGATTAATGTATCCAAATCTTATTTTTATAGAGGGCTAAATTATTATAATTTAAACCTTTTTGAAGATGCGATTATTGATTATACAAATGCGATTTTGCTTGATCCTGAATATAAAGAAGCATATTTCAATAGAGCGGTTGCATATTCTGAACTTGATAATTTATTAGAATCTGTTAAAGATTATTCTAAAGCTATTAGAATAGATCCTACTTATAAAAAAGCTTACTCATATAAAGCTCTTGCCCATTATAAAATGCAAGAATTTGATAAAGCTGTCTCAGATTTAACTAGTGTAATATATCTGGATCAAAATGACGCCAGTGCTTATCTATATAGAGGCCTTAATTACTATAATTTAGAGTTATATGCAGATGCCTTGAACGATTATTCTAAAGCTATATACTTGGATCCTTATTACGCAGATGCTTACTATAATCGATCATTAATTTATGGGATTTTAGGGCAAACTGATTTTGATAAACAAGATTCTGATAAGGCTTGCTCCATAGAGCCTTCTTTATGCATAAGGTGATATCTCTAAGCAACCAACTAAATATTTGATCTTGTAATTTATGTGAGGATATCAAAAGGGCACAGTTTTGGGCTATTAATATTTATTAAAGTATTCTATCTTCTGACTTATTAACCCATGAACTCATTTCATGCGGTATACTTACGGGCTCTGTCTTGCATATTAAATTAACATTTAATTCTTTAAATGATCTAACCCCTAATAATCCCATTGTGACTCTTATTTCATCCTCTAATATTTCTAACACCCTAACTAGTCCATCAAGTCCTCCAGCTGCTAATCCCCATCCTTGCATCTTTCCAATTGCAACTGCATTTGCGCCCATTATAAGTGCTTTTACAACATCACTACCCCGTTGTATTCCACCATCTAGTATTATTGATGCTTTGCCTGAAACTGCATCAACAACCTCAGGTAATATATCTAAGGATCCTTTCCCGTGGTCTAATTGACGACCTCCGTGATTAGATACCCAAATAGAATCTACTCCATGTTCAATCCCTATTGAGGCATCTTCAGATGTAGCAATTCCTTTAAGCATTACTGGTAAAGATGTGAAGTTTTTAATTTTATCTATATCATCCCATGTAAGAGATGCTCTCCACTTGGGGTCGACTTTGTTTCGTTGTGAAATAGGAATCCAATTACTCAACATAGGTCTTTCTCTACGACTATAAACTGCAGTATCAACAGTAATGCATAAGGCTTTGTATCCGGCTTCTTCTGCCCTTGATATCATGTTTTTTGTCCATTCCCAATCGCCTTGAACGTATAATTGAAATATTTTAGAGAAACTTGAAGATTCCATAGTCTCTTCAAGAGATGGCTCTGTAACAGAACTGACAACTTGGATAGTTCCAAATTTTTCTGCAGCTTTAGCTACTGTGATGCCACCTTTAGAATCAAATACTTGCAATGATCCAATTGGTGCCAGTAATACAGGAATCCTTAATGTTTGTCCAATAAATTCAGTTGAATTATCAATAGTGCTTACGTCTATCAAAACACGAGGCCTAAAACCCACTTTATCAAATGCTAATCTGTTTCGTCTTTGTGTTGTTTCAGACTCAGATGCCCCGACTAAATAATCCCATGGACCTTGGTCTAATCTTTCTTTAGCAAGCTCAATGATTTGGTCATTAGTAAGGTAGTTAGAAAAATCATCTGGATTAGGTAACCTAGATTTTGAATTGCGAGGGATCATTTTATTATTACCCAAAATAAATCTCCATTAATATTCATGATCAGATTATCAAAATCTAAGTTGTACTTCAATTTATGTGTTACACGAGATTATGATGATATATAAAGACATGTGTATTAAAATTAATTATATAGTTAAAACGGAAACATTATGAATTGTGCATTAAAACTTATATCAAAATCAATGCAAATAAATTTAAGCTTTATAGAAAAAGACCTTCATGCTGTTGGGATTTCTCAAAGCATGAACGGCATTGAAAACCATTTGACAAAATGGGTTCAAGCTTTTGCGGCTTATGTAGAAGCCGAAGACACTCATATCAGGTTATTGATTGATGGGTCTTTAGTACTAGATTCAGAAATTCAAGTTTTACCTGATATTTTATTTTTTCTAACTCAGATTCAAGAAAATGTTATGGATAAAGTTTCAGAAACCATGAATGTAATTTATGAAGAAGTGGAAGGAGGTATTTTAATACCCCGCGTTAGAAACCACATTATAAAAGAATTAACTTCACTTTCAGTTACTTTTTCTGATTATTCTGATCTAGTTGAAGTTCTCACGATATGCCATGACGAAACCAAATGCAATGAAAAATTTATAGAAAACACTTCAGATGAATCAGTTTGGTTAAAAACTTGGATTATGGAAAATTCCGTAACATAGGAGATCTTATGCCAGGATTTTTGGATGATATATACGAATTAGAGCACCCTATAGATGTTATGTATTTAATGCATAAAGTTTATATGAAACATTCAGAGAGCGTAGAAAACCTTAGCAGGTCTACTCAGAATGGAGGCGATTTTGAATTGCTAACCATTCAGCTTACTGAATGGTTAGATCATATTTATTATCATACAGATACAGAAGATTTATATATGACGGGTCCTTTGAAAGATAAAGAATTACATGACGGAAGAATGCCTCTTAAAGAAAATGTTATAGAGCATGACATTATTAGAGATTCAGGTAAGATAGCTTCAGATTCAATTGTTAATATAAATACTATATCTCCGATTTCATATTTCTCAATTAAAGATGTCCTATCTATGGAAGAAAAGAATCACGAAATACTTATGACGAAGGTAAATGCTGTCGAGGCAGAATTAGAAAAAATGTTAGGGGACTCAAAACTAGACGACACATTTCGAAGACATTTATATAATCAAATAGTTGCTTTAAAAGTAGCAGAATATGATCATTTTGAAAATGAAGAAGCATTTGTACTCCCTATGATAAAAGATCAAATGACAAAACTTCAGCAATTAGAATGTGTAGAAAAATTATTATTTGATGAAAAATCAGAAAATTCTAGTTGGATATATGATTTTATTGAAACTAATTTAAACCAACGTGAGGCTGATTTATTAATTTCATTAAAAGAAGAAATTAATAAAAATGTTGGATGATATCATTTTTTAACAGTAAGTTTTGTAATTCGACCGCCTATAAGCCATTCTGTAACGTAAATATTCCCTTTACTATCAGTTACTACGTCATGTGGACTGTTAAACTTATTTATAGAAAGATTCAGATTCTTTACAATTGATCCGGTTTGATCTTTCATGTTTGGCCATCCTGGGCGATTTTCTGCACCGTCGTTTGGGAATAAATAAGTTACAAACTTATCATGCATGTCAGCAATCGTAAGTCTCCCTTTAAGTTCGGCAATAATTAAATTATCATTTAAAATTGCAAACCCACTTGGGGTTGACAGGAAATCTGAGCCAAAAGATCTAGAAAAATTTCCATCTAAGTCAAAAACTTGAATTCTCTTATTAACCCTATCAGCTACATAAAGTTCTGGACTGCCACTTCGGTAATCTATTAGTATTCCATGAGGGCAATTAAATTTCCCTGCGCCGTCTATTCCATCAATACTTTGTACATGGTTGCCATTCTGATCATATCTGTGAACTAAGCTAGCACCGTATCCGTCAGCTATCCAAATATCCCCATTCCCACCGGATTTTATTTCATTAACAGCTATTGAAGTGGGAGCATATCTAAATGTTTTATACGAATCATGTAATGGTAATGGCAACTCAAACATTTCATTGCCTGACATGTCAACTTTAAATACTCTACCTGATTTAAGTTCACTTCCTGGGGGATATTGATATCCAATATCTTTTTCTCTACGAGAACCATTATCAGCTATCCAGATGACATCTCCAAACTCCTCATCGTAAGATAAAGTTATTCCATGAGCATGAGTAAAGTTTGCAGTCCATGAATCTATAATTTCCCCATCAATATTATATGTAATTATTTTAGACTCACCGTTATCTGAAGTAACAATATGATCATTATCTTTGATAGCCATTCCCGAATGATTCCATGCAGAAATTGATGTGTGAGACTGAATCATTTCTGCCCAGGAATCATTCCATTCATATGTGAAATTTGAGGACATAGTCATATTATTAACCTACGGATGGATAATAACTTTAGTATACCCATCTACTCTTTGGTCAAATTTTGTATATGCATCCGGGGCTTCATCAATTGAGATCTCATGTGAAACCACAAAATCTGGGGAAGCTTTGCCGGCTATGATCAAATCTCTTAAATAAGCATTATATTTTTTAACATTACATTGTCCTGTACCTAAGCGAAGGCCTTTTTCAAAGAGTTTTCCAAAATTTATCAATAAAGCTCCAGATTTAGCAGATTCATTTACTCCACCCGGATCCGATGGTACATATAAACCAGGTATTCCCAATGCTCCAGTAGGTTTGACAACATCTATTATTTGGTTTAATACAATATTTGGTATTTCGTCTTGTTCTCCACCTGCAGCAGATGAACCTTGTGCAGCTGCTTGATAGCCGACTGCATCAATGCCTTTATCTACACCAACATCATTTCGGATATCACAAATTTGCTCTACAGGATTCCCATCATCAAAATTTATTGGAATGGCGCCTATCGAAGCAGCTTTATCCAATCGTTCTTGTACATGGTCAATACAATAAACTTCAGCAGCTCCACGTATTATGGAACTATACGCAGCCATAAGGCCAACCGGCCCTGCTCCAAATACAGCTACACTCTCTCCAGGGCTTACATCAGCTAATTCTGCGCCATGATATCCAGTAGGAAATATATCAGCTAACAGCGCAAAATCTGATTCGTGGTCAGTTCCTTTTGGCAAAGGCAAACAGTTGAAATCTGCAAATGGAACTTGTAAATATTCAGCTTGCCCACCTGTCCAGGGTCCCATGGCCACATATCCGTAGGCTCCTCCAGCAAATCCCGGATTAACAATCGTGCAGAAACCAGTAAATCCCCTTTGGCAGTTCTTGCAGAAACCACAAGCAACATTAAACGGCATTACTACTCTGTCTCCAACTGAAATGTCTTTCACAGCGGTCCCAACTTCTTCTACTATTCCCATATTTTCATGACCAAATACAATGCCAGGTTCAGCAGCTGTTCGGCCTTCATACATGTGCAAATCTGATCCACATATACAGCTAGATGTTACTCTGATAATAGCATCATTAGGATGCTGTATGGATGGGTCTGGAACTGTTTCAATGGCAACTTCAAATGGTTTTTTATAAACTACCGCTTTCAACGTGCTACTCCTTTATAATGTAAATTAGCCTATTTGTGCAATATTAACCAACTAAACTGAAAGTTACAAATCTACTGTTACCATTTAATTAATTTTAAATGAAATAATTTATTGTTATATTTGATAATGTTTTGAGTATTAAAGGCGATTTTTAATTATGGGTGTATTTGAAAAATATCTTACAGCTTGGGTTGGAATAGCAATTCTATTAGGTGTAATCTTAGGAAATATTTTCCCTGAACCATTTCAGAATATAGAAAATCTGGAATATGCAAAAATAAATATTTTAATTGCTATTTGTATTTGGGCAATGGTTTATCCAATGATGGCGCAAATTGATTTTTCAGCCTTGAAAAATATAAATGAAAAACCAACTGGCATACTGTTAACTTTGATAATTAATTGGCTAATAAAACCATTCACCATGGCTTTATTAGGATATTTATTCTTTAAAATATTATTCATCGATATTGTTGACCCACAGACAGGAACTGAATACATTGCAGGAATGATTTTATTGGGTGTAGCGCCTTGCACAGCTATGGTATTTGTTTGGAGTCAGCTTACAAAAGGAGATCCAAGTTATACCCTTATCCAAGTGTCAATTAACGACATTATAATGATTTTTGCTTTTGCTCCAATTGCAGCTTTCTTATTAGGACTATCCGACATATCTATACCTTGGGACACGTTATTTATATCAGTTGTTTTATATGTTGTTGTTCCATTAATAGCAGGGATTGCGACTCGATATTTTTTATCAAAGTTTGGTTCCATTGCTAATTTAAATCGAATTTTGGTTGCGGTTAAGCCATTTTCAATATTAGGTTTAATTCTAACTGTTTTACTTCTATTTAGTTTGCAGGCAGAAGTTATAATTAATAAACCACAAATTATTATTCTTATTGCAATTCCATTATTAATTCAAACATATGGAATATTTGCTATAGGTTATGGAACCGCAAAATTATTAAACCTTAAACACGAAATTGCTGCTCCAGCTTGCCTTATTGGAACATCTAATTTCTTTGAACTTGCTGTTGCAGTTGCTATTTCATTGTATGGATTAAATTCAGGAGCGGCTTTGGCAACTGTCGTTGGGGTTTTAGTAGAGGTTCCTGTGATGCTTTCATTAGTATATTTTGTTAATAAAACAAAAAAATATTTTCCATCTAAGTAGATTTTAAAGAAGGGTGAATAGGTTTTCGACATATTAAGAATAAGAAGCTGCCTATTAATCCTGCTATTGCAATTAATAAAAATCCAGATTCATAGTTTCCTGTACGTTCATATAGAATACTGGTTATCCAAGGGCCTGCTACACAAAGAATTGTCATCGGAATTGTAGATACACCCATAATTTTCCCAAAGGATTTACGCCCAAAATATTCACCTCTCATAGATGTAGTTAAAGGAGCTCTTGCTCCAAATCCTATTCCATACACTATTGCAAAAATTATCGCTAAAAATATGTTTGATACAAAAATAGCAATAAAAACTCCTAAGGCTTGCAAGGCTCCAAAAAACCAATTACATACTTCTTTTGGAAGATAATCTCCTATTATGCCTCCACTCAATTGTCCAATTCCACCTATGCCCATAGCTATTCCCCACATTAATGCAGAAAGTTCAAGTGAGAGTCCCTGGTTGTTGAAAGCTAGAATAAGATGAACCATCATAGTAGCTGTTAACATTGCCGATGCCCCATGCCCAACTCCCATAAACCAAAAAGATTTTTCTTTGATGGCTTCATATATCGTGAAATCAAAAGTTTTGAGGGGTTTAGTTTTCCGAAATGGAATATTTTCCTTTGTTTTAAATTGCCTAACATGATTTGGTGCTGTAGGTTCATCATGAACTACCTTCCATAAAAGGATAGGTAAAATTATTGCTATAAAGGCCACTAGTAACGAAGCATTTCTCCATCCTAAAACATTTGGAGAGATCAAAATAGCCATTAGTGGCACAATAATAAAAGTTCCTAAAGAAAACCCTAGAGTTACCACTGCCATTGCTAGACTTCTATATCTAGTAAACCAATTGTTTGTTATTACCATCATGGGTATAAAACCGCCCATGGTATTTCCAAGCATAATTAATGAAAACGCAATATAAAATATTAAGGGAGAAAGTATAACGCTTGGATTGTCTCCAATTGGTGTAGTCTGAGTTAGTAGTAAAAACCCCGAAGCAACTATAGCCACTCCCATCATAGCTACTCTTTTTGGGCCTATTTTATCAATGAAATATCCTACAAATGGGCCAACAATTCCACTCTCGAATTGACCTAGTGTAAATGCAATTGCTAGTTGAGTTCTACCCCATCCGAATTCTTTTTCTAAAGAATCAATCCATAACCCAGTTGAACCATAGGTTGGTCCTGACAATAAAGCGTTTACAGCTAAAGCCGTAAGTGCAATCCACCACCCGTAATATAATTTTCCAAATTTAAGAGCACCCATTTAACAAAGATACATATCATGAAATAAACGACAAGTATATAAATTCACGAATTTTTCCAATTAAGTACTAGTTAAATAAGTACTTTGAATATTTATTCTATCTTCATGTTCTAAAGCAAATTTTTTTACTGAATTATAAATAGTATCTTCATCTAAGTGAGCTTCTTTAATCACTTCTGATTCAGATCCTCCGGACAACCACTGGTTATCCCAATCTGAAATCAGAGAATATTTTTCAGTTAAAGGTCCCACATTAGACACTGGCCACATTCTTTTTGTTCCAGTACTAACAATCATCATGTCATAGTAAGATTCAGGAGGTAGGACAGATTGCCTATATTCTTCAGATTGCCTATTAAAAAGTTCTTCAGAAATTGCAGAAACTATTTTAACGTTAATTTTCTCAGATATTATTTGATCTAATATGGCAATCAATCCATTAGTAGATGATGATCCCTGTACTACGACATATCCTTGCTTAGGAAGAGATTTATCAAAATCTTTGATTACATAAAAACCTTTTCTAGCAGCTAATATGTCTGTGTCTGCCAATCTTTCTCTATCAACAACTGGAAAATCTGGCCGAGCCACTTCAATAGTTATGATTCCAACTTTAGGATCTCTGGAAGCAATTTCAATTGCGGCCATATAACCAGGTGCAACGTCATTATAGTCCCAAAAGCTTAAATTAATTATTTGGTTTTTAGGGAATAATTTCCATACCTGAGGTGCAAATATACCAAAGTGTGTTCTTGCATCTGCTGCTGTTTCAGGACCTGAATGGCCAGCTAATATATTTAATACTCCAACTCTAAATGGGCTATCTTGATTTTGTTGACTCCAGATTCTAGCTGGTAAGTACATTAGTGGTGTAAATGCTCCATATGTTCCACTTATAGCCCAAACACCAGAATGTATATCAGGATCTAAAGATGCTGATTGACTAATCAAGCCAATTGCCGTAGAAGCATTTCCTGCTTCCTGTATTGCAGATCGCAATCTGTTACCCGATGGATTTTCAACAGGGTCGTAATGTCCCCATAGTGAACCTTTTTCTATGTTTATGGAATCAGCTAAATCTGCAGCTAGAAGCATTAAACGATTTTCTGTGACATAGTTAATCCACTTAACAGATTCGGATATTGCTCTGCGACTCCCAGATTTAACTCCTGGTTTTTCAAAAAGTTTTATATCAACTTCTCTAGATTGGCCTGTAGCATTATTTGATATATTAACTTTTACTGGATCAACGGGTAGATTGGTAGGGGACAATCTAGAATCTTGAAATGGATCATGTGTAGTATTTATATTTATACCTATATTGTCTGATACTTGATCTCCAATATTTACTAATCTATCTGCTACCCATGTTCCTAAACCATTTTGATCTAACACAGACATGACAATATCAATATTTTCTTTATATTGAATGAGTCTCTCTTTTTCATCGTTTACAGGTCCATCCTCAATACCTTTAAATTTAACTGAGAATCTATCTTCAAAAGTTTTCGCTAGTGCAACAAAATATTCAGAATTCATAGAAAATGTATAAGGATGACTTTTATAACTGATTATTTGATCACCATATCCAGGGATTTTCCCATCCTTAGCACCAGGCCACCATCCTTTCACTGTATTGCCTACAACAATCATTGGTCTTCGGTCATCTTCTGGCCAATCTTCCATAGATTTCAATACAGCAACAACTTGGTCTATTTCATTAGCATTATCTATATTAAAAACATTCCAACCATATGAATTCCATTGATCAGAAATCCTATATGAATCAAATTTGTCAGAAACTATACCACCTACTAAAGTGTCGTCGATTCCTGCATTGTTGTATGACAATAAGATACGCAATCTTTTTCCAACTTGTTGAGCAACAGCTTGCGTTTTCATTTCTTGGGCGTGTCCTGCTGTCATGGCAAACTCACCTTCAACACCAATTATTTTTGGTGACTTAGATGCGCCAAGCATTTCCCAAAAAACTGCTTTTCCTGCTGCCGTCGCAATACCAACCC
>CETH01095705.1_pt1 | contig 36058 bp, 27 predicted proteins | sample 361461 | NCBI WGS metagenome assembly CETH01 (sample SAMEA2622695, study PRJEB7988) | marine metagenome | isolation source: saline water (ENVO:00002010), including
TTTTTTTTAGGGCTTGAATACATCTCTATACGGGATTTGGTTTTTAGGTGATACGGTGCTCCGTGCACGGTCAAGGTGCCGTTGGGAGACACGAGTCTCTGGATTGGAGCGAGGACAGCAAGGACAGTGCGTCAATCTTTTTGACACTGCCGTGTGACTTCGTCAGGATCAGGGTGCCTATGATGGAATTCCGAAGCTTGGAAAGCTGGGTCTCCAAGTCAGACATCAGTTACAACTAGAGACTAGGAAATATGGCCGTTTATCGTTCCCAAGACGCACTCGAGTACCATGAGAAAGGACGTCCAGGCAAGATCGCCGTCATCCCGACCAAGTCTGTGGTTACGGCGCAAGATTTGTCGCTCGCATACTCACCAGGCGTTGCCGAGCCTTGTCTGCAGATAGCCGAAACACCCGATGACGTTTTCAGATATACCGCTCGCGGTAACCTGGTGGCGGTGGTCTCCAATGGGACTGCGGTGCTTGGTCTGGGTAACATAGGCCCTCTAGCTTCCAAGCCTGTAATGGAAGGTAAAGGGGTGCTCTTCAAGGCCTTTGCCGACATTGATGTCTTTGACCTCGAGGTAGGGTCAGAAAAGGCAGAGGATGTCATAAGGTTTTGCGAGCTTCTTGAACCGACGGTTGGGGGGATCAATCTCGAAGACATTTCGGCCCCGGACTGTTTTGTCATTGAGCGGGCTCTAAATGAGCGCCTAGACATCCCCGTATTCCATGATGATCAACACGGCACAGCCATAATCGCGGGGGCCGCTCTGATTAACGCATTAGAGATCACGGACCGGTCGATTCAGGATACGCGAGTCGTCTTTAGTGGGGCGGGCGCTTCAGCACTCTCCACCGCCGAGCATTTTCAGCGTCTGGGAGTGAGGAAAGAAAACATCCTCATAGTAGACTCTTCGGGGGTGATTTATGAGGGACGAAAAGAAGGGATGAACGAATACAAGTCCCCCTTCGCGGTTAAAACAGATACACGCACGCTCGGAGAGGCGATGAAGGACGCAGACGTCTTTATCGGTCTCTCGGTTAAGGGAGTCGTTACCAAGGACATGGTCAGAGGGATGGCGGCCGATCCCATCATCTTTGCGCTCGCAAACCCGGATCCAGAAATCCTTCCCGAAGAGGTAGCAGCGGTGCGTCAGGATGCAATTATGGCGACCGGGAGATCGGATTATCCGAATCAGGTAAATAACGTGCTGGGATTCCCATTCATATTTCGGGGTGCCCTTGATGTGAGAGCTAAGGCCATCAACCCGGAAATGATGTTGGCCGCCACCAACGCCCTAGCCGACCTCGCTCGTGAGCAGGTGCCCGATGCGGTTAAGGGAGCATACGAGGGAAGTGAGATCGCTTACGGTCGAGATTACCTTATCCCAAAGCCTTTCGATCGCAGGGTACTCTATCACGTGGCTCCAGCGGTGGCTCAGGCAGCGATGGACTCCGGGGTTGCTCGAATGGATGTTGAGTTAGGCGAGTATCGTGATCGGCTCCGAGCCAAGCTTGGACCGGGGTACGAGCTCATGCGCGACATGCGAGATAGAGCCCGAACAAGAAGGGCACGGGTCATATTCCCGGAAGGGCACAACGATACGATCATCCGAGCGGCAAGCCAGCTGGTAGAAGATGGGATTTGCGATCCAGTGCTTCTGGGCCGTCTCCCCCGCATCCAAGAAAAGGCGGACCTCCTCGGGGTCGATATCAGAGGTGTCGAGGTTGTCTATGCAGCAGATTTAGAAGAGGAGCGAAGCCGTTACGCTGAGCAGCTCTTCGAGAAGCGGGCCCGAAAAGGGCTGACACTTTCCGAAGCTGAATGGAACCTGTTTAAGCCGGTATATTTTGCAGCGAGTATGCTAGAAAATGGAGAGGTGGACGCACTCGTTCATGGAATCGAAGCCAACTACGCTGAGGCCCTGCGTCCGTGCCTTCATGTCGTTGGTAGGAAGCTCGATGGTTCGGGTGACGCGGGACGATTGGCGGGCCTTTACATGCTGGCTTTCCCGAACCGAGAGCTTCTCTTTTTGGCGGACACGACCGTAAATATCGAACCTGATGCGAGGAGCCTTGCTGAGATTTCTATACAGACGGCTGCGTTTGTTCGAGATCTAGGCATAGAACCAAGAGTCGCGATGGTCACGTTCTCAAACTTTGGATCGGTCTCTCATCATGAATCCTCGACAGCTGCCGAAGCGGTCAACCGAGTCCGCGAAATAGATCCGGATCTAGAGATCGATGGAGAGATGCAGGCGGATACCGCAGTAGATTTCACTAAGCTCAAGAGAACGTATCCGTTTTCTCGACTCACGGGGCCGGCGAACATACTTGTCTTCTCCCGGCTGTCGGCTGCGAACTCTGCGTACAAGCTACTGGAAGAGTTCGGTGGCGCGGATGTGATCGGTCCAGTTCTCCTCGGAATGGCTAAGCCAGTTCACGTTCTACAGCGAGGTTCTTCGCTAACGAATGTTCTTGATCTTGCGACAGTCGCATCTGTGGACTGGCAGGCTCGAAACCGACAAATTTAGAGGGTGCCCTGCTCGCTTAGGCGGTAGGGCCTCTTTCTTGTTATCTAGACGAAGGCGATTCCGGGACTGAGGCGGCTATGGTTCAATGCCGGTGCAGCCGGAGTGCTCAACTATCAGAAGAGAAAGTAGACTGGCAATCATGAATACCGACATGACCGAGACCAGTGCGCCGGTGACTGGCCGAAGTAACAGAGACCTTTCTGTTCACGGCCTTAAGCCATCGGGCCAGGTGTCCTGGAATCTTTCCCCTGCAGAGCTTTATGAGGAGTCGTTGAGGCGCCGCGATGGCGAGCTCGTTCACATGGGCGCAATCGCAACGGTCACTGCACCGCACACGGGCCGGTCTCCAAACGACCGGTTCGTAGTACGAGACGAGCAATCCGAAGAAGTAGTGGACTGGGGCAGCGTAAATGTTCCGGTAAGCTCTGCTCACTTCTCTGCTCTGCGTTCGGATGTCATCGAGTTCCTGAACGAGAGAGACCTTTTCGTTCAAGACGCTCGAGCGGGTGAAGATCCAACACATGGAATAGATGTCCGGGTCGTCAGTGAGAGTGCGTGGCATTCATTGTTCGCTTACAACATGTTCCTTCGGATCGACGAACAAGCGCGTGAAACCTTCGAACCAGATTTCACAGTGCTTCACGCTCCGCATCTCAAGGCTGATCCAGCACGCCATGGTTGCCGATCTGAAACCGCTGTAATGGTGAACTTCACGACTCGAGAAGTTCTCGTGACGGGAACTCGGTACGCGGGGGAGATCAAGAAATCGATTTTCTCTGTGCTGAACCACATGTTACCCGATTCGGGTGTGCTCCCAATGCATTGTTCGGCTAATGTGGGCGAAAATGGAGACGTTGCCCTTTTCTTTGGATTATCTGGCACGGGAAAGACTACCCTCTCAGCTGATGAATCTAGAGGCCTTATAGGTGATGATGAGCATGGGTGGAGCAGATCAGGCATTTTCAATTTTGAGGGCGGATGTTATGCGAAGACGATCCGCTTGTCTCGAGACGGTGAGCCGGAGATCTACCAGGCTACTCAGATGTTCGGGACGATTCTGGAGAATGTAGTTCTAGACCAGAAAACTCGGACCGTCGACTATGCGGACGGCTCAATCACTGAAAATACCCGTGCTTCGTACCCTATCCATTACATCCCCAATGCTGTGCTGCCCAGCCGTGGAGACCATCCTGAGAACGTTGTCTTTCTAACGGCGGACGCATTTGGTGTGCTGCCGCCGATCTCAAGACTTACGTCTCAACAAGCGATGTACCACTTCCTTTCTGGATACACAGCCAAGGTAGCGGGCACGGAGCGGGGTGTGACCGAGCCTATAGCAACATTTAGCGCTTGTTTTGGCGCCCCATTTCTACCTCGGCATCCAGGAGTGTATGCTGAAATGCTTGGAGATAAGCTTAGCGAGCATGGGGCTACGGTATGGCTTGTGAATACCGGATGGAGCGGTGGTGGTTACGGGGTCGGAAGGCGAATGAAGCTCGCTCACACAAGATCTATGGTGAATGCTGCCTTAGGAGGACGGCTTGACGATGTGGAGTATCTTTCGGATCCCGTTTTTGGCCTAGCAATCCCTGCCACAGTCCCGGGGGTACCCGAAGAGGTTCTGCAGCCGCGGGGCACTTGGTCTGACGGGGCAGCGTACGATGTTTCTGCGAGCAAGCTTGCAGAAATGTTTAGGAAAAACTTCGAGCAGTTTGCGGATCGGGTGTCCGATGAAGTGAGGAAAGCCGGACCTAAGTGAGGGAAAACCTCTCTAGGTTGTTCGTAACGCTCGAACAGTAACTGATCTCGGAGTGTTTCCGAGTCACCCTGTGCGTTTCTCCGATTTCTGCGGAATCAGTTTGTTGGTGGTGCGGTTTAGGGAGCGCTTCACCCGCATAGGGATTAGGTTCGGATGCGTAATCCCAAGTGGCCCGTCCTCACGATGCGACTCGACATGAGAATTTCATTTCAGCACGCCATTTCAGTACTTACGTTCTCGACTCTATTGATTGCAGCTCCAGTAGCTTCTCAGGCGCCGGCCTATGTACCGGAGGATGCTGCAGCGCGTTACCATCCACTTCCATCCCTGCGCAAGCAGGCTGCTGAGCAACAGGAGTGGTTGCAACTGCGATTGACGCGCGTGTTGCCGGCGCTTATGGCCGAGTACGATGTAGATATGTGGATTCTTTCGATGCGCGAGTATGGTGAGGATCCCGTCTTTCGGGCTATCGCATCACCGACGACCTTCGCAGCACGGCGTCGTTCGATTTATGTCTTCACGCGTCAAGATGACGGCACCTTAGAGCGCCTAGCGCTCGGTGGCACGAGTCAAGGGGGTATGTTCAAAGCCTTTCGATCGACGCGACCGGCCCCGACCCAGCCCACGGCAGAACTAGTGGGTAACGAGCAGTGGAATCTTCTAAGGGAGGTAGTCGAGGATCGTGACCCTGAAAATATCGTCCTGAACATTGATCCCGTGTGGGCTTTTTCAGACGGCCTGGGTGCGGGTGAGGCCGAGGCACTTTTAGAGGCTCTCGGTAACGAGTACTCAGCTAGAGTGAAGCGTGAGCCGCGACTTGCGATGAACTACATTTCTCTTCGTTTGCCTGAGATGATGCCGCGTTATCGAAAGATAGGGGAAAGTGTGCATGCTCTGATTTCTGAGGCTTTTTCCAATTCTGTCATAACCCCCGGCGTCACAACGACGGATGACGTCGTTTGGTGGATGCGCCAAAAACTGAGAGATCTCGGTTACACCACTTGGTTTCAGACGTCCGTTAATGTCCAGCGAGCGGGGAGCCTACCAGCAGCGCCAGGTGTGGGTGGGTCAACCGTGATCCAGCCGGGTGACCTTCTTTGGACTGATTTCGGGTTGGTTGCTATGAACCTGCACACAGATACGCAGCACCTTGGATACGTTCTGAGAGAGGGCGAGACTGATGCTCCTAATGGCCTCAAGCAGTGTTTGTCGAATTCGAACCGGCTGCAGGACATACTGCTATCACACATGGAACCCGGTCTCACGGGCAACGAGGTGTTAGCCAATACACTTGCTCAAATGCGCAGCGAGGGGATTGATGGAACAGTCTACACACACCCGATTGGAGATCATGGACATGGGGCGGGGCCTCTTATCGGACGGTGGGATGCGCAGGAGGGTGTTCCAGTCCGCGGCGACGCGGTCATGCTTCCAAATGTCTGGCATTCGATAGAGTTGCAGACCACGACGCCGATCCCAGAATGGGACGGAAAGCCTGCTTCGTGCCGACAAGAGGAGGAAGCATATCTCGCCGAGGATGGAAGTCGCCACTGGGTCTACCGACGTCAGAGCCGATTCCATCTGGTCTGGTAGCAGAGTATCGACTAGCCAACTCTTGACGCAGACGAGGAGGGTGGGGTGGGTAGCACGGGGAAACCCTTTGATCGATCTATAGTCGAGGGCCCTATACGAGGGGCGGTGTGGAAGCTCGCGTGGCCTACGATGCTTCAGAACATCATAGGAGGGCTTCAGGGCATAGTGGACCATGCTATGGTAGGCAACTATGTCGGCTACGTGGGGAATGCGGCTATCGGTGTGTCTTGGCAGATCTTTCTCGTAGTCATTGTGTTCATCTCATCTTTGTTTACGGGCATGGGCGTGTTGGTCGCTCGCTTTACTGGGGCCAACGAGCCTGACAAGGTTAATCGCACGGTATACCAAGCTTTTCTGACGGCAGTGATGCTCGTCGCCTTTGTTTTGGCTCCAATCGGTTGGGTTTTTTCTCCGGTACTTCTTGAACTGGTAAACGCAACCGCTGAGGTCCAGGCCGAAGCTCTTCCATACCTCCGAACGATGTTCGTTTTTTCTTTCGGGATGCTTCTCTTCTTCATGTTCTCAGGGGCTTTACGCTCGGCCGGAGACGCTCAGACACCGATGCGACTCGGGATTGCGATGACACTACTGAACATCGGGCTCAATGTCATTCTGATTCGAGGGCTCGGTCCGATTCCTGCGTTTGGCACCCTGGGTGCTGCGATGGGGACTGTGATTGCAGGTGCTGTTGTGTCTGTTTACGCCCTCGTGAACCTGTTTGGTGGTCGTTGGGTCGTAGCGTTCCACGGAAACATGGAGTGGAAACCGGACTGGAATATTATTCGAGAATTGTTCCGGTTTGGTCTCCCGACTGGGATTCAAGGTGTAGCGATGAACGTTGGTGGCGTGCTGCTCCTAGCGTTTATTGGGTCACTAGCTGCCAGTGCTCAAGCTCAGGCTGCATATGTTGTGAGTTACACGCAACTGTTCTCGTTTATCACATGGACGTCTGTGGGCATCATGGGGGCGACCGCTGCGGTTGCAGGTCAGAATCTCGGTGCGGGAAAGCCCGATCGGACTGCGAAATCGGTTAACGTTGCCGCGGGTTTCGGCCTATCCCTAGCGGCGGTTATTGGTCTCAATTTCCTCCTTATCCCCGACCATCTTCTTGGAATTTTCGGGATGAACGATCCGGTGGTGCAGGGACTCGCTGTGGAGCTCCTAAGATACCTCGCTGTATCCGGTCTCTTTATCACTGTCGCGCTTGCGTATACAGGAGGCTTACAGGGCACCGGGGATACCAAAAGCCCGATGTACATCTCGATCGTCTCTCAGATGATCATCCCACTGGGGATGTGCTGGACCATCCAAACATTCTCTACTCTCGATCCACATGAGATCTGGTTGGCAATAGTGCTGGGGCACTTTGCACGGATGTTACTCAGTATGATTGCGTTCAGGCGAGGACACTGGCGTGAGATCCAGGTAGATATTGGAGGTGCGGGATCGGCCTAACGCAACCTCTGCGCGCACCTCGCGGCGGCACCGTTTGGCCCCCATTATCACCGTTTCCAGTCACCAAGAACGGGACGCTGAGTGCATAGATGGCAAAGCAATACTGGCTGATGAAATCCGAGCCCTACGTCTATTCGATCGAAGACCTCGAACGGGACGGCTCAACGTGTTGGGAGGGGGTAAGGAACTACAAGGCGCGCAACAATATGCGTGAGATGAAGGTGGGCGACGAAGTCCTCTACTATCACTCGAATGCAAAGCCTCCGGGGGTGGTGGGTATAGCCCGCGTTTGCAAGGAGGCCTATCCCGACCACTACGCTTTCGAAGAGGGACATACGTATTTCGACGCTAAATCCGACCCAGAAAACCCGCGCTGGTACATGGTCGACGTCGAATTCGTCTCGAAGGTCGATGATGTCGAGCAGCCACTGTCTCTGCATCAGATTAAGGCCGACGATAAACTTTTGGATATGGAGCTGATCCGCTACGGAAGACTTTCTGTACAGTCGGTGAAAAAATCTGAGTTTGACTATGTGAAGAAGCTGGCGGGGCTTTGATCACCGCTTGTCCTGGATCCGAGAAACTCGGTAGAGTCGAGGTGCCAGAAAGGTCAGCTCGGAAGGGCTTGATCTATTGTGCTCGAGGAGCCTGCAAGCTGGGATTCATCTTAATGCTCTTTTATGGGACGGCGGAGGGACAGAAGGTTCCCGATGCTAGGTCGCTCGGCGTTCACCTCACTGGTGAACCTGGCCCGAACAATGCAATCACAGATGTCGCTGGTGTCGAGGTTGGACATACGACGATCATCCAGGGTGAAGGGCAGCTTGTCGTTGGAGAGGGCCCGGTTCGGACCGGCGTTACGGCAATTCTTCCGCGCGGTAGAGAATCTGGAGATTCCGTCTTTGCTGCTTGGTTCAGTTTGAATGGCAACGGTGAAATGACGGGCACCACCTGGATCGAGCATTCAGGGATCCTAGAAGGCCCGATAATGATCACGAACACCCATAGTGTGGGAGTAGTCCGAGACGCTGTTATAGCTTGGCAGAGGGATCGGGATCCGACGTTTCTATGGGCGTTACCTGTCGTGGGGGAGACTTATGACGGGAGCCTCAACGACATCAATGGTTTCCATGTCACCGCGGATCACACTATTGATGCACTGAATGGTGCCCGTGGAGGAGCAGTTTCCCAGGGAGCGGTCGGCGGAGGGACTGGGATGCGCTGCCATGGCTTCAAGGGAGGAATCGGTTCTGCGTCTCGACTTGTTGGGCCTTATACTGTCGGTATTTTGGTGCAGTGTAATCAGGGCTTAAGGGAGGATCTGCGGATCTCTGGCGTTCCCGTAGGGCAGATGTTGCCAGAGCCGTCATCTTGCTATACAGATCGATCAATTCCTGCCGCAGCGCGTCGGCGTGGAGTGCCGTGGTGCATGAACCTGGGTGGTGAGCCGTCCGACGCCCTTGTCGATAGCGGAGGCTTACTTGAGCCAATTCCGGAGGGAGCGGGCTCGATCATTATTGTGCTCGCGACAGATGCACCGCTTCTCCCGACTCAAATCAAGAGACTAGTCACACGGACCACGATGGGCCTCGCTCGAGTCGGCGGCATGGGCTATAACGGGTCCGGAGATATTTTCATCGGCTTTTCAACAGCGAACCGTGAAGCGGCGGCCGAGCGGGCGGAAGCGACTGGGTTGGAGATGATACCGAATGATCAACTCAATGGGTTGATTGCATCTTCAGTGCATGCAACCGAGGAGGCAATCCTCAATGCGATGCTGGCTGCGGAGACGCTCACCGGGATCAACGGTTATACGGTTCCGGCGCTTCCCGAAGACCGACTCGCAGAGATCATGTCTAGGATGAATGGTGCCCTGGGCGATCTTAGGAGGAAGTAGTAGAAGTCTTGTAACCACCTCTCATTTAACCTCAGTGATCATGGGCTCACTTGTTCAGAACTACATCGGAGGAGGATGGCGCTCCGCGTCGTCAACCGCGACTCACTCAGTAAAGAACCCGGCGTCGGGAGTAGAGATTGCCCAAGTACCTCTCTCTACGTCTTCAGACGTCGACGCGGCGGTTCGAGCCGCGAAAGCTGCTTTTCCCGGATGGCGCTCGACGCCTTCTCCTGTAAGGGCTCGAGTCCTCTTCCGGTTGAAAGCGTTGCTAGAAGAGCATAAGGAAGAATTGGCGGTGCAACTGACCGAGGAGCACGGTAAGATCCTAGCAGAGACACGCGGGGAAGTGCAGCGTGGAATTGAGAATGTCGAACACGCTTGCGGTGTTCCCACGCTGATGATGGGTGACACGGTTGAAGAGATTTCCAAAGGCATCGACTCAGCGTCCTGGCGTCAGCCTCTCGGCGTTTTCGGCATTATCACCCCGTATAATTTCCCGGTAATGATCCCTCTGTGGTTTTGGCCCTACGCAGTTGCAACAGGAAATACCGTGGTGCTTAAGCCCAGTGAGCAAGACCCCCTCACGCACCAGAAGATAGTGAGCCTTGCTAGGGAGGCGGGACTTCCGGATGGCGTTTTAAATGTTGTACACGGTGGCCGTGAGGTTGTCGAAACGATGTGTGACCATCCTGATATAGAGGGTGTCTCGTTTGTGGGCTCGAGTGATGTGGCGAAGATAGTCTACACGCGTGCTGGAGCCGCCGGGAAACGCGTGCAGACGCTTGGAGGTGCCAAGAACTTCCTGATCGTCATGCCCGATGCGGACATGGACGCGACGCTGGATGCGTGCGCTGGTTCCATTTTTGGATCGTCAGGTCAGCGCTGCTTGGCAGGGAGTGTTGTCGTCGGCATTGGAGACGCGCATCATCAGATCCGTGAGCGAATCCTTGATTATGCCTCCTCAATCCGCATAGGGGACGGGCTCGAAAGCACAACACAGATGGGCCCAGTCATTTCCGGCACTCATCGTGACCGGGTGAAAGAGTTTATCAATCAGGGTGTGGCGGATGGAGCCACTCTCGCTCTGGATGGCAGAGGTGCCACTGTTAAGGGGCTTGAGGGTGGCTACTGGGTTGGCCCTACAGTTTTCGAGAATGTTGCACCAGATATGTCGATTGTGAGTGAGGAGATCTTTGGCCCAGTGGCTAGTATCAATCGAGCCGACAGCGTCGAGGATGCGATTGAGATGATGCACAGCAATCGTTATGGGAACGCTTGCTCACTCTTCACTACGAGCGGTCATGCAGCACGTGAGTTCCGCTACCAAGCGGGAATAAGCATGGTTGGTATCAACATCGGAGTTGCCGCACCGATGGCGTTTTTTCCGTTTGGTGGCTCAAGGCAGTCGTTCTTTGGTGATCTTAAGGCTGCGGGCAAAGACGGTATCGCATTTTATACCGATCAGCGCGTGGTGATCTCACGATGGTCGGCGGTAAAGGCTGACCCGCACAACCTGCCGAGAAATAGCTGATGGATAACATCGTCGCGTTCCTGAGTGGCGACTAAGTGACTGAAGACCTAAACCGAGCATGCAAGATGATTGAACCATCTAATATCCTAGACGCTACCAGCGCCGAGACGATCCATGGCCGAGATGAATTTCTTCTCCCAGGGATGCTCCACTTGTACGAGGAACCGCTCGTGCTCGTGGAGGGCGATGGTGTGCGGGTTAAGGATCCGGAAGGCAATGAGTATCTCGATCTTTTTGCCGGTATCCTGACGACTTCAGTCGGGCATTGTAATCCCCACGTAGTAGGCTCGGTCACCGCTCAACTGAAGAAGCTTGGTCATATTTCGACCCTCTATGGACACGAGATTCATGTCGAGGCGGCTCGCAAGATTGCAAAGATCGCCCCTGGGATGTTGAACAGAACGTTTTTTAGCAACTCGGGCACGGAAGCGGTTGAAACCGCACTTATGATGGCGTGCCTGGCCACGGGCCGGAGTGAGATCATCGCCCTGCGCGTCGGATACCACGGCCGCTCGTTCATGGCGACGAGCGTGACTGCGCACTCAGGCTGGCGACCGCTGGCTACCCCAGTGGCTGGCATCAAACACGCGAGGTCTCCGAATCTCTACCGTTGCTGCCCGTCTAAGACACTTTGTGACGAAACATGTGTCGATAAGTTTGTGGATGACCTCGAAGAGGTGATTGTGACTACGACTAACGGCCGACCTGCAGCGTTCATCGCCGAGACCATAATGGGTGTGGCCGGATATGTAGTGCCGCCAATGGGTTATTTCGAAAAGGCAGCCGAGGTAATCCGGCACTACGGGGGCTTACTTGTCATCGATGAGGTGCAGGCGGGATTCGGGCGTTGTGGTGATCACTGGTTCGGAATCCAGCACCATGGGGTCGAGCCGGACATTATGGTGATGGCGAAGGGTATCGCGAATGGCGCTCCGGTTGGCGCCACAGTCACGACGGACGAGATCGCTCACTTATGGAAGGGTAAGCATCTCTCTACTTTCGGCGGAAACCCAGTCTCGATGGCAGCTCTTTGTGCCACACAGGACGAGCTGCATCGTCACAACGCACCACAAAACGCTCGTCAGCGTGGGGATCAACTCAGAGAAGCGCTCAAGGAAATGAAGGCCCGCCACCAGTGGATGGGTGATGTGCGCGGAATGGGATTAATGCAGGCGATAGAGATCGTAAAGGATCCCGTTTCAAAAGAGCCCGATTTGGAACGGACCAAGAGGCTTTTGGAGGCGTCACGTGAGGAAGGGGTCCTTCTTGGGCTGGGCGGCCTGTACGGCACGGTCGTGAGAATCGGGCCGTCGCTCTTGATTACGGAGCAGGAGATGGCAGAAGGGATCGAGAAGCTTGGGAAGGCGGTAGACAGGGTGGGTTCCTGATGCCGCTAGATGCCTGGGTTTTGTTAGTTATATCTGTCGGCCTTGGCCTTGGCCTTGAAGTTTCATTCATGCTAGCTCGGAAGCGTGATCGTTGACTTCGACCACGATCCTTGGCGTCGTTATTGGCTACTTGCTGATCCTTCTTGCGATCGGCTTTTGGGGTGGCCGGGAGTCAAGTGATCTAAAGGGTTACTACGTTGCGGGCAAGAAACTGCCGTCTTGGGTCATTGCGTTCAGCTCGAACGCGACGGGGGAGAGTGCTTGGTTATTGCTTGGCCTCACCGGGATGGGCTACGCAATTGGTGTTCATGCCTTCTGGATCATCATGGGTGAAGTTTTGGGGGTGGCGTGCGCTTGGGTTTTGGTGGCTCGGCCTTTCAAGGAGTATACGGATCGGTGTGACGCTATCACCGTTCCCGATTACCTGACGGAGCGATTTTTTGATAAGTCCAACGCGTTTCGATGGCTATCCGCGGTCATCATCCTGAGCATGGTTGTCGCCTACACCGCGGCTCAACTTACGGCGTCAGGGAAGGCCTTCGACTCCTTTCTCGGTACTGGGTACACGCAAGGCGTCTGGATTGGCCTTGCGATTGTTCTTTTCTATACAACGGTCGGAGGCTTCAAGGCCGTTGCTTACTCGGATTTTCTTCAGGGTGTCCTGATGCTGGGGTGTCTCCTCATGCTACCAATAGTGGGGATCGCGAATGCGGGAGGTTGGGGTGACATGATCGCAAATCTCCGTGCTCAGGATCCCGCCCTCCTTGAGCCGATGGGCGTTTACGGTCTAAGTCTGGCCGGTGTGATAAGCGCCGCGGGATCGGTGGCTATAGGTCTGGCTTTCCTAGGATCTCCCCAGCTCCTGACTCGCTTTATGGCGGCACGAGACCAGAAGCAGATAGTGGACGGCGGGTTCTGGGCCGTCCTATGTGTGATTGGGTTTGACGTAGGTGCGGTCTTTGGCGGTATGGCTGGTCGATCTCTCTTCCCGGGGTTAGCGGACCCGGAGACAATTTTGCCGGCAATGAGCGCAGCGCTGTTCCCGGCTTTTTTTACGGGAATTTTCCTCGTGGTGGTGCTCGCGGCCATTATGTCTACCCTAGACTCGCTGCTGATTCTGGCATCTTCCGTAGTGGTGAGAGATGTAGTCCAGAAGTCACTTGGCTCGTCTGCGTCTGAGCGTATGCTTTCGATGATGGGCAAAGGCGTAACGGCTGTTATTGGCAGTGTCGGACTAGTTGTCGCCCTTCTAGAGGTGCGAGTGATCTTTGACTTTGTTCTGTTTGCGTGGTCGGGAATCGCGTGTGCGTTCACGCCGGTCGTGCTCTGTTCACTTTATTGGAAGCGGACTACGCGTGAAGGAGCGATCGCGGGCATGATTGGTGGCTTTGCTACTACAGTGATTTGGGTGCGAGTGTTCAAGGAGGGCTTCTACGAGTTGTATGAGATGATTCCCGGTTTCGCAGCCGGGTTGCTTTTATGCGTTGTGGTAAGTCTCGTAACGAAGCCGGACGATGGGGCGGTAGCAGAACTCGAATCTGTTCGTGACACGGTAGGGCCTGTGTTCTAATAGAAGGAGGCAAGATGTCGGATTTCGATCGTAGGCAATTCTTGGGACTCGGAGCAGCAGCAGCAGCAGGACTCACTACCGGATGCGAGCCCAGCAGGGCAGGAGCTTTAGTTCCTGAGCTGATCGTGGTGAACGCCAACGTTCTGACACAGGATGACAGCCATCCGAAGGCTGAAGCCTTTGCGATCCACAACGAACGTTTTGTAGCCGTAGGGTCTTCGGCGGACGTGAAGAACCTCGCTGGGCCCAACTCAGAGGTGCTGGACGTTGCGGGGATGACTGTTGCCCCTGGTTTCATCGACGCTCACTCACACCCTTCTGGTGCAGGCTTGAATGAACTCAGGAATGTAAATACGAATCTGGGCTCGATTGCGCGCATTCAGGCAGCGCTGCGTGAACGTGCTGCATCTACACCGCCGGGCGAGTGGCTCGTCGGTTTCATGTATGATGATACGAAGCAGGAGGAAGGGCGCCCTCTCAGCCGGATAGACCTCGATCAAGTCAGCACAGATCACCCGATCATGGTGGGGCATCGTGGTGGTCATACTGGGGTCTACAACTCTAAGGCGTTCGAACTCGCCGGAGTGACTGCACAGACGAGGGATCCTTTCGGTGGCCACTTCTACAGAGAGAATGGAGAATTGACGGGTAAGGTCGCTGAGCGAGCACGAGCTGCTTTCAATGTGCCTAGCGGTTCGACTCCAGAGGAGCGAGCACGAGGTGTTGCCTTGATCTGCCAAAAGATGAACGCTGCAGGACTGACCTCAGTCCATCAAGCGGGGACATCTCGGAGCGATTTTATCGCATATCAAGACGCTCGAGCGAGTGGTGATCTTTCTCTCCGTACGAATCTCATGGCGCGGGGACTGACATTTCCATCACTAATGCGGTCGGGCCTTCGAACAGGGATGGGCGACGAATGGCTTCGGATCGGGCCTGTAAAGTTTTCTGCGGACGGATCTGCATCCGAGCGCACCATGGCAATGAGCACTCCATATGCTGGTCGTCCCGACGATTTTGGCATCCTTACCATGACTCAGGACGAAATTCATGACGCGGTGGAAGAGGCTCATCGTGCTGGCTGGCAGGTTGCGATCCATGCGAATGGAGATGTCACCATCGACATGGTGCTGAATGCCTACGAACGGATGGCTCAGCAGTATCCGCGTACTGACGCGAGACATCGCTTGGAGCACTGCTCCTTGGTGAATCCAGACCTTCTGAGACGGATCGCAGATGGTGGCTATATACCTGCGCCTTTCTATACCTATGCCCATTACCATGGTGAGAAGTGGATTGAGTATGGCGAGGAGAAGATGAATTGGATGTTCGCCCACAAATCCTTCATGGACTATGGAATCATGGTCGCACCGGCGTCAGATCACAGCCCAGGCCCCTACGAGCCACTTATGGCTTTGCAGTCGATGGTAACACGCAAGGACTTTTCTGGTCGTGTCTGGGGCCCAAGCCAGCGTATCACGCTCGATCAGGCGATGAAGATTTGTACAATGCACGGGGCATACGCCTCGCACGAGGAGAGAGAGAAGGGCTCGATCACTACCGGCAAGCTGGGTGACTTTGTCGTGCTGAGTGAGAGTCCGTACGATGTAGATCCAGACGGGATCAAGGAAATTAGGGTAGAGCGGACGGTGGTTGGGGGGAAAACCGTCTACGAAGCCTGACCCAACTGATATCCAAATGAAGGACAAAGGAAGAACGAGGATGCTTCGAAACTTGATTGCAGATGGAGCCCGTACGTTGATGTTCGCTGTCGTGGCGGCAGAGCTGATCTTGGTCTTACCGGTGGCTGCGCAGGAATCGACTGTGCTCGACCTCCCTGGCCTAGACCAGCCGGTAGAGATTCTTGTCGACCAGTGGGGGATTAGTCACATCTATGCTGAGACCGAGCATGATTTGTTTTATGCTCAGGGATGGAATGCAGCGAGAGATCGACTCTTTCAACTGGAGCTTTGGAGGAGGCAGGCTACAGGCACAGTGGCTGAGATTTTGGGGGAACGAGAACTTGAGCGAGACATCGGGACCAGACTCTTCAAGTTTCGTCGGGACCTTGAGCAAGAACTCAATCATTATCACGACCGCGGCTCTCTGATAATCAATGCCTATACGGATGGTATCAATGCGTACATAACCCAGACGGAGCAGGACCCGAGCCTTCTCACTATCGAGTTTGAACTACTTGGCATCAAACCAGGACACTGGACTCCTGACGTTGTGATCTCAAGGCATCAGGGTCTTCTGGGTAACATAGGGGCGGAACTAGCTACCGGGCGGAGAGTTGCCGAGATCGGAGCGGAGGCCGTGAAGCATCTTTCCACTTATGGCCCAGGTGATCCGCTTCTGGAGATGGACCCCACAATAGATGGCGAAGCCCTTTCTGAGGACATTCTTGGAATCTACAACGCCTTCCGCAGGGGGGTCCGCTTCCAGCCGGAGGACATAGTCGATCAGTCACGGCGAGGTGATGTCGACGCATTCGCTATGCTTGAGGAAGCGGCACTCGACGCGTCGAGTGTTGTGGCCTATGACGTGGAGCAAGATATAGGGTCGAACAACTGGGTCATAGATGGCACTCGCTCAGAAAGCGGTTTTCCGATGATGGCTAATGACCCACACCGGGCTCAGGGGTCACCCTCTTTGCGTTACTGGGTGCACCTGGTTGGCCCAGGATGGAATGTGATAGGTGGAGGCGAACCTTCACTTCCAGGCGTATCGATCGGACACAACGAGTACGGCGCCTGGGGGCTGACTGTCTTTTCGACTGATGCAGAGGACCTCTATGTCTATGAGACGAACCCGGTGAACCCGAATCAATACCGGTACCGGGGAGAGTGGGAAACAATGACCGTCCTTACTGAGGAGATTCCTGTTCGAGGCGAGATGCCTCATACAGCGACGCTCAAGTATACGCGGCATGGGCCGGTTGTCTTCGAGGACGAGGAGCGCAATCTCGCGTACGCTGTCCGTGCAGGGTGGATGGAGATTGGAGGTGCTCCGTATCTAGCATCGCTTCGCATGGATCAGGCGAAGACGTGGGAAGAATTCAGGGAGGCTTGCAACTATTCCAATATCCCTGGTGAAAACATGATATGGGCAGGGCGAGACGGTACGATTGGCTGGCAATCGGTTGGTATCGCCCCTGTCCGTCGCAACTGGAGCGGCCTCGTACCCGTACCCGGCGACGGCCGGTACGAGTGGGATGGGTACCTACCGATCATTGCAAAGCCACATGTGGTGAATCCCGAAGAGGGGTATTTCGCCACCGCCAATAATGACCTGATTCCGCGCGACTATGAGCACATGGACGCTGTTGGGTTCTCGTGGTCTGATCCATACAGATGGCTCAGGATTGTCGAAGTGCTCGGGGGCGGAACGCGCCTTTCAATAGCAGACAATATCCAACTGCAGACGGATGAGTTGTCACTTCCAGCTCGTCAGCTCGTGCCTATGCTTGAGGAGGTTAGTTCCAGCGGCCGAACTGAACAGGCTAGGGAACTTCTGCTCGAGTGGAACTACGTGATGGACAAGAATTCGATTGCGGCGGGCATCTATGCGGCGTGGGAAGGGGAACTTCGCCGCGCTGTACGTGACGCTGTCGTTCCTCCCGGCCTAGGTATGAACTTGTCCTTGTCTAAGGTGATCGAGAAGATCATGGTTCCACCGGGAACGTTAGGTGGAGATCCAATGCGTGCTCGTGACGAGCTACTTGTTTCAGCGCTCTCAGCTGCGGTGTACGCGCTCGAGGAGAAGCTCGGCTCGGATATGTCTGGCTGGCAGTACGGGCAGGAGGATTACCACCACGCTTATTTGCGGCACCCTATGGGTGCCGCGGTAAGCTCTGAGACACGCGCAATATTGGAAGAGGGCCCACTGCCGCGCGGTGGCTATGGCTCTACGGTGAACCAGACTGGCAACGGAGACAACCAGACATCAGGAGCATCTTTCCGGATCATTGTTGACACCGGAGACTGGGACCGAGCCGTTGGTATGAATACACCGGGCCAGAGTGGGGACACGCGGTCACCGTTCTACGACAACCTCTTTGAATTTTGGGCGAAAGATCAGTTCCACCCTGTCTTTTATTCCCGGAATCGGATAGAGGAGGCCACCGCCGTTCGGATCGAGCTGCGGCCGAATGGATAATGTTTAACCTAAAGGGCATGCGCGCTGCGTTAAGGGGCAAGCGCTTGATCGACGTATCACTCCCTAGATTGGCGATAGAAGGTACTACGATTGTCCTCTCGATACTGGTCGCTTTTGGAATTGGCGCTGCATGGGAAGAGCTAATCGAATTGTGATTTCGGCATTCGGAAGCAGACAATCAGTGAGGTCCAGGACCTTTTACGGGAATCCTCGGTTCCTACTCCACGAGCGATCACGATGACCAGCCCCGAAAAAGCGATCCGCGACCCGCTTTGGGAGACGGTGCGACTAGACGCGCTGGCAGTGAGTATCATCGATACGGCCGCGTTTCAGCGTCTCCGCTACATTCGCCAGCTAGGGCTCGCCCATCTCGTCTACCCAGGGGCGACCCACACTCGCTTCGATCACGCCTTGGGTGTCTACCACCTGACCCGCACTGGTCTGAAACATCTTCGTGAACGCAAGGGTGTTCCGGAGGAAGTATGGGAGGGAGAAGAATTCATCCCGTATGCAGCCCTCCTTCACGATATAGGCCACTATGCGTACTCCCACGCTCTAGAAGAGTTAGAGCCGGAACACCTGCCGGCTCATCATGAAGAGGTCAGTCAGCGCTTCTTCGCTTCACCATCACTACGTGAAGCTCTAATGCCTTTGGGCGACGATGCTCCAGAGCGACTAGCCCAATTGATTCGCGGAGATAGCAAAATTCCCTTGCGGGGCTTGGTCAGCGGAAGTCTTGATTTGGACAAGATGGAGTATCTACGCCGTGACGCACGTTTTTGTGGTGTTCCCTACGGAGAGGTTGACGTTTCACGTCTCCTTCAGGGCCTCATGCTCTTGCAGGATCCAGAGACGGGTCTGTACGAGGTGGGCGTGCATGAAAAGGCGATTGCTGCTCTCGAGTCCTTGCTGTTCGCGAAGTACCAGATGTTTCGGAATGTGTACTGGCACCATGCTGTCCGTGCCGCCACAGGGCTGTATAAAAGAATCGTAGAAGAGGCCGTCCGCGGTTGTCTGATTGACCCTGAAGACTTGATTGGCCCGACCGATGAGGAGTTGCTGTACGAACTCAGCCGTAGGGGGCTGGATTCTAAAGATGAGCTTGGTGAGCGGATAGCTAAGCGCTGGATACCCGCACTGCGTCACCGCAAGCTTCCCAAGCGCGCACTTGAATTGACAGCCGCTGATCTTTCGGGGCGTGAGGTGGAAAGTTGGGCGATCGGTGATTCGCCACGAAAACGGGTCATTGAGGATGAGCTTGCTGAGGAACTCGGGCTCGAGTCGGGTGAAGTGATAATAGATTTCCCAGTCAAGCAGTCGATGTTCCAACTCGACCTCCTCGTTCAGCGAAGTAATGGCAATGTTCAACGTCTTGGCCTAGAAGGGGTAGAAGGTGTCCTAGACCTGCCTAGGGTCGCGAGCGAGCTCTACACCACAGCCCGGGTGCTCCGGGTCTTCACACTGGAGCGCCGAGAAATCTTGGCGGATAAAGTCCTCGAGCGTATCACTAGGCCGGTTGCAGCTGTTTAGGGTAAGTGGAGTCTTTACCAGTCGGCCGCTAGGCCAACAAGCAAACTTTAGCGCCCACCTCAGCTACACACCCTAGCGAGAAGGCCTCTCCACCTAGTTGCGCAACGAGCTCGCTGGGGCTTGCGTTTTACTTAAGCGCGGAACCGCAGGTTGAGGACGGTTTAGAAAATATGTGGTAACAAGGTCGTCAAAATAGTATTGCCCAACCCCGATCAAACGAACGACGTGACCCAGGGCTCCAATTCTTCGGCCACTTGACAAAACCAATCAGTGTGACCGAAAATATACGGCTTAGGAGTTTACGGTTTGCCCTGAAAGACGGCAGTGCAGGTCATGGAGGAAACCCGGCGTCTGACCGATGACCGGAGTGCCTTGGACTCGAAGGAGAACGAATACACGATGGCTGCGGCTACGACGACGAAGCGTCGCAAGCGCCGAGGGAAAGGAAATCTCCTTTCCGGATTCGACGCCAGTGTAGAGGAACAAAGCGCTCTAGATCAGTACCTGCGTGACGTCAGCCGGCATGAGCTTATCACTCCGGAACGTGAAAAGGAGCTCGGTGCACTAGCCCAGAAAGGTGATCAGGATGCCATTCAGGAGCTTGCTCGGGCAAACCTGCGTTTCGTGATCAGTGTCGCAAAGAAGTACCAAAATCGCGGCGTGTCGCTTACAGATCTCATCCAAGAAGGAAACGTGGGTCTTGTTACGGCTGCCCGAAAGTTTGATCCGGAGCAGGGCGTGAAATTCATCAGCTATGCCGTTTGGTGGATTCGACAGGCGATTCTTGCCTCTTTGGCGAACCACGGCCGGGCCGTTCGCGTTCCTCTGAATAGGGCGAGCGATCTAGCGCGAATTTTCCGAGAGAAAGAACGGCTAAAACAGGAAAAAGGCCGAGAGCCGACCACTGACGAATTGGCTGAGGCTACTCATCTGACTCCAGAATTAGTGGAGTCTCTTCAGACGTTGAATTCCGCAGAAATAAGGCTAGACGCCCCTATCGGGGACTCGGAGGATTCTCAACTCGTTGAGCGATTTATAACGGAAGAGGCTGCAGAACCGGAGGTCGAGGTTGAGAGTCGGCTTTTAACGGAAACCATCACGGAGGCTCTTGAGACTCTTGAGCCACGAGATGCGAAAGTTCTTCGCCTATACTTTGGGCTCGAAGGCGAGCGAGAACATACACTGGAGGAAATCGGAAACATGCTTGGCGTGACGCGTGAACGAATCCGCCAGCTTCGCGATCGTGCCTTGCGTCGTCTGCGGGAAGGTGGGAAAGGCGGTGCACTGGAGTCCTTCGCCGCGTGAGACTCCGGGCCTGGTATTCGGGCCCATGGTCGAGCAGCCCCTGTCGGTACTTTGAGCCCCGGTAGGGGCTCTTTGGTTCATGAACTCATGACTGCTTCGGGTACGTTCCTCGGTGTTGTGCATGAGACGGGTGGGGGCATCTACGTAGTGGTCCTAGAGACCGGGGAACGCGTAGATGCATACCTCCGCGGACGCTTAAAGAAGCAAGATCGCACTGGTCGTGCCGTAGTGATTGGGGACATCGTGGAAGTCCTGGTGGACGGCAATGAAGTGACAATTGAATCAGTTGAAAAACGGCAGACTGAACTAGTACGGAGCGGAAGGAGTCGGGAGCCTAAAATCCTGGCGGCTAATCTGGATAGAGTCTTCGTGGTGATAGCGCTCCGTGAGCCTAGGGGCTCTACTCAGCTGATTGATCGGATGCTGACCTTAGTCCACGCCAGCGGAATGCGGCCTTTGCTAATCTTCAACAAAGCCGATTTGGAGGGCACAGAGGATCTCCAAGAGACTTGGCTGACTCTCTATAGAAAGATTGGTTACAAGGTATTTGTGACTAGTGTGCCTTCCGGAAAAGGTGTCGTTGAACTGCGCCGTGAACTGTGCGCTGGAACGTCTGCATTTATCGGACCCTCTGGTGTTGGAAAGTCATCTTTACTCAATGTTGTCGATCCGGGGCTTCAGCTTCGAATAGGTCGGTTGTCTCAAAAGACTGGGACAGGACGCCATACCACCGTGGGTGCTCGACTGATCACGCTGGAGTGTGGGGGATTAGTTGCAGACACGCCGGGTTTTGGTGACGTGGGCCTTTGGTCTGTGGACGCCGAGACGGTGGGCTCACACTTTCCAGAATTTGCTGAGAGCGCAGTGAATTGCCGATTTAGAGGCTGTACGCACTTACATGAGCCCGGATGCGCAGTCCTTGAAGAAGTTGGTAAGGGAGAGATTGCACGGTCTCGACATGAGAGCTATCGCTTTCTACGGGTCAAAGCAGAAGAGTAATGAGTTCGTGTCTGCTGATTGGTCGAGGAAGCTTCTAGCTTTCAATCAAGATTCGGCACAGTCGTCTTGGAAACTGCGGACCCATCTGTCACCCTGACGAGACAGTACAGCGAACGACCGGTTTTGATTTCCGAACACGTCCAGCAGTATCTCGTCCAACCCGTCACCATTCCAGTCTAGGTGGTCGAAATATCGCGGCGCGGCTTTTCCATCTTCCGAGCTGTCTCGGTGCCATGTGTAATACTCCACGTATCCCGAGTCATTCTCATGCCCCATGACGAAAAGGGAATAGGAACCTTGCCCGGGGTTTCCGACCTCTAGGTTGTCGCCGACCATGAATGTGGCTGCTATCGACTGTCCTGGAGTATTGCGGAGTTGGAAAGACTGTATGTGTTCTCTTGCATTTAGCGTTCCTAACTCGGGCCAGGGTGCTCCGTACCTTGAAATTGCGTCCCCGGCGAGGGCGAGGGTTGCTACGCGTTGATCATAAGTGTGAGAGAGCTCTCGGTATGCTTCATAGGGTTGATTGACTTCAGCCACCGGAAGTGCCAGCAGTCGTTCGGCATTCGCTGCTGTTGCAACGAGCTCCACTATACCACTGATAGCAATGCGCGCACCACAGAACCCGATCGCTGGACTGACCGACTGAGCGGTCATCCGACCCACACGCACCCCTTCCGAGAAGACGGCCCATTCTGAACCAGGGGCTATTAGTTTCGCTATTTGCTCTTCATCGTCGGAAATTTGCGTTTTGGGCAAGGGCCGGAGTGTATCCGAATGCACTTCACCAACAACTATGAATCGACCTGTATCTCCTTGTCGGATACCGGCTAGTAGGAGTGCTTTATTAGTGCCGAGGTCTCCTCCGGGTTCAATAGGCGCCAGTCCGACTGTGGTCTGCTTAATCGCTGATTCAGGAGGTTGAAGTGCCATGTCAAAGCCCCCAAACTCTACGTTGTCGCAGCCAGTGACCGCAGTTAAGATCACCGCCATTACTAGTAAGTGCTTTCGCATCGATCTTGTGGCACTGCCCCTGATATTGGACTCCTGACTCGGTTACGAAGGCACAAGCTAGTTTGGACCCCTCGGTGAGCAAGCTTCTAATGGACCAGCATGTCGACGGAAAAGCTTCACTGCGAGAGGTGATGAGTTCTTATCCGACGGGCGTGACGGTCGTGGCAGCAAGTGAAAGAGCCGATGCCCCCTTTGGCTTAACTGTAAATTCTTTCACATCGCTCTCGCTCAACCCCCCCCTAATCTTGGTGTGTATTGGGCAAACATCGACATTGCATGACCGGCTAATCGCCTCAGACAATTTTTCGGTGAACATCTTAGCGGGAAATCAGGGCGCCGTAGCAGATCGTTTCGCTTCGGAGCCTTCTAGAGAGCGTTTCGAAGGAGCGGCTTGGCAGGTCGGGACACTTGGTGTTCCGCTAATAGATGGAGCGACGGCTTGGCTAGAATGTTCACGTTATGAGCTTCTGAAGGGAGGTGACCATACCATTCTGATTGGTCGCGTTGAGCATTCGGCTGTTACGGGGCGAGATGCATTGGTATACCACAGGGGTAGCTTGAGCCCATCGAGAGGATGAACTTTCGCCTCCGAAGGATGAAGTGGATGGTTCTCTTGTTGGTGAATCCCCAGGCCAAAATGTCGACAGTATTGGACGTGGCATTCCATGTCCTATGCGTCTTGCTCTGGAGGCGCGATCCAGTATGCGGAACAAGATCCTAAGCTCGTGATAATCGCTCACCTTTCGGATCTCCATCTCGGATTTCGGGCTTACGGGCGCGTGGTCCGAGGAGCGGATATGCGTGAGCGTGATGTGGCGGCGGCATTCGAAAGAGCCGTTCAAGAACTAATCAGACTAAGGCCGAACGTGGTGGTGGTGGCAGGGGACGTCTTTGACCGCCCTGATCCGCCAGCTAGTGCTGTAGTGGCACTTGCTCGAGGTCTAGAATCAATGAGTACTGGCCTGCCTGGTACAAGAGTACTGATGGTGGCGGGTCCTAGAGATACGCCACGTAGATCTGGAGATCCGGGAGCACTCGCAGTGTTAGACACCCTTTCCAATGTAGATGCTGTAACGGCACGTACCCAACGGATCGAGATCGATCGGCTGGGTTTGAACGCTTGCTTGGTACCTTACCGCGCACTAGTGCGCAGCGCTCCTCCTGTGCCTGGTCCAGACCCTCGTATGCGCTGGAATCTCTTGGTGATGCACGCAGAGGCCGATCGTGGCGAGGCTGCAGGGATCATGATTGATCCTGAGGAATGGGACTACGTTGCGTTGGGTGGAGAGCACCAGCGAAGGGAGTTGTCGCAGCGAGTGAGGTATCCGGGTTCACTCGAGCGCGTGGCGCTAGATCCTTGGGAAGAGGCAGGCGATGAGAAAGGTTTCTTGACGGCAAATCTCGAAACTGGTCAGGTTTCCTTCCACACTATCCCTGTTCGCCCTGTAGTCGCGCTTGCCCCGGTGAAGGTTGGGCCACCAGGAGATCCGGATCGTGTAAGAAGAAGAGTAAGAGAAGTGCTCGGTGAGGTGCCGGGTGGTATCACGGACAAGATCGTTAGGCTTCGCTTGCAGGGCGCGCGGCCTAACGATTTGCTCGCGCTTCAGGGTGAGCCCCTGCGTGCGCTGAGAGGCGAAGCGCTCCACTTGGCCGTCGAAGCTGAAAAGGATATCCACGTTCCAGCGGAAGCCTGGCTTCCGGTCGATTATGCAGCTCAGGTGCGGAACACTGTCCTAACCGAGCTCGAGCATGACGGTAAGCGCAACCTGGAGACCGAACGTGTGATTACAGAAATTCTGCAAGGGATCTCTTCCGTATCACGGGATAGGCCAATCGGTGCCGTTCAAGCTCTAGATGGGGTGGTTTCCGGTTTTGGTAGAGTGAGTACGTCGATTCCGATCGGGTTAACAGCGATCCTCGGAGGAGGAGGGCGTGCGCGCAGAGCGGTTGCTGATCTATTCAGGGATGCGGGAAATACCGGCCCAGAAACGGCTCTTTCGAGATGGTGGAATGGAACCGATGGGGAGACTCTGGACGGCTCCCTTAGAAGGGCGATTGATGCCGTTGCAGAAAGCCGTGGTGCGAGCCTTGTCGATGACGCTCTGGAATCGTTAGGTGCGACAATTCAACCAGAGATGGCTGCGTCTTCAACCCAGAACCGGTTGAGGAGAACGGAAGGTATTAATCCGGACCAGGTTAGAGAAGAGTTTAATATGGCACAGCGAGAGTTGCTTGCTAGAAGAGCTGACGTCACAGAGGTAGAGGGAGACTTGGAAGCTGCAACCATGGACTGGCTGCGAGAGCGTCAAGATGCGGAAACCACTCTCTTCGCATATCGAGACAGGGCTCGAGAGTTGAGACGTCGCATCCGCGGCATGGAAGCCAGAGGTCCGGAGGCACCGTGCCCGACTTGTGGCAGGATTCTGGACAGCCACTACGAAGAGGTGCTCACAGGGCTGATGGAAGAATGGGAATCGGTTGTTCAGGATGGGACTTGGTGGAGGAGCAGGTGGGGGCAGCTAGAGATGAAGCCACAGCATCTCCAGGATCTAGAGAGAACGGCACTGAGGCTACACTCTGCAGTGGAGACCGGATCCGAGCGCTTAGAGGTCCTTCGCGTAAGGATTAAGGAACTTGATGGGGTTCAGGCCGCACCTCTACATGAGCTTGATGATACAAAGGGGGCAGTAGCGGCTGCGCTCATTAGGGTACGGGTTGCTCGGATTGCTCGTTCGAAACACCTGCTTCTAGATAGAGCTTCTCGCTTCGTATCAAGAGTGTCCGGTGGGCGTGTATTGGCACTTACGTTCGAAGACGGAGTCGTCCGTCTTCAAGGAAGCGATGGTGCGCTTACCCCGCTCTCAGAAGAAGACTTGGCGGTCGGCCGCATCGCGATCAGGCTAGCAGTGGCCTCTCTGGTTGCGGCTCAGGGGCTGTGTGTCGCCAGCTTGCCAATCGAACATCCTTTTGATTCTCTAGACACCGAGGCTCGCATTCGCGCCCTTGTTCTCACTAAACAGTTGCTAAATGAAGTTCCCCGGATCGTTCTGTTCAGTCGAGGAGATGCTGTCGATGCTCGTCCAGAGCTTTTTGACTACGTGTTGGAGGTACGTGACGACGAGGCGGTAACAGGGCCGGTCCTTCGCTCGGCCTCATCAGGTCCGGGTAGGATCAAGATTCGTTCCGGGTCTTCAGATACTCTAAAAAGGGCCGGCTTTGTGCCCACTGATAGGTGATCGTCTCAGGGTAGTCGGCCGAGTAATTTCCAATAGGTCTATGCCTGCGACTTCCCGCGCGTCAGTTTCCTAGAGCCGCGGTTGCGACGATCTCAAGTACATAGGGATCCCTGAAGCTCTTAACCGGCACGATCGCCCTGGCGGGCTTATGAGGACCCATGACTTCGGCATAGACTTCGTTTACTGCGCTCCAGTGCTCTATGCCTGATACGTATATCATCATTCGTACCACAGACTTTAAGCTGGACCCCGCCTCCTTGAGTACAACTTCGATGTTGGTGAGAGCCTGGCGTGCCTGCTCAGCAGCGTCGCCGGGGTGTGCATCTGGGTTCTTCGGGTCTGTACCCAGCATGCCCGATACGTAAACGACGCCGCCGTACACCACCGCCTGACTGTAGTGTCCGGCGGGCTGTGTCCCTTCTTTTGTATGGATGAATTTCATCGGATCTCTGTTCAGTTGGAGTTTAGATTTGTAACCGAGCAGCTTCCTTTCTTGGCTTTCCTTGCTCGCGCCAAGCAAATCGATAAAGCCATCGGTTGTCCCGCTTTTCCAATGCGTCCCCAACGATTCTACCAATCATCGGTGTGAACTTAAAGCCGTGGCCACTCCCGCCAGCAGCAACTAAAAGACCTGATCTTTCAGGGTCTTCACCGATCCACAGATCACCATCGAAGGTGTCGCAGTAAAGGCATACCCTGGTTCCGACTACAGGGGCGTCTGCGAGTTTGGGTAGTGAGTTCCGCAGGAAAGATCGGGCGTTGTCTAGGTGTGTTTTGGATACCTCCCCTCGCGAGTCGGGATCGACAACGTGTCCATTTCCATGGTGACCAAGCTTGAGGCGGCCGTCTTGTAGAGCAGGAAAACCGTACCATCCAGAGCCAGATGTGTCCGCTGCAAACGGGGGAAAGATTGGGCTCTGCCACTGGGATGGATTCTCTACCTCGTAATGTATGATTGGTTGAGCGACCGGCTTGAGAGTATCCTCTAGCCAAGGGAGAAGAATTGGTGTCCACGCGCCTGCTGCCACCACCACTCGATCTGCTGTTAGCGTATTCATTGACCCATCCTGCTCTTGATAGCTGACACCGGACACCTGAGAGCCCTTGTTAAGCACTTCGTTGAGTGTCCCTTTGACAAAGTGCACCCCCTCGGCCCGCCCCAATTCCAGCAGGCGCGATACGACCGCGCCACTTTCTGCCCAGCCTCCTCGGGGACTTAGATAACCTTGGGGATAAAGGCTGGCGTTCCATGCCGGCCATTTGGCGGCGAGTTGTGCGGCATTAAATCGCTCGGGTGTATACCCTCGCTCCCGAAGAACACGTTCGCTTTCGAACTCAAAGCTCCCAGGTTCAAATGGATTGGCAGCAAGCACTAGAAAGCGTTCGGGGTGATACAAGCGCTTAGGCCACTCCTCGTTCCACTGCTCCCATGTGTTCAGAGAATAATCTGCGAGCTCGTGGTAAAAAATATCCGATCCATAATCCATGCGGATCATCTTGCTTATGTCGGTTGATGAGGCGCTTGGATGGGGACCGATTGTTCGGTCGAGTATAGTTACCTGGTGCCCTCTCTGAGCGAGCTCGAGCGCCGAGACTGCTCCGAATGCTCCTGCTCCTACCACGAGTACGTCTAAACACTCTCTTTGCATCTGTGTCCTTGGGGATTCATGTTTTTACAATTGAGAGCACTCTGCACTCAATACAATCTCTATGCAAATGCGAATCCTATCCGAAGCCGATGTGCGTCAGGCAGTAGATATGCCGGCAGCGATTGACGCGATGCGTGATGCTTTCTCGGTACTGTCGTCTGGTCAGGCGACTGTGCCGATAAGGCTTGGGCTTGAAACAGAGTTCGGTATTTCGCTCTTTATGCCTGCGCACATGAAACCGTCAGGACAGGCAGGCGCTAAGGTTGTATCAGTGAATCCCGGCAATGTGACTAAAGGGTTGCCAGTGATCCACGCAGTCGTTCTGATCATGGACCCGGTAACGGGAACGCCGTTAGCTCTAATGGACGGGACTTGGCTTACAGCTCTTAGGACTGGAGCAATCGGTGGACTGGCAGCTCAAGTCCTGTCGCGCAAGGATTCATCTGTGGTGGCACTCTTCGGTGCCGGTGTTCAGGCGCGGACTCAGTTAGAGGCTGTCCGGTGCGTTCGTGATATTCAAGAAGTACGGGTGGTTTCACTAAGCGGGACCAGTGCGCAGCAACTCGCTTCAGAACTCGAAGGTGTTACTGCGCTTGGGTTGAGCGATCCTAGTATAGCGATCGCCGGTGCCGATATAGTGATTGCAGCCACAAGCAGCACCACTCCAGTCTTCAAGGGCTGCCAAATCGACCCAGGCACTCACGTGACCGGAGTCGGATCTTTTACCATCGACATGCGTGAGGTAGACACAGAACTCATAACACGAGCCCGGGTGGTTGTTGACCAACGGGATGCTATCCTGGATGAGGCTGGGGATATCGTTGGACCAATCCGAGACGGTGTAGTGGATGAGTCCATCATGCATGCTGAGATTGGCGAGATCCTGCTTGGAGAGAAGGAAGGTCGACGAGACAGCGAACAAATCACGTTCTTCAAATCGGTTGGCAATGCAGTCCAAGACCTAGCTGTGGCCTCTCTAGTGCTGGAGGTCGCAGAACGGGAAGACTTGGGGGTCGTAGTAGATTTAGGGGGATGACCCTTCTAGGGAGACTACAGGCCAGTCTGTTCTGGAGTGCCTAGGGTCTGCCACTGCTGTGATAGAACCTCGTACCGTTCTCGAGCCTCAGTGTCCCCATACTGAACGGCTGCTTCTAGTAGAGAGAGGTACACCCATGAGTAATAGTTTGGGATCCCAATCGTGGCGATATCCGGCCAGTGATCCCACTGGGGAATATCACCGCGATGGATGAATACCTGGTCGGCTAGTAGCGCTGTCCGCTCTTGGTCAACGAATTCACCTGTCACTGGGACGTAGGGTGATCCGGTCAGTGCTGTGAACCGGGGGTTATCTGCCGGTGGACCATTACTCAACCGGAAAGCCAGGCCTTGGCGTACGAGGTAGGGTTGGACGCCAAGAGAGGCCGCCGCATTTCCGCTGGACGCGAAGTAGATAGGTCTGTCGTCTATGGATTCGACGAGAAGCGTTAGAGCAAAACGTTGCCATGGCTGTAGGAGCATGCCGCTTGGTAGGCGGGCTTCAATATTGCCGATCTGGATCGCTACGCCTTGGTCCAAGCGTGTAAAGGCCATCGAGGCCTCTTCTATCTGCTCGTCTGTGAGGGGGAGAATACTCCTCGTAGGTGGAGAGATCGATTGGATTATAATCGGCGTCTGGTTTCCTGCTTTCCCTGGTTCAGTGACGTATGCTGCCTGTGTGTTACTTGGGTCGTACGGCCTCTGGCACTGGATCACGCTCCAGTCCGACGCCGGGTCGATGTCGTGGCAAGGCTCCGTGAGCCTCTTGAGTTGCTTTGTGTACCATTCTGTGTTGAGATATGACGTTACGATGACCGTGACGTCTCTTCGGATACCTTCTACCTCCTGTAGGTACCAGAGCGGGAAGGTGTCGTTGTCACCGTTGGTGAATAGGACCGAATATGGTTCGACGCTCATGAGTAGATTGTAGGCCCAGTCCCGAGCAGCGTAGTCATATGTTCTGGTCGCCCAGCTCCAGTTGAGGCCTAGGGGTATTAGAGCGAGCAGGAGAATCGGACTCGCCTTTTTTAGCCCCAATCCTGCTTCATCGGCCGTTTCCTTCCACAAACTGGCTATACCCATTCCGGCCCAAAGTCCCCACACGGAAAAGCTTACTACAAAGAAGTAGTCGCGCTCCCGAACTTCATGCAGCGAGCGGTCCGCAACGGGAGCAAGGAGTGAATACCCGTACTTGAAGTTGAGGTAGTAGATCAGTGCGACCGAAAGAGTTGCAAACAGCGTGGCGATGTATATGAAACCGGCTTTGTCTCGCCGATAATGTTCCACAGCACCCCAGATTCCAAGTCCAGTGAAGAGCATTGTGAATGGAAGACGGATGCGAGCAAAAACTCCCTGTTCACCCTCTAATGACCTTGCCCATTGCCAGTCGAAGTACTGAAGGTAGTTCAAGAACTGATCAGTCAGGGGTGCCTGCCGGGGCACCAGGGATGGCTTGTCATACTGGGTTCTGTTCAGTGCTTCAGAGAGTGCCTCGCACCCAGCTTTTCCGTAGCTGACCACGGCGGTGATGGCTGATCCTATATCAGGACAGGTTGGAGCCCCTTCGTTGATAACTGGACCGAGTCCTGCCCGTATTGGCAGGAAGAGGTGGATCGACAGCCCGAGGATGGCAGCCGCCAGTCCTCCGACATACAAACGCCAGTTCAATAGGGTGCGAGGGTGCACCCAAAGGACAAAGAGTATGATGGCGGGGGCAGCCAGGAATGCCATTAGGTGGTTCCCAACACTAAGGGCGAGCACGAACACCATGAGAATCAGAAGATTATCGTCTTCTTTACCTCGCCCGAGGTTTTCTTGCCAGCGGACGATGAGCCATGACAGTAAGGCAATCGTGAGAAGCGATACTGTGTATACTTTCTCGTTGACGTTCGACTGATTCCAGACAGTGAAGGCAGTCGCGCTCACCAATACCGCAGCAGTCGCGCCTATGAGCCGGAAGCTCCGTTTCTCGGAGAAATGCCTCAGGACATGGTGCACGACGAGGAACCAGAATGCGTGGGCCGCTGCACTCATGAAGGAACTGAAGAGGTTTATCTTCACTGCCGCGGTCAACCCGAGCGGGCTAAGGAGTATCGACCACGCACGTGCCAGTACTACAAAGAGTGGGTTCCCCGGTGGATGGGGTATACCCATAATTTCCCCAGTGGCGATGTACTCACTGGTATCCCAGAAGGCTGTCGTCGGTGCTAAAGTCGCCGCGTAGAGGACAAATACTGCCAAGCCTGCGGCAAGAGCCACTATGTATGGCGGCTCTGAGTCCGCTGCCCCCGTGACCTTCAATGACGATGAGCCATTCGCGAGTGCTTCGGTTCCCTTAGAACGGGTCCTGGAGAGTTTGCTGACGTCTGGGCTCATGCTAGATCATATGCGTTTGGATGCTGCGCCTTTAGGCGAAAACCCAAAAGATAGAAAGTGGTGGGTCTTTAGTCTGTTGTCAGGTGGAGCGTGCCCCACTCGTCGACGTTCATCGTCCAATCAGGGGGCACCCAGACTGTTCCACTGTATTCTTTCACCACAAGTGGCCCATGCAGAATGTCTTTTGGACCTAACTCGCTTCGCCACAGGCTCATCGCCTCGTGTTTTATTCCACCGTAGACGAGCGACACAGGTTTCATCTGGGCTGCGTTACCCACGGTCGGTAACCGCGCAGCTCTCAGGTCAAGAGGTGGAGCAGATGCGATGATTCGCAGGGTTACGGCCTCCACCGCAGTTTGTTCTCGTCGATAGCCATAACGCTCGTGGTGTGCTTTATGGAACTCTTCGACCCAGTCTTGGACTGGGACGCTGAGCTCAAAACTCTGCCCTTGATAGCGCGCGTCGACCCATTTTTCCACACTTATTAAATTCGAGTTAACGCCTCCTTCTGCCATCGACTTACGTGCACGCTCTTCCAAGTTACTTAGGGCAGCGGAAAGTCGGTTTTCTAGGTCGAGTGTTTCAGTGTTCAGGAGCACTGTTCGCGATACCTCTTGGGTGACCGGTGAGGCCAGCATTCCATACGCAGAAAGCAACCCGGGATCAGGTGGCACGAGTGCCCGACGCGAACCGAGGCGCTTCGTAAGCTCGGCAACGTGAAGTCCTCCTGCTCCACCGAAGGCCACTACTGCGAAGTCTACTGGATCATATCCACGCTCTACAGAAATGACTCGCAATGCCCTTTCCATCGCCGTGTCTGCGACTGAGAGGATCCCTTCGGCAGCTTGGTCCAAGGTCATATCGAGAGCTTGAGCAATCTCTCTGAGAGGCGCCTCGATTGCATTTTGATCGAGTAGCCGGGTTCCACCAAGGAAAGCATCCGCCGGAAGTCGTCCTAGCCAGACGTGCGCATCGGTGACCGTTACCTCCTTGCCCCCTAGTCCGTAACAGATAGGTCCGGGTTGGGCGCCCGCGCTGCGTGGACCGACCCGTAAGGCTCCCCCAGGGTCGACACGTGCTATCGATCCCCCACCCGCTCCGACTGTGTGGATATCAATCACAGGAATAGCTGCCGGCTGTCCGCCGATCGAAAACTCACGTGTTCGAAGCGGTCGCCCTGGGCAGAGCGATACGTCAGTCGACGTACCTCCCATATCGAAAGATAAGATTGAATCGAATCCGGCCCGACTCCCCCATGTAAGAGCACCGACGACCCCTCCAGCTGGACCCGACAACACCGTATGAACGGGTTCGCGCTGAGCCCGCTCGATTGTGAGTGCTCCTCCGTTTGAGCCCATGATCGAAAGTCTTTCCGCACCAGCCTCCCGTGCTAGTCGACCTAGATAACGATCCATTATTGGAGCCACGTAAGCGTTCAATACCGTCGTTGAAGTTCTTTCGTATTCTCGGAATTCTGGCACGATCTCACTGGAGACCGAAATGGGGATCGCGTAGTCACCGAGCCCTTCAGCGATTGCTTTTGAGACGTTTTGTTCGTGGGCCGGGTTCGCATAAGAGTGTAAAAGACAGATAGCAACGGATTCCGCTCCTCGCTCAAGAATTTCATCTGCGAGACTAGCTAAGTGTTCTTCGTTGAGTGGTTCGAGTTCCTCTCCGAGCGGGCCTATACGACCGGGTACACCAATCCGATCATCCCGAGCTACTAAGGGTGGAGGACGATGACCAACCAATGCGTAGAGTTGCGGTCTGTCCTGGCGTCCAATCTCGATGACGTCCTCGAAGCCTTCGTTCGTCACTAGAGCTACACGTGCGCCGCGTCTTTCGAGTAGGGCATTTGTTGCCACGGTAGAGCCATGAAGGAGTGCAAAGTCATCGCGGCCCTCAAGGATCTGCTTGATGCCGTTGAGAACTGCCTGTGAGGGGTCATTTGGCGTGGAGGGCACCTTCAAGGTCTGGATCTCATCACCGATGAGTAAAACTAGGTCGGTGAATGTTCCCCCCGTATCAATGGCGAGGAGCGGTAGTGGCCTCTCTCTCTGGGTCAGGGCGCCAGGGGTACTCATCCGCTTTCTCTGTTCATAGTCGACATGTAGATGAATTGGCTACCACGTTAGTGCCCAATGTATCACTGACCTGAAGTGGGTGGGTACGAGGTGCACTTGGGCTTACGAGCTGTTCTCGACCTTGACTAGCTTGTGATACAGCCGTGCCAGAGCACCGATTCCTTTTTCATAATTGTCTATCGGGAACCACTCGTTTGGCGCGTGTAGGTTGCATCCTGGGAGAGAAAATCCTACTAGGAGTGCGTTCGCATCCAACTTTTCTTCGAATTCGATCACTATCGGAATTGAACCTCCGCCACCCATGGGAACCGGCTTGGTCCCAAACGCTTCCTCCAGTGCTTCTGAAGCTGCTTCGAAGGCCGGACCTTCAACGCTGGTTCGCCATGGTCTCCCTCCGTGGAGATCCAAAACGTCTACCCGAACACCGGGCAGGTCTAGGCTGGAGATGTGAGCTTTGAGTAGCTGATAGATCCGATCGGGATTCTGGTCCGGAACGAGGCGGAAGCTGACTTTGGCCATGGCGTGATTAGGGAGCACTGTCTTCGCACCCTCACCAGTGTAGCCCGAGAGAAATCCACATACATCACAGGTAGGACGAATCCATAGGCGCTCCAGAGTTTCGTACCCGTCTTCTCCTGTCAGCTGATCTAGGTCGAGTGCTTTGGAAAATTCGTCATCTGAGTGGGGTAAACTTGCTATTTCCTCTAGGGTTTCAGTATCCCATGCGAGCACGTTGTCGTAGAAACCTTCGATCGCTACAGATCCGTCATCTCGATGCAGAGACGCGATGATCCGCGCCAGCATGTTGGCCGGGTTAGCTACGGCGCCACCGAATTCTCCAGAGTGCAGGTCGCTATTGGCTCCGTGCACGTGGATTTCGAAATATGCTAAGCCACGGAGAGAAAACCCGATCGAGGGAATCCCTTCAGCGTACATTCCTGTGTCAGAGATTAGCACGACGTCACACGCAAGTTTATCTGCATGTTCTAGTACGAATGGCACAAGGTTCGGCGAACCCACTTCTTCCTCTCCTTCCGCGATCAAGACGACGTTGACGGGCAATTCTGTTCCTGTGGCGTGGTATGCCTCCAAGGCCTTCACATGCATGTAAAGCTGACCTTTGTCGTCTGCTGAGCCGCGGCCGTATATCCGCCCATCGCGCTCGCTCGGCTCAAATGGTGGAGAATGCCAGAGCTCCAGAGGGTCTGGTGGTTGGACATCGTAATGACCGTATATCAGAACCGTTGGGGCGTTCGGATCACCCGTTTGTTTTTCAGCCAAAACGATAGGGTGGCCGGGGGTTTCAAAGACGGTTGATTTTAGTCCGGCTACAGTCAGTTGCGATGAGAGCCACTCCGCGGCAGCGCGGGTGTCTTGGTCGTACTGAGGGTCGGCACTGACTGAAGGAATGCGCAGGAAATCGTGAAGCTCAGCACGAAAGCGCCCGAGGTTAGTATCAATGAATCGCTGTACGTCCGACATAGGGGGTGTCCTTCTGCCGGACCCTGGAGCTCTAAATGAGCGTGCGCAGGCCCCAGCGATAGATGAAGGTCATGAGGACCGAAAAAGCTACAGCGCCCGCCGTGCCGCCAATACTGAGTGCGAGCGGATCGAATAGATGAAAAATCCCAACTCCGAGCATACCACCGATCACAGCTGCGAATGCACCAATGAGCATGATGACCTGAGCATGTCCAGGTTGTTCTTCCGGTCGACTTATGGCGGCGCGCATCAGGAGCCCGATTGCGGCGCCCATGACGATCCAGATGGCGATGCCTATCCAGTTCTGCATATGATGACTTGGAGGGTTTATGTCAGTCGTTCCGGGGAAATCTCCAAAAAAAGGTATCGGAACCGTGAGGCTGGAACCACCCCAAGAAGGATGGGCGCCCTGAGCTTACTGATTTCTTGCTACGCTTGGGATCGAGCGACTTTCGCTAACGTCTGGAACGATTTTTTGATGGTCAGTACTTGTTGGTGTTGAGTGCAATCGGTGTTAGGTCTCATCCATTCTTCGTTTCAGCTCGTCTAGAGATGAATCGACATCTAGAGGTTGTTTTGACGAAAGCTCGTTCAATCCTACGTGAAGGATCTCCTCACTCGACATCTCCTCGGTCGGGTTGTTGGTCTGATCATCTGTCATGTTCTGGGTCATGCGATTCATGTCGTCGAAGAGTTCCTCAACGTCCGTGATTGATTCATAGGCGGCTGTCCTCTCGGAGGTGGCGGATAGCGTCTCGATTTTCAGCTGTGCCTCTTTGAAGCGGCTGTGCATCTCGTCGATAGTCTGAGAGCGGAATTCGAGCTCCTCTTGCAGAGCTCCTGCTTTCTTAAGCAAGATGGTTCGCTGGTGTTTTGCCTTGGACACCCAATCCCCTGCCAGACCAGCTGTTTCCTCGTCGCTGATGGTTCGCGCCAGTTCTTGGCGTCTTTGTGCCGTCACGATGTTTTCGTCCAGGTCAGCGACTTCCGCCTTTGTCTTTAGGAGTTGGTCGTGCAGCCCAGAGATCTGAACTTTCTCATTGATGATCTCCTTCTTCATTTCGATCAAGAGCGTGTTGGCGGTTTCAGAGGCTTGATCCCTGCCCAACTCTTTGTTGAAGTTGTCCAAAGCTTCTCGGAAGGCTTGGCGCAGTTCGTCGAACATCAAAAGGCTCCCTTCGGCACTCGCATGCGGACATCGAAGTCAGTCTGTTTATTCCGTTAACGCGGGTGCAACGGTTTCCTAGAAAGGTGGCCTTGAGTCGTCAGTTGAGGAAAGGTTCGATGCGCTGAGCGAAGGAGTTTCGTGCGCGATGTAGACGGCTCTTTACCGTACCGAGGTTTACTCCAGTGATGTCCGAAATCTCTTCATAGCTTTTACCCTCTAGCTCTCTCAGGCGGAATACCAGCTGGTGATGCTCTGGGAGCGTCTGAACCGTATCCTCGACAAGACGACGAAG
>CETH01011385.1_pt1 | contig 36040 bp, 29 predicted proteins | sample 361461 | NCBI WGS metagenome assembly CETH01 (sample SAMEA2622695, study PRJEB7988) | marine metagenome | isolation source: saline water (ENVO:00002010), including
AAAAACCAGTTTCAAAGTCTGTAACTTCAAAGAAAGAAACTAAGAAGAAAGATTCTGAGAAAAAAACACCTTCAAAATCATCTTCTATCGAGAAAAAAGAAAATATAGATAAACGTTCAGAAAAAATAAAACACTCTGAACCAAATCAAAATCTAATAGAAAATTTTGATTGGCATAATTATCAAGAAGGAATTGATTTGATCGATGACAAACAGTTAAAAGAATTTGAATTATTAGTAGATAAAAGTTTTAATTCTTCAGATGAAGATGAGATAATAGCAGGGGTAGTTGTCCATATCACTGATAGAGAAGCCATAATTGATATAAATTCTAAATCTGAGGGTGTAATTTCTTTAAATGAGTTTCGATATAATCCTGATCTTAAAATTGGCGATAAAGTTGAGGTGTTAATTGATGTTAGAGAAGATAAAACAGGTCAATTAATTCTATCTCACCGTAAAGCTAGAATTATTAAAGCATGGGACAGAGTTAATGCAGCTAACAAGAATAACGAAATTGTCAAAGGACATGTTAAATGTAGAACTAAAGGAGGTATGATTGTTGATGTTTTTGGAATTGAGGCCTTTTTGCCTGGTTCTCAAATTGATGTTAAACCTATCAGAGATTATGATCAGTATGTCAATAAAGTTATGGAGTTTAAAGTTGTTAAAATTAATCATGAATTTAAAAACGTTGTGGTTTCTCATAAAGCTTTAATTGAAGCTGACATTGAGGAACAGAAAAAAGAAATAGTTTCGCAACTTGAGAAAGGTCAAGTTTTAGAAGGAATTGTAAAAAATATAACTTCATATGGAGTTTTTATTGACTTGGGAGGAGTCGATGGTTTAATTCATATAACTGATCTCTCATGGACAAGAATAAATCACCCTAGTGAAATTCTTGAATTAGATCAAAAATTAAAAGTTGTAATCCTTGATTTTGATGATGACAAATCACGTATTCAGCTTGGTCTCAAGCAATTAAGCTCACATCCATGGGATAATTTGAATGAGAATTTAAAGGAAGGAGACAAGGTTAAAGGTAAGGTTGTTGTTATTGCTGATTATGGAGCTTTTATTGAAATTGAAGAAGGAGTTGAAGGTTTAGTCCATGTATCTGAAATGTCATGGTCTACCCATCTGAGATCTGCTCAAGATTTTGTAAAAGTGGGCGATGAGGTTGAAGCTGTGATTCTAACCTTAGATAGAGAATCTAGAAAAATGTCATTAGGCCTGAAACATGTTTCTCCCGACCCTTGGACAGACATAACATCAAAATATCCAGTAAATTCTAAGCATAAAGGAGTTGTAAGAAACTTTACCAATTTTGGAGTTTTTATTGAACTTGAGGAAGGAGTTGATGGATTGATATATATATCTGATTTGTCATGGACAAAAAAGATTAAGCATCCATCTGAATTCTTGTCGTTGAGAGATAAAATTGATGTTATTGTTCTTGAACTTGATGTTGATGGAAGAAAGTTAAGCTTAGGCCACAAACAGCTTACAGATAATCCATGGGACAAATATGAAGTAGATTTTTCTCAAGATACTATACACAAAGGTAAAATAGATTCTATTGTTGAAAAAGGAGCTACGGTTAAATTTAACGATGACTTAACTGCATTCATTCCACTTAGACATATGGAAAAAGAGGATGGGTCAAAGTTAGTTAATGGGGAAGAAGCTGAATTTAAAGTTTTAGAGTTTAATAAAGAGTTTAAAAAGGTTGTAATTTCTCATACTGAATTATTTAAACAATTAGAGCGAAAAAATTTTAAAAATGCATCTAAAAAAAATCAGGCTAAAAATTCTGAAAAAACTACTCTTGGCGATATAGAAGATTTTTCAAAACTAAAGAAAACTGAAAAAGAATGATTTTTTTACATATGATTTATAAAGACAGCCCTCCATTAGGAGGGTTTTTTTATTTAAAAATGATATTTTTGTTTATCAATTATAATCATGGTTCGTAAAACACTTTTGTCTCAGAGAAAATTTGAAACCATACTTAACCGACTAGCTTGTCAATTAATAGAAAAGCATAAAGATTTTAAAGACACCGTACTAATAGGCCTTCAACCAAGAGGTATATATTTACTTAATCGTTTGATATCAATATTGAATGAATCTTATAAGATCAAAAACATCTCTCATGGTATGTTAGATGTAACTTTTTTTAGAGATGATTTTAGAAGATCAGAGATAATTTTATCTCCTAAATCAACTAAAATGGATGTTATTGTTGAAAATAAGTTAGTTGTATTAATAGATGATGTTTTATATACAGGTAGAAGTATTAGAGCTGCCCTTACCGCTGTCGACTCATTTGGCAGGCCTGATGAAATTGAGTTATTGGTGCTTATAGATAGGAGATTTAGTAGACATTTACCCATTCAGCCTGATTATTTAGGAGCTCAAATAGATGCTATTCAAGGAGATAGAGTCAAAGTTCAATGGGATAAAAATGGAATCGAAAATATTGTTTATATAGAAGAAAAATGAAATCAAACAGGCTTTCAGTTGATCATTTATTAGGAATAAAATATCTAACGGAAGATGATTTACATTTAATTTTTCAAACAGCTACTCATTTCAAAGAGGTTATTAATCGGCCAATTAAAAAAGTACCAAGTTTGAGAGATATCACTATAGCTAATTTGTTTTTTGAAAACAGTACAAGGACAAAGCTTTCATTTGAAATCGCTGAAAAAAGATTAAGTGCAGATGTTATTAATTTTTCTTTTTCTGGATCTTCGATCAGTAAAGGTGAAAATTTGATCGATACGATCAATAATATCATAGCAATGAAAGTCGATATTATTGTTTTGAGACATCCATCCCCTGGATCTGCACTATTTATATCAAAAAATATCGATTCTTGTATAATTAATGCAGGAGATGGAACACACGAACACCCTTCACAAGCTCTTTTAGATGCTTATTCTTTAATTGAAAAGTTGGGAGATTTAAATGGAAAAAAAATTGCTATAGTTGGAGATGTATTACACTCTCGGGTGGCTCTCTCAAATATATTTATATTAAGGGCTCTTGGTGCCCAGATCAAATTATGTGCTCCTAAATCTTTACTGCCAAAACATATTGAATCTCTTGGCGTTAAAGTGGGTGATGATTTGATCCAAACATTAAAGTGGTGTGATGCAGTTAATATGTTAAGAATTCAAAATGAACGGACCGATGTTAATTTTTTTCCTTCTACGAGAGAATATTCAAGACTTTATGGCTTAGACAAGGTAAAGTTTGAAAAAGTTAAAAAAGATATTTTAATACTCCATCCTGGACCAATTAACAGGGGAGTGGAAATAACTTCAGACATTGCAGATTCTAAACATGCTATTATTTTGGATCAGGTTGAAAATGGTGTTGCGATAAGAATGGCTATAATTTATTTATTAGCATCTAAACTAAAGATGATAGACTATGATTATTAGTAAGCTTGGTAAATACCTTTACATTAAACCTGATAAAAACAAAACTCATGAACTAGAGCTGTATTTTTCTTCTATCTCAAAAATTACTTTTTCTATTATTGACTTGGAAAAAATTAATATAAATGATGAAGGTGTTTTGGAATCACTAATAAAAATTAATAATCACCTAAATATTAAAAACAAATCTTGTGTTTTTGTTAAGCAAATATCAATTGATGAAATTGAATCTTCTGATTTAGTTTTTTTGTCAACCATCAAAGAGGCAAAAGATTTTCTTAGCATGGATGAGATTGAGAGAGATTTGATTAATCAATAATGAAATTAACAATACTTGGTTGTAATTCAGGGGTTCCAAGTGACAACTCTCAAACCACATCTCAGATATTAGAGATAGGAAATAGTTTATTTTTAATTGATTGTGGCGAGGGCACTCAAAATAAAATTCGTAAACAGAAAATAAAATTTTCTAGAATTAAACAAATATTTATTTCTCACCTTCATGGAGATCATTTTTTCGGATTAATTGGCTTAATAAGTACTTTTAGACTACTGGGAAGAGCTATTAACCTTGATATATTTGGTCCCAAAGGAATTAAAGAAATAATCACTCTTCAATTAAAATATAGTCAATCTTGGACAAATTATCAGATCACTTTTCATGAATTATCGTCACCAAAATCTGAGCTTATATTTGAAAACGATTTTGTTAAGGTCTCAACTATTCCACTTAATCATAGGATTTATACTAATGGATTTCTATTTAAAGAAAAAAAAGGCTTAAGGAAAATTGACATTGAAAAAGTTAATAAATATGATATATCCACTTCTGATTATGAAAATTTAAAGAGAGGTAAAGATCTACTTTTAAATGATGGAACAACTATTAAAAATAAATTAGTTACTCTCCCGCCTTCTGAGCCAAAAAGTTATGCTTTTTGCAGTGATACTTCTTATGATGATGGCTTAGTTGAAATTTTAAGTGACATTGATGTTTTATATCATGAATCGACATTTTTAGAGACTCATCAAGAATTAGCTAAACTAACGAAACATAGCACTGCATCTGATGCTGCTAAAATTGCAAAAAGATCCAATGCAAAGAATCTTATTTTAGGTCATTTTTCAGCTCGTTATAAGAATAAGAGTGATTTTTTAAATGAGGCAAAAGTTTATTTTAATAATGTAGAATTAGCTGAAGATGGTAAAATCTTTCTCTTTTAAATTCAAAAAAGAGCTTAAATTTGCAAGATGGCAAAAAAGGCAGTAAAAGACCACCTGTTTGAATCATCAAATGATATGTTTAATAAGAGGATAGATTATACAAAAGGAATTATTGATCCTAAAATTTTAGATGAAGATCCATTAGACACTCTTCTTGTTTGGATTAATGATGCTATAGAATCAAATTTGATTGAAGAAGCTAATGCAATTAATTTATCTACTATTGAAGATGATGGTTATCCAAGATCTAGAATAGTTTTACTTAAGGATTTTTCAAAAAAAGGGTTAACTTTTTTCACAAACTATAATAGCAGTAAAGGAAAATCTATAAAAGAAAACAATAAAGTCTGTCTTTCCTTTTTTTGGGCTCCTTTACAAAGACAAGTAATTATAAAAGGAAAAGCTAATAAAATTAGTAGTGATTTATCAAAAAAATATTTTTATTCACGTCCAAGAAAAAGTCAAATTGCTTCAATTATATCTCCTCAAAGTGAAATTATAGATGATCGTGATTTTTTAAATGAACGTTTTCTAAAGACAGAACGAAAATATAACGGGAAAAAAATTCCAATGCCTAATCATTGGGGCGGTATTATTGTCATTCCTTTTGAAATTGAATTTTGGCAAGGAAGACAAGATCGACTTCATGATAGAATTAGTTTTAAGTTATTAAATAATAAATGGAAGTCAAATAGATTAGCTCCTTAAGATATGAAAGAATTAATTTTATTAAGACATGCTAAATCATCTTGGGAATATGACGTCGAAGATCGAAACAGACCATTATCCCAAAAGGGTATTGATAGAATTATGAAGACAAGTAAAAAATGTAAAAATATTTTTAATGATGCTGATCACATATTTTCAAGTCCTGCAAACCGAGCATTCCATACTGCTGCAATTATGATTCATGAATGTGGTCTTGATTTTAATAGATTTTCAATAGACAAAAATCTGTACACTTTTAATTTTGAAGAAATTATTAATTACGTCTATCAATTAGACGATGTTTTTTCAAAAGTTATCTTGGTCGGCCATAATCCCGCCTTTACATTTGCTGCAAATAGTTTAGGTAAAATATCTTTAAATAATATTCCCACAGCATGCTGGGTTAGAATTTCTTTTTTCGAATCCTCTTGGACAGAAATAAATAAAGTAAAAAGTGTTGATAAATCTGAAAGAATTAAACAATGAGAAATAGGTTTATAAATAGAGAAATTAGTTGGCTTGATTTTAATGCACGTGTGCTACAAGAGGCTGAAGATCGAAGCACTCCATTAATTGAACGGTTAAGATTCCTAGGTATTTTCTCTAATAATTTGGATGAATTTTTTAAAGTTAGATATGCTATGGTAAAGAGAGTTTCTTTATCTGGAAAATCTGGCAAGAAAATATTTGGGGGAATTCCTGCTGATGAGCTTCTTAAATTGATAACTGAAAAAGTTATAAACCTTCAAAATCTTAGTTCAAAAATTCTTGAATCAGTTCACAAAGAAATGGAACAAAGAAATATTTTTTTTATTGATGAAACACAAGTTCTAGATCAACATAAAGAATTTTTGAGAAACTATTTTATTGAAAAAGTAAATCCTGCATTAGTCACACTAATATTATCTAAAGATCAAAAAGAAGATTTTGCTCATGGAAAAGGATTTTTAATTGTCAAACTCACTCTTGACAACACTGATGATCAAGGTAATGAAAATATTAACGCATTAATTGAAATACCAAAAGGGATAAGTCGATTTATTGTTCTGCCAAAATCAAATAATGGTAATCAATATGTAATGATGTTAGATGATTTAATTAGATATCATTTTGATATAATTTTTAATTTTTTCAAGTATGATAAAATCGAAGCTCATATGGTCAAAGTTACAAGAGACGCACAATTGGATCTAGACGAGGATGTTTCTAAGAGTTATATTGACAAAATTACCGAAAGTGTAAAAGAAAGGTTAGTTAGTAACCCTGTAAGACTTGTATATGATAAAACAATATCTAAATCAATACTCGAATTAATTATTAATAAGCTAGGAATTAATTCAAAAGACAGTTTGATCCCAGGAGGAAGATACCATAATAGGGGAGATTATATGAATTTTCCTAGTTTAGGGAGAAGCGATTTGCTTTATCCTGAATTCCCCCCTCTTCAAATAAAAAACTTAAGCCTAGAAAACAGACTGCTAGTTGAAATTGCAAAAAGAGATTTTCTTTTATATACTCCTTATCAAACATTTTCATATGTTATTAAGTTTTTAAGAGAGGCCGCATTAGATCCAAATGTTACTACAATTAAAATTACAATATACAGGTTGTCCAAAGAATCTAACGTAGTTAGTGCCTTGATAAACGCAGCTAAAAATGGCAAAAAAGTCATTGTTCAAATTGAATTACAAGCACGTTTTGACGAAGAGAATAATATAATTTTTGCTGAGCTATTGGAATCAGCCGGAGTTCAATTAATATTTGGCGTTCAAGGATTAAAAGTCCATTCTAAAATATGTATAATTGAAAGAATTGAGGACAATTTAATTAATAGAATTGGATTTATTAGTACAGGAAATTTTAATGAATCTACAGCTAAAATATACACTGACTATACTTTGTTTACAGCAAATCAAAAAATTTTAAAAGAGGTCAATAAGGTCTTTAATTTTTTAGAAGTCACTTATAAAATCAAAAAATATAGACACCTTATAGTTTCTCCTCAAAATTCTTTTTCGGCTCTCTACAGACTGATCGATAACGAAATTGAAAATTGTAAATTAGGTAACCCTTCTGGCATTGATTTGAAGCTTAATAATATAAGTAATTATGAAATAATAGAAAAACTATACCAAGCAAGTCAAGCAGGTGTTAAAATACGAATGATTGTAAGAGGCATATGCTGTTTAATCCCAGGCGTTAAAGGTTTAAGTGAAAATATTAAAGTAATTAGTGTCTTAGACAGATTTTTAGAGCATCCACGAGTATATATTTTTCAAAATTCAGGAGAAAGAAGGGTTTACATTTCATCTGCAGATTTTATGACTAGAAATCTTGAAAATCGTGTAGAAGTTAGCTGTCCAATTTATGACATTAATTTACAGAATGAAATAGCCGATGTTTTTGAAATTTCTTGGAATGATAATACAAAATCTAGAATAATTAACCTTGCTAATCAAAATAAATTGAAAAAGAGAAAGGGAAAAGCCAATAGATCTCAATGGAAAACTTACGAATATTATCAAAAGCATTAGCCCTTGGAGATAGATAAATTTGCAGCAATTGATATTGGTTCGAATGGAGTAAGAATGTTAATATCAAATGTTATATCAACAAGAAAAAGAGAGGTTTTTTTTCAAAAGAACTCATTAATTAGAGTTCCCATTAGACTAGGTGAAGATTCATTCACCTCAGGTCATATCTCAGATATAAATTTAAAGAGATTAATTAAGGCTATCAGTGCCTTTAAATTGATTATGAAGGTTCATAACATTCTCTTTTATAAAGCCTTTGCAACCTCGGCATTAAGAGAGGCGTCAAATAAAAAATATGTTTTAAAGAAAGTATTAGAAAAGTGTAAAGTTAAAATTGAAATTATAGATGGCGAAAAAGAAGCTATGATTATTTCAAAAAGTAATGTTTCAACAATAATTTCAACCGATAAAATTTTTCTTTCAATTGATGTTGGAGGAGGCAGTACTGAATTTTCTTTTCTTAAGAAAGGCAAAACAATTTCTTCAAAGTCATTTAAACTGGGAACTATAAGATTATTAAATAATACTGTCTCAGTTCAAGTTTGGAGGGAGGTTAAAAAATGGATACTTGAAAACATTAAAAATTATAATAAAATTACTTTGTTAGGATCAGGAGGTAATATTAATAAAATATTTTCCTTATCAAATACAAAGGAGGGAAAACCTTTGTCGAGAATAAAGTTCAATAAAATTTTTAAACAATTAGAATCAATCAGCTATTATGCTAGAATGATTAATTACTCTTTAAATCCTGATAGAGCAGATGTAATTGTACCCGCATCAAAGATTTTTTTGAAAGCCTTTGAATGGACATCAGCATCAGAGATTTATGTTCCAAGAGTTGGACTTTCAGATGGGATAATAAAGGATATTTTTGAGGATTTAAATAAAGAGATAAAAAAATAAAGTACTTTATAACTGTATTTTAAATTCATTAATTAATAGTTTAATATCTGGATTTAAATCTTTTAAATAATCTAATTTTTCTTTATTGGTAAAAATTAACTTAGAGTCATTTTCTGAAATGACATTTATTTCAAGCCTTATTTTATAGTTATTTAAAGATTCTTTTAAGTAAGACAAAAGAGCGGGAATTTCTTTGATAATCTCCATTTTATTTGCTTCACTATTTGTCTCTAGTGAGATAACATCATTTTCTTTTAACTTTAAATTGGTCATTTCTAGTAAAGACCCCATTATAGTTTGACCTTTATCTTGTTTAATTTTGATGTATTCCCCCCATTTTTCAACGAGTTCTTCAGAGCTAAATTTATTCTTAAAATTTTCAGCTGAAGATTTCTCTTCATTTAATTTTACTTTCGCCTCTTTTTCAATCTTAATACTTGACAATGAAAATCTAGATACTCCTTTAATGTTTTTATTTGATGAAATGTTTATGTTTTTATTACCATAACTTATTTCATCAGATTTTTTATTATCATTTTTTTCATTTATAATCAAAGAACTGTCTTTGGCTGCGTTTATCTTTATAGACTCCAAATCATTTTTTACTTCAAAATCTTTAAAAATTTTGACATTCTTATAATTATAGGAAGGGATTATAAACCCTTTGTTTTCTCTTCTAAACGGAGAGAGGCTATTTGCATTAAACATAATTCTATTAGTAATCTTTTATTTTTACTTTGCCTGTAATCAAGCTCACACTTACTTATCAAATCAACTATCTTTAAAATATCATTTACTTGAAACTTTTCACTAAGAGATAAATACTTTTTTTGATTTTCACCTCCAATTTCAAGTATTTCGGCTGTTTGCTTATTTTTAACTAAAATTAAATCTCTAAAATGACTTGCAAGACCAACAATAAATTCTAGTTCATCATATCCATTGGAAATAATTTCATCAAATTCTATCAGAAGTTTAGGAATATCATTCTTAATTATTAAATCTGAAACTCTACAATATGTATCAAAAGTTAATAGATTTAGACTTTCACTTATGTTTTTTGAATTTAGATTATTTTCTGTGAAGGCTATCATTTGGTCATAAAGATAGAGGGCGTCTCTTAAAGCTCCATCAGATTTTTTGGCTATTAAAGTTAGAGCCTCATCATCATAGTTTACATTTTGATTGTCTGCTATTTTAGCTAGTTGAAATTTACAATCCTTGACACTGATTCTTTTGAAATCATAGATTTGACATCTAGAAAGAATTGTGGGAATTATTTTTTGCTTTTCAGTTGTAGCAAGAATAAAAATAGCATGTTTTGGAGGTTCTTCTAATGTTTTGAGAAATGCATTAAAAGCTGAAGATGATAACATATGAACTTCATCAATTATAAAAACTTTATAATTTCCATTTTGAGGCGGTATTCTAACTTGTTCATTAAGAGATTTTATATCGTCTACATGATTATTTGAAGCAGCGTCTAGTTCAAAAATATTAAAGCTGAAATCATAATTTTCATTATTTTCTTTGGTTGAATTAATAACTTTTGCTAAAATTCTTGCACAAGAAGTTTTCCCAACTCCCCTTGGGCCAGAAAAAAGTAGAGCTTGTGGCAACTTATCATTTTCTACAGCATATTTTAAAGTTTTAGTAATGCTCTCTTGTCCAACAACTTCATCAAAACTTTTGGGTCTATATTTTAATGCCGATACTTGATATGTTTCTTTGTTTTTATTTTCCACAATAGCAAATATAGAAATAGATCAGTCCTGACTTTATTTTGATTTAAAATTTTAGTGTTAAATTATCAACAAAATTTTAAATTTGTAATGGCAGGCTGTCTTATTGCTCTTTAAAAGGAGAGGAAAGTCCGGACACCACAGAGCGGTATAGCGGGTAACACCCGTCATTCATTTTGAATAGGACTAGTGCAACAGAAAGTATGTACAGTTAGGCTGTAGTGAAATCGGTAAACTCTATACGGTGCAACGCCAAGTAGGATTGCTTTTGAATTGCTCGTTCAGTGTAATTGGGTAGGCGGCTAGAATTTCTCAGAAATGAGGAATCAAGATAAATGATAAGACTAGACAGAATCCGGCTTATAGGCCTGCCTTTTTTTAAAAAAGCTAAAAGTGTTATTTCCGTAAAAACGAGACTGATCAAAAAATTTAATTTGATTAAAATGATATCTTTTTGAATGCTCAATTACTAGCAAACCGTTTTCTGGTAAAATATTTGAAGAGAATATTATGTTAATTATTTCTAAATAATCAGAATAATTAAGATTAAATGGTGGATCTGCAAAAATAAAGTCATACTTATTTTTAGTTTTTTTTAAAAAACTAAAGACATTAGTTTTGATTGTTCTTATTTCCATTTTTAGTTTATCATTTAAATTGTTAATGAAATTTACACATAATGGGTTGTTATCTATTGCTGTAACGCTTTTAGTTCCTCTGGATGAAAGCTCAAAGCTTATACTTCCAATTCCACAAAACAAATCTAGCGCCAAAATTTCTTCAAATTCAAAATTATTGCTTAGCATATTGAAAAGAGCTTCCTTAGCTCTATTAGTGGTAGGTCTTACAGAAATATTTTTTGGAGCTTTTATAATCCTTCCCTTATGAAGACCTGAAATAATTCTCATTTTATATAAGATTCATAAAATATGGAGATGGATGATCATTATTAATATTTTGCATCCTCTCGTTTTCAATAAACTTTATCTTATCATGAAAATTAGTAACACTTGAATAATAATTTTTAAAAACTTCAAGTTTTGCTAAAAACAAAACATCAAATGAGTTGACTGATAATTTATATTCTTCAATTAGAGCAAATAAATAGTACATAAAATCATCTGTGCTAGAGTGCGGAAAAGAATTATATACTATAAGACTTTGATTCTCTATAAGAAAAAGATCAAATTTATTTTTCTGAAGGTTTACAAATAATTTCAATTTACCATCAGTGTCAGATTTTAAATATTCTTTAATACGATCGTATAGAATTGTTGAATAATGCTTGCGTTCTATTTTTTTAAAACACTCATTTAGAGATTTTTCTATTTTATTATTTAGCTGATAGACTACACATATTTCTTCATCTTTGGTAATATCAAAAACTACCCTATAATTTGGTTTTAAACCAGTGTAATTTGAGAGAAGCTGTTTAGAGTTTTTATAATCATGCAATTTTGATGGGATAAACATTGAAGGACTATCAAAAAAAAATATTTTCGGTTCACTATGATTATCGATTTCATTAAATTTTAAAAATTGAACCAACTCTTTTTGATCTAAAAGATTTATGTCCTCATAGAGAAAATAGTTTTTTTCTGAGTTTGAATTGAGAAAAAAACCATCACTGAATATATGAAAGGATAGTTTTGAATTAATAATAGAACTATTTTTTGGCATCAAAAATTGTTGGCCAGTTTCCATTTGTGCTGACTTCAACAAGAGAACCTAGGATAATATCTGGACCGTTTACTCCATCAACTGAAACAGTTTCATTTTCCTGCTTAAGCAAGTCTTTATCTTGATCAAAAAGAATGATGTTTTTAGAAATTTTAACTTCAAAAACAGGGACCCTGTAATTATTTTTTATAATTATATCAGAATTAATTTCAAAACTCGCGTCAACTCCATCAATCGGAATTTTATTCATTAATTTATAATCATTATCATTTTTAAATAATGAGTCTTTTACACTAACAAAACCTAAAGTATCTATCACAACAACTTCTCTTAGCATATCTATTCGGTAAATTCGATCGTACTGAAGATAAGATGAATCTTTTTTTTCAATCAAGGTAAATATCCCGTCATCCACAAATTTAATCAGGCTATCAAAATTATTTGCATAAAATCCCTTAACATCCCTGTGAGCAATTTGGGCCTTTCGTATTGTTTTCATTCTGTCAATTACTTGCGAGTATCTATTTTCTTTTACTTTATTAAAATTTATAGGGCCATTAATTGAGTCATATATTTTATAACTAAAAAAAAGGCAAAGTATCCACAAAAAAATTTGAGCTCCAGTTTTCATTTTACTTCATAATTAAGACAAACAAATCTACAATTTTTTTTTAATCGTAAAAGTATTTGCCAATTTTAATCATTTAATTTAAAGGATAAATTATGATATTTGTATTATAAGAAGTGTAATGAAGATTATTTCAATAATACCTGCAAGGTATGAATCTAAGCGTTTTCCTGGAAAATTATTAGAAAGGATTGGAGGTCAATCAGTTATTGAAAAGACATATACTTCTGTTCTAAACACTTCTCTTTTCGAAAAAGTTTTTGTTGCCACTGATAGTTTGTCTATAAAAGAAAAAATTTTGTCAATTGGTGGTGATGTTATATTAACTGAAAAAAATCATGTTTGTGGATCTGATCGCGTAGCTGAAGCATCAATTAATCTCGACGCAGATATTATTGTAAACGTTCAAGCCGATGAGCCTTTTATTGACAGGAAAAGCCTTTCAGATTTAATCAAGATTTACAAAGATGATAAAAAAGAGTTAATTGGCATGGTTTCTTTAATGTCACCTATGAAGAAGTCTGATATGATTAATAATCCGAACATTGTCAAGGTTATTGTTGATAATAATAACTTTGCTCTATATTTTTCTAGAGCAAAAATTCCATTTGACAGAGACCAAGATCATAAAGTTAATTACTTCAGACATATTGGAGTTTATGGGTTTAGAAGAAAATCATTAATCGAGTTTTCAAATAACGGAGAAACATCACTTGAGAAATCTGAAAAAATCGAATGCATTAGGCAACTTGAAATGGGAAAAAAAATAAAGATGGTAAAAACAAATATCTCTTCTTTGAGTATAGATGAATTTTCTGATCTTTTAAAAGCGAAAAAACTATTGAATTGATTTTATTTTTTATAAAAGGGAAGTTTAATTATTTTGGCCTCCTCACTTTTTCCTCTAATATCTATTCTAATTTTTTTAATATTTTTTAATTCCTTCGTTTGAACATAACCAAGACCAATACCTTTTCCAAATAAAGGCGAGAACATTCCAGAAGTTACTACTCCTATCTTTTCTTCTTTTTGATTTAAGATTGAATAGCTTGATCTTGGAATACCTTTCTTTAGCAACTCAAAACCTATTAACCTTTCTTTTGGACCTTCATCAATTTGCTTTAAGAGGTTATTTGAGTTAACAAATTTTTCATTTCTTTTGATTACCCACTCTAACCCTGCACTGACAGGAGATCTTTTTTCATCAAGCTCATTCCCATATAAACAGTATCCCATTTCTAGTCTTAGTGTATCCCTTGCACCTAATCCTATGGGAAGTATGTGATTTTTATTCTCAGCACCTATTATGGAATTCCATATATCATTTGAATTTATTGAAGGAAAATATATTTCAACGCCACCAGAGCCAGTATAACCCGTATTTGAAATAATTACATCACTATAACCAGCAAAATTTGTAGATACATGTTCAAAAGATTTTAAAGAAAATAAGTTTTTTTCTGTAAAGTTTTGAATAATTTTTAAAGCATTAGGACCTTGTAACGCTAGGAGTGAAAATTCATTTGACACGTCATGAATTTTTGCTCCAAACTTTAAGTTTTGTTTTTTAATCCATTCTAAATCTTTTTCAATATTAGAGGCATTTACAACCATCATATATTTTTTTTCATCTAGTTGATATATAATTAAATCATCTACAACACCTCCATTTTCATTCGGCATAACAGTATATTGAGACATGCCCGGGGAAATTTTGGAAATATCATTACTGCTTATATATTGAATTAGCCCCTTTGCGTTGTTCCCTTCGATGATAAATTCACCCATATGTGATACATCAAAAACTCCAGCATTGTTTCTTACAGCAAGATGCTCCTCTTTAATGCTTGAATAATATAGCGGCATATTATATCCTGCAAAAGGGACCATTTTAGCTCCAAGATTTATATGAGTATTTAAAAGAGGAATGCTTTTCATGTACTAAATTTGTGTAAAAATATTATATTAATACCAAACTTTTTAAAATCACTATGTTTAGACTAGCAATTATCCCATTATTATTGAATTTTATCACACTGTATCCTCAAGAATCTAAGTTAGATTCTCAATTCCATAAAGAAAGGAGAGATGAGGTTAGAAAAAAAATGCCAGAGAACAGTGTCGCAGTTTTTTTTAGTTCACCTATCAGAAATCGATCAAATAGTGTTGATTTTCTTTATCATCAAGATCGAAACTTTTATTATTTGACAGGATGGAGGGAGCCTCATGGGGTTTTGTTGATATATAAAAATCAACAGGAAGATGAAGAGGGATTTTATAACGAGAAAATTTACGTAAGAGAAAGAGATGCTTATAGAGAAATGTGGGATGGTAAAAGAAAAGGAGTAGAGGGTGCCTTGAAAATGGGCTTTGACAGAGTTTCCTCAAGAAAGGATTTTAAAAAAACAAATCATGCATTCTCAAGCTTTGCAAGTGTATTACTTTTTGATTTTAATAATGATGTTCGTGATTTTAAAAATGATCCAAATGATTTATATGATTTAAAACAATTTTTTAGAGAAGAAATAAATTTTCCAGATTCCTTTGATCCAATTAGATATAGAATTTATAAGAGAATTAAAGATTTTGACTACGATCAGATTGATATTTTGAAAGATGAGATTAATTTTTACGTTGAAAGAGATGAATCCTTACTTGATGACCCAAATATTAGCGCTTTTTTAGAGTCTCAGAATAAAGAATTTTATGGTGAAGTAAAGAAAAGAACATCACTTAAACTTAAGGATTATAATTTTGACGTTGATTTACTTCCAGGTATAATGACTGATCTTAGAGAAAGAAAAACAGCTAAGGAAATAGGAATTTTAAGAAAAGCTGTTTCAATTTCAGTCATAGGTCAAATAGAGGTTATGAAAGCTATGAAACCTGGCATGAGTGAGAGTGAAATTCAAGGAATTCACGAATTTGTTTTTAAAAAATATGGCGTCCCATATGAAGGATATCCTTCTATTGTTGGTGCAGGAGGTAATGGTTGCATACTTCATTATATAGATAATAATGATACTGCATTTGATAATCAATTGGTTTTAATGGATGTAGGTGCTGAACATATGGGTTACACTGCTGATGTCACTAGGACAATCCCAGCTAATGGTAAATATAGTAATGAGCAAAGGGAATTGTATGAAATTGTTTATGAAGCTCAATCAGCAGGTATTGAATCTGCTGTAGTGGGTGCTAAGTTTTCAGATGTTTATCAAGCATGTTATAATGTTATTGCTTCGGGATTATTAAGATTAGGGATAATAGGATCTCTAAATGAAAGTGAAAGATATAGAGAAGTTAGAAAGTATTTTCCTCATGGTGTAGCCCACCATATTGGATTAGATGTTCATGATCCTGGTAATTACCAAGTACTAGAACCAGAAATGATTATTACAGTCGAGCCTGGCATATATATTCCTGCAGGGAGTAATTGCGACCCGAAATGGTGGAATATTGGTATAAGAATAGAGGATGACATTTTAATAACCTCAAAAGGACCTGAAAACTTATCAAGATTAGCTCCTAGAAAATGGGAAGAGATTGAAGAGATCATGAAACTTGACAGTGCTCTAGAATCATTTGTTTTACCAGAAATTAACTAGTTTAATAAGATTGATTTAAATTCCTGGAAATTTTTCACGTTCAATGCTTTTTTTTTCTTAGATAATATTCCTTTTAATTGGGGAGGTAGTTTTATTATTGTTTTAGTTTCTTTTTCTACAACTTCTCTAAATTTAATTGGGTGAGCTGTCCCTAAGAAAACACCCAAATAATCAGAGTTTTTGTTTTCTATAAATTTCTTTAAGCCTAAATAGGCAACTGCACCATGAGGTTCGGTGGTATAATTGAGTGAATGATATAAACTTGATATGGCATTTCTAGTTTGAAAATCTGAAAACTTGTAACCACTAATATTTTTAATTAATTCTTTATAATTATTATTAAATATTTTTTCAATTCTTATAAAATTACTTGGGTTACCGACATCCATAGCATTCGAAATAGTTTCTTGAGAAGCTTTGGGAGAATAAACACCGGTATCTAAGTATTTTGGGACTACATCATTTATATTTGTGCTCGCAATGAAATGATCAATTGGCAAACCCATTTTTTTAGCCAGTATTCCAGAACATAAATTTCCAAAATTTCCACTCGGAACAGAAAATATTAATTTTTTATTCAGTTTTAACAGGCTTTTATAACAAATAAAGTAATAGAACATTTGCGGAAGCCATCTAGCAATATTGATTGAATTTGCAGAGGTAAGTTTCAAATAATTATTAATTTGAAAATCTGTAAAAGCATCTTTGACAAATTTTTGACAATCATCAAATGTCCCATCCACTGAAATTGCCTTTATATTTTTCCCAAGAGTTGTAAACTGTCTCTCTTGCAAATCACTGACTTTATTTTTTGGATATAAAACAACAACATCTATTCCTTCAATATCCATAAATCCATTAGCTACAGCACCTCCTGTGTCACCAGACGTAGCAACCAAAACAGTAATTCTTTCATCATTTTTTAAAGTATGACTTAGGCATCTCGACATAAACCTTGCACCAACATCTTTAAATGCCAGAGTCGGACCATGAAATAATTCAAGGGTATAAATATTTTTCGATAACTTAATAAGCGGAAAATTAAAATTTAAAGTACTTTCTATTATTTTTAGTAAAGTATTTTCATCAATAGATTCACCAATATATGGTTTGATAATTTCTAGCGCAATATCATTTATACTCATTTTCATTATTTTTTGAAAAAATGATTTTGGTAATTTTGGAATTGTTTTTGGAAAGAAAAGACCTTTGTCCTTAGAAAGCCCTTTTTTTAGGGCCTGAGAAAAGGTTAGCGAAATTTTTGAATTCTTCAGTGAATAGTATTTCATTTGGAAGAAATAATTTTAATCCCATTTGGATTAATTTTTGAAATATAACACTGAATTTCAATATTATGTGGAATAAATACTTTTTTCATTTCATGAGCAACATTATTTGCTATTTCCCTTCCTTTAGTCAAGGCAAATACGGATGGACCAGAACCAGAAATTCCGCATCCTAATGCTCCAGCCTCTATTGCCTTGTTTTTTAAGGTATAAAATTCAGGGATAAGTGATGATCTATGAGGCTCAACAATTTCATCAACTAAGCATTTGGAAATTAAATCATAATTATTTTCATAAAGTCCACTTATCATTCCTGCAAGATTCCCCCATTGCTTAATTGCTAATTCCATTGGGATGTTCTCTTTTAAGACTGCTCTTGAATGAACAGTTTTAATTTCAATTTGTGGATGAATGATAACAGCCACAAGCTCATCAGGTACTGGCAATTTAATTACGTCAATTGGATTAGTGGAACGTGTGAGTGTAAAACCTCCATAAATTAGTGGAGAGACATTGTCAGGAATGGCTTTCCCGCTGACAAATTTCTCACCATCCATAGCAAAATTTATAAGATCATTTTTAGAAGCTGGATCTCCTAAGATTTTATTTACAGCAAAAACTGCACCTGCTGAACTAGCTGCACTGCTTCCAATACCACTGCCAGGCTTAATCCTTTTAGTTATTTCAATTTCAAAACCAAATTGAGACTGATATTGATTTAATAATGAATTAATTGCTATCCCTGCAACGTTTTTTTTCGGATCACAAGTTAATTGATGCCCATCTATTTTGGCAATATGTACACCTTTTTGTTTTGATTTTCTTATAATCATTTCATCTCCAATGCCATCTAAACAAAAGCCGAGCACATCAAAACCACAAGAAACGTTTGCTACACTTGCAGGGCAAAATATCTTAATCTCTTCCATCACTTTTTCCCATTCGTATTATATCAGCAAAAATACCAGAAGCAGTAACTTCTCCACCAGCCCCAGCACCCTTAACAATTAATGGTTGATTTTTATATCTATTTGTATAAAATAGAACTATATTATCACTGCCCTTCAAATTATAAAAATCATGGTCTTTTGAAATCTCTTTTAGACCAACACTGGCTTTTCCGTTTTTTAAAGTAGCAACATATTTAAGCTTTGAGTTATTCTTTTCAGCGTTATTAAGAAGTTTATTAAAATAGCTATCATTTTCTTTTAATGAACTAAAAAACGATTCATTATCAGTGGTATCTAAACAATCTTTAGGTAAAAATGATTTATTTTCAATTTCATCAAATTCGAGACGAATACCACTCTCACGAGCTAGAATTAAAATTTTTCTTGCTACATCAATACCTTTTAAATCTATTTTTGGGTCTGGCTCAGTATAGCCATTCTTTTGAGCAGTTTTAGTAACTTCATAGAAAGAAGCACCTTTTTTAAAATTATTAAAAATAAAATTAAGACTTCCAGATAAAACTGCTTGGATTTCTAAAATTTGATCACCTGATGCTACAAGATTATTTAGGGTATCAATTATTGGAAGACCTGCCCCAACATTTGTTTCAAAAAGAAAAGAACTGCCATATTTGCGGGATATATTTTTTAAATTCAAATAATTATCTAATACATCTGAAGCTGCTATTTTATTACAAGTAACGACACCAATGCTGTTTTTTAAATATTTTAAATATTCTTTTGCTATAGATTCATTTGCAGTATTATCTACAAATATGCTATTTCTAAGATTTAATTTAATTGCATGATTGAAAAACGCTTCTTTGTCGGCAGAATCATTGCTTTGATCTAATTTTTTTTCCCAATTAGAAAGCTTAATTGGATTCTTGCTAAGAATCATTTTTCTTGAATTTGAGAGGCCAAGCACTCTTATTTTTAATCCTAAAAATTCACTAAGATAATTTTCCTGCATTTTTATCTGCTCTAATAACTTGCCACCAACATTTCCAACACCAATTATAAATAGATTAAGTTGCTTAATTTGTGACTCAAAAAATTTTTCATGCAAAGAATTTATAGCTTTATTTAGATTTTTCTTATCAACAATAATTGATATGTTTCTTTCAGTAGCTCCTTGAGCAATTGCTTTTATATTTATATTGTTATTTCCCAGGGTGCTAAATAACTTGCCGCTTATTCCTTGATGATTTTTCATTCCCTCACCCACAACAGCAATATTTACCATATTCCTCTCGATACGAGAAGGAATAATTTTGCCTAATGATATTTCGTGTGAAAATTTATTATCAATAGCTTTTTTTGCAATTTCATCATAATTAGTTCTTACGGCAACACATATGGAATGCTCTGATGAAGCTTGAGTAATCATAATCACATTTACCTTTCTTTCAGATAATGCTTCAAACATCCTTTTAGCAAAACCAGTTACACCGAACATTCCACTACCTTCGATATTTATAAGACTAACATCATCAATATGGCTAATACCCTTAACAACAACTTCATTGCTGGAAGATTCTTCACTAATTTTTGTTCCGAGATGTTTTGGATTGAAGGTATTTTTAATTAGTAAAGGTATTTTTTTGTTTATTAATGGTTGAATTGATGGTGGATATATAACTTTTGCCCCAAAGTATGATAGTTCCATTGCCTCATAATAACTTATTTTAGTTATTGGAATAGCTTGCTTAACTATCTGTGGATTAGCTGTGTACATACCACTTACATCAGTCCATATTTCTAAAACATCTCCATTTAAATGATCCGCAATTATTGAAGCAGAATAGTCTGAACCACCTCTCCCTAGCGTTGTTATCTCATTGTTATTATCACTGGAAATAAAACCTGGAATTACTGCGATTCTTTCTGTCTTTGATTTAAAATGTTCATGAATTTTTTTACCTGTAAGCTCATTATCTAAAATTTGGACTTCATCTTCTAATTTTGTCTTTATAAATAATCGAGAATCCATATGCTGAGATATAATTCCATTGTGATTAAATATTTCATTAATTATATAACTAGACATTATTTCACCATAACCGGAAACAGTTGAGAGATTTTTATTAGTTATTTCTTTCCATAAAGAAATTGAATCTAACAATGATTCTATCTCGTTTAAATGTTTTTTTATAAAACTTATTGATTTACTTTGGTATTCAAGAGGAATACATTTTTTTATTGGTTCAAGATTTATTTTTTCAATTTCTAATAGCAATGATTTATAGTCATTTTTTTTTTGACTTTTTGCAAATTTTAAACAATTTAATAATAGGTCTGTTACATTTCCTATAGCTGATACTACTACGCAAAGCTCATCGGTGTTATCTTTTACAATTTCAATAACATTTGAAATAGATTTTGAGTCAGCTATTGATGAACCTCCAAATTTTAGTACTTTCATTTTAAAAAAAAATTAATTGATGAGTCATTTTATCAAATTATTAATTGATAAAAAATAAATATTTATGAAATAAAAATTAAAAGTTTCCCCCCATGGGGGTATTTGATAAAAGTGATGTGTCCAAAGAATTTGAAACTCTTGAAAATAAGAAAAATGAATAATTTGTTACCAAATCTGTATTAAACATGGGAGCAAAAGTATTATAAATGATTTAAAATTCACAGCTTAAGCTCCAATTCTTTTTTTTCTGACAATAAAACTTAATTTATCTTCACCTTTTTTATGATCCAGAAGAATATTATCCCCTTCCTTTATTTTATTGGCAACAACATTTTCAGCTAATAGATCTTCAATGTAGTTTTGAATCGCTCTATTCAATGGTCTCGCTCCATATTTTCTATCATAACCCTTTTCTATAATAAAATCTTTTGCATTTTTTGAAAGATCTAGTTTGTAGCCAATTTTATTTATTCTAGTGAACAATTTGTTTAGTTCTAAATCAATAATTTTCCCAATCTCTTTCTTTTCTAGTGTGTTAAAAATAATTACATCATCAATTCTATTTAAAAACTCAGGTGAAAATGTTTTTTTAAGAGCATTTCTGATTAAGTTTTTTTCAATTTCAGGAGCTTGGGCCTTTCGTGTTGAGGTTTCAAAACCAACTCCAGAGCCAAAATCTTTTACTTCGCGAGCACCAATATTTGATGTCATTATTATAATTGTATTTTGAAAATTGATTTTTCTTCCCAAACTATCAGTAAGAAATCCATCATCCAGAACCTGTAATAGCATATTAAAGACATCTGGGTGAGCTTTTTCAACTTCATCCAACAATATTACAGAATATGGCCTTCTTCTTACTTTTTCGCTTAATTGACCACCTTCTTCATATCCAACATATCCAGGAGGAGCTCCAATTAATCTAGAAATTGCAAATTTTTCCATATACTCACTCATGTCAACCCTAATAAGATTTTCCTCCGAATCAAAAATTTCTTTAGCCAGTATCTTTGCGAGATGGGTCTTACCGACACCAGTGGGTCCAAGAAATATAAAAGATCCAATTGGTTTTTCTGGGTTTTTAAGACCTGCTCTATTTCTTTGTATTGCTTTAGAAACTTTTGACACTGCTTCACTTTGGCCTATTATCTTACTTTCAATAGAACTTGACAAGTTGTTTAATTTGTTTTTTTCACTCTTTACAATTTTAGTAACAGGTATATTAGTTATCATTGAAACAACATCTGCGATATGGCCTTCATCAACTGATATACGATTCATTTTTGACTCCTCTTGCCATTTTTCCTGGGCTTCATTTAATTTTCTTTCAACTCTTTTTTCATCATCACGAAGTTTTGCAGCTTCCTCATATTTCTGTTTTCTTACTACTGAATTTTTTTCATCTCTAACTTTATCAAGTTCCTCTTCAAGCTTTATAATTTCTTCTGGAACATCCATATTGTTAATATGCACTCTTGAACCAGCTTCATCTAGCGCATCAATTGCTTTGTCAGGAAGATATCTATCAGTAACATATCTATCTGTTAAGTCTACACAAGCTTCTATAGCTTTTTCTGAATATACTACGTTGTGATGATTTTCATATCTCTCTTTTATATTCTTAAGGATTTCTAAGGTTTCTTTAACAGTTGTTTCTTCAACAAGTACTTTTTGAAATCTTCTTTCCAGCGCACCATCTTTTTCTATATTCTGTCTATATTCATCAAGAGTTGTTGCGCCTATGCATTGAATTTCTCCTCGCGCCAATGCAGGTTTAAACATATTAGATGCGTCTAAGCTTCCAGTAGCTCCTCCAGCACCTACAATTGTATGAATTTCATCGATGAACAAAATTACATTATCATTTTTTTCTAGTTCATTCATTAAAGCCTTCATTCTCTCCTCAAATTGTCCACGATATTTTGTTCCTGCAACAAGGCTGGCTAAATCAAGCGAAACGACACGTTTTCCATATAGAATCCTTGAAACCTCTTTATTTATTATTCTAAGAGCCAATCCTTCAGCAATAGCTGATTTACCAACACCTGGCTCTCCAATTAAAAGTGGATTATTCTTTTTTCGTCGACTAAGAATTTGAGAAACTCTCTCTATTTCTTTTTCTCTTCCTATTACAGGGTCAAGTTTGTTTGATTGAGCTAATACAGTTATATCACGGCCAAAATTATCCAATACAGGAGTCTTAGATTTATTAGTTCCTCTAGATTCTGAGGATGGAGTAAATGGATTTTCTTTTGGTTGATCTTCTTTTTCATCTGAAAAAGTAGACGAAGAAGGGAGATCTTCATAGACATTGTCATCACTAGCCAGCATTAATTTAAATTGCTCCTTTACAGTTTCATAATCAACGTTTAAGTTTAAAAGTAATTTTGTAGTAGGATCATTTTCATTTCTTAGTATACAAAGTAAAAGGTGAACAGTATTTATCAGTTCACTCTGAAATAGTTTAGCTTCTAGAAAAGTTGTTTTTAAAGCACGCTCAGCTTGGCGAGTTAAATGAAGGTTCTTTTTATGATTAATTTCACTTGTGTTTTCAATTGGGGAAGGATTTAAAATTTCAATTTTTTTCCTTAGATCCTCTAAATTTAAATCTATTGATTTTAATATTGATATTGCTTTTCCCTCACCATCTCTTAAAATCCCTAACATAAGGTGTTCTGTACCAATGAAACTATGCCCTAACCTTAAAGCCTCTTCTTTGCTATAGGAAATGACATCTTTAACTCTTGCTGAAAAATTATCATCCATATAAAACTACCTTAATAAATCGAATTAAAATTTATTTGCTGCTAATTGACAAAAAAAATATCATTTAGAAAAATAGTTTAGAAAAAAAATACTCTGTTTTTTTAGAATTAGATGTTAATAAAATAGTTAATAAAGGATTTAGCGATGAGAATTAAATCCTCTCTATTAAGTTAATTTAGCATTAAAATAACATAAAGATTATGACTGAAGGTGATAAATTAATACCTATCAATATAGAAGATGAAATGAAATCATCCTACATTGATTATTCAATGTCTGTAATTGTTTCAAGAGCACTGCCAGATGTAAGAGATGGTTTAAAGCCAGTACACAGAAGAGTTCTTTTTGGCATGTATGATATGGGAATAAGATCAAGTTCTTCATACAAAAAATCTGCAAGAATAGTTGGAGAGGTTATGGGTAAATATCATCCCCATGGTGATAGTTCTGTATATGACTCAATGGTAAGGATGGCTCAAACTTGGAGTCTTAGATATTTATTAGTTGATGGTCAAGGTAATTTTGGTTCTGTTGACGGAGACAGTCCTGCAGCTATGAGATATACAGAAGCTAGAATGCAAAAAATTTCTGAGGATCTATTAGCAGATATTGATAAAGACACTGTTGACCTTCAATTAAATTTTGATGACAGTTTAAAAGAGCCAACCGTTTTACCAAATAGAATACCAAATTTATTAATTAATGGAGCTTCAGGAATTGCAGTGGGAATGGCTACTAACATGCCGCCTCATAATCTAACAGAAGTTATAAATGGAATTACAATGTACATTGAAAATAATGATGTAACTATTGAGGAACTAATGCAGGAAATAAAAGCACCAGACTTTCCTACCGGTGCGATTATATATGGCTATGAAGGTGTTAGAGATGCTTTTTTAACAGGAAGAGGCAAAGTAGTAATGAGAGCCAATGCTAACATTGAATCAATAAATGATCGTGAGTGTATAGTTGTTACTGAGATCCCTTATCAAGTAAATAAAGGAGAAATGATTAGAAAAACAGCAGAAATGATCAATGATGGTAAAATTGAAGGTATAAGTAATATTCGTGATGAGTCAGATAGAAAAGGGATGAGAGTTGTTTACATACTTAAACGTGATGCTATTCCGAACATAGTGCTTAATAAACTTTTTAAATTTACACCTCTCCAATCCTCGTTTAGTGTTAATAATATTGCCTTAGTCAATGGGAGACCTAAACTTTTAAATCTTAAAGAACTAATTCATCATTTTGTTACTCACAGGCACGATGTTGTTGTTAGAAGAACCAAGTTTGAACTAAAAAAAGCTGAGGAGCGAGCTCATATATTAGAAGGTTTAATTATAGCTTCAGATAATATTGATAATGTTATCAAAATTATCAGGGCTTCCTCCGACGCTGATCAAGCAAGAGAAAAGTTGATTAAGACATATAAGTTAACTGAAATTCAAGCAAAGTCGATAGTTGAAATGAGACTTAGACAGCTTACTGGACTTGAGCAAGATAAATTAAGAACCGAACACGAGGGATTAATCATCACTATAGCAGATCTTAAAGATATTTTAGAGAAAAAAGATCGTCGTATGGATATAATTAAAGAGGAACTTATAGAGGTTAAAGAAAAATATGGAGATGAAAGAAGATCTAAGATAGATTATGCAGGTGGCGATTTTAGCGTAGAGGATATGATACCTAATGAAAAAGTTGTAATTACTATTTCTCATGCTGGATATATAAAGAGAACACCTCTTTCTGATTACAAAATTCAAAATAGAGGTGGTGTTGGCGCTAAAGCATCTACAACTAGAGACCAAGATTTTCTTGAATACTTATTTGTAGGGACTAATCATCAGTATATGTTATTTTTTACTCAAAAAGGTAAATGCTTTTGGATGCGTGTTTTTGAAATACCAGAAGGATCAAGAACATCAAAAGGTAGAGCGATACAAAATTTGATAAGTATAGAGCAAGAGGATCGTGTTAAAGCCTTTATATGCACTCAAGATTTAAAGAATGAGGATTATATAAATAGCCATTATGTTATTATGGCTACGAAAAAAGGTCAAGTCAAAAAGACTTCTCTTGAAAAGTATTCTAGACCAAGAGCCAATGGTATTAATGCAATTACAATTAGAGAAGATGACGAACTTCTTGAAGCAAAGCTCACAAATGGAAATAGTCAGATTTTTTTGGCTGTGAAATCTGGAAAGGCTATCAGGTTTGAAGAAAGCAAAACCAGGCCTATGGGAAGAAATGCATCTGGAGTAAGAGGCATAAGACTTGCTAATGAAAGTGATGAGTTAGTTGGTATGGTTTCTGTTAATGATATGGACACAAATATTCTAGTAGTTTCACAAAATGGTTACGGTAAAAGATCAAATCTTGAAAATTATAGAATGACAAATAGAGGAGGGAAAGGTGTAAAAACAATTTCTGTAACTGAAAAAACAGGTGATCTAGTTACCATTAAAAATGTTACTGATTTAGATGATCTTATGATTATTAATAAATCTGGAATTGCAATACGCATTGCAGTATCAGATTTAAGAGTCATGGGAAGAGCTACTCAGGGAGTGAAACTAATAAATATTAAGGAAAATGACTCTATTGCGGCTGTTGCAAAGGTTATGAAAGATGACGAAGAGGTAGAGGATATAAATGAAATTGAAGTTGAAGACGGGACAATTGTAAAATAATTATAAATTTGCTGTATGACAAGGATTTATTTTATAATTATTCTTCTTATCTCAACGCTCAGCTTTGCTCAAAAGAAAGAATTGAGAAAAGCCCAAAAACTTTTTAGTGAAGGAAAGATTGAGGAGTCTTTAAAAATGCTTGAAGAGAGTGATGCTCTTTTTGACACTGCGGACGACAAAACATTGGCAAGTTATAGCCTTCTTCTTGCTAAAATTGCCAGATCTAATTCAGAATTTCAAAAAACGTTTGATTTTTTATCTGCAATAAAGAACTCTCCCTCTGTTAAATCTGAAGTTGCTATTGAATTAAATGAATTAACAAACGATATTATAAATAGTGCAATTAAAGACAGTGAGAAAAAGGAATATTCTGCTTCTGCTGAAAAACTTTTTTTAGCTTATTCTATATCACCAGAGACAAACAGTGATTATTTATATTTTGCCGCATCCGGTGCTGTTAATGCAAACGATTTCGATCTAGCTTTAGAGTACTATTTAATGCTAGAAAAAATTAATTATCAAGGTGTTGTGACGAAATACTATGTTACTGAGTTAGAATCTGGAAATGAAATTGAAGTTCAGAAATCTGAATATGATCTTTATAAAAAAACTAAGCAATACAAGGACTTTAGAGAAGAAAAAACTGAGTCTAAATTCCCGGAAATTGTAAAAAATATTGCACTCATTTATGCCCAAAAAGGGGATAATGAAAAAGCTTTTAATGCAATTAAAAATGCAAGGAAAGAAAACCCAAGTGATGTAAATTTGATTTTAACGGAAGCAAATATCTACATTGAATTGGATGAAAAAGAAAAATTTGGGCAGTTAATGAATGAAGCAATTGCAATGGATCCAAATAATGGTAATTTATATTACAACTTAGGTGTGGTTACAAGAGATCTAGGAGATTTAAATTTAGCTCGAGAATATTACGAAAGAGCTATTGAGCTTGATCCTAAACTAGAAAACGCATATTTAAATTTGGTGGCCTTAATACTTGAAGGAGAAACAGCAATTGTGGAAGAAATGAACAATTTAGGTACTTCAAGATCTGAAAATGCTAGATATGATGTCCTTAAAAAGGAAAGAGAAGATTTGTATCGAGAGTGTATACCGATTCTTGTCAATATTATTAACATTGATAAAAACAAAGAAGCTATTAGAACTCTAATGAATATATATGGAACCCTTGGAGATACAACTGGGTTTAAATCTATGAAGGCTCTACTTGAAGAGTAGTCTGTATAAATTCCCTTTTATTAAATTTACAGTTCAATCTTTATTAGATGATTAAAATCCTTTGGAACTTTCTTGTAAAAAATAGAGACCCAATCTATAAGATATTTTTAATCATAACTTGTAGCCTTTTATCTGTATATTTTTTTCCTAGTGGGGGGAAGTTTAAATATAACTTTCAAAAGGGGAGACCTTGGCAATATAATACTTTATATGCACCATTTGATTTTGCTATATTAAAATCTGAAGAGGAATTAGAATCTGAAAAGCAGGAAATTTTAAATCAAAATAGTAATTATTATCGTTATAATGAAAGTACTTTTGAACAGATTAAGCTCTCTTATGAAAACAATTTTTCAAATTTCATTTTACTTCCAGCATCTGATGTTAATTATATGGATGCATATAATTATGGATTGAATTTACTTGAAGAGATATATTCTATTGGAGTCCTTCCTCTAGGCCAAGAAAATAAAGGAAATGATATTATTTTTTTAGTTAAAGGAAACACGGAGACCAGTGTAAATATTAATGATTTTTTTAAAATAGGAGATTTAAAAAATTGGCTAAATGAGAAAATAAATGATGAGTTTTTTTATGAATTTACAGATTCATTTTATTCTCTTTTCTTCGAAATTATTCAGCCAAATATATTTTTTGAAAAAGAGTTTACTGAAGAGATCCTTGAATCTTCCCTGAGTACTATTTCCCCGTACAGAGGTATGATTCCAGAGAATTCAATTGTAATATCAAAGGGGGAGATTGTAATGGGAGAAAACCTGCAAATTTTATTATCGCTTCAAAAAGAATTTGAATCACAGCTTTGGACTGAATATAGTTATTACTGGATAATTTTAGGTTATTCAATTCTCGCAATAATTACATTTTTAACTCTAATGCTTTTTATCTATAACTATCGTTCCGAATTATATTTGAATAATAAAAAAGTTACTTTCATTTTCCTAAATGTAGTTGCAGTTATTTCTTTAACAACACTAGTTGTTAACTTTAACACTGATTACACTTACGCAATTCCAATTTGTATACTGCCTTTAATTCTTAAAACTTTTTTTGATCCCAGATTAGGTCTTTTTGCACATGTGATTGCAATTTTAGCTCTTGGATTCATTGTTCCAAATAGTTTTGAATTTGTTTTTTTACAGATAATTGCAGGGATTGTAATAATTCAATCAGTTACTCAACTTCAAAATAGAGCTAATTTATTTATCACAGTTGGGCAAATAGTTGTAATTTATATTGTCGGATACATTGCATTTACCTTAATTAAAGAGGGTAGTATAAGTGAAGTTAATCTTAATGTTATCGGTTTGTTTTTAATTAACGGCCTTTTGACTTTATTTGCTCAACCACTCATATATCTTTATGAAAAGATATTTAATTTAGTTTCTGATGTATCATTACTAGAGCTTTCAGATACAAATTCGCCCTTATTGAAAGAGTTGTCAAATAAAGCTCCTGGAACATTTCATCATTCACTTGAAGTTGCTAATTTATCTGAAACAGCTGCCAGTGCAATTGGTGCAAACACTCTTCTTGCTCGAGTTGGTGCCCTTTATCATGATATTGGAAAAATTAATAATCCAGGTTTCTTTAGTGAAAATCAAACGAGTAGATATTCTCCACATAAAAAACTTTCTCCAATTGAAAGTGCTAAAATAATTATTGATCATGTAAGTGATGGTGTCTTAATGGCTAAGAAGAATAAATTACCTAATAGAGTTATTGATTTTATAAAAACTCACCATGGGACTAGTAGGGTCTACTATTTTTATAAAAAAGCTGTCGATAATAAAAATTTAAAATTTGAAGAGAATGATTTTAAATATTCTGGGCCTAAGCCTTTTTCTAAAGAAACTGCAATACTAATGATGGCTGACTCAGTTGAAGCAGCGTCCAAAAGTTTACGAGATCCTGACATAAATCAAATAAGTGATTTTGTTAATTCAATTATTGACAAGCAAGTTGAAGAAAAACAGTTTAGTAAGTGTCAAATTACATTTGCTGATATAGAAACAGTTAAAAAAGTTTTAATTAAAAAATTAATTAATATTTATAATTTAAGAATTGAATATCCTAAGTGATTTTCTCTTCTATAATCTTCTGCTTGTTTAATTTTTTAATAAAGACTAAATTGCAATCCATTTTCAAAGGAGGGGTGCCAGAGTGGTAATGGAGCAGATTGCTAATCTGTCAACGTGCAAGCGTTGCCTGGGTTCGAATCCCAGTCCCTCCGCAACTATCTCTGAAAACCCCTATAAACACTAGGGGTCTTTTTTTTGATAGGTCGTAATATAGGTCGAAGTACCCTTTTTTAGAGATCCATGAGGCAGTTAATCGAGAAATCGTCACTGATGAGTGGTAATAAAATTAATATGAAGAAAATTTTGAAAGGGATTTTCCTTTAAGTCTTGCAAGCAGTCCATTAATTAGAGTTCAATTTGCAGATTAATAATACTATTTTCACTATATTGAAAAAATAACAAAATCAAATCTAAAAAAATGAAAAAATATATTATAGTTTTAATTGGTTTTCTAACCTTTTCATCATGTGGTGCTGACCAGGCTACAGTAGATAAGATGACAAGTGAAATGTGTGAAGCTTTAAATGGAGTAGACACAAGCGATCTTTCTTCTTTAATGGATGCTGCTATTGCAATGATGGATGTTACATCTAAAGAGGATGAATATAGCTCAGTTACTCAAGCACAAATGGAGTCAGCTATGAAAGAGAAGTGTCCTGATAGTTGGAAAGTTTTCGAGGAAATTTTAGCTATGGGCGAATAATTTAAACCCCGAGAGGGGTTTTTTTATTTTTGCAAACCTTATCATTTAATCATTTTTCTATATGCCGTTATTGGTTGTATTGCTATCAATAAGTTTTCTCTTTGTTCTTATATCACTAGTAAGATTAAATGCATTTATTTCATTTATAATTATCTGTCTTTTTGTAGGTCTTTTTCAGGGCATGATACTTAACGACATTATTTTATCTATTCAAAAAGGAATAGGTGACACACTTGGATTTTTAGTTATGATATTAGGTTTTGGAGCTATGCTTGGTAAATTAGTTGCTGATAGTGGAGCTGCTCAAAAGATTACAACTAAACTTGTTTCAAGTTTTGGCTTGAAATATGTTCAATTCGCATTAGTTTTAGCTGGTTTTATAGTAGGGATTCCAATGTTCTACTCTGTAGGTTTTGTCATTTTGGTTCCATTGGTGTTTACAATTGCAACATCAACTGGTTTACCATTAATTTATGTAGGTCTACCCATGCTTGCATCTCTATCTGTTACCCATGGATTTTTACCACCTCATCCAGCCCCCACTACTATAGCCTCAATGTTCAATGCTGATATTGGAAAGACATTGCTTTATGGTGTTATAATTGCTATACCAACTATTATAATTGCAGGACCATTGTTTTCAAGATCAATTAAACACATTAAAGCATCGCCATTAAAAGAATTCTATAACCCTGTGGTTATGAGTGATGAAGAGATTCCTAGTATGACAGTAAGCACTCTTACTGCTTTATTTCCTGTTATACTAATAATGATTTCCTCATTTGTAGAAAACTTTATTTCGGAGAGTTTTATTTTTAAGGAGGTAATTATTTTTATTGGAAACCCAGTAATTGCAATGTTAATTTCAGTTTTACTTGCAATATATACATTAGGAATAGCTAGAGGAGTTAAGATTGATAATATAATGCATTCAATATCTGAATCTATTTCTAGTATAACTATGGTTCTATTGATTATAGCAGGTGCAGGTGCGTTAAAACAAATTCTTATTGATAGCGGGGTTAGTGATTATATTGGTCTTTTGTTAAAAGAATCAAATTTACCTCCGCTTATTTTAGCATGGTTAATTGCAACTATAATGAGGGTTTGTGTTGGTTCAGCTACAGTTGCTGGTTTAACTGCTGCTGGAATTGTTCTTCCACTAGTAGGAATGACCAATGTAAGTCCAGAATTAATGGTTTTGGCTATTGGCTCAGGCAGTTTGATGCTTTCTCACGTGAATGACGCTGGATTTTGGATGTTTAAAGAGTATTTTAATCTATCACTCAAAGACACTCTGTCTACATGGACCGTTATGGAGGGAATTGTTGGATTAATGGGATTGATAGGTGTTTTAATATTAAATATATTTGTCTAAATTTTCAATATGAATGAATCACCAACAAATAGAATTGAATCATTGGGGTTAAAACTTCCTCCTGCACCAAAGCCAGCAGGAGTATATAGACCAACACTTTTAGTTGACAAATTTTTATATGTTTCAGGACAAGGCCCCATCAAATTAGATGGTCATCTAATTAAGGGTAGAATAGGTAAAGATCTTGATCTTGAGCAGGGGAAATTAGCTGCCAGGCAAGTTGGTTTAACAATGCTGTCTTCGATTCAAAATCATTTTGGAAGCATAGATAAGATTAAACGTGTCATAAAGGTTTTAGGTATGGTTGACTGTACTGCTGATTTTACTAAACAACCTCTTGTCATAAATGGATTTAGTGAGTTAATGGTTGATATTTTTGGAGAGGGAAATGGGGTTGGAGTTCGAAGTGCAGTAGGAATGACTCTCCCTCATGGTATTCCAGTTGAAATAGAAGCTATGTTTGAAATATATTAAATGACCATGAAATATAAATGGTTTGAAATTAATAGTCCAGAAGAACTAATTTCTCCCTCACTGCTAGTTTTTCCAAAAAGGGTAGAGGAAAACATTAAAATGATGATTAACATCTCAGGCGATGTAAAGAAATTACGGCCACATATTAAAACTTATAAAATAAAAGAAATCATTCAACTTCAGATGGATTATGGTATAAATAAGTTTAAATGTGCTACTATAGCTGAAGCTGAACTCTTAGCAATGTGTAAAGTAAAGGATGTCCTTCTTGCCATTCAGCCGGTTGGAAGTAATATCAACAGATTATTTAATTTAATTAAAAAATATCCTAACTGTAAATTTTCCACTATTGTTGACAGTGAAACTATAATCGATGAGATTGCTTCACAAGCTTCTAAAAATGACACTGTAGTACCTGTATTTCTAGACATAAACAACGGAATGAATAGGACTGGAGTAATCCCAGATGATAAAGCAATTGATCTTTACATTAAAATTTTAAAAAACAAAAACTTAATTGATAATGGTCTTCATGTCTATGATGGACATATACGCCAATCCAATTTTAATTTAAGAAAAGCAGAATGTAATAAAGATTTTGATAAAGTTGAGAAAATGATTAATGATCTTAAAAATTCTAATATTAACATTAAAACAGTAATTGCTGGCGGTACACCAACATTTCCAATCCATTCTAAGAGAAAAAATGTTGAAGTTAGTCCAGGGACATCATTGCTCTGGGACGAGAGATATGGAAGCTTGTTTAAGGATTTAGATTTTTTACCAGCTGCAGTTCTTTTTGGAAGATTAATTAGTAAACCAAAAAGTAATTTAATCTGTTTTAATTTAGGTCATAAATCTGTTGCTGCCGAAATGGAGTTTCCTAGATTAAAATTTCTTAATTATAGTGATACTAATCAAATAGGACAAAGTGAGGAGCATTTAGTTGTAGAATGCATAGATAACAGCAAGTATAAAATTGGAGATATATGCTATGCAGTTCCTCAGCATGTTTGTCCAACAGTTCCAAAATACAACAAGGTTATGACTGTTGATAACAACAAGGTAACGGGTAGTTGGAAAGTAATTGCAAGAGATTATAAAATTAACATTTAACTATTTATCTTTAATATATCATTCTATTAAATAACTAATGTTTATAGTTGATTCACATCTTGACTTGGCGATGAATGCTGTTGAATGGAACAGGAATTTAACCTTAAGTGTTGAGCATATCCGAAATAGTGAATCAGGTATGAATGATAAACCCGATAGAGGTAATAATACTGTTTCACTTGATGCCATGAGGAAAGGAAATATTGGTTTGTGTGTTGCCACGCAAATAGCTGGATGTGTAAAAGGAGAAAATCTTCAAGGTTGGAACTCAAGTCATCAGGCTTGGGCTCAAACCCAAGGTCAATTGGCTTGGTACAAAGCTATGGAAGAGCTAGGGCAAATGCGTCAAATAACATCCCTTAGTGATCTAAATAACCATCTAGATCTTTGGATTAAACAGGGTAATAATCAAGCGATTGGATATATACTTAGTTTAGAGGGAGCAGATTCAATCATTGATATGCAAACATTAGAAAATTCATATGAACAAGGATTAAGAGCTATTGGTCCTGCTCACTATGGAAAAGGTATATATGCTCATGGGACAAATTCAAATGGTGGAATTGGAGCAAAAGGAAAAGAGCTGCTTAAAAAAGTTGATGAGCTGGGTTTAATATTAGATGTTACTCATCTATGTGATCAAAGTTTTTGGGAAACCATTAATATTTATAATGGAATTTTATGGGCTAGTCATAACAACTGTAGAAAACTTGTTAATCACGAGCGTCAGTTTTCAGATGATCAAATTAAAGTATTAATAGATCGAGAGTCATTTATTGGAGTAGCATTAGATGCTTGGATGCTTGTTCCAAATTGGAGAAGAGGGGTTTCATCTCCCGAATCAGAAAATGTTAATTTAGAAAATGTAGTTGATAATATTGATCATATTTGTCAGCTTTCAGGTAATACACTTCATGTAGGTATTGGTTCAGATTTAGATGGTGCATTTGGGAATGAACAATGTCCGAGAGATCTTGACACTATAGCTGATCTTCAAAAAATTTCTGGAATTTTAAAAACAAGAGGTTACTCTCAAATGGATATTGAAAATATAATGAGTGAAAATTTTATAAGATTTCTAAGGCAAAACTGGAAATAACAGATATGAGTATTTTAAATAAGATTATCAATAATAAAGTTATAGCTGTTATCAGATCAACTACTAGTGATGATTTATCTCCATTTATTGATGTTATTGTTGAATCAGGCATTAATTCAATAGAAATTACATTAACTACACCAAATGCGTTATCTATTATTAAGCAATTGAGACGTAATTATAAAAGTTCAATACTCTTAGGAGCTGGAACAGTTACTGATCTCGATAGTGCAAAAAAAAGCCTAGATGCAGGAGCTGAATTTATTGTTTCGCCTATATACAATATTGAAGTTATTAATTATTTGAAAAAAAATAGATTTCCAATTATATCTGGGGCTTTTTCTCCAACAGAAATTTATAATTCTTATCATGCAGGAGTAGATATGATTAAAATTTTTCCTGCTAATCTTCTTGGCCTTGAAAACTTTAAAAGCATACAGGGTATTATGCCAAATCTTCTTTTAATGCCCACAGGCGGTTTAACATCTAAAAATGCAAGGAATTGGCTAGATGCAGGGGCAGATGTCTTAGGCATTGGCAGTAGTTTAATTAATGATCAAATTGTGTCTAATAAAGATTTTGATACATTAAAATTAAACTCACAAAAGATCCTAGAGTCAATTAAGTGAATTTAAAACTCTACCACTTTTTTAACCCAAGTAGTTTTTCTCCAAGGGGAGATAGTTTTGCAGTTTCATATCTTTTTTGCTCCCAATTTCTTGGATCGCCAGGAAAAGCGTATCCTTTTGGAGCGATTCTATTTCTCCATGAAGAAATTCTCCATTCTTTAAGTTGATCATTCTCTTCTTCAGCTGGCATCATTGATATATATTGAGCAATTCTAACTTTATCATCGCTTAAATTTGGTCTAATGCCATGAGGTTGAGAGCTATGAAATATTAATAGATCACCGGCCTCTAGTGGAACCTTAACAATTTTATCCTCCAAACCCTTAATGTCAGGTTTAAAGTAATCTCGATTTTTTGGTTGTGTTAATTTCCATTTGTCAAAATTTTTGAAAAGCCAAGGGATGCACTGGAAACCACCCATGTTTTGATCTGTTTGATCAGCTAGAGCAATAACGCCCTGAACATTTTGTGGTTTAGTACCAGGGTCATAATCCCAATGAATAAATCCTTTGTACTCAAAACCTGGTCTAATGGGAAAGTTAAGATTTGCACGATCAATTGTAACCCATAATTTATCAGTGCCCCAAATATCAACAAAAGAGTCATAAACTCTCTTTTCCTGTCTATTACTCCATAAATGTGAATTATTATAGACTTCTACCATTCCAGTACCAGCTAATTCTTTCATCTGCATTTCTGCTC